>Ga0184632_10000661_pt1 | contig 13808 bp, 12 predicted proteins | sample PLM31_50_b1_FD_133153 | JGI IMG/M metagenome (GOLD analysis project Ga0184632, IMG submission 133153) | Groundwater sediment microbial communities from an aquifer in East River, Colorado, USA - PLM3-1_50_b1 | ecosystem: Environmental > Terrestrial > Soil > Riparian zone | place: USA: East... | reverse complement strand
GCGGCGAGGAATCCCTGGTGTGAACCCTCGGCGGCGGCGAGCTCGTAGACCTCGGGATGCGCCTTGCTCGGGTCGCTGCGCTTGATCATCCGGCGGTCGTGCGGCGGGCCGAGCACATACACGCGAATCCCCGGCAGGCCGGGGAGGTCGAAGAGCTGCTCACCCGGACGCAGGTACTTGATCTGCGCTTCCCGCCCCTTCACCCACTCGAGGGCCTTGGCGGTCGTCTTCGTCCCGGCTGCTCCCAGATCGCCCTCGAAGCTGAGTAGTGCCTCCAGCTGCCGTGCCGTGCGACGCGCAGCCGGCGTCTTCTCCGACTCTGCCAGCTTCGCCGCGGCGACGATGCCGTTCTTGCGCTTCGTCTTACGCTTGCGCAGCTCGCCCGCAAGCTCGTCCTCTGGGTCCTCGGTCCAGGCGAGCCAAACCTCGCCGACCTCGAGCGTGTCGAAGATCGCCTCAGCCTGGAGAAAGCCGGACAGGTGATCCCAGTGCTCGTGCGTGGTCACGAGCCGGTCGAGGCGTCCACCCGTCGTGTCGCGAACACTCTCGGCCACCTCCTGCATCCGCGCCTCCGCATCCGACGTGCCCTTGAGGACGCCGCAGTCGATGAGCAGGTGGCTGGTCTCGTTTTCGTCCGAGCAGGTGAGCAGGAAGCAGTCGCCCAGGCCCTGCCTGTACATGCGGACGCGTAGCTTCAACGTCCGCCCCTAGAACCGGTGCAGCATCGCAAAGGGTTCATTGTCCTCCGCCACGACGTCACCGAAGTAGGTGGCGGCGAGGCTCTGGTTTCCGTCCTCGACGAGGTATCGCCGCTGCTTCTCCTTGCGGTCCTCGTCGAGGCGCTTCTTGATGCTGTAGCGGACCTTGCCGGTCTCCGCGTCGACGAGCAGCGTGCAGCCGCCGCGGAAGTAGTAGTTGGGTGCGGCGCCGTTGTTCGCATCTGCCGGATCGAGGTACTGCGGAATGCGTTGAGTCAGCTCGATGATCCACTGCAACCGCGACTGCTCGTTCCAGTCGACCCACACGGAGGGCCGGATCGAGTGGACTTCGAACTTGAGCGTTGGGTCGATGCCGCTCAGCACCGCCGAGTCGAGGTCGAGCTTGTCCTTCAGGTAGGCGTGCAACGCGGCCCGTTTCGCCCGCATCAGCTCGAACAGCTCCTCCCGGCTCCGTGACAGGTTCCACGAGCCGATGTCCGACGACCAGTTCTTGACGACGCCGATCACGACGTCCTCGTCCTCGTCCGGTGCTGACGCGGTCGGGCGCCAGAGCAGGCCGTCGACGGAGAGCGTGCGGACCCGTTCCGGGACGATGCCGTGGCGGCGAAACGCTTCCGCGAACGCGACACGATGATGCTGGTCGTCGACCGGATCGACTTCGAAGTCCGCGGTCACGAGCGCCCTCAGGTAGTCGCCGAAGGTGATGTCGACCGGCGGGCAGTAGTCGAGCGCGCGAATGCAGGTGTCCAGGACGTGCTGCGCCGAACCCGCAGCCTCTTCCGCCAGTCGATCGACCAGGTCGGGGTGCAGCTGCCCTCCGGGCAGGACACCGGTACCTTCGCTTGCGATTCGCAAGAGATCCGCGACGCGAGCCTTATAGATCGTCAGGAAGGCGTCGAAGACCGCCGCGACGAGGAGAGAGCCGCGTTCGTGCGGCTCGGTCAGCCGGGCGTAGTCCTCCGGATCTGGCTGCCGCGGCCGCCACTCTCCGGTCGCCTCGTCGACCGCACCGATCGCGCTTCGTAGAGCTCCACGCTTGCCGATCGCCTGGCCGAACTGCTGCGCGAGCTCACCCAGACGGTTCTGGCTGGCGAGGTCGCCGCGCGTCGCCGCGATCTGGTGCCGCAAGACCTCCGGCAGCGAGAAGTGCTGGAAGAGGGCGACGAGATCGGCGAACGCTTCGTGGAACGCGAGCACGTCCGGGTTGCTGGACTCGTTGAAACGGCGATGGATGCCGTCGAGGAGCGCGTGCGTCACCTCGTGAGCGACGATGTCGTGGCTGAGGCACGTGAAGACGTTGAGGGGCGTGACCCCGCCGGCCTCCGCTCCTACCCCCGCCGGGAAGTAACCGAACAGGAGTGCCTTCTTCGAGGGGCTGTAGTACGCGTTCGCCTCGCGCAACGCGTGCGGATGGATCCGCAGGCGCTGGACGTACTCCTCGGTCCAGCGCTCGCCCACCTTCGTGCGTCGCGGTGACCAGAGCGCGAGCCGTCCGAGTGCGCGCTCGAAGTTGCGGATCGTCCGCATCGTGACCGCGTAGACCATCTGCTGGTGAAACTGCGGATTGCTCTCGGACGGCGGCAGTCCGTCCTGCGCCACGATCGCGGGGTCATTCAGGTCGATCGGCGAGTAGAAGGAGCCGCTCGCGGGATCGTGGTCGATCACCTCGACGTACTCGCCGACGGGACCCGGCTGCAGGATGTCCTTTCCCTTGTCGTCACGCTCCCACGGAACCCCGAGCTCCACCTCGTTGATCCCGGCCGTCTCGAGCTCCACGCCGAGGCTCGGGTCGAACGCGAAGACCCGCAGGCGCCGCTGCCTCGGGAGCGGAGTCACTCCGGAGCCGGAGCGTTTGAGCAGATCCGCCTTACTCTTCCGTTGGCCCGTTGACCTTTCGATCTGGTAGCGCACGTCGCCCGTTTCGGCGTCGACGAGCAGCGTGCAGCCGGCCGTGCGTGTCTCGCCTCGCTGCACGATCTTGATCACCCATTGCAGGCCCGCCCGTTGGCTCAGGTCGAAGGCGACGACCTCGAACGGTTGGGTCAGGTCGATCACACCGAGCTTCTTCGTGGTTTCTCCCTGCTGCTTAAGTCGGTCCTCGAGCGCGCCGCGCCACGCTTCGAACGTGTGCCACAGGGCTTCCCGCTCGCGCGGGATGTTCCAGTAGCTCTGCGCGAGCGCCAGCGTCTTGACGAAGTCCGAGACCGCCGCCGTCGCTTCCGTTTTTGCCGGCGATGCCCAGCGGAGCGTGTCGACGGAGAGTGTCCCTAGCCCGGCCGGCCCGATCCCGTAGCTGCGAAAGGCATCCACGAAGGCGACGCGGTAGCGGCGATGGTCGTTGGGGACGAGATCTGCGTCGGCGGTGACGATTGCGCGCAGGAAGTCCCCGAAGTTGGCCTCGACCGGCGGCATGTAGTCGAGCGCGCGCATGCACATGTCGAGGACGTGACGGGCGGACTTGGCGGCCTCCTGCGTGAGTCGGTTCACGAGGTCCGGATCCAGATAGCCCTCGGCCAGCACACCGGTGCCGTGCGTGGCGATGCGCCGGAGGTCGGCGACGCGCGATTCGTAGATCTTCTTGAAGGCCTCGAACACCGCTCCGACTAGCAGGTCACCTCGTGCGTGGGGTTCGATTTCGTTCTCGTAGAGCTTCGGATCTGGGCGACGCGGATGCCACTTCCCCGATGTGTCGGTGAAGCCGAGCGCATTTCTGAGGCCGTCCGGTTGTCCGATCGCCTGGCCGAACTGAGGCGCCACGGCGCCGAGCAGGCTGCGCTCCTCGAGATTCCCTCGCATTGCGCCGATCTGCTCACGGAGCACGTCGCTTTCGGAGAAGTGCTGGAAGAGGGCGATCAGGTCGGCGAAGCCCTCGTGCAGGGCGGCGACGTCGTGGTTCGTGCCGACGTCGAACTCGAGGTTCATGCCCAGCAGGAGGGCGTGGGTGACTTGGTGCGCGATCACGTCCTGCGAGAGGCAGCTGAAGACGATCGTGCCGGGGAGTGGCGACTCCGGCAGGCTTTCGAAGTAGCCGAAGTGGATCCCGCCCTCTGGGACGTAGTAAGCGTTCGGGTTCTCCATGAAGTGCGGATAGAGGCAGAGCTGCTTGCGGTAGGTCGGGTTCGTTCCCCCGGTCGGCGGCCAGTGCACGACGCGGCCGAGCGCGCGTTCGAAGTTCTTGATGGTGCGCATCGCGACCGCGTAGACCATCTGCTGCCGGAACTGCGGACTACCGTCGGACGGGGGTAGACCGTCCTCCGCGAGCACCTCGGGGGCGTTGAGGTCGACGGGTGGATGCAGTGTCGTGCCGTCTTCGTCCTTGTCGACGACGACGATGTACTCCCCTGACGGCCCCGGCTCGAGCTCCTCCCAGGGGACGCGCAGGGTCGTCTCGTTCATGACGGCCGTCTCGAAGCGCGCGGTCATGCCGGGGTCGACCGCGAACACGCGCAGGTTCCGGTAGACGGGGCGCGGAATCGACTGGCGGTCGACTGACATGAAGCGCCTCGCTCTAGCCGACGCCGGCTGCCGGGTACGGGAAGTCCGCAGGAGCCGGGGCGTCGGGCTCGACCCACCTCCGCATGCCGGCGTCACAGATTGCGTAGCCCCAGTTGATGAGCCGCTCTTGCAGCGTGTCGTCCATTTCCGCCAATCGTGTGGCCGTCTGCGCGAGCCGAAGCGCACTCGCGTCGGGGACGGGCAGGCTGCCCGCGGGCGGCCCGTAGTCGCCGATGTGGCTGCGGATGCCCCAGTACGTGCCCTCCCGGTCGCCGTTCAGGTAACCGGCCACCACCTGCCGCTTGCGGAGATTTCGCACCTGGGTGTCGATCACGCCGAGCGCGCGGTAGGCGTGGCGGGCCCAGTCGTGCTTTGGCTTCGGCTGAGCTCCCATCTTGCCGCCGCCGTCGCTGACGAGGATTGTGATGTAGCGCTTCCACACCGTCTCGAGGCCGAGGTTGTCGTACACACCGCCATCGGAGAGCACGACGTCGGTGGTGTACGGCGGCTCGTGCAGCGGACCACGTTCGGCGGGGTCGAAGCTGTCCGGGTCCAGGTGCAGCTGAACCGGCGAGAGGATCGGCGGGAAAGCGGAGGACGCGGCGACCGCGACTGCAAGCTCGACCTTGGGGTTGCGGACCATGCCCACCCTGTAGTCCGCCATGTAGGGCTTCGAGAATCGCCAGAGCGCGCCGGTCTGGAAGTTGGTCGCGTTGATGACGAACCGCGGCCGATCCGGGAGATTCTGGAGGCTCGCCTTTCCGAAGACATGCTTGCGATAGGCGCCCGCCACTCGGTCCGAGATTGTGCCGGGCAGGAGGATGCCGCCGATGACGGCGCCCTTGTCGATCGTCTTCGACGCGAGCTTCCGCAGGGGTTGGACGAACTGCTCGTCGAGGTTGGTGGCGAAGCCGTCGGCGTTGAACTGGAGTCGCGGCCAGTTCAGGCCGAGCACGCCCGCGGTGATCGACCCACCGGAAACGCTCGAGACGCGGTCGAGCTTCGGCAGATAGCGAAGCTCGTTGAGCCGCCAGATCGCGCCGACGTGGAAGATCATGGCGCGGTAACCGCCCCCGGAGAGGCAGAGCGCGACGCCCGGCTCGAGTCGTTCCGGCTCGTCGGTCTCGACGGGTGAGATCGCCTCCTTGGTCACGTGCTCTGGTTGGCCCATCTAGCTGCCTCCATTCCGGTCGCGGCTCCCGGTTGCGCGGTCAGAACGCCGAACGGCGGCAGGTCAAGGCGGCCAGACAGGTTCATCCGGTGAGACCCGAACCGACGGCGTGACGGATCGCGCAAACCCAGAAGGGAGCATGCACCTGCTCGCTGCGATTGACAAGTGCTCGCTCGGACGATCAGGCGCCCAGTGGCGTAGTCCGCTCAAGTGCCCTTCCTCGATGGCCGATCTCATCAGGGCCGGGTGGCTGTCGCGGGGAGAGAAACCAGCGACAGCCGTCCGGCGATGCGGCATAGTGCTGGGGGCGTCGCTATTGGAGCTGGGGGACTTCCGGCTCTGCGGCTCTCAAGATGGAGCTCTCCCCCCATCGTGAGACCATGCCGGTGTGACGCAGATGCGGCCCGCGCGCCCCTCAGCGGGCCGCATCATTCTCGAGGCTCCGCGTGGCCCGAGACTCCCAGCTAATCCGTCTCGGATCGCCCAGTCCAAACGCGGCAAGTGTCAGCCGGAGCAGAACGCCGAGGTCGCGGCTGCCTCGAGCCTGGCCCAGGACAGGCGTGTCGCGTCGACGTTCACCATCACGACGGCAACCCGACGGCCGTTTGCGGACGACCAGACGACGTTACGCCAGCCGATGAAGTCCCCGTCGTGGCCGAACGCCCTGCCGCAGCGCGTGAAGGTGATGCGGAGGCCCAGACCGTACGTGCCCCCCACAACCGAGCCGGACTTCATCTGGGCGAGCAGGGCGGGCGGGAGCAGCCGGCCCTCGAGCAGCGCAGAGAAGTACTTCGTGAGGTCGGCTGCGGTCGAGACGATCTGACCGGCCGCCCACGCCCACGATGGGTTGAGGATTGGGGCGAGGTCCACCAAAGTTCCCGCCTGATTGAGGTAGCCGTGCGCGAACGGTTCCTCGACGGCTATTCCGCTGGGGAACGAGGTCGAGCGGAGCCCGAGCGGCTCGAAGAGTCGGTCACGCAGCACTTGCTCGACCTTTTTGCCGGTGACGGCCTCGATCACGAGTCCCAGCAAGACGTAGTTGGTGTTCGAATAGGACCAGTTCGCACCGGGGGCGAAGAGCGGTGGACGGGCGAAAGCGTAGGCCAGGAGCTCGCGCGGGGTCCACTCGCGCCCCAGGTTGGCGAGCGCCGCGCTCACCGCGTCCGGGTTGTCCGTGTAATCGAAGAGACCGCTCGTGTGGTTCAGCAGCTGCCGGAGCGTGATCGCGCTGCCATTCGGAACCGTCCCGGGGAGCCAGCGTTCGACCGGATCGTCCAGGCCGAGCTTCCCTTCGCCTGCCAGCTGCAGCACCACCGTCGCGACGAACGTCTTGGTGACGCTCGCCACGCGGAAGCGGTCGGCGGCTCGCATCTGGACACGGGGCTGCAGGCTTGCGAACCCGGCCGCCGCGTTACGGGCCGCCTTCGCCGTGCGGAGGAAGGCGAGGGCACCGGGCGCACGGGCGGCGACCAGGCCGCGCACGATGCGCTGCAGTCTGGTCGGCTTCTTTGCGGCGGCCGGCGCCGGAGTAGTCCCTTGCGTGACCGCTGCGCCGAAGGAGCTCGTACGAAGAGCACTCCAGGGCTCCGTACTCGCACGGCCGGACGCGGATCCGTGGACGCAGAGGGCCAGCGCGGCAATGCCGGCAACTGCCCCAGCCAACCCCGTCCGAGATCTACGCATCGTCCTGGTGGCCTTTCCGTAGACATGGTTGCACTGCGCAGCTGCGGCCTCAACCCCGACTCGCCTGGCGCCTGAGTTACCCATGTCGGACGGCTTGACAACGGTCAGACCGAGCGCAACCCTTGTCTTTGGAGACATCGTGGAAGGCAGTGCGAAGACCGGCACGGAAGCCGCGAAGCGGGGCGGCAAGCTTCCTTCGCCATGGACGCCGCAGGTGCTCGAGCTCCTGAAGGACTGGCGAACGCGGGCCGCGACCACGTCTTCGGAGCACTACCGGATCGCATCGCGGCTTGCGCGCTTGAACATCCGGTTCGGGATCCCAGTCGTCGTACTTACGACGTTCGTCGGCACGAGTGTGTTCGCGACGCTTCAAAGCGACGTCCACGTAAGCCTGCGGATCGGGCTTGGCCTGGTCAGCGTTCTTGCGGCAGTGCTCGCGAGCCTTCAGACGTTCCTGCGGTTCGGCGAACGGGCTGAAAAGCACCGCGCGTCGGCAGAGCTGTGGGCGGCACTCCGCCGCGAGATCGACGAGATGTTGGCGCTCCATCCCACGTATCTCGCGTCCCGCGGCGATCCCAAGCAATACCTCGACGACCTTCGGCGAAGGATGGACGAGATCGCGCAGCAGTCACCCGAACTCGGCGAGCATGGCGTGTGGAAGTCGAAGCGGCGTTACCGGGAACCGTCTCAGGAGGCACGGTCTCCGGAGGACATTGCTCTGCCCGCGGGGCCGAAGGGCGACGATCAAGTCGGCAGCCCGCAACTACACGGCTGAAGCCACGCCTAGCCGTCGCTACACGGACTGGTCCGTGAGGACCTCGTAATAGTCGACTCCGGTCCGACGACCTCGCACGTCCTCGGGGACTTCGTCGCCCATCTGCTCGAAACGCTGCTCGGCGGCCTCGATTGCCTCCCGGCTGTCGAAGAACGCGATGAAGAGCCTGCGGTTCCCGTCGGCGTCGGCGAGGAGCAATACGCGCTGCATCCCGTCCGGAGGTTTCATGTCGCCGGACTGCATCCGCTCCTCGTTCATCTTCTGTAGCTGCGCCTGATCTCCGCCTTCGAACGACGCCACCCGTGCCCACATGATGCGACTCCCTCCGTTGTGTGTTACGCCGGCGCGAGCATCCGCCGCATGAAGCGGAAAGTCAAGGTCGAACAGGCAGCCGCGCCTACGCATGCTCGCTTAAGCTCTCGCGCTGTGCCGAGTTGCTGCAATCCGCGCGGTTGTGACAGGTTCTTCACACCGCGTTTCGCTCGCCGTATGGCGACGCGCTACCGAAAGAAGGGACTCGACGAGACGGCGCGGCGGATGGTCGAGTTTCTCGAGCTGCGCGGGATCGAGGACGCGACCGTACTCGAAATCGGTGGCGGCGTCGGTGAGATCCAGATTGAGCTGCTGAAGCGGGGTGCCGCGCGCGCCGTGAACCTGGAGCTCTCGCCGGCCTATGAGGAGGAGGCAAAGCTGCTGCTGCGCGAGGCAGCGCTCGAAGACCGTGCAGAACGACGGGTCCATGACATCGCCTCCGATCCGGAAGGCGTCGAAGCCGCCGATATCGTCGTGCTGCACCGGGTGGTCTGCTGTTACCCGGACTATGAGCGCCTGCTGGGAGCGGCTGCGCAGCGCGCTCGGCATTTGCTCGTGTTCAGCTATCCGCCGCGCAACGCCGTCTCGCGTCCCTTGATCGCCGCCCAGAACCTCGTCTTCAGGCTGCTTCGGAAGGAGTTTCGGACCTTCGCTCATCCGCCCTCCGCGATGCTCGGCGTTCTTGGGGAGCGCGGGCTTCGCCGCACGTTCGAGCATCACGCGCTCGTGTGGCAGGTGGCGGGGTTCGAACGCTAGCGTCCTTCCGTCCCAGTCTTCGGTTCCTTTGGATAGATCCGCCTCTCGGCGCCAACCCAGCCGGTACGCACTCGGCTTGTAGAGCGCCTCCTCAGGGACTGGCCACTACACTTTTCGTGCTTTTTCGTGCTACCGTGAGCTTCATGGCACGAGACGGCAACACCAGGCTGAACGTCACCCTCGACGCCCAGTACGCGGAGAAACTCTCGCGCCTCGCGGAACGAGCACACATACAGGAGGGGACGCTGGCCCGGTCCCTGCTCTCGCACGCCCTCGACGAAGCTGATCCCGATCCACGCCATGCTGCGGACCTCCTCGACGGCATTCCGGGCGCTTACGAGCGTGCGCTGCTCGGGCGTGAGCAAGCAAAGGCCGGCAAGACCATCCCGCTTGACGATCTCTAGCGATGGCGCGCGTCGAGCTGGCGCAGGCCGCTGTCGAGGATCTAGAGCGGCTTATCTTCACGCATAGCCTGCCGGCCGACACCAGGGAGCGGGTGAAGCGCTCGCTGCGACCAGTCGAAGACTTCCCGTACATCGGAGCGCCGCTAGCGGGCCGCTGGCAAGGATTTCGGTTTTTGCTCGGACCCTGGCGCTGGATGTTGATCGTCTACGAGTACCTCGAAGACGAAGAGACGGTCGTCATCGTGACGATCCAAGATGGCCGTTCTTCGACAGCGGCCACGGCCGCGCGCTGAGCGGGCTCTACGACGGACAGAGTGGCTAGTGGGTCGCGACTTCGCCGTGGCTCGGGGGCCCGCTGATCCAGACGTGGTCGCCGACCGCGAGACCGAGCCCTTCGAGGGCACTCGCAGGGTTGCCGCGAATAACCGTGAGCCAGCCACGCGGATCGAAGATCACGCCGTACTCCCCTGGGGCAAAGTCCGCGTAGGTACTTCCGCGTCGCGCCCGCGTGGAGCCGGAAACCGCCTCGACTGCAAGATCCGTGCTTTCGGCGATCCCGGCTGCAAGGAGATGCGCCTCGCGCACGTTCAGCTTGACGTTGCCGAAGCGGTTGAACTCGACAACTTCGCAGCGGATCTTCCCGCGCTCGGTCTCGGGCTCAGGCAGGTCCAGTCCGGTCAGCGTGTCCGGATCGATCTCGTTCCCGAGCCGGTCGAGTGCCATCCCCGCCGCGACGTGCGCAGCTGCGGGACAGAGAATGTCGCGGGCCTGGAACGATGCTGAGACGGGCTCGACGATCACATCTGCAGACGTGATCTCGACCGCCTTTTTCGCGCCGCCGAGCGTAGCGAGCGCCGGAGCGAGCAGGCCGTTGTCGGGCCCGACGAGGACGCGACCGTCTCCGGTCTCCACAGCCACGTTACGGTCCTTGCCGACGTTCGGCTCGACCACCGCGAGCACGACCGCGTCCCCAGGCAGGTAGGACAGCGAGTCGGCGAGCAGCAGCGCGCCGTTGAGGACGTCGAGCGGCGGGATGAGATGCGAGAGGTCGACGACTCGACTTTGCGGCGCGATTCGCGCCAATACGGCGTGGGAGATTCCGACCCACTCGTTGCTCAGGCCGAAATCGCTGAGGAAGACGATCGGGCGCGCCGTCGACGGCATGGCACCGTCAGCATGCTCCTGACCGCGCTTTGGTTCAAGGGTCGTTTATCCGGCTGAGTCGACAGCGCCGACTACAGCGCCTCGCCGATCGCCTCGAGGCTGGCGAGGTTGTGGCCGCTGAGGAAGACGTCGACGTGGGGGAGCGCCGCCTTCATGCCGCGGGCAAGCGGTTCGTACGCCGGATCCTCTTTCAACGGGTTGAGCCAGACGACGCGGTGCGCGAGCCGTGACAGTCGCGCCATCTCGGCGCGCAGAAGCTCCGGATCGCCGACGTCGAGGCCGTCCGAGCAGATCACCACCACCGCGCCGCGCACGACGTTCGTCCGCATCAGCGCTCGCACCGCGTCTCCGATCCGCGTGCCGCCGTTCCAGTCGACGACCTCCTCCGCGGCGCGGCGCAGCGCCTCCTTCACGTCTGCGGCGGACAGCGCCTTCGTCACGCGGGTGAGTCGCGTGCCGAAACAGAACGCCTCCCAACGAGCGTCTGCTTGCAGCGCGGCGCGCGCGAACAGCACGAGCGCGCGCGAGTAGTCGGTCATCGAACCGGAAACGTCCAGGAGGAGCACCAGCCGCCGGCGTCGGCGCCGCCGAGTCCGCCAGGCACGCTCGACAGGCTCGCCACCCGTACGAAACGAACGGCGAAGAGTGCGCCGTAGGTCCGGACTTCCTTTCCGCGCAGGCTCTCGGCGACGGGTTCGGCGGCTCGGGACATTCAGCTCCAGCCGTTTCATCAGCTCCGCGAGCTCGGCGAGCTCGTCCTTGCTCAGCTCGGCGAAGCTCTTGGTTCGCAGCAGTTCACGCGGGCTGGCGAGGGAGACCTCCTCCTCGACGACCCAGACCTGTCGCGTCGGTGAGTCCGGCTCGACCAGCCCGCGGAAGACGCGGTCGTAGATCGGGATCTCCTCCGGTCGCGAGACGAGCGTCAGCCGTCCCGCCCAGTACAGCTCCTCCACCGGCAGCTCTGCCGCCGCGCGGCAGAACTCCACGACGCGCCCCGGCCCGACCGCAAGCCCCTCCTCGCGCAGCGCTCGCGCGAACGCGACCAGCCGGGCGACCTCGTCAGCCACTTTGGAGCTCGGCCTGCGCGCGCTGGAGGTCCTCGTGATTCTTGAGCACCCAGCCGAGCGACTCGCGCGCGGCGTCTCCGTTCGCGCCGTCCGCGCCGAGCAACGCCAACGCGCGGGCCCAGTCGATCGCCTCAGCGACGCCCGGGGGCTTGATCAGGTCGAGCGACCGCAGTTGCGCCACCGCCTCTGCAACAGACCGGGCTAGGGCCTCCGACACCTCGGGCGCGCGCGTACGCACGATCGCCACCTCGCGCTCGAGCGAGGGGAACTCGATCCAGTGGTAGAGGCAGCGGCGCTTGAGCGCGTCGTGCAGCTCGCGCGTCCGGTTCGACGTCATGACAACCACAGGCGGCTCGGCGGCGGCGATCGTCCCCAGCTCGGGAACGGTCACGCTGAAGTCCGAGAGCACCTCCAGTAGGAATGCTTCGAACTCGTCGTCGGCGCGGTCGATCTCGTCGATCAGCAGCACAGCGCGCGAGCCGGCCCGTAGCGCGCGCAGGAGTGGACGCTCGACGAGGAACTCGGGCCCGTACAGCTCGGACACCTGTTCCCGCACCTCGCCGGCCTGCAAGGCGCGCGTGTACAGGAGCTGCTTCGCGTAATCCCATTCGTAGAGCGCCTGCGCGGAGTCGATGCCCTCGTAGCACTGGAGCCGGATCAGCTCTCCACCGAGCAGCCGTGCGAGCGTCTTGCCGACCTCGGTCTTGCCGACGCCTGCTTCGCCCTCGAGCAGCAAGGGCCGCTGCATCGCGAGCGCCAGATAGACAGCCGTGGCCAGCCCTCGGTCGGCGAGGTAGGAGTCCGAGCGGAGGGCGCTTTCGACCTCCTCGACGGAACCGAACTGCACCCGGCAATCGTAGGACGTGGAAAAGGCTGTGGGCGAGGTATTGTCCCCCGTTGGGGCCAGCATCCATTGGGGCAGAGGGAGGCGGTTATCCGTGTATCCCGCGAATTTCGAGTATTTCGCGCCCACGACGCTCGACGAGGCGCTGGAGATCCTCGGGCGTTACGACGAAGGCGACGCGAAGGTGCTTGCCGGCGGGATGAGCCTCATCCCGGTGATGAAGCTCCGCTTCGCGGCCCCGCGCGCACTCGTGGACATCAACCGGATCGGCGGGCTCGACACGCTCGCCGAAGAGGGCGGGCAGTTACGTATCGGAGCGCTCGTCCGGCACAGGACCTGCGAGCGATCTGACCTGCTGAAGGGCAAGTACGGCGCGCTCGGGGACGCGGCGCCGCAGATCTCCGACCCGATCGTGCGCAACCTCGGCACAGTCGCGGGCTCGCTCGCGCACGCCGATCCGCAGGGCGACTGGGGTTCGGTGATGCTGGCGGTGCGCGCCGAGGTCGTCGCACGAGCCAACGGCAGCGAGCGCACGATCCCGATCGACGAGCTGTTGCAAGGGCCGTTCACGACCTCGCTCGAGCCGAACGAGATCGTGACCGAGGTGCGCGTGCCCGCTCCGGGGGCGCGTGCGGGCGGCACGTACTTGAAGCTCGAGCGCAAGGTCGGTGATTTCGCCACCGCCGGTGTCGCGGTGCACGTCTCGATGTCGAACGGCTCCGTCGAGCGCGCCGGGATAGCGCTCACGGGTGTGGGGCCGACGAACATCCGCGCCGAAGCGGCGGAGCAGGCGCTCACCGGTCACGAGCTCGACGACGACGCGATCGACGCGGCGTCACGGCTCGCAGCCGAGGCCGCGCAACCCCGCACGGACTTGCGCGGAACGGAGGAATACAAACGCAACGCCGTTCGTGTCCTGACGGCGCGCGGGCTGCGCAAGGTCGAAGGCGTGCTGGAAGAGATCGAGGAGAAGGAGCAATCGTGATCACCGAGACGAAACCGACGACGCACGAGATCGCGGTCACGGTCAACGGCGCCGAGCACTCGCTCGAGGTCGAGCCGCGCCTGCTGCTCGTCCATCTCCTGCGCGACAAGCTCGGCCTGACCGGCACGCACGTCGGCTGCGACACGACCAGTTGCGGCGCCTGCACGGTGCTCGTGGACGGCGTGCCGATCAAGTCCTGCACGCACTTCGCCGTGCAGGTCGACGGCCGCGAAGTGAAGACGGTCGAGGGCCTCAAGCAGGGCGCCGAGCTGCATCCGATCCAGCAGGGCTTCAAGGAGGAGCACGGCCTGCAGTGCGGCTTCTGCACGCCGGCGATGATGCTCGTTACCTCCGTGCTGCTCGAAGAGAACCCGGATCCCACGGAGGAGGAGATCCGCTGGGCGATCTCCGGGAACATCTGCCGCTGCACGGG
>Ga0184632_10000660_pt1 | contig 13810 bp, 15 predicted proteins | sample PLM31_50_b1_FD_133153 | JGI IMG/M metagenome (GOLD analysis project Ga0184632, IMG submission 133153) | Groundwater sediment microbial communities from an aquifer in East River, Colorado, USA - PLM3-1_50_b1 | ecosystem: Environmental > Terrestrial > Soil > Riparian zone | place: USA: East... | reverse complement strand
TTGCCCCGCTATTAATGTTGCATGTGCTGATTCACAGGAGGTTTTATGAACGAGCATATTTACAAGCAGATCGAGCTGACCGGTTCTTCCGAAACGAGTATGAAAGATGCAGTCCAGAACGCGATCTCCAAGGCCTCGAAGACGCTACATAATCTCCACTGGTTTCAAATCGTCGAAAGCCGCGGCTACATTGAGAACAACAAGATCGATTACTGGCAAGTAACAATCAAGCTAGGGTTTAGGCTGGACGATTAACCTGTCCTCCCTGCACGTAGCCGTTGGGTAAACGCTAAAATAAGAATCAATAGGCCTAACGCCAAAATTTGCCACGCGAGCAACCAGAATTGTTGTTTTTCGAGTCTGCCAAGGAACAGTTTATCGAGTATTCACCAACGGCAAGAGCAAGGTGCAGCAACCTCTTGTCGCGATCGACTACCACTACCGGCACCGCATTGAGGGGATCTTTCGGATCCACCTCGCCGAACGCGACCCCGGTGAGCTGTTCGTACTGCCCGACGTTGCCGAATGAGGCACCGCCGAAGGCCGGTGATGTACGCGTCTCGATGACGATCTTCGTTATCCTTGCTTCCGCCAGGTGACCGCCCAACAGAACAATGGCCAGCAGACTCAACAAGAAGGTCCGCGCAACCCGAGGCACACAGATGGGCAGAGTAATTCCGCCTACGCTTCTAGATTTCCTTGCCATGGGTCTCTCCCTCCTTATGTTTATTTGGTCACTCAGTTACGCATGTCTCCCCTTGCGCTACATGATAGAGAGTCCTTGTTGTTCACTACCCAGTATTAGCAAATTGTGTGGCTTGGGGGGCTTCTGTTTGTTTCAGAAGAGGAACAACCTGTCCAATATTTTTTTGGAATGGCCGCCATTGGAATTTCTTATAGCAGTTCGTAAAAGGGCCTTATCCGGCAGGCGAAGAGAAAAGCAATGGCCAGTTGAAGTATGAAGGCCGGCAGGCCGGCTTCCGCGTGCTTGACGACCCGCACCCGTGCCGGCGGATTTTCTAAGTAGCGCTTACCGATTACTGAGAGGTGAGAATAATGAAACGAAATAACTCGCGATTGTTATTCTTCACTATCGGCTTCTCATGCCGCCCGACAGAAGAGATTTCAGCCGAACGATTTAGACGCCCAGTTGCTCCGCGAGATCCAAAAAATCTTTCGCGACGATATCGTATCGTCCCGCCGGTGGAAAATTCGATGCTTTGCCAGGGCCATGCTCCAATGGCCGGTGCACAAAGGCCGTGCGCAGTCCGTGCTTTTGCGCGGCTTGCAGATCATGCTCATGGGCCGCGACCATCATGATCTGCTCGGGCGTGAGATCGAACAGCTCAGGCACCAGGCGATAAACGGCAGGGTCTGGCTTGTAGCGCCGGACGTTTTCAGCCGACAGGATGCAGTCCCACGGTAACCCGGCGTTTTTTGCCATGTTCGTGAGCAGTGAAATGTTTCCGTTGGACAAAGTAGTGAGGGTGAAGCGCGACTTTAAGCGGTTCAATCCTGGGACCGAATCGGGCCAAGGCGTGAGCCGGTGCCAGACATGATTAAAGTGTGTTATCTCTTCCTCGCTTAAACCTTCAATCTGGAAGCGCTTGAGCATCTCCTCCAGTGACATGCGATGAAGATCATCCAGCTTGGTCCATGGTAAATCGCCCGACAGGACGCGGTCGAGGGTCGGACGATAGACGCCCCGCCAGGCGTCGGCGAACGCCGCCCAGTCGACAGTAAGGCGTTTCGATGTACCCAGTTGTCCGCCTTCGGCAATGACACTGGATCGCCAATCGACAACCGTGCCGAAGACGTCGAAGGCAAGAATCATAAGTGAATGGAAAATCATTAAGCACCCCCAGGCGATAATCCGTTTTGTGGAAACCTCCGCATTATAATCCGGCTCGCCGGAAATCGAGTCCGCATTGTGAGGCAAAACCTCCGGGTGCTGTGCCCCGGTCCGGCGGTTCGAGGACCGTGAAACGCGCTCTTTGGTTCGGCATGTTGGTAAAGCCGTCTTTGTAAAGGCAGGGTCCGCCCCACTGAAGCTGGTCGCCTTCCCTGGCGAGTTTATCGATACCTTGATACATCGGCATGACCCGGGCCATTTCCTCGCGAATGCTCTGCGTGTCATCGAAGGGGAAAAGCAGCTCACCATTGGACATTGTCTTGCGTCCAATGAGCGCCGGGATTTCCCACTCGGGCCGCGCTTCGCCGATCCGATGGCCGGGTATTTCGGGCGTGAATCGAATCCGCCGCTCGGTGCTGGTAGAGACCCCGCCGCCACGTTGTTCGTAACGCGTCTGGGCAGGAAGCAGCAGCACGGCCTCTTCGGCATCGAGGAGCATGGAGGCGTTCAAGACGATATCCTGGTGCACGCGTAAAGGCACCCCAGCAATCGATTCGGTAACGTAATTGCCGTCGGGCATCGTTTCGAACAGGTTGCCGCCGATGGAATAGAGGAACTTGATTTCGCCGCGATGGGCGGCTTCGATCATGTGCGGAACCGTGAGGCCGGGGACCGACGATACCGGGTGGCGCCAAAGATTGGAAAAACGGCGGGCGTTTTCTTCGTTGACGCTAAAGCCGCCGGGAAATATGTCCGGTTCCGAGCCGCATTCGCCGCCGCCCTGGACGCCGCTGTCGCCGCGGATCGGCATAATGCCACACTTCTCGCGGCCGACCATGCCGCGGGCCAGGGCGAGGTTGACGATGGCCTCGACGTTTTCAACGCCGAACTCGTTCTGCGTGAGGCCCATGCCGTAAACAAACACAGCGGTCTTTGCGCTGCCGTAAAGGCGCGCGAAGCGTTCCATCTCGGCGCGCGACAGGCCGGAGCGCTGTTCCAATATTTCCCAAGACTGCTGTTCAAGTGATTCTTTAAGTTTAGGCAATCCGCTGGTGTGCTTGGCGATAAAATTCCGATCCAACTGGTTTGCGGCAATCAAGGCTTTGAGCACGCCGTTCACGAACGCGATGTCGCCGCCCACGCGCGCCTGGAAGAAATCATCCATTGACTTGGTGCCGAACAGCGCACTCAAAATCATCGATGGCACCCCATAGCGCTCCGGACCGTGCTCGCGCATGGGGCTGACGACGATGATTTTGCTGCCCGCCTTCTTCGCGAAATGCATATACTTCGTCGTGACCGGTTGGTTGTTGGCCAGGTCGGTGCCGAAGAGCACCAGCAGATCGGTGCCAATAAAGTCGGAGAGCGAACAAGTGGCCGCGCCGAGACCTAATTTATTCTTAAGACCGCAGACGCTGGGGGCATGGCACAGGCGCGAGCAAAGATCGACATTGTTAGTGCCCAGCGCGCGGGCCAGTTTCTGAAACACGTAATAAACCTCGTTGGTGAGGCCGCGGCCGGTGGCGAAAAAGCCCATTGCGCCGGGCGCCGTGCCGCGGATTGACTTGGCGATTGAGCCAAAAGCTTCTTCCCAGCTGATGCGGGCAAAGCCCTTGTCGTTTTTCCGCCGAAGCATGGGATACGGAAGCCTGCCGAGGGAGCGCAATTTTTCCTGATCGAAATTCCTCAAGCGCTGCACATCGCCCAGCGCTGATATGTCGAGGGCTCCCAGGGTGTTGAGCCTGAGAAGGTTCAGTCGGGTCATGCACAGGTGCACGCCGTCGAGCGTGTCGTCGCGCAAACCAGAAGGGCCCAGCGAGCAACCATCGCATACGCCGTGACTGAGAATGTTCCATGCGTAGGACAGCTCGCTTTTGTTTTCCCATAACACCTCGAATATCTCGCGGTAGTAACGGGGCTTGGTCTGCCCAATCAGGCCTAAGGGAATCAGTCGCGAGACCCATGTATCGGTGGATTTGACCATTGACGTCAGCTATCAGTTACCCGTTGACGGAACTCCGCTAGCACGGCAAGAAACTTTTCCGGTTCGTTTTTCGAGACGGCGGTTTTGTACAGCGCGTAGCGCTGGTGAAATTGCCAGTGGGTCCATTCTTCGAGGGTTATCGCTTGCCCGCTGTCTCGACTGTTTTCCACCACTGGCTCAGGTATGTGGCCCGGGGTATCCCATAGCGCCGGGGTTACGGGCGGAAACGTTTGCGCCGCGCTGCCGTTGTACCTCCGGCAAAGAAAATTCATGTATGCCACGAAGGCTTCCAGCTCTTCTTTACTCTCAACCGGCAGATGGCAAACCACTTTACGCTCCTCAAAGCTAAAGGCCAACCACTGCTTTAGAGAAAGCTTGATGCCAGTGAGGTCGAACTTCATGCGCACGTGAAGCGGTAACCGGCTCAGCTCCGGATAGAACTCAGCCTCATATTGGAATCGGTGAAACATGGCATCAAATCATTGCTTCAAGGGTTGCGTTTTTGCCTCATGCGCGGTTATTTTCTCTAGCAACGGGGTAAAGGTCAACCGGATGGCGGGTCCGCTTCCTCGAGCAATGTCTTCGGGGCCGTTCGCCGACTTCACCGGGTAAACGAAATACTACAAGAGGGGGAGACTATGGCATCCGCGAGGTACGCAAAGACATTCATGCCGCTGAGCAAAGTGAAGGAAAAGGAGTTCTTGTCGCGCCCGCTGGGGTGCAAGGGCGTGGGGTTCAGTTTCGTGCGCTGCAAACCGGGCGAGGGGGCGACCTACGTGCACCGCCACAAGGTGCAGGAAGAAGTTTTTCTCACGGTACAGGGAAACGGCACGATCATCCTCGACGGCAAACGTATCGCGATGCCGGAAGGGACGATTGTCCGGGTCGGCCCGACGGTTTATCGGGCCATCGGGAATGATTCGAATAAAGACGTGGTGTATATGATCTTAGGCGCCATTCCGCCGAAGAACTTTCCGCTCGGGGGCCGGACGCTCCTCGGTGACGGCATTCCCAATCGGAACAAGGTGCCGCGGTGGAGAAAAAGGCAGTAGCCGAAACAATCGGCCCAGAAAACCAGGGGCGGTTTTGCGCCGCTTTGGCGGGACATCGGGTTTGAGTATTTTATGCGATGAGAACATGGCCGCTTGTGAATATTGATCGGTTGATTACAAATCAGCTTTAGGTCGCGGCATTAGACGTTGAGCCATGCAGTACAATCCAAGACAAACCGAGACAGCGCCTCCACCCGTCCAGCCCACCGGATTTTTTACTGGCGTCCAGATTCGGCCGGTGATCATCGGCATCGTGGTCGATTACATCGCCACCCATCTCGCGATGGCGGCATTTATTTTCGGTTATTTAGCCAAGGAATTATCGGAGCAAGGCGAGATGACTGACGATGCCATTGCCAAGTACATGTCAACCCCTGAAGGCCTTACGGTGGCACTGGTTATTGGCAGCCTTTGCACCGCACTGGGTGGGTTTATCGCCGCGCGCAAGGCAGGAACGTTGGAGATGAAGCACGGTGCTTTTGTTGGACTGGGATCTCTGATCGTGTCATTAATCCAGCAAGCTGTGCAAGACCAGTCGATGCAGCTACCGGAATGGTTTAACTTCGTCTCCATCGTGGCGGTGATTCCTGCCGGCGCCCTGGGCGGTTTCGCCGCGGGTTTGTTAAAAGGCGGCGCCAGGAGCGCTTGGCCGCAGCAGCCTGTCTCGTAAAAAGTTAGCTTCATGTCGACGGTGCAATACCGGCGCGCTCTCTCCAGGGACTACCCGGCGATCGTGCGCCTGAACGAGGCTAATTTCATGGCCAATCTCACCGCAGCAGAGCGCGAGGACGGATTTCTTTCAGCGGTTTTCAGCGAGAAGCAGGTCGCGGTGATGGCCGGTGACCTGGGCATCATGGTTGCCGTCGTCGATGCCCGGGTTGCGGGATTCCTCTGCGCCTTTCGCAATGATTTTGACCATGGTTCTCCCGTGTTGGCCACGATGATCGCGTCCTACGAGCGCATGAAGTTTGAGGGCAAATCACTCAGCAGCTATCATTCGTACGTCTACGGCCCCGTTTGTATCGATCGTGTCTTTCGCCGAAGGGGACTGCTACGGGGACTCTATGAGGCGCAAAGACGAGAAATGGCGGGACAATTTGAAATCGGCGTCGCACTCGTTTCGCGCGACAATGTTCACTCTCTGGACGCGCACGTCGCTGGGCTCGGCATGATTGAAGCCGGTGATTTTGAGGTCAATGGTAATGTTTTTGCCGCCGTAGTTTTTCGCTTGCCCAGCACCGGGGACTAGCTTTATCATCATGCCTTGCAGAATCGACCTGGCTCCAATAGAATCGGGTGTCAAAAGGGCAAATGGTGCCAGACAAAATCTCGAGCGGAAAGGAAGTTTTGAAAAATGGATGCAGATGCTAAAAAAACCGCATTGCGTATGATCCCCTACGGGATTTACGTCCTTACCGCCGAAAACAAAGACGGTAAAGTGGCCGCCGCGACGGTCAACTGGGTGACCCAGACCGCGTTTCAGCCGCCGCTCGTGGTTGTTGGCGTGAAGGCGGATTCGGGGGCCCATGCGATTATTAAAGAAACGAAAGTCTTCGCGCTAAACATGCTTGGCAAGGATCAAAAGGGGCAAGCTTTCACCTTCTTCAAATCGCTGGAGCGCGAGGGGAACAGCATCGGCGGGGAAGCATTTCGCAAGGGCTCTTTGGGCGCGCCGATTCTGGAAAAGGCCCCAGCATTTGTTGAATGTTCCCTCGTCAATACGGTTGAAATGGGCGATCACTCGATTTTTGTCGGCGAGGTGAAAGACGCTGGCGTCGCAGTGCAGCCATCGGGAAGGCCCGATGACGCGATATTGGCGATGCGGGATCTGGGCGACAAGGTCTTTTACGGCGGATAACGGCGCAAAGCGCCGCAGTTTCGAGTCTCGCGTCTGGAGTCTTGGGTTCAACTCTAGACTCCAGACCCTGAACTCTAGACATGGGAATGCGAAACAATAATGCCGGTGAGAGGTCGCAGTTTTGCTCGGCTAAAACAATGAAGGAGACTGATAATGGCTAAGATAAGACATATTGCGTATCGGGCGGCGGACGTTGAAGCTATGGCGAAGTTTTTCGTCGATGCCATGGGGATGAAGATGATCCAGAAGCGCAAAAATAATGCCATTGACCTGAGCGACGGCTCGGTCAACATCACTGTCCTGCCGTTACGAGCCGGCACGGCGGATGGCGCGCCGGCGAAACAGCCGGGCATCGACCACATTGGCTTTACGGCCGAGAATGATCAGGAGACCTTCCGTATGTTGGAAGCCGCCGGCGCCAAGAAAGCTGGGGCAATAAATTTGGGCACGGCCTACTATGAGGACAAATTCGTCGGCCCCGAGGATATCGTCGTCGACGTTGGCCACTGGCAGGGCGCGGCGCCGCTCGACAAGGAATAGGCACGAGGCGTTAGGCAACAGGCGTGAGTAGGGGCGCAGCGTGCTCCGCCCACTTCACAAATTTGAGGTGCATGGTTCCTCGGCCATGCGCCTTTTCTGTTTATCGTATCATTAACCGCTCGGCCTTGCCGGAGTAGTTAATGAACACGGTTTTTAGCTCCGTAAAAAAATTCAAACCTTCCTCGGCCATCTCGCGCTCGCCGACGCCGGTGGCCTTGGTGCCGCCGAACGGAAGCTGCGCTTCGCCACCTATGGTCGGCTCGTTGACGTGCACCATGCCGGTTTCGACTTCTTCGACGAAGTTCATGATCGTGTCTATGTTCTCCGTGAAGATCGATGTGGTAAGGCCGTACTCGACGCCATTGGCGAACGCGAGGGCCTCATCGAGAGTCTTTGCCGTTGTTACGGCGAGCACGGGACCGAAGATTTCTTCCTTGAAAACACGCATGCTCGGCGCAACATTGTCGAAGATCGTCGGCTCAACGAAGTAGCCTTTGCCGAGTTGCTCCGGTTTCTTCCCGCCTAGGACCAAACGGGCGCCCTCCTGTTGCCCGATGTTGATATAGTCGAAGTCGGTCTTCCATTGTTTCTCGTCCACCGCCGGTCCCATGTCCACGGTTTCGTCCAGACCCGGACCAAGTTTAATTTTTTTTGCGCCTTCCACGAGGCGCTCCAGCAACGCGTCTTTGATCGCTGGATTCGCGATCACACGCGACGTTGCCGTGCAGCGCTGGCCGGTCGAGCCAAAAGCGCCGCCGTGGATGGCGATGGCGGCTTTATCGAGATCGGCGTCAGCCATCACGATAACCGCGTTCTTGCCGCCCATCTCGCAGGTGACCTTGGCTCCACGCTGCGCGGCTTTACCGTAGAGAGCGCCGCCAATCTCGTTGGAGCCTGTAAACGATATCGCCCGGAGCACGGGCGAGTGGACCATTGCTTCGCCGACCACCGAGCCGGAGCCGACGATCATGTTGAATACGCCCGGTGGCAGCCCGGCGGCTGCGTAAATCTCCGTGAGCAGTGTCGCAGTCGCGGGGGTGAGTTCGGCGGGCTTGAAGATAACGCAATTGCCCGCGGCGAGCGCGGGCGCGCTTTTCCAGACCGGGATCGCCCAGGGAAAATTCCACGGCGCAATGAGCCCGACCACGCCAAGCGGGCGGCGGATCGTGTAGGTAAAGGTGTCGCGCGCTTCCGATGGCAACGTCTTTCCATGCATGCGAAAACCCTCGCCGGCATAGAATTCGAGCAGCGAGATACCTTTCATCACTTCCCCTTTGGCTTCTTTGAGCACTTTGCCTTCTTCGCGCGTGAGCGTGCGGGCGATTTCGTCTGCCCGCTGGCGCGCGATATCGGCCGCGCGCCACAGCACGCGGCCCCGCTCCGGGCCAGGGGTATTCTTCCAGCCTCGAAAAGCGGCCTGCGCCGCATCGATGGCGGTTCCAACGTCCGTCGCCGTGGCAGCGGGAAATTCGGCGAGTACATCGTCGGGATCAGCGGGATTGACGTTGCGCACGAGCCTCGGGGATTTAGGATGAAACCAATTGCCGTTTACATAGGAACCCGTCTGCATAGAAACCTCCCGAACTTCGTCTGATTGATAGACCTTGATTACTTCAAGGAGACGGGAAAATCCACCTTGCGATCAGCCATGATTGCAGCGCAAAAATTTGACGAATAAAAAGAAGCGGGCCGCGGCCTTGTACCCTTAGGGTTGTCGAGAAACCGCCGGCGCGCAGAACTTAAAGGATAGCTTTAAGATGATTTTCGCGTTAGCGCACGCAGTTCCTTATTCCACCGCGCATCGAGTTTTTCGTATTGATCGGTGGTCAAGCCTTGCTCCGGATACCAGCGCTTGAACCCGTATTCCTTCAGCGGGCTGCCGTATTCATATTCCGCCAGGACTTTTTGCCCGCCTTCGCCAAGGATGAAATCCGCCAGGAGCAATGCGGCGTGCGGGTGAGGTGCTTGCGCTGAAACAGCCGTAGAGCCAGAGTTGGAGGGAACGACATCCATCGGTATCCATTCGATGGGCGCGTTGGCTTTGAGAGACACTTCCACGTGATTGCGGAAAGTGGTGGGCGACACGCCGATCTCTCCGGAAATCACAAGATCGAGAAGCGCCCGACCGGAAACGTTGTGCACCACCGGATTCTGACCTCGTAGTTTTTTTAAGTACTCTTCACCCCTCAATTTGATCATTGCGCCGACAACCGTTACGCCGGTGTCGCTGCCGGCAAAACCGATCTTGTCCTTGAGTTCGGGCCGCAGCAGGCCGTCGTAGTTCTTCGGCGCCTGGTGGCCGGGAATGGAGTTTTTGTTGTACGCGAGACCGATATGGGACTCGCGGTCGATGGCCCAAAAGTAAAGGCCCTTCGGCCCTTTTTCTTTTACATGCTCTGGGTATTTAGCCTGCGTCGGAAAATAGTAAGGAACGAGCAGCTTGTTGTCGCGCAAGAGTTTCAATAGCGGCAGGGTGGTCTCGATGGTATCGACGATTGGCCGGTTCGCCTGGGTTTCCGCCATGATTCTCGCGCCGAGCTCCTGGCGTGTGCCGCGATAGGCTTCCACTTTAACTCCGGGATATCGTGCCTCGAAGGCGTTGGCCAACTCCTTGTAAGAGCCGCCGGCCAGCGAAGTGTACCACATGATTTTGCCTTCGGCTTTCGCGCCGCCGTACAAGATCTTTTCGCGGTCCGGCTTGTTATAGGCTGCCAGTTGGGCGAGTGAGATCTTGCTTTGTGCCCAGCCGCTGGACGCCACGCCGAGTGCGATAAGAACCGCGCTAAAAAACACTTTCATTATGTTTCTCATCGGTATCCCATTGAACGGCTAATAGCCGGTTTCAGCCAGTTGATGGTAGAAGAGCTTGTAAAACTGCCGGAGTCTTTCCGGCCGCTTATAGTGGGCGAATTCCTGCGGAATTTTAAATTCCTTTTCGACCTGTTCGAGGGTCTTGCCGGCCTGGACCATCTTGGCGATTTCGTCTCTCATGACTACGAAGTAGCGCTTTTGTTCTTCGAGGTCTTTGACGCCGCGTCCGATATGCGCAGGGCCATGACCGGGAATATAAGTCTCCACTGCCAGATTGCGCCGCATGATGTTGTCGAGGATATTGATCCAACCTTGCACGTTGGAATAAAAAATCTCGCCGGATTCGCCCTGGCCCGGATGGATTTCCGTGTCCAAAAGATCGCCCATGAGCATGACGCGCTTCTGCGGAATATATACCGTCAGATCGCCGCTGCTGTGGCCGCGGCCTTCGGCGGTGATTACAAACGTCAGCCCGCCGAAGTAGAGCGTCATCGCGCCGTCGAAGCCGAGGTCCGGCTGGCCCTGCTCAGCTTTTTTGTACGCCGCGTACCGCGGGTCGCTGGAGTTTTTTCGCTCGTTGAATCCCTTTAGCTCCTGCATTTGCAGGTCATGAATTTGATTCTTGGTGGCAATCCAAACCGGATTGTCCTCGCGGAAATGCCAGGAGCCGGAAGCATGGTCGCCGGCGCTGTGTGACGTTATCAAATACTTTACTTTCTTGTCCGTGAGCTTGCGAATGCCGGCAAGGGTCTGGTCGGCGTTGTCGATATGGAAGTCCAACACCACCACGCCATCGTTGGTGATAACGACCGTGGAATTACCTGAGCCTTGCGAGTGCTCGAACATGTAAACGCCGTCGGTAACTTTGACCGGCGTCATTCGTACTGGAGCCGCGGCTCCAGTGCTCAATAACCAAATCAGCGCGAGTATTGGCAGTGATCCGGTTTTCATCTGTCGTTTCCTCATAAGATTGACGGGAAATTTTATTTTAAAATTCCGAGGGACTTGGCCATGTCGATGGTGTGCCGGGCGCGCTCGACGATGGGCCGGTCGATCAGCTGGCCGCCAAAGGCTATCGAGCCGTCGCCCCGGGCATTGGCTTCTTCAAAAGCTTGCAAAACTTTTTGGCAGTATTCGATTTCTTCCGCCGTCGGACTGAAGGTTGCGTTGATGGCATCGACTTGCGATGGATGAATACACGACATGCCGGAGAAGCCGAGCCGGCGCGACTGCTTGGCAAAGCCGAGAAGTCCGGCGCCGTCGTTCAAATCCACCCAGACGCCGTCGATGGCTTGAACATGAGCTGACGCGGCGGCGATGACCATTGCTGAGCGCGCGAAAATCAGATCGCGGGCTTCGCCTTCGCGTACCGCGGGAAGTCCGATCTCGCGGCCAAAATCCTCTGCGCCAAACATCAAACCGGTGACACGAGAGGAACTTGCCGCGATGGCCGGCGCATTGAGCAGTCCCTTGGGGCTCTCGATGGCAATGAGGAGTTTGATACCGCCAGAGGGCATCCTCCGTTTGGATTCACGATCGGTGAGGATCGCATCGACTTTGCGCGCTTCGGCTACGGTGTCGACTTTTGGCAATACCAAACCTTCCAACCCGGGCCGGACAACAGCATCCAGGTCAGCATCCATCCGCGGGTGGCCGATGGCATTGATGCGCACGTAGCGAGCAGGGGAGCCGGGCGTTTTTTTGTGGCCAAGGGATTCGCCGATGTTTTTCCGCGCCTGATCTTTCTCGTTGGGCGCCACGCCGTCTTCGATGTCGAGCATGATGGCATCGGCGTTGAGCCCCAGCGCCTTGTCGATCATTCGTTGGCGGTGGCCCGGCACGAACATCCATGAGCGAAGTAACTCCATTCGATATTACTCCTCCCGAGTCTCATTACCTGAAGGTCGAGGAAATGTCTATCCGCGCTTGCGCTGGGAGCGTATTTGCGCTGCCGCGAATTTTGGAGAATAACTGAAAAGATATGAAATTGAGCACCCTAAAACTCTTGGTGCCCATCGTCTCCGTGACGATCCAGAGCAATTCCGCCTCAACTATCATTCCGCCGTATCTCGATCACATGCGCATTCCCGTGGCCGCCATCGGCTCGCTCATTTCCCTCGGCCCGGTGCTGGCGCTCATGTCGCGGCTGCCAATGGGCATGGCCTATAACCAAGCACGCGCACGCCTACTGGTATCGCTGGCGGTGTTGGCGATGGGCTGCACCAATTATCTCTACAGCTTCGCGACCGATGGTTTGACATTTGCGATCTTTCATAGCTTAAACGGCTTTTCTTACGGCGCGGTGACGACACTCTACATGGCATTTTACGTAGACTCGCTGGCGCCTGATGAAAACCGCAATCACGCCATGGGATATTACGTTGGAAGCCTAGCGATGGGTTATTCAACGGGAAATTTTTTTGGCGGGTTGATCGCCGATCACTGGGGCTATGCCGTGACGTTTCAATTAGCGGCGCTGCTCTCGCTGGTGTCGGTTGCTCTGCTGTGGTTTTTCCATGAGCCGAGTGGAACAGGGAGCGGCAAGTCACAGGTGCGAGACAAGGCCAAACTCACATCTAAAGAATCACTTAAGGTTTTACTGGAGCCCAAGCTTTGCACGGTAGTCATCGTCGCCTTGTTTCTCAATCTGCTGCATCAGATGGGCGGAGTTTTTATCTCTTTGTACGGCCTAGCAGTGGGGATGAGCTTGACCCAGATCGGCGTGATTCGCGCCGCCTATGCGGGCTGTAACGCCGTTACCCGTCCCATCAGCGGCCATGTCGTCAACAAGATCGGCCACCGCGGCTTGTCTTATTTCGGACTTCCACTCCAGTCGTTGATCCTGATGCTCGTCCCGCTATTTACCGGTTTCGGCACGATTCTGGTTGTATACGTGGCATCGGGATTTATGCGGGCCATCGTGGTCGTGGCCAACGCAGTCGGCCTGGTAGAGGATGTTCCCGAAAGCCGGGTGCGGCGCGGGCTGGCCTCGGGCGTCTACAACGCCGCCGGCGATCTCGGCAATATTTTGGGACCGGCCATCGGCGGCTTCATCGCTCACGCCACTGGAATCGCCAGCGTCTTCGTCATCGGCTCGCTAGGTTCGACGGCATTATTCTTGATCGGTGTGTTATTGGTAAGACGTTTTAGCGGTGTCAGGGCGCGCGCGGCCGCATGAAATTCCGCTTCCGAACAAACCCGAAACCCGAAACTCGAAACCTTCGGTTGATTATGTTGCGAGCCCGTAGCCCGGATGGAGCGATCGCGCAATCCGGGATTCCTGGATTACGTTGCACTTCATCCAGGCTACAATTCTACGGCTCTCGAAATTATGATTTAGTACGATTTCGGCATTCCCAATACATGCTGCCCAAGATAAGCCAAAACTAAGTTGTTGCTTACGGGCGCAACGGTAAGTAGGCGTGTCTCGCGGAATTTTCTCTACACATCATATTCCACAGCGAAACCGTAACCACCGTGGGTGGTAAGGCAAGCGTTTGCGGCTTCCCACGCCGCTTCTGAGGCGAGGTACTTGGCCAAGTTCGCTTCGGCCCCGCATTTTTCTTGGCGGTCGAATTTGGTCGCTGCTTGGTAGCGCACCAGATCGGCGGCCTCGATATTGGCGTAGGCCTTGGCGATGGGGAATTGAACGCCCTGGTTGGAGCCGATAGGTTTGCCGAAGACGTTGCGCTCGCTGGCATACTTGGCGGCCC
>Ga0184632_10000659_pt1 | contig 13822 bp, 13 predicted proteins | sample PLM31_50_b1_FD_133153 | JGI IMG/M metagenome (GOLD analysis project Ga0184632, IMG submission 133153) | Groundwater sediment microbial communities from an aquifer in East River, Colorado, USA - PLM3-1_50_b1 | ecosystem: Environmental > Terrestrial > Soil > Riparian zone | place: USA: East... | reverse complement strand
CTTCCGACCTCATGGGAGGCCAACTGCCCGTGGGGGTGGTTTCGGTTTCCGCGGCCCAGCCCTTCGTAGTCGGAGGTCAGTTGGTGGCGCTGGCCGTCACGAGCAAACAGCGCTGGCCGGGGCTACCCGAGGTCCCCACCGTGGAGGAATGTGGCTTCCCGGGATACGAATACAGCGCCTGGATCGGGCTCCTTGGCAGGAGCGGAGCGCCGCAGGCCGACTTGACCAACATGGAGAGGCAGGTCCTCTCCATTGCGGGCAGCGAGGACGCGAGATCACGGATGTACAACCAAGGCGTGGTGCTCACGCCAAAGGGCAGCGCCGAGTTCAAGGAAATGATTGCCCATGATGCCGTGGTCAATCGGGACCTGATCCGGAAAATCGGCCTGAAACTGGATTAACACAAGTGAGGGCGGAAGCGCACCGGTTGGCAAAACTCCTGCGGAACTTGCTGGCCGAAGTCGTGGAGGAACAATCGGTAAGTGGGATCTGGCCGACCGTGGTCTCTCCCCGCACGTCGCAGCAACTGGACGCTGTGTTGCTCGTGTGCTGCCACCATCGCCTGTCGTTGCGCCTTGAAAGCGGTGACTCCGTGGCGGAATCGGGGAGCCCATCGCTGGCGCGCGCGAGAGGCTGCCCGTTTCGCAGACGTGGACGAACAGGCGCAGCGTGGTCAGGTCGAGGTCGCGCATGGACTGCCGGATTCCCAAAAGGGAACGAGCTCGTTCCGAACGTGAGCGAATCGCCTCCTCGCACGATTCTAAAGTGCACGGCATGACAGAGACACATTCATTTCCCGTGCTTCCCGCGCAGGTGATCATCCGCGAGGTGAGCCTGCGTGACGGGCTGCAGATCGTCGCGCGCGTAGTGCCCACGGCCGCCAAGCTGGCGTGGATTCGCGACGCCTATGCCGCCGGCCTGCGTGAGTTCGAAGTCGGCTCTTTCGTGCCCGCGCGCCTGATGCCGCAGTTGGCCGACACCGCCGAAGTCCTCGCCTACGCCAGGACGCTCCCGGGCGCCGTCGCCAGCGTCCTGGTGCCAAACCTGAAGGGCGCCGAGCGAGCCATCGCGGAAGAGGCGCATTCCATGCTGCTGCCACTTTCGGCGAGCCATGCCCACAGCCTGGCCAACCTCCGCAAGACCCCCGACGAGGTGGTCGCCGAAATCGCCCGTATTCGGGCCGCGCGCGATGCGGCGGGTTCCGCGACGCGCCTGGAAGTGGGGATCAGCACGGCGTTCGGCTGCACCATCCAGGGTCGCGTCGATGAACGCGAAGTCGTGCGACTGGTGCAGGCGGTCCTAGATGCCGGCGTCGACAGCGTGTGCCTCGCAGACACCGTGGGGTATGCCGATCCGGCAATGGTCTCGCGGCTGCTTGAAAAGGTGCTGCGCGTTGCAGGCGGGCGCCTGGCGACCGCGCACTTCCATGACACGCGCGGCCTCGGAATGGCGAATTGCCATGCGGCGCTGCAGATGGGCATCAGCCGGCTGGACGCTTGCATCGCGGGAATCGGGGGGTGCCCCCACGCACCGGGTGCCAGCGGCAACGTAGCCACCGAGGACCTCGTGTACCTGCTCTCAAGCATGGGCATCACCACCCGGATCGACTTTCGAGCTCTGATTGCATTGCGCGGGAAGGTCGAAGCATGGCTGCCGGGCGAGATGCTGCACGGCAAGGTGTGGCGCGCGGGACTGCCGAAGACGATGCATGACCAGGAAATCACTGCATGAATACGACCTCTGTTTCGAGTGAGGCAACGCTGCCCCTGCGAGGCTTGCGCGTCATCGAATTCACTCACATGGTCATGGGACCGGCTTGCGGATTGATCCTCGGCGACATGGGCGCGGACGTCATCAAGATCGAACCCATCGACGGCGACCGGACGCGCCGCCTGCTCGGCGCGGGTGCCGGCTTTTTTCCGATGTTCAATCGCAACAAGAAGAGCATCGGCATCGACCTTCATCGAGCCGAGGGGGCAGAAGTGGCGCGCTGCCTGTGCGCGGGTGCGGATGTGGTCGCGGAAAACTTCAAGCCCGGCACGATGGAAAGGTACGGCCTGGACTATGCGGCGCTGTCGAAAACCGATCCGCGCCTCATTTACGTGAGCCACAAGGGCTTCCTGCCGGGTCCCTACGACCACCGCACGGCATTGGACGAGGTGGTGCAGATGATGGGAGGACTTGCCTACATGACCGGACGCCCCGGCGACCCCGTGCGCGCAGGCACGAGCGTCAACGACATCATGGGCGGAATCTTCGGGGCCGTGGGCGCGCTGGGCGCCTTGATCCAGCGCGGCATCACCGGTCGCGGCATGGAGGTGCAATCGGCGCTCTTCGAAAACAACGTATTCCTGGTCGGGCAGCACATGCTGCAGTACGCGGTGACCGGCAAGCCGGCGAACCCCATGCCAGCGCGCGAAAACCCGTGGGCGGTCTACGACGTGTTCACCGTGAAAGATGGTGAGCAGATCTTCCTGGCGGCGGTGAGCGACGCGCAGTGGCTGACTTTTTGCGATGCGCTCGGGTTCGCGGATCTCAAGGCGGAGCCGGCACTGGCCACCAACAACCAGCGCGTGCAGGAACGTCCGAGGCTGCTGGCCACCATTCTTGAGCGGATCGCGGACCGCAGCGTTTCTGCGCTTAGTGAGGCCATGGAGAAGGCTGGCCTGCCTTTCGCACCGATCCGCAAACCGGAGGACCTTTTCGAGGACGAGCATCTGCTTGCCACCGGGGGACTGGCTGATGCCATCCTGCCCGATGGTGAAAGGGCAGGGCAAACCGTCAAGACGGCGCTCCTGCCGATCACCATGGCCGGCGATCGTCTCGGAGTGCGGCTGCATCCTCCGCGAGCGGGCGAGCACACGCAGGAGATCCTGCGGGCGGCCGGCTACAGCGTCGCCGAGATCGGGAGCTTGCGCGAGCGCGCGATTGTGAGCTGAGCACGGGTGCTTTAGAACTCCGCGTTCGCCGGCGTGTTGTAGGAGTAGTTGTCATACGGGGGGAGTACGCGGGTCCGAAAATCGTGGGATATGGCCCAACTGGCCGAACAAGAGGGACCCATGGACGCCATTGCACTGCGCCCCGCGATACGCGGCGCCGCGACCCGCGACGCCCTGCTCGATGCCGCCGAGACGCTCATCGCCGATCACGGGTTCACCACGCCCTCGCACCGCATGGTCGCGGGCGAGGCAGGAACCCACGTCGCGCTCGTCAACTACCACTTCGGCAGCAAGGAAATGCTGTTCGAGGCCGCCGTCGAGCGGCGCTCCACGCACCTCAACTCGCTGTGGCGCGACGCGCTCGCGCAGGCGCGTGCGCGGGACTCCCTGTCGGTCCGTGACGTGCTGGCCGCATGGTGGAAGCCATTTGGCGAAGCGGATGTGCAAAAGGGGGAGGCCTGGGTGAACTACCTTTGCACCTTCGCGCGCCTTGCCTCCGCGACCGAGGGCGAGGCGTGGAACCAACGCTACTTCGGGTCGCCGACCGCGACTTCCTGAATCGCTCGTGGAGGCGGTGCCGGGCGCGGCACGCGAAGACCTCGAGGCGGGCTTCCGCTACGCCCGGACGCTGTTCGCCGAGATCCTCCTGTACCAGTGCGGCAAGACCCGCGGCGAGTGCCGAAGTAGGCGAGAACCTGATCGAGCACACGATCATTACCTTGCAGTGCTCTTGCCGGACTTGGTACGCCTGTCGCTGGACAGCGTCGCCCAAGCAGCGCGCCTGAGCGGCTCGAAGATGATTCGGCCGGCCACGCGCTGCGCTGCTGCTCGCTATGAAGCTGTGGTCGATCGAACGCAAGAGCCACGTCATGGCGCTGGTCGCCGATGCCGGACTTGCCCTCTTCACCGGCCTCAACGTCATTCCGAAGAAGAGCTACCTGTCCGAATACGCCTCACGCATCAGTCACCCCCAAACCACCCGCCTGCTCGCTGCCTTCCAGCAGCAGATCGCCGGGGAGGCCTTGCTGCCCGGACGCTCCTTCAACCTCGATTTCCACTCCGTGCCCTATTACGGCGAGCACCCCGTGGTCGAGCGCCATTACGTGTCCATGCGCAGCCGTCGCCAGCCCAGTCTCCTGAGTTTCCTCGCCCAGGACGCCGACGGCCATGCCTTCTGCTACGCCAACACCGATTTGCGCAAGGGGGAGGAAGCCGAGGAGATCTTCCGCTTCGTCTCCTTCTGGGAGCAAAACCACGGCGAGCGCCCACGTCATTTGGTGTTCGACTCGCGGCTGACCACCTACGCCAATCTGGCGCGCCTCGACACCATGGGCATCACCTTCATGACGCTTCGCCGTCGCTCGCCGGCGCTGCTCAAAGCGATCGCGCTGCTGCCGCGCTCGGCCTGGCGCACCGTCGAACTGGACGTGCCCACGCGCAAGTACCGCACCCCGCGCGTCTACGAGCAACCCGCCCGCATCGCGGGCAAGCGCTTCCGCCAGCTCTTCATCCAGGATTTGGGCCACGACCAGCCGACCATTCTGCTCACCAACGATCAGCGCACCGCTGTGCCGGCGTTGATCACCCGCTACGCCCAGCGCATGCTGATCGAGAACGCGCTCTCCGATGCGGTGCGCTTCTTCCACATGGATGCCCTGTCCTCGGCCGTTGGCCTCAAGGTCGACTTCGACATGACGCTACCGGTCATCGCCAGCGGCTTGTACCGCTTGCTCGCCCGCGACATGCGTCGCTACGCCGACGCCCAGGCCCGGCACATCTTCCGCGACCTCATCGACATGCCGGCCACCGTCGAGGTCACCTCCGCCGGCGTCCAGGCGCACTTACATCGATGCGCCCATCTGCCCATCATCGCGTCCAGCTGACTCAACAAACCCGTACCCGTCCCCTGGTGGAAAAATGTGCCCCTGATCTTGACCGCGTAGAAATCAGCCAATGGAACCCGTCGACCTTAGGCCGATTCCTCTCCGTGGAAATTCAGGCTAGTTGGCAAAGAACAGGTTCGGCAGAAACAGTACGAGCGAAGGCACCAACATGACGATCACCATACTCACCAACTGAACGCCCATCAGGGGAAGTAACGGCGGGGTGACCTGTGCCATCGATACCCGCGCCAGCCCGCACGCCGTGAACAACACAGCCCCGGCCGGAGGCGACACTTGCGCGATCGCCATATTGATCACAAAGACGATCGCGAAATGCGTCGGGTCGATGCCGAACTGCATTGCGATCGGCAGGAAAATCGGGACCGTGATCAAAATCGTCGGCGTCGGATCAAGGAAAGTCCCGATTGCCAACAGAAATACGTTCATCAGCAAGAACACCACCAGGGGGCTGCTCGTGCCGCCCAACAGAAGCGACGAGAACATCTCGGGCACGCGCTCCAAGGTAATCACCCAGCTGAACGCATAGGAGGTGAAGATGAGGAACATTACGAGCCCCGTGATCGCAATGGTATGGACGGCAGAATCAAGTAGACCTTTCCAGTCCAGCTCGTGATAAACGAACGCGCCGATGCAGGCAGCATAGACAACCGCGACAGCGCCGGCCTCTGTCGGTGTAAAGACACCGCCGACAATGCCGGTAACGATGATCCCCGGTGTAATCCCGGGAATGATCGCTTTGCGAACAGCTCGAAACAGCTTGCCCCAAGAGAAGCGATCGGCGAACTCGAGTTTGTTGCGCACCGCATAAAAGTAGCTATAGACGCACAGTAGAATGCCCATAATAAGACCCGGGATGAGACCTGCCACCAGCAGCTTAGCGATCGACAAATTCGCCGTAATCGCAAAGATAATGAGCGTGATACTGGTAGGCATCAACATGCCGATCGTCCCCGCCGTCGCGATCAGGGCAGCGGAAAATGCCGGGTTGTACCCTTGCTTGAGCATCGGCGGAATCACCGCAGACCCAACCGCCGCTGTGTCGGCAACCGCAGACCCAGAGACACTACCGAATAGCATTGCTGCGACCACGCCCGTTTGTGCGAGCGCCCCTTTGAGGTGCCCGACCAAGGCGTTCGACAGATCGACAAGCCGCGACGTGATTCCGCCACGGTTCATGAGATCGCCAGCCATGATGAATAGTGGAATGGTCAATAGCGTAAACGAGTCCACCGTCGCGATCATGCTCTGCGCCGCGGGCATGAGGCTGCCCGTAAAATACATTGCAATCATCGCGGCGCCGAGGAGCGCGAACGCGATCGGGACGTCGAGCAGAAGCAGGATTATGAAGCCGCCCATCAAGATGCCGGAAATCATTGTGCAACCCCCTAGCTCGTAGTGTTTTTCATACTCTGATGAGTCGATTAGCGAGCCGATGTCATAGCGGATCCGGGTTGTTCGGTGGTTGCTCGCCGGCTTCTTGGCCGAGTTCTGGAGCTCCGCGCAGTCGGGCCACGATCTGATACGCAACAACTAGCGCCATAAGAAAGGATACGACAGGCAGCGCCGCATACACGTAGTACAGCGGGAGGTCTATGGCCGGGGATCGCTGGTGGTGGAGCAGATCGACGAGCAGACCGCCACACCAAACCAGGACCCCGAGCATGGCCAAAACCATCAAATCGCTCAGCGTCTTTGTCGCAAGGCGCAATTTGGCCGGAAACATATCAATCAGGGCCGGGAATGAATAGTGACGTCCGGCCATCAATGCGGCCAAAGCCCCCAAGTACGCCAGCCAGAGGAAAAGGAACAGCGAGACCTCATCGCTCCACCGGATGGGTGCATGCAAGAAGTAGCGGCCGATCACGTTGGAGAAAACGATGACCACGATGACAAAGAGAAGGCCGGCACACAAATATTCGAGGCCGCGACGAAGCAGGGTTGGCATGTTGTTCATTTGTCCTCTAACCAGCTTAATGAGAAAGTCGCGCCACAACGGCTACTACGTCCGCGTGGCGCACTCGATCACTTGATCTCGCGGATTACTTTCAGTTGAGCTTCGAATTGCTTCCCGTGCTTCGCATACACCGGCTCCACGGCTTTGCGGAAGGCCTCTTCATCGGCCTCCGTAATCGTCATGCCGCCCTTCTTGAGGGACGCCATGAGTGCTTTGGAAACTTCCGAATAGAGCGCTCCAGCCCATTCCTGGGTTTCGCGGGCAGTGGCCATCACGATCTCTTGGTAAATGGGAGGAAGGGAGTCGAACTTTGCCTTGTTCATCACCACCACGACGGGCGTGCGGAAGTGATTGGTGAGCGTGAAATACTTGGCCACTTCGTATTGCTTTGCGTACCAGATCGCGTCGGGGGCATTTTCCGCGCCGTCCACGATCCCGGATTTGAGGCCGAGGTAGAGATCGCCAAAGCCCATCGGAGTCGCCGTTGCGCCGAGCGCGTTGATGGTGTCAACCATCACCGGGGCGGAAATGGTACGGATCTTCATACCCTTGAGGTCGCTGGGGGTCCGGACTTGCTTCGACGCGGTGTAGAAGCTGCGGGTGCCCTGTTCCATCCAGAACAGGATTTTGACGTTGCGAGCTTCGAGCTTGGCCGCGAGGTCCTGGCCAACCTTGCTCTGAGTGGTCGCCATCATGTGTTTGAGATCGCGGAACACATAGGGCAGGTCGAAGACACCGAATTCAGGAACCGCTGCAGAAATCACGCCGGTGGACACCTTGGCAATATCGAGGGTACCAAGAGTGACGGCGTCGAACATTTGGCGCTCGTTGCCCGTCTGCTCGGACGGGAACGTTTGAATTTGCAGATTTTCGCCGGTGCGCTCGGCAACTCGGTTGACGAACCTTTCGATGGCCCGGGCGTGCGGATATTGCCTAACAGTGTTGTAGCCGGCCTTCAGCGTGATCGGCTTGCCGTCAATCCATGGGCTTGCGTCCCATTTGTCCGGCGCCTGCGCTTGCGCGGCACCCGTGGCGAAGCCAGATGCAACGAATGTTGCAGTAAGAAGTGTCCTAAGAATGCTGTTCATGTGGGTCTCCATTCGTTTGATCGGTAACAACGGTTGGTTTTCGGGTTTTGTTTCTTCAGAACTTCGGTTTCAGGGGTGCAGCATCATTGGCCGGCTGGGACGGCATACCAATGTCTTGTAGTGACTTCCCTTCGGGCCGGTAGTCAAATCCCAAGCGCAACGCATGCACCGCCTGGCCTTCATGCATGGGACGTCCACCTTGCGTACGGCAGCCGCGTTGACGGGCGGCACGGCAAAGCGGTGTGGGGTCCGGCGTAGTGATAATGTCTACAACGGTGGAACCAGGCTCGAGACGATTGGGATCGACGGGCATTGGATCGTTGGGCTTCATGCCCAACGGCGTTGCGTTGATAACTAGTTCATGACCCCGCGGATCCGGGGCGCCAAATGACGTGGCACACCCCGTTGCGGCGGCCACGGACTTGGCGAGTTCGTCGGCGCGACGCTCATCGATGTCGAATATCGTTAGTGTTGGGGCACCTGCGGATGCGACGGCAAAAGCAATAGCTCGGCCAGCGCCTCCGGCGCCGACGAGAAGAACAGACTTATTCGCGGGGTGATTATCTTCCCACTGCATGCCAAGCACGCAGCCGGCGCCATCGAACATGGCACCAACCCAGCGGCCATTGTCATCACAACGGATCATGTTGAGCGCACCAACCTGGCGGGCTGTCGGGTGCAGTTCGCCGACAAAGGGAAGCATCTCCTGCTTATGAGGCATCGTGACCAGCAAGCCGGAAAGATTTCGCACGGTTCGTGCGCCTGCAACGAACGCGGACAGATCGCCTGCCTTTACCCAGAGCGGGACGCAGACCGCGTCTACACGGTGTTCGCAGAAGAGACGGTTCAGGTTGTTCGGGCGATTTGGCCGTAGCGACCGGATCGCCTACCGACCCGCAGAGTCGCGTTGTACCTTTGATGTGTTTGGTGGCGTCCATTTGCAATTAACGTCTGTAGGTTTTCAATCGTTCGCGAATGCTTTCTTTGGCGGAGAGCGTCCTCAAAACTTTGGTTGCGTAGAGTTGGGGCTGAGAGGGGTGCCGGCTTCGATTGCTTCGGCGACTTTCAACGTGTTGCAGGCATTAGCGAAATTCGACGCGGTCCCTGAACCATGCAGGACCGCAACGAAGAATTCCCGATACTCATCGACGATGCCCATCGACAAGAGGTCTTCCTCTTCCTCAGCGTCGTAGATGATCGAATCCACCCTGCCATTTTTATGAACCTCGATTCGCCCCGGATGATCGCTGGTATAGCTCTGAGGGCAGTGCCGATAGATCGAGGTTTCCTCTCCATGCACTTCATAGCGTTCGATGCTGGATCCGCAACACGGGAAAAACTTAAAGACGCCTCGCGTTCCTGATTCGAATGTCAACGAACTGATCCAGAACTAGGAGGCGTTCCGCGCAATTCTTCCGGTTTCAGTATGTAGCTCGCGGATCGGGCCACACAGGTATTCCATGTAGTTGATCCCATGCACGCCCGTTTCCCGCACCAAGTGGTCGTAGAGTCGCTCATTTCGATAGAAGTGGCATTCGGCAATGCAAACGCCTTCAATCGCGTCGGCGAATACCTTAAAGCGCCGATTAATGGGCATATAACGTCGATCGAATGCGACAAGATTGGGAACCGTGACGCCTTCCGACAGCGCCAAGGCCTCCCGGTACGTACCTCCGGGGCGGCCTTTCGGTGAATATGGGCAGGTCACGCACGAGCAGGCGCCAAACGGTTTCAGCAAGCACGTTCGAATTCACGAGAACAACGAAACAATCAATGTGGTGGTCGTTCAGAACCTCGTCCAAGAGAGGTGTCCCCGTCTGTTGGGACAGGATTTCCGGTTTCTTGTATGCGGCGGGGTGGGTCAACGTACGGAATTGGGACCTGCCCTAGACACGGTCTTGCGCCGCTTGTGCAAGTTGTGTAACACTATTCCAATTGGAAGCGGATTGTCAACGGAGCGCGCCTCGACTAGGCGGGTCGGGTGATGTTCTACAGGACTGCGGGATTTCGATTAGACCAGCATCGCTTCGACTAGGGCCTGTTAACGCTATGAACGCAAACGCGTTTTCGGCAGCAACCCGAAGGGAACGGGTGGCATGGGGCGCCACTCTTAGTTGCTCTCCTAGCAAAGACTGCAAGTCTTCGCGTCGCCGGCTGCCGCGATTGGCGCCCCATGCCGCCCGTTCGCCCGTTTCCGTTCCTAGCGTTAACAGGACCTAAAAAAACCGGGAAACGTATGAGAGTTGCGCTGCTTGAAGCTAGCCACTGGCACGTACCGCTGTATCTCGACGCGCTGGAGCGCAGCGGAGTTGAGGTGGTGGGTGTTTCCGACCGCGAAAACTCGAAAGGCGCGCAGATCGCGGCACGCTTACGTTGTCCCCTGTATGAGTCGTATAGGGAGCTGCTGGACCGAACGAGCGTCGATTTCGCATTCGCTTTCGGCCGCCACGTGGAGATGCCGCAGATTGGCAAAGCCCTCATCGAACGCAAGATCCCGTTCGCGATCGAAAAGCCGTGCGGAACGAGCGCAGCCAGTGTCGCCGAGCTCCGCGTAGCCGCCGAAAGCGCGAGTCTCTACGTGGCCGTTCCTTTCATCCTCCGCGTTGGCGACTTGGTGCGCGCCATGCGCGACGCCGAAGGGGCCCTCCCAACACGCATCCATCACGCCAGCTTCCGGTTCGTCGTCGGACCACCGTCACGTTACGTGCAGAGCGGGGCCGCGTGGATGCTCGACCCAGCTCAGTCGGGTGGAGGCTGCACCATCAACGTTGCGACGCACTTCGTCGACTTGCTTCGGCTTGTTACCGGCCAAGAAATCAAAACGGTGTCAGCGACAATGAGCAGCCGCGACCGTGCCGGTGGCATCGAGGACTTCTCCGTGATCGTGATGACCGCTGCAGACGGCGCCGTCGGAGTGATCGAGACGGGATACACGTTCCCCAGCGACAAGGTCGAACAGCGCGAATTCAGCTTCGCGCTGTCGTCGGATGCGAACTACTACCGATCAGGCCACGACGCTCTGCTGGTGACTCGGCGGGCGGCGCGCGACGAGGCTCGCGCCGCGACCATTCCCGTGGGCCTTGACACTGATCCGTACTACGGCGTTTTCGTCGAGCGGGTCCTTGCCGAGGCGAAGAGCGGCGGCCGTCCAATTGCGGGTTTGCGCGAGGCGGAAGAAGTCATGCGCGTGCTCGACGCTGCGTACGCGTCCGCTCGCGTGGGCGGCGCTGTGCAAACGCTGAACTGATCGGGCCTACGGAGCGCAGATATGCAATATCACACGCTTGGACGAACTGGCATCCGCGTGAGCACGTACGCGCTCGGAACCATGATGTTCAGTGCCGATGGCAATCCCGACGAGAAGGAGTTCATCGGTGTCGTGCACGCGGCGCTGGATGCCGGCGTCAACCTGATCGACACCGCAGATACGTATTCGCATCCTCAGGCGGAAGAGATCGTAGGAAAGGCCATCGCTGGTCACCGCGACGAGATCGTCCTTTCGAGCAAGGTGCGTTTGCGCGCCGGAGCGGTGATCAGGTTGTTCGCGCAAATGTGCCTTCAAGCATCTTCAGCGGTTGCGCGTTCTGCTTACGATCAACCAGCCGCGGCAAATATCGACGAACTAGACGGTGCCGAGGGCAAAGGTCTTGCGAGAGCCAGTTTTTAAGGAGCAACTTATGAGAGTCTTGGTGAGCGGCGGGAGCCGCGGGATTGGAGCAGCGGTTTGCTTGCGAATCACAGAGGCCGCACTCGCGAGGGGTGAGCACCCGAGGATCGCGGTCTGCGGCCTAGAGGGTGAGAACGCGGAGCCGGTTGCCCGAGCGGTGCGCGAGATGGGCGGAGAGGCCATCGCTTTGGTCGGAGATTTGGCCGACGCCAACGTTCCCGCGAAACTGGTGGATGCGGCCGTTGCGGAGTTCGGCGGCCTCGACGGGCTCGTTTCCAACGCCGGCGTCGCGAGTCCGGCAAAACTCTGTGACGTTTCGCTCGAGGAATGGACCAGAATGTTCGACGTCAACCTTCGCGCAGGCTGGTTGCTCGCCAAAAGTTGCTATCCGCATCTGAAGGAGAGTCGCGGCGCAGCCTGCTTCACGTCTTCAATGTCCGGACAACTACCACATGAAGGGTCGGGGGCGTACAGCCCGACAAAAGCGGCGCTTACCATGCTTGCGCAGACGCTCGCACTGGAGTGGGCGGCTGACGGCATCCGGGTCAATGTCGTTTCTCCGGGCATGACCCACACTCCAATGAGCGCCAAGATGTACGCTGACCCAGCTATCAAACGGGCGCGGGAAGCTATTATTCCATTGGCAAGGATTGGCGAGCCGAGAGACATCGCCAATGCGATCGAGTTCATGATTAGCCCGCTGTCTAGCTTTGTTACTGGCCAAGACCTCTGCGTGGACGGTGGCTTCACAAAGTCCATCCTGAGCCATATTCCTGGGCGGCCGAGTTCCAAGTCTTAGGTGTAGAAGGGAATTCTTTGTTCATGTGCTGACAGCCTCAGTGCGATTGAACCTTAGTCAGGTCGCACCTCGCTTTCAAAGCCGTATGCCATTGCCGGAGATGGACAAATGCTAATTTCAACGTTCTCGTACCTGTGGTCGCGCTCTGCGATTGATGCGATAACTGAACTGAGTCGAGCTGGGTACCGCGAATTCGAGGTGCCTATCAGCTCACCGCATTGTTGGCCGGCTGAAATGCCGCCTTCTGTGCGGTCGGAAGCAAAGCGACGTTTGCAGGACTGTGGTGCCAGCGTGAGATCGCTCAACCCTGGTGGATATGACCTCAATTTGGCAAGCCCCGCGGCAAATATGCGGCGCAAGAGCATCGACCACATCAAGGACGCGATGGATCTAGCCTTCGAATGGGGTTCGACCGAACTGGTGATTTCGCCGGGAACCCGACGCCCTATGATTTCTCCGTCGTTGTCGAAGACACTCGACTGGCTGACCGACAGTTTGGAAGTCCTGCTGCCTAGAGCGGAGCAGGCCGGCGTTCGATTGCTTCTCGAAAATACGCCGTACTGCTTCCGGCCAACCTTGGATGAGTTGGTAGGCGTCAGCAAACAGTTCAATAGTGAAAAGCTGAAGATTGTCTACGACGTTGCGAACGCCGCATATATCAAGGAAGATCCCGTAACGGCTCTGTTGGCCGGCGGCTCGGAAGTTGTACTTGTGCACATCTCTGATACGGGCCTTGAGGAATGGGGCCATGATCCGATTGGCACGGGGGTCATCGATTTTGAGGCGCTTGGCAAGGCGGTCGATGCTACCTGCAAAACCGAAAATGCCGTTCTTGAAATAATTCGGGAGAAGGACACTCTGACGGAAATGCACGCTGGCATCAGTGAGCTCAAGAAGCGAGGGTGGAGCATCAACCCTTAACTGGGTTCAGACCAGGCCATCCTGGCCGTGCGGCTGCCTTTGAATCTTCAATAATCCCAACCTTGAACAGAGTCGGCTAGGTTTGCCATCACCGCAGAATCGAATGATCGATCCGAATCACGAATCGGCCGCGCAATTTCTGCTCGCTGCACGAAAGCGTGGAACCCCCGGGCCGCGCATTCCTGCGGAGTTCCGCCCCGCCGGCATCGACGATGCGCTCGCGATTCAGTCTCGTGTAACGGAGCTCGTAGCGCAGCCGGTTGGCGGCTACAAATGCTCGGTGCCGAGCGGGCCGCGCCCGGTGTCCGTGGCACCCATCTTCACATCCACGATCACGCACGGGACCCTCTGCCCAGTGCTTGGCATTGGCGCTACCGTCCGAATCGAGCCCGAGATCGCGTTCGTCATAGGACGCGACCTTCCGGCGCGCGCCACTCCGTACGGCGAAAGCGAGATCCGCGATGCGATCAAGGAAGCGCGTCTGGTGCTCGAGATTCTCGGACCTCGGTACACTGAACCGGGCACCGTGACATACCCAGAGCTCCTCGCT
>Ga0184632_10000657_pt1 | contig 13842 bp, 6 predicted proteins | sample PLM31_50_b1_FD_133153 | JGI IMG/M metagenome (GOLD analysis project Ga0184632, IMG submission 133153) | Groundwater sediment microbial communities from an aquifer in East River, Colorado, USA - PLM3-1_50_b1 | ecosystem: Environmental > Terrestrial > Soil > Riparian zone | place: USA: East River... | reverse complement strand
GGCGAACGCGGGCGCTCTACCGGGAGATGATCGCCGGCACGCTGGACGCCCAGGTCGAAGACCTCGAGCGGATCCGCCAATCGTGGCGGCCCGACGTCATCGTCGCGGACCCGTTCCTCTGGGCGCCCTTCGTCGTGCTGCACGAGACGCAGGACGCGCCGGTGGCCGTCTTCTCGTTCTACGCCGGGTGCCTGGTGCCGGGCGCCGACGCGCCTCCGGCGGGAATGGGGCTGCCCAGCCCACGGCGCCCGGGCGCCCGCTGGCGCTCCGCGATCGCGCGCCTGGCCTCCGCGCCCTTCGGGAGGGCCAACCAGCGCGACGTCGACCGCGTCCGCCGCCGCCACGGCCTCGCCCCGCTGGGCATGCCGGTGGCCGCGTGGCTCGGCCGCATGCCGCTCCACCTCGTGTGCTCGTCGCCGGAGTTCGATTACGAGCGGCGCGACCTGCCGCCGGCGGTGCAGTACGTCGGGCCCTGCGGATGGGACGGGCCCGCGATGGAGCCGCGGCCGGAGTGGCTGGCGGCGGGGCCGGGCGCGCGGCCGCTGGTCTACGTCAGCGAGGGCACGGCGCAGGTGAGGGCGCCCGTGCTGCTGAAGACGGCGGTGGAGGCTTTCCGCGAGATTCCCGCCGACGTCGTCATGACGACCGGGCGGCACCGCGACCCCGCGCAGATCGGGCCGCTGCCCGCCAACGTGCGCGTCGAGCGCTTCGTTCCCCAGGGCGACCTCCTTCCCCGCGTACGTCTCATGGTGACCAACGGCGGCAGCAACAGCGTGCGCGGCGCCCTGCAGGCCGGCGTGCCCCTCGTCGTGGTGCCGATGGAATGGGACCAGCTCGAGAACGCCCAGCGGGTGGCGGAGGCGGGCGCCGGCCTGCGCGTGCCCCTGGCGCGGTGCACGCCCGCGTCCCTGCGCGCCGCGGTCGAGCGCGTGCTGGAAGGCGGCACGTTCAAGCAGCGCGCGGAGCGGATCGCGGCGAGCTTCGCCCGCTACGGCAATGGCGCGCGCGCGGCGGAGCTGCTCGAGGCGCTGGCGGAGCGGCGGGCTCCGGAAAGGACCGCATGAGCTTCTGGGCCGGCCGGCGCGTGCTCGTGACCGGCGCGGGTGGGTTCATCGGCGCGCACGTGGCGTCCCTGCTCGTCGCGCGGGGCGCCCGGGTGACCGTCGCGACGGGGACGCGGGCCGCCCCCGAGCGGCTCGCGATGCTCCACACGCTCGGCTGCGAGCGGATCGGGCCGGTCGACCTCACCGGGCCGGAGGCGTGCGCGGCCGCCTGCCGTGGCCAGGAGGCGGTGCTCAACCTCGCCCACGCCGACGGCAGCGTCGCGTTCAAGCGGAGCCGCCCGGCCTGGATCTTCCGCCGCAACACCGTCATCACGCTCAACATGCTGGAGGCCGCCCTCGCGGCGGGGGTGGAGCGCACGCTCGTGGTGAGCTCTTCGGAGGTGTATCCGGCCGCCGCCACCCCGCCGATGACCGAGTCGGCGGCGGCCGCCGCCACCCTGGCCGACCGCGCCGACGACGGGTACGCGTGGTCGAAGCGCGTGTCGGAGCTGGCGGCACAGCTGTATGCGCGCGAGCACGCCATGAAGGTGGCGATCGCACGGCCGAACAACGTGTACGGTCCCGGCGATCATTTCGACGCCGAGCGGAGCCGGGTCATCCCCGGCCTGATCCGCGACGTGTTCGCGGCCGCCGACCGCATCACGGTGTGGGGATCGGGCGAGCAGGTCCGGACGTTCCTCTACGTGGAGGATTTCGCCCGGGGTGCGTTGGACCTCACCGAGCGGTACGCGATGGGCGATCCCGTCAACTTCGGAGGGGAAGAGGAGGTCACGATCTTGCAGCTCGCCGAGATGGTCGTGCGGCTGTCCGGCCGGCGGCTGGCCGTGGTGTGCGACCCGCGCAAGCCCGCGGGCTCGCCCCGGAGGACGGTGGACACCACGAAGGCGCGCGAGGTGCTCGGATACCGCTCGTCGGTGCCCCTCGAGACCGGGCTGCGCGCGACGATCGCCAGCTACGAGGAGAACGCCTTCCGCGTGCCCGCGGAAGGCACGGCCACGACCGGGGCGGGGCAGGCCCGATGACGCCGCGCGAGCGTCCCAACGTCGTCCTCATCGTCGTCGATGCCCTGCGCGCGGATCACCTGTCCTGCCATGGATACCCGCGCGCGACCAGCCCGCACCTCGACGCGCTGGCGGCGTCCGGCGTCCTCGGCGAGTCCATGTACTGCGCGGGCATCCCGACCCAGCCCGCCTTCACCACCATCCACACCGGCCAGGCGCCGATGACCCACGGCATCGTCTCGCACGGGGGCACGGCCGAGCTTTCCAAGAAGACGCCCACGATGGCGGAGCTGTTCCTGGCCGCGGGTTACACGACCTGCACCGTTGACAACCTGATGCGGGAGCGGCTCTGGTTCGGACGCGGGTTCGAGTACGTCATCGATCCCAGCCTGAGGCGCATCCTGCATCTGGGCGTGACCTGCGAGGAGCTGAACGCGCGCGCGATCCCGTGGCTGCGCGCGCACGCGGCCGAGCCGTTCTTCCTCTTCATCCACTACTGGGACCCGCACACGCCCTACACTCCGCCCGAGCAGGACCGGGGCCTGTTCTACAACGGGGGGAACCCCACCGACCCGTCGAACACGTCGCTCGAGGCATGGTGGCGGCACCCGATGGGCGTGCTCGCGCGCGAGACGTGGCTGCAGACTCCCGCCGGCCGCATCACCGACGCCGAGTACCTCGTCTCGCTCTACGACTCGGAGATCCGCCACGTCGATCGCGGCATCGCCGAGCTCGTGGGGACGGTCGACGAGCTGGGCCTTCGCGACCGCACGCTGGTCGCCGTCACCGCCGACCACGGCGAGAGCATGACCGAGCACGGCGTGTTCTTCGAGCACCACGGCCTCTACGAATCGACGGTGCACGTGCCGTTCGTCGCGCGCTGGCCGGGCCGGATCCCGGCCGGACGGCGGTTGCCGCAGCTCCTCCAGCACCACGACATCGCGCCGACGCTGCTCGAGGCGGTCGGCCTGCGCGCTCCCGCCGCGATCGAAGGCCGCAGCCGATGGAAGCTGCTCAGCGGCCAGGGTGACGATCCGGGGCGCGACGTGCTCTTCATGTCGGAATGCACGCACCAGGCGAAGTGGGCGCTGCGCGTGGGGCGGCACAAGCTCATCCTGGCCCGTGCGCCCGATTTCTACGGCACCCCGCTGCGCGAGCTCTACGACCTCGAGAGCGATCCCGCCGAGAAGACCAACATCGCCGAGCGCGTGCCCGCGCTCGCGGCGTCGATGGAGGCGCAGCTGGAGGAGTGGATCGCGAAGAGGGTCGCGGAGCTGGGCTGGCGGGACGATCCGCTGCGCGAGCAGGGCATCAGCCTGAAGCCGCTCATGGCGATGGCCTGAGAAGGAGAACCGAATGACGCGGGGCCACGCGTGAGGGTGGGGGGTCGATGATGAATGAGACCAGCGCGAGCGTCGAAGCGCCGCCGGCGATCCAGGACTACCTGAAGGCGTTCGAGGCACGCGATCTCGACCGCTGCACCTCCTTCTACGCCGACGACGCGGCCATACAGTTCCAGTTCAGCCGCTACGGGGGGCGGACCTCGATCGCGACGTGGCATCGCGAGCGCTTCGACGCCAACCTGCGCGTCCTTCGCATCGAGGAGGTCGTCGTCGAGGACGGCTCGGTCACGGTCGACGCGGTCGTCGCCTCCGACCGGCTCGCGAAATGGCACTTCGACAGCATGAGCGTGCGGCTCATCTTCGAGTTCCAGGACGACCTCATCCGCGAGCTGAAATGCGATCTTCGGGCGACACCGTGGTGAGGAAAGTCTGCCTCCGGGCAGTTTGAAGTCTCCGTATCCGGACAGATCACACGTTGTAGCCATTGTCGCGGAAGCGCCGTTTCCGTCGGGGAAGGCCCTGCAGGAAAGCGAGCGGCGACATAAGTCTGCTCGAACGAGGATTTGATTGGCGAGAGCCGGGTCAAGTGCCTGAGTTGCACGGCGTTTACTTCCGTTTTGGCAACCGTACGTTCTGGCTGACATCTTGCAATCAGTCGCCGGAAAAATGCAGGGGAATTCCAAGCATCGCGTCGTCGTCACGGGCCTCGGATGGGTCACCGCGCTCGGCACGGGCGTGCCCACCGTCTGGCGGCGGCTGGTCGCGGGGGAGAACGGCATCGGTCCCATCAGCTACTTCGACGCCTCGCAGTACTCCGCCCGCGTCGCGGCGGAGGTCCGCAACCTTCCCCTCGTGGATTCGGGCCTCGAGGCGCTGCCGCTCGGCTACTGCCGGCGTGGCCCGCGCCTGTTCCTCCACGCCGCCCGCGAAGCCCACGCCGACGCGGGGCTGAGCGGCGCCGGGCTGCCCGCCCACCGCATCGGAGTGGCCGCGGGGACCACGGTGAACTACGTGCACATGCGCCTTGTCCACCACTACTTCCGCTTCCGCCGGCCCGAAGCCCCCCAGATGGACCTCGCTCGCTTCGCGCGCGAGGGCGAGCAGCCGGCCACGCAGTTCTATCGCCGGCAGGGCGAGATGACGAGCGTGCTCGCGGCGAAGGCCCTCGGCCTGGGCGGCCCCAACCTGGCCATCGACACCGCCTGCGCCGCCAGCGCCTACGCGGTGGGCGAGGCGTTCCGGATGATCCAGCGCGGCCAGGTGGACGCGATGGTCGCCGGCGGCGCCTGCTCCATCGTCAGCCCGGTGGCCATCCTCGCCTTCGCGGTCCTCGGCGCCCTCAGCTCGAATCCGGATCCCGACCAGGCCTCGCGGCCTTTCGACCGCCGCCGCGACGGCTTCGTGATGGGCGAGGGAAGCGGCGCCGTGGTGCTCGAGCGCCTCGAGCACGCCCAGGCCCGCGGGGCCAGGATCTACGGCGAGATCGCCGGCTATGGCACCACCCTCAACGCCGCGAACCTCACGGACCCATCGCCGGACGGCAGCAGCGAGGAACGCGCGATGCGCCTGGCCCTCCGGGAAGCCGCGCTGGCCCCGGAAGAGATCGACTACGTGGCCGCCCACGGCACCTCCACGGCCAAGAACGACGTCGTGGAGACGACGGCCCTCAAGCGTGTCTTCGGGTCGCATGCGCGGCGGCTGATGGTGTCGTCCAACAAGGGCCAGATCGGCCACACCATCTCGGCGGCGGGCGTCTGCCACCTGATCTGCGCCTTGAAGGCGATCGACGAAGGAGTGGTGCCCCCGACGGCCCACTACCGCGATGCCGACCCCCAGTGCGACCTGGACTACGTGCCCAACGTGGGCCGGCCGGCGCAGGTCCGCGCCGCGCTCGTGAATGCGTTCGCATTCGGGGGGCAGAACGCGGTGCTGGCCGTGAGGGCGGCGTAGGCGATGCGGTTCAACCTCGGTTCACAGGAGGGCAGGAGAGGCACGATGGCGAATGTAGCGGCGTCCAACCAGGAAATTCTGGAGCGGTTCGCAAAGGTGGTCGCGCAGAGCTTGCGCATCGAAGCGTCGCAGGTCACCGAGGACGCCTATCTCGACGACCTCGGCGCCGAGTCGCTGGACCTGGCGGAGATCACCATGGAGAGCGAGGAGGAGTTCGACATCCTGATCGCGCAGAAGACCATCCTCCAGACGGCCACGGAGGTCTTCGGCGACGGGGTGCTGCTGAAGGACGACAAGCTCACCGACGAGGGCAAGCGGTTCCTCCAGCGGCGCATGCCGGAGTTCCCGGTCAACGGGGACGAGATCACGGTGGCCGACCTCACCAAGCAGTTCCTGCGCGTGGGCACCTGGGTGCGCATGATCCACGGGCTGATGGAGCACACGCCCAAGACCTGCGCGAAGTGCGGCGCCGCCTACGGCAAGCCGCTGGCCGGCCGCCTCAAGTGCCAGTCGTGCGCGTTCGAGTTCGACATCCCCTCGGGCGAGGACCTCAATCGCGAGTGGGTCCTGCAGTACTACCAGCAGGAGTACGTGCCGTCGCCGTCGCTCGTACCGGCCCCACCCGCGTCGGTGGTCTGAGCGTGTCACAGGTCCGCCCGGGGCTCGCCTCCGGGACGTCGTTGGGATCCGTCTCACTGTCCGAGGAAGCATGGCTGCGCTGAGCAACCCGCAATCCGGCCGCGCCTTCGAGATCGTGGGCTCGACCCTGGCCGGCTGGCCCGATCCGGCCGTCGCCATCGCGGCCAGCCGGGCCGGCGCCACCGGCCTGCTCAACCTGGAGCACACGACCGATCTCGACGTGGCGCGGTCGGCGGTCGCGCGGCTCGCGACCTTCGGTCGGGGCGCGCTCGGCGTCAAGGTCCGGGCCGGGTCCCCCGCGGCCGCCGAGATCGTGGCCGCCCTCCCGTCCGCGATCACGCTCGTGGTCGTCGCGGGAGCGGGCGCGGCCGGGCTCGGGCCCGCGATCGCGCGGGCGCGCGCGGACGGTCGCCGCATCCTGGCCGAGTGCACGAGCGTCGAGGAGGCGCGGGCCGCCGTCGCGGGGGGCGCCGACGGCGTGATCGCCAAAGGCCACGAGGCCGGCGGACACGTCGGCGAAGAGACGACGTTCATCCTCCTCCAGCGCCTGCGGACGGAAATCGACAAGCCGGTCCTGGCCTACGGTGGCATCGGCCTGCACTCGGCCGCCGCCTCCTACGTGGCGGGATGCAGCGGCCTCGTCGTGGACGTGCAGCTCGCGCTCGCCCGGGAGTCGTCGGTGCCCGCGCGGCTGCGCGGGATCCTGGAGCGCATGGAAGGCGACGAGACGCTCTGCCTCGGCGCCGAGCTGGGCGACCTCTACCGCATCTACCAGCGGCCGGGCATGGCCGCGGCGGAAGCGCTGCAGCGACTGGAATCGTCCGTTGAGCTGGGGGGTGCTAGTGGCGCACCCCCCAGACCCCCCGCTCGCTCCGCGGGAGTGGATCCCGCTTCGCTCGCGGCTTTGGCACCGACCTCACCGCGCGAGCGTTGGCGCGAGGCGATCCAAGAGCGCGTCGGCTGGGAGCGCCCCGAGACGCAGCTGCTCGCGCTGGGCCAGGACGGGGCGTTCGCCGCGCGCCTCGCGCGGCGCTTCCACACCGTGGCCGGCATCCTCGACGCGCTGCGCGCGGCCGTCGTCGACCACGTGGCCCTCGCCCGCGCCCAGCACGCGCTCGACAAGGGCGCCGCCCTCGCGCGGTCGCACGGCACCGACTACCCGATCCTGCAGGGTCCGATGACGCGCGTGAGCGACACCGCGGCCTTCGCGGAGGCCGTCGCTCGGGGCGGAGCGCTCCCGTTCCTCGCGCTCGCGCTGCTGCGCGGCCCCCAGGTGAGGTCGCTGCTGCAGGAGACGGGCGAGCGCCTCGGGGACCGGCCGTGGGGCGTCGGGATCCTCGGGTTCGTGCCTCTCGAGCTCCGCCAGGAGCAGCTCGAGGTCATCCACGACTTCCGCCCCCGCTTCGCGATCATCGCGGGGGGACGGCCCGACCAGGCGGCGCGGCTCGAGGCCAACGGCATCGCCACCTACCTGCACGTGCCCGCCCCCGGCCTCCTGCGGATGTTCCTGGAGGACGGAGCGCGGCGGTTCATCTTCGAGGGGCGCGAGTGCGGCGGCCACGTGGGGCCCCGGACGAGCTTCGTGCTGTGGCAGACGATGATCGACGCCGTCATGGACGCGCTCGACGCCGGGATTCCGGCGGACGGCCTGCACCTCGTGTTCGCGGGCGGCGTCCACGACGACTGTTCGGCGGCCATGGTCGCGGCGATGGCCGCGCCGCTGGTCGAGCGGGGCGCGCGCATCGGCGTGCTTCTCGGCACCGGCTACCTCTTCACCGAGGAGGCGGTGGCCGCGGGCGCGATCGTCGAAGGGTTCCAGGGCGCCGCCCTGGACTGCCGCCACACCGTTCTGCTGGAGACGGGGCCCGGCCACTCGACGCGCTGCGTGGACACGCCCTTCTACGAGACGTTCCGCCAGGCCAAACGCCGCTTGGTGGGAGAGGGCCGGCCGCCGGAGGAGATCCGCGGCGAGCTGGAGAACCTGAACCTCGGCCGGCTCCGCATCGCCTCCAAGGGCATCGTGCGCGACGAGGACGCGGGCCGCCCGCGTTACGTCGGCGTGGATGCCGAGCGGCAGCGCCGGGAAGGGATGTTCATGATCGGCCAGCTCGCCGCGCTGCGGAAGGGCGTGTGCCGCATCGCCGACCTGCACGAGACCGTCGCGGCGGGGAGCGCCCGTCTGCTCGACGGCATTGCCGTGCCGGCCGGGCCCGCGCGCCGAGCGGTCACCGGAGCGCCCCATCCCACCGACGTCGCCATCATCGGGCTGGGCTGCCTGCTCCCCCGCGCCGCCGATGTGCAGACGTTCTGGGCCAACGTCCTGAACAAGGTCGACGCGATCACCGAGGTCCCGAAGGACAGGTTCGACATCGACCTGTACTTCGACGAGGACCGCAAGGCGCGGGACAAGGTCTACTCGCGCTGGGGCGGCTTCCTGGACGACGTGCCGTTCGATCCGATGCGGTACGGCATCCCGCCGGCCGCGCTGCCGTCGATCGACTCGCTGCAGCTGCTCTCGCTGGAAGCCGCGCGCCAGGCGCTCGCCGACGCGGGCTACCTCGACCGCGAGTTCCCGCGCGAGCGCACCTCGGTGATCCTCGGCCTCAGTGGGGGGCTGGGCGATCTCGGCCTGGCCTACGGGATCCGCTCGAACCTGCCCGCGCTCCTCGGGTCGGCCTCGGCGGAGGCACTCCCGCGGTTGCCGGAGTGGACCGAGGATTCCTTCGCGGGCATCCTGCTCAACGTGGCCGCCGGCCGCGTGGCCAACCGCTTCGACCTCGGCGGCGTCAACTACACCGTCGACGCCGCGTGCGCGTCGTCGCTGGCCGCGGTCTACCTCGCCGTCTCCGAGCTGGAGTCGGGAACGAGCGACATGGTCATCGTGGGCGGGGTCGACACCGTCCAGAGCCCGTTCGGGTTCCTGTGCTTCAGCAAGTCGCAGGCCCTGTCGCCGCGTGGGCGGTGCCGCGCGTTCGACGCCGGTGCCGACGGCATCACGATCAGCGAAGGCCTGACGATGCTGGTCCTGAAGCGGCGGGCCGAGGCCGAGCGCGACGGCGACCGCATCTACGCCGTCATCAAGGCCGTGGCCGGCTCCAGCGACGGCCGGGGACGCAGCCTCACCGCTCCGCGGCCGGAGGGTCAGACGCTGGCGCTGGAGCGCGCCTACGCGAAGGCCGGCATATCGCCCGCGACCGTCGGCCTCATCGAGGCCCACGGGACGGGGACGGTCGTGGGCGATGCCGCCGAGGTGGCCGCGCTGTCCGAGGTGTTCCAGTCGGCCGGGGCCGCCCGCGCGAGCTGCGCCATCGGGTCGGTCAAGTCGATGGTCGGGCACACGAAGTCGGCGGCGGGCGTGACGGGCATTATGAAGGTCGCGCTCGCGCTGCATCACAAGGTGCTGCCGCCGACGCTCCACGTCGAGACGCCGAACCCCAAGCTCAGCGAGGCCGACAGCCCGTTCTTCGTGAACACGGAGGCGCTGCCCTGGATGAAGACGAGCGCGGAGCCGGAGGCGCCGCGGCGCGCGGGCGTGAGCTCCTTCGGCTTCGGCGGGACCAACTTCCACGCGGTCCTCGAGGAGCACGTCGACGACTACGCGCACCCCATCGACCGTAAGACGTCGGGGGTGTGGCCGGCCGAGCTGTTCCTGTGGGGAGCGGCCTCGCCCGCCGGCCTCGAGGCGACGCTCGACAAGCTCCAGCCGGCCCTCGATGCCGAGCCCCGGCCCGCGTTGCGGGCCCTGGCGGCGGCCGTGTGCTCCGCGGCGGCGGCCAACGGAGCCGCCCGCGAGGAGGCCCTGCGGCTCGCGATCGTGGCGACCGACCACGCCGACCTGCAAGCGAAGCTCGGGGTGGCCCGCGAGGCGCTGCGCGCGGGACGCACCCAGCTCCAGGATCGCAAGGGCGTGTACCTGGGCGGGGCGCGGCCGGCCGGCAAGCTGGCGTTCCTCTTCCCCGGGCAGGGCTCGCAGGCCCCGCACATGCTGCGCGACCTCGCCCTGCACTTCCCCCACCTGCGCCTGGCTTGCGAGCGGGCGGACCGCGCGCTCGCCGGGCGGCTGCCGCAGCGGCTCAGCGGGTACATCTACCCGCCTCCCGCTTTCACCGCCGCGGAGCAGGAGACGAAGATGCGGGCGATCACGGACACCGTGGTCGCCCAGCCCGCGCTGGGCGCGGTCGAGCTCGGACTCCTCGACCTGCTGCTCGATCTCGGGCTGGAGCCGGACATGGTGGCCGGGCACAGCTACGGCGAGTACGTCGCCCTCGCCGCCGCGGGCGTGTTGTCGCCGGACGCGCTCATCGGCATCTCCGAAGCCCGCGGCCGCGCGATCAAGGAGTCGGTCGGGGAGACGCCGGGAACGATGGCGGCGGTACCGGCGCCGGCCGACCGGGTGGCCGAGGCGCTCCGCGACGTGCCGAGCGTCTGGCTCGCCAACTTCAACGCTCCCCGGCAGACCATCATCGCGGGGGCTCCGGCCGACGTCGAGCGCGCGATCGACGTGCTCGCGTCCGCGGGCGTGAAGGCGAAGCAGATCCCGGTGTCGTGCGCGTTCCACTCGCCGCTGATGGAGCGGGCTCGCGTCCGCCTGTCGGACGAGCTGGGTCGGCTCGACCTGAAGGCTCCGCGCATCCCGGTGTTCTCGAACACCGAGGCGGGACCGTATCCGGACGAGCCGGCGCGGGTGGCCGCGCTGCTGTCCGAGCACCTGGTGAGACCGGTCAGGTTCCTCGAAGAGATCCAGGCCATGTACGCGCATGGGGCGCGCCTGTTCGTCGAGGTGGGTCCGAAGAGCGTCCTCACGAGCCTGGTCCGCCAGATCCTGGACCAGCCCGACGCGGCCGCCATCAGCCTCGATGCTTCGGATCGCAACGGCCTCGTGCAGCTGCTGCACGCGCTGGCCCAGCTGGCGGCCGCCGGCGTCAAGGTCAGGCTCGAGCGCCTCTTCGCGGGCCGGCCCGCGGACGAGCTCAAGGTCGAGAAGGACGGCGAGACCCGCGCGAAGGGCCCCGCCTGGGTGGTCAGCGGCGCGGGCGCCCGGCCCGCCGGAACGCTGGCCGCTCGTCCCGCCCCCCCCGCCCCGGCGGCCGTTGCGGCGACCCCGGCACCCAACGGTGAAGCGACGGCATTGGCACCGGTCTCGTCCGCGGACGCGGTGGTCCTGCAGTTCCAGAACCTGATGTCGCAGTTCCTGCAGACGCAGGCCACCGTGATGTCCGCCTACCTGCAGGGTGGCCTCGCCGGCGAGGGGATCGCGGCGGACGTGACCGCCCCCGTCGTGTCGGTTCTGGCTCCGGTCGCGGCCCCGGCCCCCGTGGCGCCGGCCGTCGCGTCGCTCCCGCCGGCGGCAGCCGCGCCGAGCCTGCCGCCAGCGTCTTCGCGGCCCGACGTCGCCGCGGAGCTGCTGCGCATCGTCAGCGAGCGCACCGGCTATCCCCCGGACATGCTCAAGCCCGAACTGAACCTCGAGGCCGACCTGGGCATCGACTCCATCAAGCGGGTCGAGATCCTCAGTGCGTTCCAGCGGCGGTGCTCCGCCGACGAGCAGGCCCGCGTGCAAGAGGCGATGGAGCGCCTCACCGCGCAGAAGACGCTCAACGGAATGGTCGGTGTGCTCGAAGAGGCGGTCGGGGACCAGGGTGCGACCACCGTCGTCGCCGCACCCGTCCCGGCGGCGGCGCCGGCCCGCGACGTCTCGAGCGAGCTGCTCCGCATCGTCAGCGAGCGGACCGGGTATCCGGTCGAGATGCTCGGTCTGGACCTGGGCGTCGAGGCCGACCTCGGCATCGACTCTATCAAGCGGGTCGAGGTCCTCAGCGCGTTCCAGCGCGGCCAGTCCGCCGAGGACCAGGGCCGCGTGTCCGGCGTCATGGAGCGCCTCACCAGCCGGAAGACGCTCCGCGAGGTGATCGCGACCCTGGACGAGGCGCTGGCCACGTCCAGGCCCGCAGCGCCGGTCGAGGACGTCCCGCGTCTCACCATGCGAGCCGTGGACGCACCGCTGGAGCCGTCGCGTGCGCGCGCCTACACGAGCCGCGTGTGGCTCGTGACCGACGACGAGGGCGGCCTCGCGGAAGCCGTCGCCGGCCGGCTCGCGCAGCTCGGCGAGCGTCCCGTGCTCCTGCGTCAGCGGGCCGCTTTCGGCGAGCCGGGCCCCGATCGCCTCGACGCCGACCTGACCCGCTCCGAGCAGGTGGCCGCGGTGCTCGACCGGGTGCGTAGCCGGCACGGCGCACCGCGAGCGGTGCTGCACCTCCTGCCCCTCAAGGCGGGCACCGACTTCGACAGCCTCTCGATCGACGCCTGGCGCGACCGCGTGCAGAGCGACATCAAGACCCTGTACGGCCTCATCCGGGCCGCCGGGGACGATCTCACCGCGGCCGGCCGCGCGGGCGGCGCGATGGTCGTGGCCGCCACGGGTCTCGGCTCCTCGCTCGCGGGCGGGCCGCCCGCGGCCTCGCCCACCCATGGGGGGGTTGCGGCGCTGCTGAAGACGGTCGCGGCGGAGATGCCTGAGGTCGGCTGCCGTGCCGTGCACCTCGATCCGTCCGCGCGGGCCGACGACAAGGTCGGGCAGATCCTCGCCGAGCTCGGCGCGGTGGACGGGCCCGTCGAGGTGGGCTACGACGCCGGCCGGCGGGTCACGGTCGTGCCGCGCCTGGCGCCGCTGACCAACGGGGCGAACGGCTCGAACGGCGCCCACGGAGCGGAGGTCGGCTCGGACTGGGTCTTCCTCGTCACGGGCGGCGCGCGCGGCATCACGGCCGAGATCGCCGCGTACCTCGCATCGGTATACAAGCCAACCCTCGTGCTGGCCGGGCTGTCACCGCTGCCGGAGGACGAAAAGCCCGAGACCGCGGCCATCGACGATCCGCAGCAACTGAAGGCGGTCCTCACCGTGGCCCTGCGCGCGGCGAACCCCGCCCTGAAGCCGTCGGAGGTGGAGGCGGCCTCGCAGCGGATCCTGCGCAACCGCGAGATCCGCCGCAACCTGACCGCCCTCCGACACACGGGCGCTCGAGTCGAATACCAGCCGGTCGACGTGCGCGACGAGACCGCCTTCGGCGCGTTGATCGACGGCATCTACCGGACGCACGGGCGCCTGGACGCCGTCATTCACGGGGCCGGGATCATCGAGGACAAGCTCCTCCGGGACAAGACGGCGGAGTCCTTCGATCGCGTGGTCCACACCAAGACGGACAGCGCGTTCACGCTGGCCCGCCGCCTGCGCCCCGAGGGGTTGAAGCTCCTCATCTTCATGTCGTCCGTGACGGCCACTTTCGGCAACCGCGGCCAGGCGGACTACGGCGCCGCCAACGGCGTGCTGAACTCTCTCGCCGCCCTGCTGTCGTCGCGCTGGCCGGCCCGCGTGCGCGCCCTCAACTGGGGCCCGTGGGACAAGACCGGGATGGTCTCGGAGCAGGTGAAGCGGCAGTTCGCCAGCCGCGGCATCCAGGTCATCCCCGCCTCGGCGGGGGTCGCCGCGATCGCGCGGGAGATCAAGGCCAGGGACTCGGACCCGGTCGTCGTGGTCGGCGGCGGGCCGTGGGTCGCGGACGCGGCGCGCCTCGTCCCGGTCGAGGTCCCGGCGTGAGCGGCGAGGTCGCCATCGTCGGGATGTCGTGCGTGTTCCCGGGCGCCCGGGACGTGCGCTCCTACTGGGAGAACATCATCCACAAGGTGGACGCGGTCTCCGACCCGCCCCCCGACTGGGAAAGCGAGCTCTTCCTCGACCCGGAGGGGGAGACCAACGACCGTCTCTACTGCGCGCGCGGCGGCTACCTGGGTCCGCTGGCGGAGTTCAACCCCGCCGAGTACGGGATCATGCCGAACTCGGTGGACGGC
>Ga0184632_10000656_pt1 | contig 13844 bp, 9 predicted proteins | sample PLM31_50_b1_FD_133153 | JGI IMG/M metagenome (GOLD analysis project Ga0184632, IMG submission 133153) | Groundwater sediment microbial communities from an aquifer in East River, Colorado, USA - PLM3-1_50_b1 | ecosystem: Environmental > Terrestrial > Soil > Riparian zone | place: USA: East River... | reverse complement strand
TCCGGGTTGTTCTGCACGGCATTCTCGAGGACGCCGATGGCCTCCTCCGGTTTTCTCAAATTCATATGGATTTCCATCAGGGCGAAAGCGGCCTCAAGATGGTGCGGGTCCAACTCAATCACCCGCCGGTACGCCATGATGGCGGCATCAAGCGTATGAAGGTCCGAAATGTTCCGCAAATCGAGCTTCTCATACACTTTACCTAATTGAAACCACGCGATCGGATCGTCTGGGGTAACCTCCACCAGGTGTTCGTACAGGTCCTTCGCCTCCATGTAGTTGTCTTGATCAAAGGAGGCCCGGCCGAGGTTGAACAAAGCCAGCACATCACGCGGATTGATGGACAACGCCTTCCGGTATTGTTCCATCGCCTCATCGAGCTTGCTCTGCGTCGCCAAGATCGTCCCCAGGTTCGCGTAATACATCGCCAGCGATTCCGCCATCTGCGCCCGTAACACCTCAGCGATTTCAATGGCCTTCTTGACGTTCTCATAAGCCTCATCCAGCATGCCCTTGGCAAAATACACCTCCCCGAGGCGACATTGGGCCTGGAAGTCCTCGGGATCGGTCTCCAATAACTTCTTGATCTCCACGATCTCGTCGTCAAGACTCAACTGCCCCTCCGGCGCTTGATGGGGCGTCTGCTCAGATGTCTGAGCTGCAGTTTTCGCTTCTATATCGCCTTGCGTATCCGGCACATCCTTCTCCATTCCTTCTTGCTACAGAACTATGTCGCGCCCGATGGTTCCGCAGTAGGCCGATCTGAAACGCCCACCGGCAATCTCTCCCCAGTTCCGTCTCGGGCCTCTACTCGCCCGTCATTGGTGATCAAGAGCAGTCCCAGCACCACAAAGAGCGTCAGATGCGACAATTGCAAAGCATACCCTGCGATAAACATCAGCGCGAGGCCATAGCCCGCCCGCCGTCCCATCGTCACCTGCTTAATCACGGCATAGGTCCAGAACAGGAGCCCGGCCACATACAGAGCAAACGGCAGATAAAATGTATACCCCATTCCCATCTGGAATATCCAACCGATACCCTGGCTGGCCTGGCGAACGCTGCGAGCCGCAGCGGGATCGAACAATTCGAGTATCCCATCCAACACCAGGAGGCCGATGAACAGCAGGGCCCCGGTAGTCACATAGAAGATTGTGCGTCGCCGCTGGCGCCGATTTTTGGTGCGGATCGAGAACCCGCCATAGACCGCAAACACCAGGGCGGTCGCCGCAACCATGAGCGCTTCTCCGAGACGGTTGATCTCGTGAACCAGCGGGGGAGCCGACGTCACGCCCAGCCATCCATAGGTGGTTGTGGCGATATGATAGTAGAGCCACCCTGAAACGCCCAGGCCGTAACACAGGATCATGGCTCGAGCCTTGAGCGAGGGATTGAGAAGAGCGTACTGAATAACAATCACCCAGACAAGGACGAACGTCAGCACGCTATAGGCGATAGACCCAAGCATGACCGGAGGAAACAGCAGGAACGCCACCGTGAGTGCCAAGAGCAACGAGACCAGCGACACGACCAGACTATCCAACGGCCGGGGCAAGCCGGCACGCATCTTGGCGAAGAGAAAGGTGAATAGCGCGAGGAAGACCAGGATCGCCGAAAAATTGAGCAGGGCGAACCCGATAGAAGAGGCCCCCCGAAGAAAATATTCGACCGCGACATACTCGCGGGCCACCTTGGAAAGATGCATCCCTAGGCGAGAGATCAGACGGTACAGGATGAGCTCGGACAGACCTGCCACGAGCAGCGCCTTGAGCGTATACTCAAGCAGGAGCGCGCCGGGTTCCCCCTTCAGGCCTGTTCTCTCAAGCCGCACTGTGTCGGTCATGAGTTAATTCGCCGCCACCGCTTGGGTTTTCGATCGCGCGATGTAGAGCAGGCCGTCTGCCATGGAATAGTTGAACGGCAACTCGTCCACCACGTCGCTGATCTTCTCATAGACCTGCTGATAGACACGCTCCGCCTGTTCGGGGTCCATCCCTTCTAGCACTTCGTAGAAGTACCCCAGGCTGAGGTCCTCGGACGCTGGCCGCATGATGCGCCGGATACCGTAGCTGGCCGGATCGCTCATGATCGGCGCCTCTTTCTCGAGATCGAACAAACAGGGCTGGCACGAGAAGCCGTAGGACGACTGCAGCCGCTTGTGCTCGACAATGAAGGTCATAGTGTCCATCGCCTCGGCTTCCGTTTCGGTCGGGAAGCCGATCAGGATGTAGCAGTGCACCGCGATGTCCAGATCTAAGCAATCATCAATGATGCGGCGCACGTGCTCCTGCTTGATGCCCTTCTTCATGAAATCCATCACCCGCTGGTTGTAGGACTCCAACCCGAAGACGATCTTGAGACATCCGGCATCGCGCATCAACTTGAGTAAATCCCGCGACAGATTTTTCTCGAACCGCATCTCGCAGGTCCATTGTGCGCTCACGCCGGCTTCGACCAATTGACTGCACAGACGCTTCGTAGGCGACAACGCAAAGCACTCGTCGGTAAAGAAAAAGAACGGCGTGTGATACCGTTCCATGAGCTGCTTCAGGTCCTCCACCACCTTTTCAGGCTGGCGCTGACGGAAGTTTTGATGGTCCAGGGTTAAGGCGCAAAAGGCGCAGTCTTTGTAGTAACAACCGCGGGAGAACTGGATCGGCAGTACCGACTGCGGCGCGAAGTACTGGCGCAGCGGCAATCCGTCGAAATTCGGCGTCGCCAACGCGTTGATGTTTTCGGAATAGAACGGTTGATTGACGGTGATTTTGCCGTTCTGCCGATAGATCAGATTGGGCACCTTGCTGAAATCCCGCTTGCCGTCTAGTTGATGGATCAGCTCCAGAAGCGCCGTCTCCCCCTCGAATACCACGAAATCATCCGCAAACTGGAACATCGAGTCGGCCCGCCGCAGATTGTCCACAAGCCGGGTGAAGATGCTGCCGCCGATGGTCAGATGTACCTCGGGCCGGGCCTGCTTGATCAGCCGGCACAGGGTGAGGCCGGTCAGGATCTGAGAGGTCGCGGTGATGGATACCCCGATGAGATCAGGGTCCTGCGAAAGTATATCGGGCACCAGGTGGCGGCGAAACAGCTCCAGATATGGATTCTCCTGCTCGTCCTCCACCGCCTTCAGAATTTCCTTGGAGGAGTAAATGGAATACCGCCATTGATTATCCACCACAGAGATACGTGTGGGGAAATACAAGGTGGACACGAAGGCAAGCCAGCGGTCAATCAGAAAGAGGCTTTCCTTGTATTGCTCCTGGCCATAAAACCGCTCTGAGCGCAAGGTCGCTTTGGCCTCATCAATCTGGTCATACAGCGGCGGGAACCAATCAAGCGCTTCCTTCATACGCGCGAGGTGCTCCTGGCTCGAAGGCCCCGTTTCTCCCTGGGTGCCCACCCGCTCCAGCGTCTTGATCTTCTCCTGCATCCGTTCGTAGGTTTCGCGGCCGGTGTCCTGACTGAGAAATTGCTCCAGCACCTCGATGCCGAGGTCGCGCTGGGTCACGTCGGAGACCCCTGCCTGCTTCAAAAAGCCCACCAACGACGGCAGACTCAGATAGGGCTGGGAGGGATGCCAGGTTGGAGGGAACAGCAGGACGGTCTTCATTGCGACACCTTTACTTCAGCGGTGAAGCTGATAAATCCTGATCAAATCATGAAAAATGATGAGAGGTTACCGAGGAATAGCCCCTCACCGTCAGAAGATTTTATACACCCTGCATGCGCTCAAATGCAAGGAAGCGGGCGACCGCTTTTTCCGCCTGAAAAAAAGCCCCGGAGGTGGAATATCCACACCCCGGGGCCTTTAACGGTAACATATTGGGAATTCGCGGTATTTCTATCTGCCTCGATTCAGTTCGGTTGCGCCGGACGCTTCTGCTCCGGTGCTCCACCCGTTGCCTCAGGAATCTGTAACGTAAACCAGGTGGAAATTCCCTTCATGCCGTCGCGCTCCAGGTTCTGGCCATCCCACACTGCAAAGGCCACCGGCACCGCCCCGGCCTTCAACTGAACGTCGTTGGGATCGGAGGTCGCAAGGGCGCGCTTGTACACCACCCGCCAGGAAGGACCGCTGCAGCAACCGCCTTTGATGGAGCCAGCCGGCTCCCACAGGCCGTTGCCGACGACATCCTGTTTGGCTTGAGTGGTCAAGGTGCTGAATCCGTTGGCATTGAGGTCTTCCACCGACCCTACCCGCATTTCCGGATCCGACAAGATATTGCCGGACCAGATCCCGGTATTAAAAGGGCCCATGCTTCGTCCGATGCGATCCATATAGGTTACGCCGCCGGCAGGCTCCTCAAAGTAGTAATCCCAGAAGATCGCCGGGTATTCGTTGTCCACGTCCCAGATTCCGGCAACGTCCTTGCCGAGATCCTTCTGCCACTCCGCGTTCCACCGCCAGATATTGACCGTCCCACCCGACTGGCCCATGCACTGGAACGGAGGCGCGCCGCTGACGTTCACGGGAAACTGGATTGCAGACTGGTCACGGAAGTGTTGCGGACCAATCGTGGTGTCATTTTTCGATTGGTCTCCCCAGTCCATACGGATGCCGATGTCCTTGCCGTTTGTCACAGCCTTCACGAACACCGACTTGACCGCAATATTCGGATGCATCGGGGTCGTAATGGTCTGTCCACTGAGTGGAACAACTACGCCGGGCACATTCTCCCATACGGGGTTAGCCCCATCCATCGGGATCGGTCCCTTAATAGCCTTCACTTGGATGGCCACTGGCTGACTGACCGCCAGGGGGACCTGCCCAAGGGTCAAGACGACGCCGACGATGAAGGCGCTCAGGAGCACGCCCCATACGACGGCCCTATTCCTTGTCTGCATGATCTTCATAGTGATAGCCCCTCCTCTGTAAAAATTAACCCAATAATTAACCGAAAAACGCCCGCCTCATGAGATCAAAAAACTATTAGGCCTGCTATCCCGTTCAACTCGCCTACGCGTGACCGGCCGGGCCACCGGACTCTGCACCTCCTTGGTTTTCGCCATCCTCCATCTGGGAGCGGCCTCCGACCTCATCAAGAAGGACGCTCAATTCGTTACCTAAGTCCTGGGCTCCGCATTCAAACACCGCCCCCTCAGGCGGGTTGAACGTGGCGGGTTTATAGTCGGTTTCTTTATAGGGTTGAGGTGCCACCCCCAAATATGCACACTCAAATTTGAGGAAGGCTTTGCAGAGTTCGCACAGCAGCATAAAAAATCCGCGCTGCGCCTTCTTGGAGGCCATATCCGCAAAGAGCGGCGCCCATCGGCCGATGTGATCGCGGACAAATTTCTTCTCGGCGTCTACGACGATTTGGAGCTTCTCTTCACCGTCGTGGCACAGCGCGTAGGATTCCTTGTACGCGAGGAAGTGCAGGAATTCCAGCTCGACGCTGAGGTGGTCGAGGCGCTCGTGCACGACTTCGGCCAGCTCCAAGCCGAAGGCCTTATAGTAGCCCGCAATGTCGCCCATGGTATGCGATTGCTGGAAGACGTGCTCATTCCCGAACAAGGTTTCATATGGAGGGGCATCCAGGCTGATCACGTTGGAGAAGACCCGACGATGCTCATCCTGCAGATCGGTGAATTCCCATGTCTTAAAGTTCTCTTGCTCCCATTCTCCGATTTGGTCCAAGAACTTCTTAAGAGGCGCTAACAGGTCACGCACCTTCGCCGTAGCCTTCGTCGCCTCCAAGCTCTTTTCGAGCGTTTCGAGCGCGGTGACCCCGTCCTCGACAAATTCGCCTTCTTGTAAATAATTGTAGAACTCTTCCTCTTCGGGAAACAGGAAGGACCACGAAAGGAGCAGATAGAGCTTGCTTCTGGAGAGGGCAAGCTCAACCGCCGGGGAGTCGGCGAGTCCAATTTTGCCTGGGGGATTCCCAGTAACTGCCTGCATTGCCATTGCCTTCAGCCTCCTGCGGCTTTAGCTCTGAGCCGCCTAAGAATAAGAAAAGACCTACATGTTGTCAAGCGCTTTTTCGGGCTCCTTCATTCACCCACGGAGCCCGGTGTGGCTTCAACCGGACGCCCGGAAAACACCTTGATTGCAATCTTGTCATTGACCGTCGAGCAGACCTGTTCACAGATCCCGCATCCGACGCATTTCTCTTGATCCACAATAGGATAGGGATCTTCCGGCCCGACCACCATAAGCGCGTCGACCGGACATTTGGCGAGACAAAACCGGCAGCCCTGATCGGCCGTACAGATCGCCTGATTGACGATCGCCAGCCCCATCCGCACCTCCGTGCGATCGCCCAGTGGAAGCAACGCTTCGGTAGCGCAGGCCGCAATGCACGGAAAATCGTCGCAAAGAAAACAGGGGGATTCATTTGCGAACAGGACCGGATAGCCGCTCGCTGGATCCTTTTTGATGCTGCCATAGGGACAGGCCGGTAGGCAGTCTCCACAGCGGGTACAACGGTCCAGGAAGAGCACTTCCTCAACGGACCCTGGTGGCCTGAGCCAGTCCGTCCTGAACTTCTGGGGCGCGCGTTCGGGCGCTGCCTCAGTTTCCTTTTGCTGTTCATAGTACTCATAGACCGCCTTGCCCATAGACCAGGCGGACTGCTTGAAAAACTGCCGTCGTCCCTTATCAATTCCGTCGCCCATAGCCAGCTGGGTCCCCTGCTTAATCTCCCATGACGCCGGCGGCCCGCAGCTTATACACTTCAATACAGCGATCGCAGCCGCCGTATTCAGGATCCCATCCCGGGTGATTCTCTCGAATGTAGTCGAGGACGAAGGGTTCGATTCCCTCGTTGAGGTTTTCAACCCAGTGATAGGTGGGGAACCCACACAGCGGGCACGGGAAGCCCGGGAGCAACATCACCTTTTTGCGCTCCGGGATTTCGCCTCCCTCCACCTCGATCGCCCGGTCCATCACCTTCAAGGTGTCGGTCGCCATGTCAAGGAGTTCCGGATGGGTGAAGAATTCGGTGGTCCAAAGGCCTTCAAAGACAGCCACGAGTTGGGTGCCGGGGATCTTCCGATACCAGGTGGAGAATTCATGGAAGCGCTGCTCTTTGGAAAACACCGGCTCCTTGCCGATCCGCATCAACCGACTGTCGATGGACAGGCACCACAGGACTCGATAGCGGCTCAATATCAGGCTTTCTTCACCCGGGCTATTGCCCACCTTGCTATCGACGTCATAGAGAAACGCGGAATCAAGCATGTCCTTGATGTGCATAAGTTCATGGCGGCAGAACCGGGCCAGCGCGGGGTCGTAGAACCGCCGGGGTAGCAGCTTGATGCCGACCCCTTTGAGGCCCTTGGCCTCGAACTTCTTGGCAAGCTCCTCTTCAACCGAGCCCCACTTCCTGAGGACGTCCACCGATTCCTGATCTTCCTTAAGGACGCCGCGCACCAGCGTGATTCCAATGCGCTGCTTTAGATCCGGGAACTCGTTGAACGCTTCCTCTATAATATCGGCGAAGCCCCAGTGGCCGAAGAGATACTGATACAACTTTTGGAACTCCGGCTCGCGGTCATCCAGCGGATAATTCTCATAGATGGGATCGGCCAGCTCGTGGAACTCTTTGTAGAAGGTGGGATCGCCCTCCCGCTCGGTTTTTTCGATAAACGCGTCAACCACTTCCTGGATCAGCGCCGGCTGGAACCGCAACTCCATCTCAGGTCTCCTTGACTTGCCTTTTTTCGGTCCGTTATGATCTCGGGAACCTTATATTATAGGTAGGCGTCTCACTCCTTTGCAAGTTCAGCAAGCCTTATTAAGGAAGAAGCAATGAACAACAATCCCGCAGCGTCAAATCTCGGAACGGCCGCTCCCGCGCCCGCCGCGTCCGGCATGCCCAATACGACCGAAACATCCAGCGATTGCAGCGTCTTCTGGCGCGCTGGGGCCAAAGAACTGCGAGTATTCCGCGGCCACCATGATCCGGTCTGGGCGGTGGCCTACCATCCGAACGCCGTGATCATGGCCAGCGGAAGTGTTGACCACACCATCCGCATCTGGGAGATCGAGACCGGTCGGATGCTGAAGATCCTCCGCGGGCATACCGATGCCGTGCGCTGTCTGAGTTTCTCCCCGGACGGCGAACTACTAGCCAGCGGCTCCACGGATCGGACGATCCGCTTGTGGAACCCCAAGACGGGGGAGTTTATCCGGATGCTGTTCGGGCGCTACGACCATGCGGTCCATTCTCTTTCCTTCTCGCCGGACGGCCTGATGCTGGCCCGCGGCAACGAGAATAAGGACATTAAAATCTGGGAGGTCAGCACCGCGACGGAACTCCTCTCGCTGCTGCCTCGGGACGTGTACGATCAGCATTGGAACATCGTGACGACCTTCTCTCAGGACGGTCGCCTTTTGGCTACCGGCAACGACATCGGCGGGATCACGCTCTTTGAGGTGCTGCCCGGCGGCCAGGAGATCTGCACGCTGGAAGGCCACAAATCGGATCCGTTCGACGGCACGATCGAGCGTCGCGGCCAATGGGTGGAGTCCCAGGAAGGATGGGAAGTCGCCTTCGAAAATTGGATCGGTGGGTTGGCCTTTTCACCGGACGGGAGGATGTTGGTCAGCGGCAGCCGGGATACCACGATGAAATTCTGGGAGGTCCCGAGCGGCAAGCTGATGCGCACGGTGAAAGCACATTCGGGATGGATCCGTAGTGTGGCTTTCTCTCCTGACGGCAAGGTACTGGCGTCCTGCTCTGACGACACCTCTATCAAAATGTGGGATCCGGCGACCGGCCGATTGATCCGAACACTGAAGGGCCACCGCGATCCGGTCAGGGCCCTCGCTTTCTCTCCCGACGGGCGTCGGCTGGTAAGCGGCAGCCTGGATCGAAGCGTCAAGCTCTGGCAAGGTGGAGAAGTCACCCTGCAGGCTGGTCGCTGACAGCTCATGGTCATCCTGAGCCCTTCGCTTGCTTGGAGCGAAGTGTTGTCACCCTGAACGAAGTGAAGGGTCTCGACGTAGATCCTTCGCGGAGTTTATCTTAACCAATAACTAGATCCTTCGCTGTTGCTCAGGATGACACGCGAAGGGCACAGGGTGACAATTTTATTTTCGTTGCAGCCTCAGGCTTCCTCCTGCCCGTTCGTCGCCTTGGAGATACCGTAGCGCTTGCATTTCTCCCATAGCGCTTTTCTGGACACCCCAAGCAGCCGGGCCGCTTCGGTCTTGTTGTCCTGTGTGCGCTCCAATACCTTGATGATGTACTGGCGTTCGAACTGCTCACGAGCCGCCGCCAGCTCTTCCGGCATATGGCCCTTTGGTCCAGCCAGGAGATGGGTCTCCTCACTGCAGAATCCGCAGGTCGGCTGCGGGAGACCACCCAGGTACGGACAGGACGGGAAGCCGCAGAGATCCCAGGGTTCGACGCTCCCTTCCTGCTTGCTGAGTGTGACCGCTCGCTCGATTGTGTTCTCCAGTTCGCGAACATTTCCGGGGAAAGAGTAGCGCAGCAACATTCCCTTCGCCGTTTCGGAGAGCGAGCCGGCCTCCTTGCTCATACGATTGGCGAATTTTTCCAGAAAATGTTCCGCCAACAGCGGAACATCCTCTTTGCGCTCCCGTAGCGGCGGCAGATACACCGGCACGATGCTGAGCCGATCGTACAAGTCTTCGCGAAAGCGCCTTGTCTGCACCTCTTTCTTCAGCTCCCGCTGGGTGGCGCAGACAAGTCGCACATCCACCTCAATCGTCGTCGTCCCGCCTACGCGCTCGAACCGACGCTCCTCCAGCACCCGCAGGAGCTTCCCCTGCACCACCGGCGAGATGTCGCCGATTTCATCCAAAAACAAGGTGCCATGGTGAGCCAGCTCAAAGCGCCCCTTTCGCTGGCGCACCGCGCCGGTGAACCCGCCCTTCTCGTGCCCAAACAGCTCCCTCTCCAATACAGACTCCGGAAGGGCGGCGCAGCTGACTTTGATAAAAGCGCCTTCCCGACGAGGGCTGTTGTGATGGATGGCGTTCGCGACCACCTCTTTGCCGGTGCCCGGCTCCCCGATAATCAGGATCGTGGACTCCGAGGGCGCGATTAGTTTGATCTTCTCCAAAACCTCACGCATCTTTTCGTTTTTGCCCAGAATCCCTTTAAAGCTGAAGCGCCCTTCCAGTTCTTCTCGTAAGGAGCGATTCTCATCCTCCAGCTCGAGCATCTTCACCAGTCGTTTCACGATCAGCAGCAACTCATCCATGGAAAATGGCTTCGTCACGTAGTCGTAGGCTCCGATCTTCATCGCCTCGACCGCGGTTTCGACCGATCCATGGGCCGTGATGACGATGACGCCGGTGCGGGGCGAGATTTCCTGGCAAGCCTGAAGCACTTGTAATCCATCCATCCCCGGCAGTCGAAGGTCTGAAATAATGATGTCAAATTGCTCTTTCTTGATAAGGTCGACGCCTTCGGGGCCGGTGGCGGCCACCTTTGCTAGGTAGCCTTCAGCCTTCAAGGCATCCGCGATCGAGATCCGCATCAGCGGTTCATCGTCAATAATGAGGATGCGCGGCTGCGACATACCTCAGGCTCCCTTTGGGCGGGAGGGGGCCCCGCTCGGAAGCCCCCCTCCCGTGCCCACTGAAGCGGGAGGGGGCCCCGAGCTGCTGCTCCCCCCTCCCGTGCCCACTCCCACCGGGACGCGGACATGAATCGCCGGCAGCCGAACCATGAACGTCGTCCCTTTGCCGACTTGACTGCGAACCAAAATCTCTCCTCCATGTCGTTGCACAATGCCCAAGCTCACCGAGAGCCCAAGCCCCGTGCCTTCGCCTTGCCCCTTGGTCGTGAAGAAAGGATCGAAAATCTTCGGCAGGACATCAGTCGGAATGCCGCTGCCGGTGTCTTCCACTTCAATCACGCACCATGACTCGTCCTTTCGCGAGCGTACGGTCACGACGCCTTCTCCGCGGATCGCCTGTACGGCATTCAGGATCAGATTCATCAGCACCTGCTCGATCATATACTGGTCGGCCATGAGCGGGGGCAGCTCGGCCCCCAAGTCACGAACCACGCGCACTCCGCTTCGATCAAAGGCATAGTTTGTCAGCGCCAAGACCCGCTCGATGAGCGGATTCACTTCAGCGGGCGCGAGCTCGGGGTCATGCTGTTGTGAGAAATCCAAGAGCTGGCGCACAATCTTCTGCACCCGTCGCAGGCCATCCTCCATGGAGACCAAGTACTCTGCTTGACGGTCCGGGGAGATCGTGCCCTTCCGTAAATTGTAGAGGCAGTTCAAGATCCCGCCGAGGGGGTTGTTAATCTCGTGGGCGACGCCCGCTGATAGTTTACCCACCGAGGCAAGTTTCTCGGCATTGAGCACCTGTTGTTCCAACAGTTTTTTCTCAGTGATGTCGCGCGCAATACCCAGCACACCCATGATCGCTCCGCTATTATCGTGGAGCGGCGAGACGCTGACCAGAGCCGTCCGCAATTCCCCGGCGCGCGTGAGAATCTCCACCTCGTACGCCTGCTTGGTCCCAATATCCAGGGTGGACCGTAATCGCCTCCCGCGATGGCGACGGGACATCAACGAGAGGTACGGCCGACCGAGCAGGTCGTCCTTTCGGTAGCCCCAGCTCTGCACTTTGCTGTTGACGTAGGTGAACCGCTGCTCCAAATCCAGCGTGTAGATGACGTCGTTCGCGTTCTCCAGGAGATTTTCGAGGTAGGTCTTCGTCTCCGCGATCTCGCGGGTGCGCTCCAGCACTTTTATCTCCAAGGACTCGCTGTATTCCTGGAGCTGGCGTTCCAGGCGCTTCCGCTCAGCGATGTCCCTCAACTGCACCATGACGTAGGTGATCCCGCCGGCCTGTATGCTGGTGAGATCGAGCTCCATCGGCACCGGCCGGCCGGTCCGATCGAACACCTTGACCTCGACCGTCGGGGTCTTGCGCGCCCCGCCCAGGATTTCCTTGACCAGCGCGGCGACCGCGGTCTGGTCCTTGGGCAAAATCAGGTCCAGAAAGCGGCGCCCCACCAGCTGCTCTTCCGGATACCGGAGGACTGTTTCCTGCCGGCGGTTCACCGCCACGATCTCTCCCTCCGAATTCACCATCAGAACCGAATCAGCCGCTTCATCGAACAGAATCTTGTACCGTTCCTGGGACTCCATCAAATCCTTCGTGCGACGCGCCACCTCCTGTTCAAGCCCTTCCGTGTGCCGGCGCACCACCGCCTCCAGAGCTTTCCGGGCGGTGATATCCCGCACGAAGGCCCGCGTGTAAACGAAGCTCCCGCTTCCGCGGTCGAACAGGACCGTCGTATGGATCTCCACGTCCAGCGGGGTCCCTCTCTTCGTCAGAAAGACTGTTTCCAGCGAACCGCTCCCCTCGGATTTCAGCCTACCCAAATAGTCCTGCACGGACTCCCGGCATTCCTCAGGCACAACTTCCCAGAGTTTCTTCTGAGCGACCTCCTCTTGCGCATATCCCAGCTTTTCCAGGGCTGTCGTGTTGATGTGGACAAACCGCCCATCCTGATCCAGCTGGAGAATCATCTCCGGGGAATTCTCGATCAGATCGCGGTAACGCTCTTCCAACTGACGGATCTCGGTCATTTGATGCTCGAGTTCTTGGAAGGAGCGGCTCAAACTTGCGGCCATCTGATTGAACGCTTCAGCGAGTTTCTCAATCTCATCACCGGTGGAGATTTCCAGGCGCTGATCCAGCTCCCCTCGTCCAATTAAAGCGGCCCGCTCTTGGAGAACCTGGATCGGACGGACGATTCTCCGCGCCAGAAACCCTCCTCCCAGGAGCATCAAGACAAAGACCACCACCGCGCCCGCCGAGACCTTCTTCACCAATTGCGTGAGCGGCGCATAGGTTTCGTCGGGGTCCTGGCGCACAAACCCAATCCATTGGGTTCCGCCTCCCCCCAGGCTCTGTGGCGCCAAGGGCACTTGGAACCGGACCGGAGCGAATCCGACAATCGCGTCATGCCCGCCGTGTCCGTCGTCCTCGGCAATCACCCAACCGGCGCGAGGCTGACTGATTTGCCGCATCAGCGGCGCATTGATGGCATGCCGGTCGGGAGACAGGATGGGGCAGATCAGCGGCTTGCCCGCGGAATTCAAGAGCATCGCATGCCCATGCTCTCCCAGACGTACTTCTTGGATCGCCTTGAACAGTTCGTTGGGTCGCAAGCGAACATTGACGGCACCGACCGCTTTTTCCTGAGTCTCATCAAGAATGGGCGCAGCGACCTCAAGCACGTAGTGCCCCAGGGCCTGATCGAACACCAGATCGCTGACGTAGACCTGACCGCGGCCGCCGTTGTAGGACGCTTTCCACCACAACTCTTGGCTTTGGTCGTACTCGGCCTGCGGGCTGGAACTGACGACCAAAGCGCCTTGGCTATCTGCAACGAGAATCGAGGTGTATTCGCCTTTGCGGATACGGATCCAGTCCATGAGATAATCTGCAGCCATCTTGTTGACGAAATCCGGGAAGCGATCTCGATTTTTTCGGGCGTTCCAGCGGCCCTCCCATTCGCGGACCATGCGACGGATCGCCGGAAGGGTTCGCCCTGCGTAGCTGCGGTTGGAATCAATGACGGTGGATCGCACGATGGGAATCGTCGCGAGCTGCCGAGCCTCGCTGATTTTCTGACTGACTTGAAGTTCAATCTTCCCGGCCGCTTCAATGGCAATTTGCTGGAAATCCCGACCGGTCGTCTTAAGAATAGTTTCCCGCTGCTCGTACCATGTGATGAACACAGAAAATAGGAGCGGCAGTACGCCGATCAACACCATCGCGGTGATGATGCGGCGCTGAAGGCTGTGGCGGCGACGAAATAGGCCCGTATACACCTGTTACCTTTTCGTTACATTCTCTGTAGCCTACCACAAGAAAGTCAAGCAGAATA
>Ga0184632_10000655_pt1 | contig 13875 bp, 13 predicted proteins | sample PLM31_50_b1_FD_133153 | JGI IMG/M metagenome (GOLD analysis project Ga0184632, IMG submission 133153) | Groundwater sediment microbial communities from an aquifer in East River, Colorado, USA - PLM3-1_50_b1 | ecosystem: Environmental > Terrestrial > Soil > Riparian zone | place: USA: East... | reverse complement strand
TGCTGGCCAGATTGGACGACCCGACGAAGCGATGGAAATTTAACCCCGGCGACCTGGACGACCGCGCCAGGTGGGATGCCTACCAGGCGGCGTACGCGGACGCCCTCAACCGGTGCAACACCAAAGCGGCGCCGTGGTACGTGGTGCCGGCCGACCGGAAGTGGTACCGCAACTGGGCGGTTGCCAACCTTCTCCTCGCCCACTTTGCGGAGATGAATCTGACATACCCCGATGTTGCTCTCGACGTCCCCGCACTGCAGGAGCAGCTAGCGTCAGGAGAACGTTAGGTGAACAAGAGATGAACGTACTGGTCACAACGTGCCTCGATGTGTGGGCCTCGTTCACGGCCGCCTAGCATTCCCACCGGCGCGGGCGCGGGTGCGGGCGCGCTGACAAGATCATCAGATCACTCCTCCAGTGAGGCAACGCCGTGCGATTCAAGTTCCGACCCAGCGACGACTCCTTCTACGAGTTCTTCACCAGGGCCGCCGCGAACCTGGTGCGTGGCACGGATTTGCTCTCCGAGCTCGCGCTGCCTGGGGCGGACATTCAGTCGATCTCTGAGCGGTTGGAGGATGTCGAGCACGACAGCGATAAGATCACCCACGAGGTCTACAGCAAGATCAACTCTACGTTCATTACGCCGTTCGACCGCGAGGACATCTACCGTCTCGCCTCAAACCTGGACGACGTCATGGACCACATCGAGGCCGCCGGCAACCTCGTCTACCTCTACGGGCTGACCAAGCTGCCAGCACTGCCACGGGAGATGCACGAATTGGTCGCGGTGCTCGACCGGCAGGCGAAGGTCACCTCCGACGCGATGCCCCGGCTCAAGACCATGAAGGACATGAAGGAGTACTGGGTTGAGTGCAACCGGCTCGAGAACGACGGGGACAGGGCCTACCGGATGCTGCTCGTGCGCCTCTTCTCAGGAGAGTACGACCCGTTGAATGTGCTCAAGATGAAAGAGGTCGCCGACGAACTCGAGGCCGCCTGCGACGCCTTCGAGCATGTGGCGAACACGATCGAGCAGATCTCGGTCAAGGAATCCTGATTCGTGTCGGCTGAGCTCATCGCCGTTATCGCGGTCATCGCGGTCGCGATGGTGTTCGACTACACCAACGGCTTCCATGACGCCGCAAACGCGATCGCGACATCGGTCTCGACCCGAGCATTGACCCCTCGTGCCGCCCTGCTCATCGCGGCGATCGGCAACTTCGTCGGCGCGCATTTCGGGGCGAAGGTCGCTAAGACCGTGGGCGATGGGCTGGTAACCCTGCCGACCGGACTGGCGAGTCTCGGCGTCGTCTTCGCCGGCGTACTAGGTGCCATCGCGTGGAACCTGCTGACCTGGTATTTCGGCATACCGTCGTCGTCGTCGCACGCTCTGTTCGGAGGACTCGTCGGTGCGACGCTCTTCGCCGTCGGTGGGCAGGTGCAGTGGGCCAACATCGGCCAGAAGGTGCTGCTGCCGATGATTCTGTCTCCCCTGGTCGGCTTCATGCTCGGCGCGTTGGTGATGTTCCTGTTGTTGTGGACGATCAAAGGGCTCGCCGTGGTCGGCCGCGCCCCAGCGGCGGCCCAGGTCGAGGAGAGGAGGCCCGTTGCCGTAGGGGTCGGTCCGGGTACGGTCGGGCCAGCGGAGCCGATCTCCCCGGCGCCACCGGGCGTCGCAATCATGCCCGCGCCCGGACCTAGCTTCGGCTTGAGGGTGCGCGAGAGGCTGCATCACATCGTGCAACCTGGTCCGCTCAACCGCTTCTTCCGCTGGGCGCAGACCTTCTCAGCTACGGCGATGGCCGTGGGCCACGGCATGCAGGACGCGGCGAAGACCATGGGCATAGTGGTGCTCGCCCTCTACACCGGTGGTGTCCAAGACAGCAAGACCGAGATTCCCGAGTGGGTGTACTACACGTCGGCTACCGTGCTCGCGCTCGGCACCTACGCCGGTGGCTGGCGCATCATCCGCACCCTCGGACGCCGGATCATCCACCTCGGACCGCCGGAAGGCTTCGCCGCCGAGACCGTGGCCAGCTCGGTCCTCTACTACAACGCGCTGGTTCTCGGCGCGCCCATCTCGACCACCCATACGATCACCTCGGCGATCATGGGCGTTGGCGCGACGAAGAAGCTCTCCGCCGTCCGGTGGGGCGTTGCGGGCAACATCGTGCTCGCGTGGATCCTGACGTTCCCCGGCGCCGCCGCGTTCGCCGTCATCGCGTACTTCGTGGTCCGCCCCCTGTTCTAGCGGTGGTCAAGGGTAGGTGACGCCGATCTGTGCGCGGGCTGTGTCTAGGGTGCCCATGATCTCGAGCGTCGCCGACAGCGGTATCAATGGGCTTTCAGTCAGACCCGCACGCAGGCACCGCATTACCTCCTCCGCCTCGTACCCCATGCCGTTGCCCCGAAGAGGTATCTCGATCTGTTCGGCCCCCTCGCCGCGTACGAGGGTGAACCGATCGGGACGGTAGAAGTGGCGGGGCAACTCGATGCGCCCGACGGTGCCCGAAATGGTTGCCCGCTGGCCAGTCTCGCCGAGGATGCCGCACTGCAGCGTCGCTAGGGCCCCGCTGGCGTAGCCCAGGATCAGCGCGGTGTTCTGGTCCGTGCCCTCGGGCGTCAACGAAGCCCGAGCGACGACCGAGTCCGGAGTGCCCAGAAAGAGGTGGGCGAATGTGACCGGGTAGACGCCGAGATCGAGCAACGCACCCCCGCCGAGCTCCGGTGCCCTCAGCCGGTGGCTGGGTTCGAACGGTCCCTGGATGCCGAAGTCGCCGTAGACATGCGTCACGTCGCCGATGGCCCCGTCGGCCACCAGTCCGGCGATCCGCCGGATGGCGGGGTTCGCTCGCATCCACATGGCCTCCATCAGGAAGAGGCCCTTGGCGCGGGCGGTGGCGACGAGGTCCTCCGAGGTGCGGAGGTCGAGTGTGAACGGCTTCTCACACAGCACCGCCTTACCGCCCTGGAGGCACACGGTCGCCGCCGCGTGATGCGCATTATGCGGGGTAGCCACGTAGATGACGTCCACGTCGGGATCGTCCGCGAGCTCTTGCCACGAGCCGTGGGCGTGGACGATCGAGTGGGCGTCCGCGAACGCCCGGGCCGCCGCCAGCGACCGCGAACCGACGGCGGTGACCCGCGCGTCCGGGAGCAGCGCGAGGTCCTCGGTGAACTGGGTCGCTATCCCGCCGGTGGCGAGGATCCCCCAGCGGATAGGGGCCACGGGCGCCATCCGTCCTCCTTCGACTACCCCGGCAGGTCGGGGCTCTCAGACCGTACTCGTCTATGGTCGGGTGGTGGACGCGTACCTCCTCGAGGCGGTCAGGACACCCTTCGGCCGGCACCGGGGCGGGCTGGCCGGCATCCGTACCGACGACCTCGCTGCCCTACCGATCGCCGAACTGCTGCGCCGGCACCCGGGCCTTGCCGACCCGGACCGGGTCGATGACGTCATCCTCGGCGATGCCAACGGCGCAGGCGAGGACAACCGCAACGTGGCGCGGATGGCAGCGCTGCTCGCGGGCCTACCCCCGAGCGTTCCCGGGGTCACCATCAACCGCCTCTGCGCCTCGGGCGGCGAGGCCGTGGCCCAGGCGGCCCGGGCAGTCGCCGCCGGGGATGCCGATCTCGTGGTCGCCGGGGGCGTCGAGAGCATGAGCCGAGCCCCGTTTGTCCTGCCCAAACCGGACGTGCCGTTTCCGACCGAGGCGAAGCTGTGGCACACCCAGGTCGGCTGGCGGATGGTGAATCCCAAGTTCCCGGCGGAGTGGACGGCGAGTCTTGGGGCGTGCGCCGAGGCGGTCGCGCGTGACCTCGGGATCGGCCGCGTCGAGCAGGACGAGTGGGCGCTGCGTTCGCACCAGCGGGCCTCGGCGGCATGGGACTCCGGCCGGCACGATGACTACGTCCTTCCGGTGGATGGGCTCGCCGGCGCGGTAAAGCGCGACGAGTCCATCCGGGCGGACACAACGGCGGCGAAGCTCGCCCAGCTCAAGCCGGCGTTCACCACAGACGGCTCGGTCACGGCGGGCAACTCCTCTCCGGTCAATGACGGGGCGATCGCTGTTCTGGTCGGCTCCACCCGAGCGTCGAAGAATCTGGGCACGGAGGTGCTGGGCCGCGTCGTCGCGAGCGTGACGGTGGCGGTGGAGCCGCAACATTTCTCGGTGGCGCCGGTGCCGGCGATTCGCAAGGTACTGTCCAGGGCTGGACTCAGCACATCGGACATCGCTGTGTGGGAGATCAACGAGGCGTTCGCCGCGATGGTGCTCTCCTGCCTGCATTCGTTTCCCGAGGTCGACCGGGAGAAAGTCAACCCGAACGGCGGGGCGATCGCGATCGGCCACCCGCTCGGGGCGTCGGCACCTCGGGTCATCGTCGACGCGTGCCGGGAGCTGCGCCGGCGTGGCGGCGGGTACGCCGTGGCGGCCGCGTGCATCGGGGTGGGTCAGGGTACGGCGATGGTGGTCAACGTTGACTGAGGCGCCAGCCGAAGGCAACCAACGTGACTCAGCGACTGAGGCGCCGGCCGGAGGCAACCAACGTGACTCAGCGATTGATGAGGGCGGCGGTCGAGTGCCGGCCCCGGCCTGGCTCGCCGAGCACGCACATCGCTTCGCCGAGTCGGCGGCAACGCCGGCGGTGCCGCGAAGCGCCGCAACGGTCATCCTGATGCGACCGTCCTCGGGGTCGTCCTCAGGGTCGTCCTCCGGGTCGGGCTTCGAGGTCTACGCACAGCGGCGTGCGTCCACTATGGCCTTCGCGCCGAACATGTACGCCTTTCCCGGCGGCTCGGTCGACCCACGCGACGCGGCGGCCGACGTTGGTTGGGCCGGGCCCTCGGCGGCCGCCTGGGGTACGCGACTGGGGTTGTCCGAGGCGGACGCGCGGGCCGTGGTCTGTGCGGCAGTTCGCGAGGTCTTCGAGGAGTCCGGCGTCCTGCTGGCGGGTCCGGACGAGTTCACCGTGGCCGGCGACGTCTCGGGCCAGGAGTGGGAGGCGGCGCGGGTGGCGCTGCTGGCCCACGAGGTCGCGCTGGCGGACCTGCTGGCGTCCCGGGGCCTGGTCGTCCGGTCGGATCTACTTGCCGCGTGGGCACGCTGGCTCACCCCGGAGTTCGAGCCGCGCAGGTTCGACACGTTCTTCTTCCTAGCTCGCCTGCCCACCGATCAACGCACCCGCGACGTGGGCGGCGAGGCCGATCACACGGTCTGGGTCAGCCCCGCGGACGCGGCGAGGCTGCCCATGCTTCCGCCGACGATGCACACGCTACGCGAGCTCAGCGCGTTCAATACCATCGATGAGGCGATCAACGCGAGCGGCGGCCGCGCCCTGTCGGTGCCGGTGCGCCCCCGTATCCACGTCGACGCGGATGGGGCCTGGCTGCTGTTCCCGTGATCAGGCTGGCTCTGTGGTCCCGGCCGAGTGGGCCAGACGCTGGCCTGGCACATCCGCGGCCGCCGGGGTGGTGTGCGCCGCCCGGAGAGCCTGCCGGAAGTCCTTTGTGGAGAGCCAGAAGCGGTAGATGAAGGCCAGCTCGAACGCTGCCGTCAACGCACACGACACGACAGTCACACCAAGGATGGCGCCGGTGAGAGGGCCGACGATGAAGACGGCCATCTGGAACTCAATCCCGCTGAAAAGATGTGGCCGGATACGATGCCGCTGCAACCAGTTGCGGAAGCGGACAGCGGCAGGAAACCGGCTACGGAATGAGTGATGGATATCGAACACCAGGTCCTGCGCGCCGACGTCCGCCAGGTCGGCCGGCGACGCCGCGCCCGCGGGAAGCTCCCGCACGACCTCGTCGAGGAAGGCAATGTCGTGGCCACCCTCCTGGCCGACCTGGGCGCCATCTCGTGCACCGGCCAGCTGTGCACGCATCTGCGACCGAACATGGTTCATGTGCGAGCCGTTGAGATAGCGGAACATGTCGAGGAAGACGACGATCACCCCGAGCAGCAGGAACTCTGCCCGTCCGGTAGCCAGATACTGTCCCCCCATAAGCGCGATCGTGCAGGCCATCACCCGCAGCTCGTCGAAGATGAAGTCCATCCATGCGCCGAATATTGACCCGCTGTGCTGCCAGCGCGCGAGCTTGCCGTCGACGCAATCAAGGATGAACGCGACGTGGTAGATGAGCGCGCCAGCGATCAACCACGGCGTCTGCGCGATTGCGAAGCAACCGGCGGCGACCAGACCGAGGATGAAGGCTGCGACTGTGATTCGGTTAGGCGTGACCCACCGGAGGCGCGCCGCCAGTCGAACCAGCCGAATGGCGACGGGGTCGACGAGTAGAACGGTCCACCACGAGTCGCGCGTTTTGTACGTGACGGCACGCAGGTTCGCGAGAGTCGCGCTTGCCAACGTCTCACCTTCCTGTCGTCACACCTGGTTCGCTTACGGCTAATGTCCGGTTCAGCTTCGGCGCCGGGCAACCATATCCCAGGCTGGGCACTCCTGGTTAGACCGGTTCGCCCGATGTGAGGAAATTCTGCGGTATGTCGTGTCGGCTGGCGCGGACCGCGCCTTCTTTCGCAGGTTTGCGAGCTGCCCGTACGGTTATCTCCTAGCGTGAGGGTGGAAGGTGAGGGCGCGATGACTAGGCAGTCGGGACCCACGGACGAGTTGTCGGGCACAACGGAGTTAATGCCGGCCCAGAGTGGTCAGCCCACGGTCGTGTACGTCCAAGACCAGGCCGGGCCGCGCTGGGGGCGACGGCTGCTGACGCTCGTGGGCACGATCGGGGTGATCGTGGCGCTCGTGTTCGGGCTTAAAGCCGTGAACCTCTGGCCGGACCTACGGAATCCGTTCTCGACTCAGACCACAGACAAGAGCGGGCCGGTGCTGCTCGAGTCCATCCAGGATCTGAGTCATTACGTCGCCGCCGAGGGCAACTTCCAGGTCCTGGTCGATCTGCAGGAGAACAAGCAGTTCATCCCGAATATCCTCTTCAATGAACGGACGCTCTTCGTCGGCGTCGGGTCGGTTGACGCGTACGTGGACTTCTCCACCCTCAGCGAAGGCGCGATCGTGATTTCGCCGGACGGGAAGTCCGTGGAGGTCAAGCTGCCCGCGCCCACTCTTGAGAAGCCAAGCCTCGACACCGATCGCAGTTATGTGTTCGCGCAGGAGCGCGGCCTGGTCAACCGCGTCGGAGATCTTGTCGGCAACGACGCGAACAAGCAGCAGCAGCTCTACCAGCTCGCCGAGGACAAGATCATGGACGCCGCCGTCCAGAGTGAGCTTAGCGCCAGGGCCGAGAGGAACACGAAGTCGATGCTCGAGAGCCTGCTGCACCAGCTGGGGTACGAGCGCGTCACGGTGACCTTCGTCCAGTCGTGACTCCGGCAGTGGTGACTCCTACTCGCTCGGAATGAACGCCCAGAGCACGATGTAGAGCAGGAACTGAGGCCCGGGCAGCAGGCAGGAAAGGACGAACAGCACTCGGACCAGGCCCGGGCTCAGGCCGAACCGGCGGGCCAGGCCGGAGCAAACGCCGGCGATCCACCGATCGTCGCGTGGCCGGGTGAGCCGCCGCGGCGTGGTTGTCGGTTGCACGGTGTGACTCCCTTCGCGAGCCCCCGGCGGGTCGGCCGATCGGGGCGCAGTTTCGACGATAGGTACCACTGTCCAGTCCTCTGTCCGTCGGGGTGGAGTGTCGCCAACGTCGGGCGAGTACGCTCGCCGGTCAGGGAGCGTGAACCAGCGTGATCAGCGCGTTCGACCTCTTCAAGGTCGGGATAGGCCCGTCGAGTTCGCACACGGTCGGGCCCATGCGTGCGGCCCGGCTCTTCGCCGCCGGGCTCAAGGCCGACGGCCGGCTGGCCGACACGGCCCGGGTGCGGGCCGAGCTCTTCGGTTCGCTTGGCGCGACCGGGCACGGTCACGGCAGCGACAAGGCCGTCCTGCTCGGCCTCGCCGGCGAGGACCCCGAGACGGTGGACACCGATCAGGTCGAGTCGCGGGTAGCCGAGATCCGGGCGGCGGGCCGGCTGCTTCTGGTCGGCATCCACGAGGTGGAGTGCGACGTAGACCGCGACCTGGTGCTGCATCGGCGGCGCGCCCTGCCATTCCATCCGAACGGCATGGTCTTCTCGGCGTACGACTCGGCCGGCCGTGAGCTTGCGGTCCGTACGTACTACTCGGTCGGTGGCGGGTTCGTAATCGACGAGAGTGCAACCGGAGCGGATCGCATCAAACCCGACGATACCGTCGTGACGTATCCGTTCCGGACCGGCGTGGAATTGCTCGCACACGCGACGAGCGTCGGTATTCGGATCAGCGACATCATGCTCGCCAACGAGCAGGCCTGGCGCAGCGAGGCCGAGATACGCGACGAATTGGCACACATCTGGCGAGTGATGCAGGAGTGCGTGCGGCAGGGTTGCTCCCGCGACGGCGTACTCCCGGGCGGTCTGAAGGTCAAGCGTCGCGCGCCGGATCTGCACCGCATGTTGCGATCAGAGGTCGACGCCACTGATCCGCTGCGAGTGATGGACTGGGTCACGCTCTTCGCCCTGGCGGTGAACGAGGAGAACGCCTCAGGCGGGCGGGTGGTCACCGCTCCGACCAACGGTGCGGCCGGAATCGTACCGGCCGTACTGCACTACTACGCCGACTTCGTGCCCGGCGCGGACCAGGATGGGATCGTCCGCTTCCTGCTGACCGCGGCCGCGGTCGGCGTCCTGTTCAAGGAGAACGCCTCGATCTCGGGAGCCGAGGTCGGTTGTCAGGGTGAGGTCGGTTCGGCCTGCTCTATGGCCGCGGCGGGGCTGACCGAGGTGCTCGGTGGCACTCCAGCGCAGGTGGAGAACGCGGCCGAGATCGCCATGGAGCACAACCTCGGGCTCACCTGCGACCCGGTCGGCGGTCTGGTGCAGATACCGTGCATCGAGCGCAACGCGGTCGCGTCGGTCAAAGCGATCACCGCCGCCCGGCTCGCCCTGCGCGGTGACGGTCAGCACACGGTCTCCCTTGACAAGGTCATCAAGACGATGCGCGAGACGGGCGCCGACATGAAGATCAAGTACAAGGAGACCGCGCGCGGCGGCCTCGCGGTGAACGTGATCGAGTGTTGAGTCGACGTCACACAGCGTAACGATGCACCGGGATAGCGTCTCACCAGGCGGGAGACGTCGCTTTGGCGTACGCGGGTCTGACCAGGCGAAACCCGTTACACGCTGGACATCCGTCGGTCATCCCATTGCTGGCGCGGAGGGTGACGGCCACAGTGGTGCGACTGCTGCTGTGGTGTGGGCCACAGCCAGGCGGCCAAGCAGGAGGCACCCGCGTGGCGACCGTCGCGCTCAGAGACGTATCAAAGGTGTTCGGCGACGGAACCGTCGCGGTCGACAACGTCAGTCTTGACGTCGCCGACGGTGAGTTCATGGTGCTACTCGGACCCTCGGGCTGTGGCAAGTCGACCGTCCTTCGCATGATCGCCGGACTCGAAGACCCGACGTCCGGCGCGGTGCTTCTTGATAGCCAGGTCGTCAACGACCTGGCTCCGCGGGAGCGCAAGGTGGCCATGGTGTTCCAGGACTTCGGCCTCTACCCGCACCTGTCCGTCCAGGACAATATTGGCTTTCCGCTGCGTATCGCCCGCCTGGAGCCCAACTCGCGACAGGAGCGCGTCGCCGACATCGCCGCGGCGCTCGGCATCGGGGATGTGCTCGCGCGCAAGCCCGCTCAACTCTCGGGTGGTCAGCGCCAGCGGGTGGCGATGGGACGGGCGATCGTCCGCCGGCCGGCACTGTTTCTCATGGACGAGCCGCTGTCCAATCTCGACAGTGGACTGCGAGCCGAGCTACGTGCGGAGATCTCCGCGCTCGTGCGGGAGTTGGGTGTAACGACGATCTATGTGACGCACGACCAGGCCGAGGCGCTGACCATGGCGGACCGGGTCGCGATCTTGCGGCGCGGTGTGTTGCAGGACATCGGCACGCCCACCGAGGTCTACAGCCGGCCCGGCACGCTCTACGTGGCCGCCTTCCTGGGCAGTCCCCGGATGAACCTGCTGGAGGCGTCGGTCTACGTGCACCTCGACCGACACATCGCGCTGCACCTGGGCGAGCAGGCTCTCTACCTCCCGTGGCATGACATGCGCGCGCGCCAGGTCGCCCATTTCCACGGGGAGCGCATCGTGGTCGGGGTCCGCGCCGAGGCGCTCGCCCCAGTTGTCTCGGACGCGCCGGGCGATGTTCTGCACGGACGGGTGCGCTACCTCGAGCACCACGGCCACGAGTCGCTTGCCTTCATCGACATCGGTGCGTACGCGGTCCCCGTTGACGATGTCAACGGCACCGAGACATCACAGACCAACAGCTCAGGGTCGAGACTGAGCAAGGTCGCCTCTCTCTTCCGGCGCGGGCGGGCCGACCCCGGCGGCGGCGACGAAGGGGACGGAGCGGACTTCGGGATCTTCCCGTCCCAGCAGCGCCAACCCACCGGATCATCCGGGATGGCTGCGCCAGCACGGACCGGCACCACCGTGCTCGATCCGCCCGGCCGGCACCACCGAGCCCGAGCCGAGGTGGCGGTTCGGTTGGCTCCCTACCCGAGTCTGCGCGTGGGCGATCCGATGAGCGTCGCGATTCGCATCGATCATCTGCACTTCTTCGACGGACGAGGTCAGCGGATCGACGTCGGCTGGCGCTGACGAGGGGTTGCCCCAGGATGCTACTGGGCGGTAACTTGTTCGTGTGACCGTTCCGGATGTGGCTGGCGTGGCCGCGGCCATGCAGCAGGCAGTTCCGTTTGTCCGTACCCTCGACATATCGATCGTGGACGTCGCGACGGACGGCGGAGACGGAGTCCGTGCCGTAGCTGAGATGCCGGACAACCCGGCCGCGTACAACCATGTCGGTGGCCCGCACGCAGGAGCGCTCTTCACCCTCGGCGAGACGGCATCCGGAGCGGTGGTCATGGCCGCGTTCGGGGATCAATTGGGGCGAACCGTTCCGCTCGCGGTCCGGGCCGAAATCTCTTACCGCAGGCTCGCCATGGGCCCGCTGCGTGCGACGGCGCGGCTGGGTCGGCCGGTCGCGGCGGTCGTGGACGAGCTGGACGCTGGAACTCGCCCCGAGTTCGCGGTCAACGTCGAGATCGCCACGTTGGACGGTACGCCGACTGCTGAGCTGACCGTGATCTGGACGCTGCGCCCCCACCGCTGACCCGTTCGCGCCAGCAGGCACCCTTTCCCGCCGATTAGGTGGAGCTAGTGGATCTGCCACCAGCCCATCGCCTCGATCCACCCAGCGAGCGCGACCTCCTCGTACGCGGTAACCGATGAATCGGGCGACGTAGCGCCCTTCATCGCGATCAGGAGGTTTGGCGGAGATCAGTTGGTGGGTATCTGGACCGACATGACGGAACATTTCGTGGCTCCGGACGTCGTTGACGATGGTGTGAGCGACGTACTCACCGAGGATGAGATCGTGCATGTGCCGCCGGCCGCCGCGGAGCTCGCGGAGAGCCTCGAGCACGACGGGTCGACATTCGTCGCGGACGTCCCACATTGGGATGAACCAGATCCGCAACCCTGACCCAGCCCTCCGCCCCTGTCGGCCAAGCGCAAGATCGCAGCGAACACGGTCTGACCGTCGCCAAATCGCGTCGATCATGACCTCCAGGTCATGATCGACGCGAAGGTGCGCGGCGGCTAGCGGGGAGCGGGCCAGCTGCCGGCACGGGTGGCCCGGCTGAGGCGTTCCGCCACATCAGCGTGTCCCCGGGATACCAACCCGACCGTTACCCGCAAGTGCTGCGGGGCGTGGCCGGCCGTTTCGTCGGCCAAAGACATGCGGCGGGTCGGGGCGCGACCCGGCGCCGGCTCGGCGAGGAAGGCAGCGCCCCGGGCCGCTCCGACCCCTTCGCTGGCGAGGCTGATGAGTGCCGCTTGTTCGTCGGCTACCGGAAGCCAGAGATTGATGCCATCGGCGCCGTTAACGTCGACGCCGTCGCGACGAAGTACCTCGGTGACCAGGCGGCGGCGTCGGGCGTACTCCTTGCGCGCCTTCGCCACGGCCGCCACCGACAGAGGGTCGTTAAGCAAGTCGAGCAACAGGTGCTGGAGCAAGCGGCTGGTCCAGCCCTGGCCCAGCAGGCGCCGCTCAAGGATCGGATCGAGAATCGCGGCCGGAGCCCCGACGGCCGCCAACCGCAGGTCAGGCCCGTGTGACTTAGAGAAGCTTCCGATGTGGACGGTGCGCTGGGGCAGCCAGGCACCGAGGGAGAACAGCGTGGTGGACGCGATGTCGCCGGCCGAGTCGTCCTCAATGACTACTGTGGACGGTGCGGTGGCCAGCAGCCCCGCGAGCTCACGGGCACGGGCCAGGGTCCAGGACGCCCCGGTCGGGTTCTGCGCCCGAGGCTGCAGGAATACCGCCGCCGGCCGTAGCGCGAGGGCGGCGGCCAGCAGCTCCGGCACCGGACCCGAGTCGTCGAGGCCTAACCCAATGACCTCCACGCCCAGGGCGTCGAGAAGGTCGAGCAGCGGAGGGAAGCCGGGGCTCTCCACCACGGCGCGGTCACCCAGCCGTAGCAGAGCCGAAGCCACGTGGTCGAGCGCGTCCATCGCGCCGTCGAGTATCGCCAGTCTGTCGGCGGCGAACGGCCACCGGTCGCGCAGTAGCGATTCCAGCTCCGCGACGATCGGCTCGTCGAGGTAGCTGCTAGGCGCCGTCGCATGCAGCCGGCGTAGCGCGGGTCCCAGGTCGGGTAGGAGCGCCGGATCGGGCACGCCGGTGGAGAGATCGAGCGGGAATCTGGCCCGCTGGCGCAGTGCCTGCCGGTATCGGCTGGGCCCGGTCGCGCGCGGTTGAGCCACGATCGTGCCCCGTCGGCCACCGGTTCGGATCGCGCCGGAACGGGCCAGCAGCTGCCAGGCCGCGCTGACCGTGGTAGGCGAGAGGCCGAGGTGATGAGCCATGTGCCGGATCGGTGGCAGCTTTGACCCCGGTGCCAGTGCGCCGTCGCCGATGGCTCTGCTCACGGCTCCCGCGAGCCCCCGCGCCGTAGGCTCCTCGAGCCGCGTGGCCACTTCGTCAATCACTTTTGTAACGTAACAAAGAGACCTTTGTTCCGTCCATAGCTGTCACGTAGGCTCACCCTATGGCATCGCGAATCTCACACTGGATCGACGGCGCGACCGTCGCTGGCACGTCGGGGCGGGTCGGCCCGGTCTTCAACCCTGCGACCGGCGAGCAGACCGGAGAGGTCGACCTGGCCTCGGCCGCCGAGGTGGACCTGGCGGTCGCCTCGGCTACCACCGCGGCGGCCCAGTGGCGCGAATCCTCGCTGTCGCGCCGCGCCGCCGTCCTCTTCGCCTTCCGCGAGTTGCTGCACGAGCGCGCAACAGAACTGGCGGAGATCCTCACGAGCGAGCACGGCAAGGTTCTCTCGGACGCCAAGGGAGAGATCGCCCGCGGCCTGGAGAACGCCGAATTCGCCACCGGCATACCGAACCTGCTCAAGGGCTCCTTCTCGGAGCAAGCCTCCGGCGGCGTGGACGTCTACTCGATCCGCCAGCCGGTCGGCGTCGTCGCCGGCATCACCCCGTTCAACTTCCCCGCGATGGTGCCGCTGTGGATGTGCACGACGGCCATCGCGTGTGGCAACGCCTTCATCCTCAAGCCGAGTGAGAAGGACCCGTCGGCCGCCCTGTTCCTGGCGAAACTGTGGCAGGAGGCTGGCCTACCCGACGGTGTCTTCACGGTCGTCAACGGCGACCGCGTGGCGGTGGACGCGATCCTCACCCATCCCGGCATCGCCGCGGTCAGCTTCGTCGGCTCCACCCCGGTGGCGCGGCACATCTACGAGACCGGTACCCGGCACGGCAAGCGGGTGCAGGCCCTCGGTGGCGCGAAG
>Ga0184632_10000653_pt1 | contig 13879 bp, 10 predicted proteins | sample PLM31_50_b1_FD_133153 | JGI IMG/M metagenome (GOLD analysis project Ga0184632, IMG submission 133153) | Groundwater sediment microbial communities from an aquifer in East River, Colorado, USA - PLM3-1_50_b1 | ecosystem: Environmental > Terrestrial > Soil > Riparian zone | place: USA: East... | reverse complement strand
CCTCGCCGATCTCGGGGTCGCCAGCGGACACGCTGGCGGTGTGGGCGATCTCGTCGCGGGTCTCGACGTCCTTGGCCTGGTTCTTGATGGCCTCGACGGCCAGGTCCACGGCCTTCTCGATGCCGCGCTTGAGGCTCATCGGGTTGGCGCCGGCGGCCACGTTGCGCAGGCCCTCGTGGACCAGCGCCTGGGCCAGCACGGTGGCGGTGGTGGTGCCGTCACCGGCGATGTCGTCGGTCTTCTTGGCGACTTCCTTGACGAGCTCCGCCCCGATCTTCTCGTAGGGGTCTTCGAGCTCGATCTCCTTGGCGATGGAGACGCCGTCGTTGGTGATCGTGGGCGCGCCCCACTTCTTCTCGAGGACGACGTTCCGGCCCCGGGGCCCGAGCGTCACCCGGACCGCGTCCGCGAGCTGGTTCATGCCCCGCTCGAGCGCCCGCCGGGCGTCCTCCTCGAAGGCGATGATCTTGGGCATGCGTTGGCTACCTCCCTCTAGGTGGCTTGCCGTTCGTGTCCGGCCTGACCGGTCGGATGTGCTGCCGCGGATGTTAGCACTCTTGTAGTGCGAGTGCTAAACAGCCGCCGGATTGGGATGGCCGCCGGGTTGCGCGATACTTGCCGGCGCCGGGCGCCCGCCGGCCCGGCACGGCGCACAAGGCGCGGACAGCCAGTCGAGCGTGTGAGGGCCCGTTGGCGCAGGACCTCGAGGGGCAGCAGGGCCGCCAGGCCGGCGACCCCGTCGCCGTCGGCCCCTACCGGGTGCTCGGCCGCCTCGGCGCCGGAGGCATGGGCACTGTGTACCTGGCCGAGGCGGCCGACGGCACACGCGTCGCGGTCAAGGTCGTGCGGGCCGAGCTGGCCGAGGACACCTCGTTCCTGGCCAGGTTCCGCCGCGAGGTCGAGGCGGCCAGGCGGGTGGCCGGCTTCTGCACCGCCCGGGTGCTCGACGCCGACCTGGACGGCCCGCGCCCCTACCTGGTGACCGAGTACGTCAACGGGGTGCGGCTCGACCACGTCGTGGCCCGCGACGGCCCGCTCTCGCCCTCCAACCTGGAGGGCTTCGCGGTGGGGGTGGCCGCCGCCCTCACCGCCATCCACGCGGCCGGGCTGGTGCACCGCGACCTCAAGCCGGGCAACGTGCTGCTCTCCTGGTTCGGCCCGAAGGTGATCGACTTCGGCATCGCCCGGGCGCTGGACGACGCCGCCGTGACCAGGGTCGGCATGGTCATGGGCACGCCCGGCTGGATCGCGCCCGAGCAGCTCCGCGGCGGGGCCGTCACCCCGGCCGCCGACGTCTTCGCCTGGGGCTGCCTGGTCGCCTACGCCTCGACCGGCCGCCTGCCGTTCGGGGGCGGCCCCCCGGCTTCCCAGACCTACCGGGCCGTGCACGAGCCGCCCGACCTGCGCGGGCTCGACTCGCCTGTGCTCCGGCCCCTGGTCGAGGCGGCGCTGGCCAAGGACCCGGCCCGGCGGCCGCCCGCGCGGGCGCTGCTGCTCGACCTCCTCGGCGGCGGCGTCCCCGGCGACACCCGCACCGCAGTGACCGAGCTGCTGCAGCGTACCTGGGTCCAGGTCCCGCCCGGCCCCCAGGGCACCACCGCCACGCAGGTGGCCGGCCCGGCCACGGCGTGGGGCGCGCCACCGACCGTGCCGTGGGGCGCGGCGCCGACCGAACCCTGGGGCGCGGCGCCGACCGTGCCGTGGGGCGCGGCGAGCGGGGCCGGGGCCGCCTCCGGGCCACCCGGCGCGCAGTCGCCCGGGTGGGGCCCGGCGCCGGCGCCCCGCCCCGCTCGCCGCTGGTACCGCAGGAAGCGGTTCGTGATCCCGCTGGTGGTCGCGGCCCTGCTGGTGGTCGCGTCGCTCGGCGACAACAGGGGCGGGGGCACCGCGCACAGCCCCACGACGCTGCGGCTGGCCACCCAGGCGCCGTCCGGCTCCACGCCGCAGGCGCCCACGAGCAGCGCGACCCGGGCCCGCCGCAACCTCCCGGTACGCGACGGCCAGTTCGAGTTCCAGCTGGCGGGCAGACCGAGGTGCGGCCTCACCGCGGTCGGCACCGGCTACCTCCGCAGGCAGGCACAGGGCAGGTTCTGCCTCGTCCCGCTCGCGGTCCGCAACGTCGGCAGGGAGCAGCGAACCTTCACCGGGAGCGCGCAGCACCTCTACGACGCCGCTGGGCGCAAGCACGACGTCGACCCGGCCGCGGTCGTCCTGGTGAAGAGCACCGCGATGCTCGGGTCGCCGATCAACCCGGGCAACGGCGTCCGCGGCACGCTCGTCTACGACCTGCCGCCCGGTGTCAGGCCGGTCCGGCTCGAGCTGCACGACTCGCCGTTCAGCCGCGGGGTGACGCTGCGGCTGTGAGCGCGCATGGCATTGGCCTCCAGGCCGTCAACCCTGGAGGAACTCGATGTCGAGGCCGGCGAAGATCTGCGCCATCCGCTGCTGGTCGGTGGGGTCTCCCTCGAAGACCTTCTCGAAGGCGGCGATGACTCTGAGGTGCTCGGCCGCGGGCGAGTTCACCAGCAACAGCCGCGCCGGAGCCTCCCCCATGACGTTGAGGGAGTGCGGGACACCCGGTGGGACGTGGGCGAACGCACCTGCCGTGCCGCGCTCGCGCCGGTCCCCGGAGATGAACTCCACCTCGCCGTCGATCACATAGACCGACTCCTGGTTCAGCCGGTGCACATGCGGTGGCGACGGCATCCCCGGGTTCAGGGTGAACTCCAGGATCGCGTGGGTCTTGCCGGTTGCCTCGTCGCCCGCCAGGAGTCGGCCACCGCCCATCGGGCCGAGCGTGACCGCCCGCCCGTCGCCGACCGGCACGAAGATCGCCTCTGCCATCGTCCCCCCTTGTCGCATGCTGAGCCCGGGAAGTATCCACGAGCCCGGTCCCGACCTCAAGCATCATCACACCCAGCATGAACCTCGCGATGCAACCAGCCGCACCGACCTGGCACAGGCCAGCTAGACCGGGCGGCGCTTCCAGAAGTCACGCGCCCGCGGACGCGCCGGCTCCTGCCCCGTCTGGCCGCCCTCAGGCGGTGCCCCTGCCGGTGCGTGGGCCCGGCCCGCGATGGTCCCGCGCGCTCCGGGCGGACGGATGAACTCCTCCAGGACGGCCAGGGCCCGGTCCCAGAGCCGGTCCAGCTCGGCGCCGGCCGGCGCCGGCCCGGCGGCCACCCGATCAAGGACGGCCAGCAGCTCGTGGAGCGGCTCCAGCTCGGCCGTTGCCGCGCCGACCGACTCGAGGTCGGCGACCAGCGCGGCCAGGCCCGCACGCAGCTCGGCCAGGCGCCCGGCCCGCTCGCTGCCGGTATCGCCGAGCAGCGTGTGCAGCTCCAGGGCGCGCCGCCGGTAGGCCCGCCACACGGCCTCGTCGAGCCGGTCGTCGGCCACGCCGGTGGCGGCACGCTCGTGGTGCACGGCCGGGGTGGTCGCCTGCCATGCCGCACGGCCGCCCCCCGCCCCCATATCGGCCGCCGCCAGCAGGCCGGGCGACCGCCCCATCCGGGCCATCATCGGCGCCGGTGCCGGCACCCCGGCCTGCCCGGCGAACATGTCCCAGCCCTGCGGGGCGTCGACCGGCTGGACCACCCGGCGCACCCGCCCACCCTCGTTGACCACCACCGAGTCGACGGCCACGAACGCGGTGAAGCGGCAGAGCACGCCGAACCGCAGTGACGTCTCCACGATCCGCTGCTCGAGCTCCTGGTCGGCCCCGCGGCCGACCGCCCAGGCGTCCTCCAGGTCGCGCAGCCGCGCCCTCGCCCACACCGGCCCGAGAGCGCGGCTCCCGGCCGCCCCGGCACGCACCTCCACCTCCCAGAGGCGACCGGACGGCTCGCGCCCGCGCAGCAGGACCGCGCCCTCGGGCCGGCCCCGCCAGCGCCCGCCGATCACCACCGGCGTGCCGGGGAACAGGTCGGGCAGGCGGCTCGGGCTGAGCGAGCCCAGGTCGACGTCCAGACCCCGGGGCTCGACACGCAGCTCGGTCAGCACGGGGGTGCCGATGCGCCGGTGGATGCGGCCCATCACCGTGTCGAGCCGGTCCTCCGACTCGACCAGCTCGCAGGCGCCGCCGCCGAGTCCGGCGAGCCGCCGCAGGAAGCCGGCGTTCACCGCGGTGTCGATCCCGACCGTGAACACCCGCGCGCCAGCGATCCGCTCGGCCACCAGCCGCAATACCTGGTGCTCGTTAGCGATCTGGCCATCGGTCACTAACACCAGGACGCGCTGCCGGCCTTGGGAGTCGCCTTCCTCGATCCATTCGTGCGCCCTTCCTGGATCAGAAGAGCGGCCCGCTAGTGGCAAGCCCGGACCGGGAGGCTGGGGGGGTTCGGGGGGGCGCTTTCTGCCCCCCCGATGGGACGGGCCTGCCGGCTCCATGAGCGGTGCACTAAGCAGCTCCAGCGCCTGCTGCAACGCAGCTGCCATCTCGGTGCCGCCGCGCGCGTCGATGCGGGCAAGAAATTCGGCCGCGCGAAAGCGGTGGTGGTCGGTGGCGGGCCGCAGGGCGGGACCGTCCGGGCTGTCGACCACGTTGTCGAACGCGAGCACGGCGAAGCGGTCGCGCTCGGTGAGGGTGTCGACCATGCGGGCCATGGCCCGGCGGGCGGCCACCATCTTCCAGCCGGCCATGCTGCCGGACCGGTCCAGCACGAAGACGACGTCACGTGGACGGTCGGCGGCGGTGGCGGTCACCGGGGGCATCAGGGTGAGCGCGAACGTCCCCTCCTGGCCCTGCTCGTCCGGCACGGCAGCCAGCGACGTGCCGATCGCACCGTCGCCCAGGGCGAGACGGAGGACGAAGTCGCGGTCGGCCCGCTCCCCCGGCTGGATCCGTACGACCCGCACGCCGTCGCGCTCCTCCTCGACCACGGCGTGCAGGCTCGACCTGAGCGCGGTGAGGGGCAGCCCGGCCGGGTCGACCTGGGCGCTGATCGACAGGCGGATGGGGTTGGGGAACCCGGGCAGCAGCACCGGCGGGGTGATCCTCGACGCGTCGGGCACGGCGTCGGTGTCGAGCGCCGTGCCGTCGCCGGCCGGCTCGCCGGCCAGCGGGACCCCTGGGACGTAGCGGGGCGCGACCACCAGCGGGAAGCGGAAGGTGGCCTCGCCGTCCGCGTAGGGCAGCGGCCCGGCCATGGCGAGCCGGATGCTCGCCCGCTCGCCGGGCACGAGGTTGCCGACCCGCATGGTGAACACGCCAGGCCGCTCCTCCTCGGCGATGGAGGCGCGGCGGCCTTCGGCGACGGCCTGGTCGTAAGCGGCCCGGGCCTGGCCCCGCTCCTGCAGCATCCCCTCGACGACCCGCCCGGCCACCTCCATGCGGAACTCGGTGACGGCGGCCCGGTCGGGCAGGGGGAAGATGTAGGTGGCCTCGAGCGGCTCGGGATAGGGGTTGGAGAAGGTCTGGGTCACCACCACCCTGGCAAGCAGGCCGGCGACGTCGGCGGCCACGTCCACGGCTTCCAGGGGCAGGTTGCCACGCCCGGTGGCGAGCGTCCCGATGCCGGTCTCCCCGCTCGGCGGCAGGGAGCGGGCGACTTCGTCGTCGGTCAGCAGAGGCAGGCGGCTCGTCATGGGAGCTCCCTTTCGTCGTCCGGGCTGCCTGGCCCGGGCTCGTGGCCCAGGCGGACCAGCCCTCGGGCGTGCAGCGCCTCGAGCAGCGGCAGCGCGGCGGCATGCAGGGCGCGCACGTCGTCGGCGTCCACCGGCCGCCAGGCGCCGATGAGCAGCGTCACCTCGTCCCCGAGGCGGATCCCCTGGAGGTGGGCGGCCGTCGGGGCGCGCGACGGCCTGGGCGGCCGTCGCGGCCAGACCGGCACCCCGCGCGGCGCCGCGACCGCCGCCGGCGGGTCAGCTGGCGGCGATGCCCAGAACCTCCGCGCGCCCGCCGGCGCCACCGGCTCGGCCAGCGCCGGCCGCACCCGGCCCGTCCCCCCGGGCGTCGACCCTCCGGCCTCCGCTGCGCCGTGCGATCCCTCGGGCCGGTGCGCCGCTGCGACCGGCGCCGCGGTGGTCGGGAGCTGGGCGATCCGCTCGAGGTCGGCCTCGCTGGCGCCGGCCAGCTCGGCCTGGACGGCGGCGAGGGAGAGACCACCGGACTGCAGCCGCTTGATCGCGACGAGCTGCCGGAGGTGCCGGGGGCCGTACAGGGCGGTCCGGCCGCGCATGGCGGCGGGCCGGTCGACCAGGCCGAGCGTGGTGTACCAGCGGATCGCCCGCTGGTCGGGCAGGTCGCGCACGCGGCCGCTGAGCTGCCCGTCGTAGTCGACGCTGAGGGCGTCGGCAACCCGGCGGGTCAGCTCATCGAGCGTCCAGGGCGCGGTTGGTTCCATGCCGCCACTTTGACAGTGTTATATGACACTGTCAAGGTCGTCCCCGGGCCGGATCAGGCGCTGGCGACCAGCAGGTCGGGCCGGACCGGGTTGAGGGCCGCCTCCAGCGCGTCGATGTTCGGGCGCACCGTGATGGTGGCGCCGGCGCGCCCGTCGAGCACCTCCCTTGTCTTCAGGCCGTGCCCGGTGACCAGGGCCACCACCCGCTCGCCCGCACGGAAGGCGCCGCGCGCGGCCAGCCGCCCGAGGGTGGCCACGGTCACCCCGGCCGCCGTCTCGCCGAAGATGCCGGTGGTCCGGGCGAGCAGCTCGATGGCGGCGACGACCTCCTCGTCGGTGACCGCCTCGATCCGCCCGCCGGTCGAGCGGACCACCTCGAGCACCTCCACCCCGTCGGCCGGGTCGCCGATCCCGAGCGACTTCACGATCCCGCTGGGCCGCACCGGCAGCACGTCGTCGCGACCCTCGGCGAACGCGGTCGCGACCGGCGCGCAGCCGTCCGACTGGGCGCCGTGGACCCGTACCGGGGTCGCCTCCACGAGGCCGGCAGCGACCAGCACGCCGAACCCTTGATGGACCTTTGTCAGCAGCGCGCCCGAGGCGACCGGCACCACCACGTGGTCTGGCAGGGACCAGCCGAGCTGCTCGGCCACCTCCAGCCCGACCGTCTTGGACCCTTCTGCATACCAGGGCCGCAGGTTGACGTTGACGAATCCCCAGCCGAACGCCTCGGCGGCCTGCGCGGACAGCCGGTTGGCGTGGTCGTAGGACCCTTCGACCGCGACCACGGTGGCGCCGAAGGCGGCGGCCGAGGCGACCTTGCCCACCTCCAGGTCGGCCGGGATCACCACCACGCAGTCCAGCCCTTGGGCGGCCGCGGCGGCGGCCGTCGCTCCGGCCAGGTTGCCGGTGGAGGCGCAGGCCACGGTCGACAGGCCGAACTCGCGCGCCTTGGCAAGGGCGACCGCGACTACCCGGTCCTTGAACGAGTTGGTCGGGTTGCGGGTGTCGTCCTTGCACCACAGCTCGCCGGGGATGCCGAGGGCCTTGGCCAGCCGCGGTGCCGGCACCAGCGGGGTGAGGCCCGGTGCGAGGTCGCCGCTGCCGGGCCGGGACGGCAGCACCGCCCTGTAGCGCCAGATCGAGGGCGGGCCGGCCTCGATCCCCGCCCGGTCCAGCCCAGCCGACAACCCCTCCCGGTCGTACTCGACGTCGAGGGGGCCGAGACAACCGGGGCAGGCGTAGCGGAGCTCGGGCGGGTAGGGCGTGCCGCAGCCGCGACAGCGCAGGACCACGGTGGTGGCGGGGTCGCGGAAATCGGACGGGGGCGTGGCCATGCAGGTGACCTCCGTGGGCTCGTAGGCGATCGCCTCGCGCCGCGGTCACCCGGACCGCTCGCGCATCTTTCCCCGCGGCAACGGGGTCGGACGTGGCACCTTCCCCGCCCGGTGACCGGGTCGGGGAGGTTGCCGGGGCTTCGTCGGGCCGGTCCCTCCACCCCTCTTGATGCGTCGCCGATCTTCAGTTGTCGATTCCAGCTTGCCCTGGCAGGCTCGGAGCGTCAACGCCGGCGGCTGCGCGGGTCCGGAGCTCGGAGCGAAGCGTGGCTCCCGGCTTCTCCCCGGGGACATGCCGAGCGGTCGGCGGCAGACGCGACCGGGAGAGAGGATGTCTCAGCTCGACACCTGGGAGTGGTTCGGCAAGCGGACCTTCCATTACAGCCAGTTCGAGCCGATCGTCAAGCTGCGGCAGGCACGGGAGCGGACCGGGACGTCGGTCTCGGTCTGCCTGCCCGCACGCGACGAGGCGGCCACCATCGGCCGGATCGTCCGGGTACTGCGACGGTCGCTGCTCGAGCGCTCGCGCCTGGTCGACGAGATCGTGGTGGTGGACGGCGGGTCGAGCGACGGCACGGTCGCGATCGCCGAGTCCGAGGGCGCGGTCGTCCACCGCGAATGCGACGTGCTGCCGGAGGCGGGGCCGGGGTCGGGCAAGGGCGAGGGGCTCTGGAAGAGCCTGCACGTCTGTCACGGCGACCTCATCTGCTGGATCGACGCCGACATCCGCAACATCCATCCCCGCTTCGTCTACGGCCTGCTCGGGCCCTTGCTCACCGACCCGGGCATCGTCTACGTGAAGGGGTTCTACGAGCGCCCCATCCGCGAGCGCAACGCCCTCCGGGCCAGCGGCGGCGGCCGGGTCACCGAGCTGCTCGCGCGGCCTGTCCTGAACCTGTTCTGGCCGCAGCTCGCCGGCCTGGTGCAGCCGCTCTCCGGCGAGTACGCCGGACGCCGGGAGGTGCTCGAGCAGGTTCCCATCTTCTCCGGCTACGGGGTCGAGCTGGGCCTGTTGATCGACATCGCCGGCCTCGCCGGGATCGACGCGATCGCCCAGGTCGACCTGGAGCGCCGGATTCACCGCAACCAGGACGTGCAGGCGCTGTCCCGGATGAGCTTCGGCATCCTCCAAGCCGCCCTGACCCGCCTCGCCGACGAGGGCAGGGTGGCGCCCGACGCCTGGTCGACCACCCTGCTCCAGTTCGCCAACCGCCTGCGCGAGTACCACATCGAGCCGCGGGAGATCACCACCGTGCAGCGGCCCCCCATGGCCACCCTCGACAGCTACCGGCGGCGGCGGGACGCGCTCGCCGCCGGCTCGAGCGCCTGACATGCCCGCGCTGCCACTGGCCGAGGCAGGGCCGGTCCTGGACCGGCTCGACCCGGTGGTGCTCTTCTCCGACGTCGACGGCACCCTGGTCGGTCGGGGAGGCTCCCTGCTCGCCGGCTTCGACGGCACGCCGACCCTGGCCGCTGCCGAGGCCCTGATCCAGGCCGGACGGGCCGGCCTCGAGGTCGTGCTGGTGTCGGGCCGCACCGCGCTGCAGCTCCGCGAGGCGTCCCGCCTGCTCGGCCTGCGCGACGCTGTCGGCGAGGTCGGTGGCGTGCTGCTGCTCGGTGGCACGGTCGAGCTGCAGTGGGGCGGGGCGCCCCGGACCCTGGGCGCGACCCCGGCCGAGGCGCTCGAACGCTCGGGCGCCCTCGCCGCGCTGCTCGACTGGTTCAGCGGCCGGCTCGAGCCGCACGCGCCCTGGCACCAGGGCCGCCAGGGAACGGCCCTGCTGCGCGGCCAGGTCGACGTGGCCGAGGCCGACGCGGCCCTGGCCGACGCCGGCTTCGGCTGGGCCAGGCTGCTCGACAACGGGCGCCTGCGCGGGTCCTACCCGCACCTCGGCCCGGGCACCACCCACGCCTACCACCTGGCCCCGGCCGGGGTGACCAAGGCGCGCACCGCAGCCGCCTACCTGGCCCGGCGCGGGCTCGCCGCCCACCAGGCGGTCGCCATCGGCGACTCCCCGGCCGACCTGGAGCTGGCCGGCGTGACCGGCGCGATGTTCCTGGTCGCCAACGGCGCCTGGGCGGCCGAGGAGCTGCCGCCCGACCCGACCGGCGCACCCGGCCCAGCCGCCGCCATCGCGACGCCCTCCCCCGCCGGTGACGGCTGGGCCGAGGCGGTCCGCGCCTTGCTCCTCCGCCGCCGGCGGGACGCAGGCGCCGCCCCAGCAGGCTGGTAGCGGAAAGACCTAGCCTGACGTCTCGTGCTTCACCAGCTCGTCGCCGTAGGAGACGTAGCGCGACCAGAGGAACAGGAACAGGATCTTGGCCACCGCGACCAGCGGGACCACCACCAGCATGCCGAACAGGCCGCCGAAGGTGGCGCCGAGCAGCAGGCCGAGCATGACCACGACCGGGTGGAGCTGGACGGTGCGCGACATCACGTTCGGCGAGATCAGGTGGTTGTCGACCTGCTGGACGATCGTGAGCGCGACGGCCGCCCACAGCGCCATCAGCGGCTTGCCGCTGACCAGGGCGATCACCACGGCCAGGCCGCCACCGATAAAGGGGCCGACCAGGGGCACCAGGTTGAACACGCCGGCCACGATCCCGACCAGGAGCCAGAACGGCAGGTGGATCAGGTACAGGGCCAGGCTCGAGGCGACCCCCACGAACAGCGCGACGAGGAGCTGACCCCGAAAGAAGCCGCCCACCGCCTTGCCCATGCGGTCGAACAGGTCGCGGAGCTCGTCGCGGCGGCGGGGCGGGATCATCGCCAGCGCTCCGCGCCGCAGCCGGGGCAGGTCGACCAGCAGGTAGAACGCCATGATCGGGCCGAGGATGAACAGCACCAGGCCGTGGAGCAGCGAGGAGGTGAAGCTGCGCAAGCCGGTCACGTACCTGGTGACCGCCTGCTGGTTGCCGCTCTGGGCGAGCCAAGCCTGCACCCGCTCGGCGTCGAGGTTCACCTCCCAGTGCTGGCCGAAGCGCCGGCCCAGGCGCTCGATCTGGGCCTGGGCGTCCCTGGAGTACTGCGGGAAGTCGTCGGCCACGGCCACCACCTGGCGGGTGATGACCGGCACCAGCAGCGAGATCAGCAGGGCCACGACGGCGAGGAACAGCAGGTAGACGACGGCGGCCCCGGCGACCCTCGGCATGCCCCGGCGCTCGAGCGCGGTGACCACCGGGTTCAGGAGATAGACCACCACCAGCGCGATCAGCAGCGGGGGGATCAGGACGCTGGCATAGCCGAGCAGGCGCAGGAGCAGCCAGCCGAGCACGACCATGCCGATGCCGGCCCAGGCCGCGACGCCGAAGCGGACGAAGCGGTCGTAGGCCGAGGTCTCCTGCTTCGGCGGCTTCAGCAGGGGCGTACGGGGCAGCCCGTCGGTGCCCTGGGTCATCACTGGCGCTCCTCGTCCTGTGCGTTGCTCGCGGCCAGGCCCCGGGATGGCTCCACTACCATCTGGGAGGACCCGGCTCGGTGCCGTACAGGAGCGACATCAGCATACCCATCAACGACGACTCGAAGACGACGGTGCACGCACCCGAAAGGCAGGACCATGGCAGAGCTCGTCGTCGCGTCCAACCGAGGTCCCGTGCAGTTCGAGCTCGACGATGACGGCAACCTCGCCTCCGGGCGGGGCGCCGGCGGCATGGTCGCCGCGCTCGGCCCTGCCCTGGCCGGCCAGGGCGGCACCTGGGTGGCCGCGGCCATCAGCGAGGGGGACCGGGTCGCCGCGCGGCGGGCGGGACGCACCGGCAACCGCCGCCGTGTCGACCTCCCCCAGGGCCCGGTCCAGCTCCGCAGCCTGGTGATCGACCCCCGGGTGTATCAGGCCTACTACAACCGGGTCTCCAACCGGACCATCTGGTTCCTGCAGCACTACCTGTTCGACGTGCCCCGCCACCCCCGCTTCGACCGCAGCTTCCAGCTCGCCTGGAAGAACTACCAGGACGTCAACCGCGCCTTCGCGGCCGCCTGCGACGAGGAGGCCAGCCCGGGCGGCGACGTGTTCCTGCAGGACTACCACCTCGCGCTCGCGCCGGAGATGCTCCGCGAGCGGCGCGGCGACGTCGGCATCGCCCACTTCACCCACTGCCCCTGGGCCGAGCCCGGGTACTTCGCGATGCTGCCCGTCCCGGTCGGGGCCGAGCTGCTCGAAGGCATGCTCGGGGCCGACCTGATCGGCTTCCTGGTGCCCCGCTGGTCCCGCAACTTCCTGCGCTGCTGCCAGGACGCCGGCTACCGGGTCGACCAGGAGCGGGAAACGGTGCGGTCGGGTGACGGGCGCGAGGTGCACGTGCGCGCCTACCCGCTGGGGGTGGACAGCGAGGACCTGCGTGCCAGGGCCGTCGACCGCGAGGCCCTGGCGCAGCGACGCTTCGTGCGGGAGCTGGCCAACCGGCGCAAGCTGGTCGTGCGGGTCGACCGCATGGAGCTGTCCAAGAACATCCTGCGCGGCCTGGAGGGCTTCTCGATCTTCCTCGACCGCAACCCCAGGATGCGCCAGCGGGTGGTCCACTACGTGCTCGCCTACGCGTCGCGCCGGGACCTGCCGGAGTACCAGTCCTACACCGCCGAGGTGAAGCAGGCGGCAGAGGCGATCAACGAGCGCTACCGGACCAGGACGTGGGAGCCGGTCGTGCTCGAGCTGCGCGACAACTACCCGCGGGCGCTGGCCGCGATGGCCCTGGCCGACGTGCTGGTCGTCAACCCGGTCTGGGACGGGATGAACCTGGTCGCCAAGGAGGGCCCGTCGGTGAGCGAGCGTGACGCCGCGCTGATCCTGTCGCGCAACGCGGGCGCGGCCGACGACCTCGCCGGGGGGGCGCTGCTGGTCAACCCGTTCGACACCCACGAGCTGGCCGAGGCGCTGGCGACCGCGCTGGCCATGTCGGCCGACGAGCGCGCGGGCCGGGCGGCGCGGCTGCGCGAAGGCGCCAGCGCCCTGCCGCCCCAGGACTGGTTCACCAGCCAGCGCAAGGACTTGTCCAGCCTGCGCCACGGCGGCCACGGCGGCGCCTAAGGCCCGGCGTCGTCGCGGGGCGGCATGCCGACCGACGGCGGCCTGCCGGCGGGGTCCGCCCAGGACTCGAGCAGGGCGCGGACGCCCTCGGGGCCGTCGACGACGAAGTCGGCCTCGTCGAGCAGGACCGCGGGCGACTCGGGCGAGCGCACCGCGACCTTGAGGGCGCGGATGCCCTCGGCGGCCAGGGCGTCGGCGGCCCGGAAGCCGGCCAGGTCGCCAAGGTCGTCGCCGACCACGACCAGGAACCGGGCGCCGGACTCGGCCACCACCTGGCGGACGGCACTCCCCTTGTCGCGGCCGGTGGGCGGGCGCAGCTCCCAGACCAGCCGCCCGGGCAGCACCTCGAGCCCGTGCCGCTCGGCCGCCTCGCGCGCCGCCGACGCCACCGCCGCCGCCCACCGCCCCGGGTCGGCGACCCGGCGCAGGTGGACCACGACCGCGAGGCCCTTGTCCTCGAGCCACGCGCCCGACTCGACCACTGTCGGGTGCGCGCCCAGGTCGGCCAGGGCGGCGCGTACCGCGGGCCGGGCCGCCTCCACCTCCGGATCCAGCCGCACGCGGCGGTCCACCACCTCCTCGACCCCGTACAGACCGAGCAGACGGACCCCCTCGACGCCCGCGCGCTCCAGGAGGTACGCGGCGGGACGCCCCGAGATCAGCGCGACAGCCGCGAACCGCCTGGCCAGTCGGGCCAGCAGCGCGGGCACGCCTGGCAGCGGCATCGCCGTCTCAGGGTCGGGGACGATCGGGGCGAGCGTGCCGTCGAAGTCCAGGCAGAGCGCGGTCCGGGCCGCCTCCCTGGCGATCTCGCGCCTCGGGTCGGGCGGGCCGGCCGCGCTCACCGGAAGTTCCGGCCGACCACGGCGGAGAGATCGACCTTCGACGACAGCCCGGTCCCCGCCTCCGACGCCGGCAGCACGACCTGGAAGGCTGGGAAGCGCTTCTGCAGGGCCAAGGCGTCGCCCAGGTGCCCGTTGCCGTAGTAGATGCGGGAGACGGGGTAGTCGCCGAGGGCGCTCTGGGTCGCGACCACGTCGTAGCCGGCCGCGCGCAGCATCGCGGCCACCCTGCGGGCCTGGCCGTTCTGGAAGGTCCCGTTGAGGACCTGGACGCTCACCCTCTTGACGGGCGGGGGGCCGGGCTCGGTGGTCGGCGGGGCGCTGGTCGTCGG
>Ga0184632_10000652_pt1 | contig 13901 bp, 8 predicted proteins | sample PLM31_50_b1_FD_133153 | JGI IMG/M metagenome (GOLD analysis project Ga0184632, IMG submission 133153) | Groundwater sediment microbial communities from an aquifer in East River, Colorado, USA - PLM3-1_50_b1 | ecosystem: Environmental > Terrestrial > Soil > Riparian zone | place: USA: East River... | reverse complement strand
TCTCCGTGCGGCAGCTGATCGGACGATGAAGCAAGGGCAAACTTCTCTCGTGAGGAAGCCGGTGTCTTGCCGATTAATTCCTTCACGCTCTGATAAATGCCTTCCGCCGTCAACCCATATCGTTCGCGCAGGAAGTCCTGCGGTCCTTGCTCGATGTACCGATCCGGCAACCCAAGGACCTTCGTCGTCACATCCGTCACGCCGGCATCGGACAGGGCTTCGAGAACGGCTGAGCCGAACCCGCCCATCTTGCTGCCTTCTTCAACCGTCACCACGTATCGAACGCGCGTCGCCACCTCGACAATCAAGTCCTGATCCAGCGGCTTTACGAAACGCGCATTCACCACCGCTGTGGAGATACCTTCTTCTTCTAGCCGTTTCGCCGCCGTCACCGCATGCGAGACCGGCACACCAATGGCAACGATCGCCACTTCCGTGCCATCGCGCAACAACTCGCCCTTTCCGATCGGCAACGCCTTCGGCTCCTGATCCATCGTGACGCCCAGGCTCAGTCCGCGCGGATACCGCACCGAGGCAGGCCCGTCATACTGGACGCAGGTTTTCAGCATATGCTGCAACTCATTTTCATCCTTCGGCGCCATGACGACCATGTTCGGAATGTGGCGCAGAAACGCATAATCGAACGCGCCGTGGTGCGTCGTCCCGTCTTCCGCAACCAGCCCTCCGCGATCGATGCAGAAGGTGACCGGCAGATTTTGCGTGGCGACATCGTGGAGCACCTGGTCATATGCACGTTGTAAAAAGGTGGCATACATCGCCACCACCGGACGGAGACCCTGCGTCGCAAGACCCGCTGCGAATGTCACCGCATGCTGTTCGGCAATCCCCACGTCGTAGAGCCGGTCCGGAAACTCTTTTTCAAAAATATTTAGGCCGGTCCCTTCGCACATCGCAGCCGTAATCGCGACGATCCGCTTGTCCTTGCGTGCCAGCTTGACCAATGATTCGATGGCGATCTGCGTATAGGACGGCCGCGCCGCTTTCTTCGCAGGTGCCCCGGTCTCCCGAACAAAGGGTGGACAGGCATGGAACCATACGGGGTTTTTTACCGCAGGTTCATAGCCCAACCCTTTTTTCGTAATGACATGGAACAACACCGGCCCCTTCATCTTCAACACATTTTCCAAGGTGGGCAGCAGATGCTCGAAGTTGTGTCCGTCAATCGGCCCCGCATACCTGAACCCAAGCTCTTCAAAGAGCAGCCCAGGGAGGATCGCGCCCTTGGCCAGCTCTTCAGCCCGGCGGGCCCACTTCTGCATGTCCTGCCCGATGTGGGGAATTTTCCCCAACAGTTGCCCTGTTTCCTCCCGCATCTTGGCATAGAAATCCCCGGTCAAGGACCGGTTCAAATAGGAGGAAATGGCTCCGACGTTCTTCGAGATGGACATTTGATTGTCGTTCAGAATAACCACGAAATCTTTCCCCAGCCCTCCGGCATGCTGCAAACCTTCCAGAGTCATCCCAGCCGTCATGGCGCCGTCACCGACGATGCAGACGACCTTGTGTCGCTGCTTCAACTGCTCACGCGCCTCGACCATGCCGTAAGCCGCGGATACGCCGGTTCCCGCATGGCCTGCGTTGAACGTATCGTATTCACTCTCCTCTCGCTTGCAAAAGCCGCTCAGCCCTCCATACTGCCGGAGCGTATGGAACCCCTCGCGACGCCCTGTCAGCAGCTTATGCCCGTAGGCCTGATTGCTGGTGTCCCAGACGATCTTATCCTTGGGAGTGTTGAGCAGGTAGTGCAAGGCGACCGTCAATTCGACCACCCCAAGGTTGGAGGCGAGGTGCCCCCCGACGTTGGATACCACGCCGATAATCTGGTCCCGCAGCTCCTGGCACAAAGCAGGAAACTGCGTCGGTGATAACCGTTTCAGATCAGCCGGGCTTTGAATGGTCTTCAAAATCGACATAGCAGATGCTCCTTTACGTAATGCGTCCGCATGTAACAACAGGCTGGGCTCAGATAAGCGCTTAGGCACTGCGCAGTTGTGTGGAAGCTCGGACGCGCGCAGGGGTGAGTTTCACATCCAAATCCCATATTGTCAAGGGGTTAGCCGGCTTTCACTACCGAACCTTCCGCATCATTCATGAATCGAATCGATAGGTTAACAATGTCGAGAGCGTGAAGTCTGCTGCGCTCCCGGTAATGAAATCGAGATTTTCGATCCCGTAGCCTTGCCACAAGAGGTGTTGCGTGAGACGGTAGCTGAACCCCACCGCCGATTCCGTCACGCCTTTATCCAGCGTTCGCGTGCCCACACCGTGGAATGGTGTGGAGTAGTAATCGAACTGTGTCGTGAAGGAAAGATTCTCCGACCACAGATACTCCACGGCGACAAGCCCGGATATTGTCGGCTGGAGAGATATCCCTGCAATGCGTCCGGTCGGGACCACTCCGTTGAGGTTGCCATAAACCACCCAGCGACCGCCGAATCCTTTTTCAGCCGCCAACCCAAACCCGATATCCGGGCTGCCACTCCCGAAGAATTGCCCTTCATCCCCCGTGGGAAGCTTGAGTGCCGTACGGATCGACACCGCCGGCATCGATGCAGTCTCTGGCATCATTTGGTACTTGCTCATCACGGTGCTGTCGCCCAACCCGACGGCTCCCTCACGTCCGCTCGCGACGGTCCGCCCCCCGCGTGAAATGTTGAATACATAGGGCGACTGGCCAAGTACGTTTCGAGCCGGCGACAAGCCGGTTGTTGACCGTTCAACTGCCTGGATGGGTCCATCCATGAACCCGTGATAGCGATAGAGTACGGGAACTTCCACGGAGAGTTCCCATCGCTCCGTCGCCCCGTACCGAAGAAACACACCGGACCGCAGGGTTTCAAACTTCATTGTCACGCTAGCTTGGGGACCTTGATCGCGAAAAATGCTGGCGGTTTCCGCAAGTTCCACTCGAACATCCAGCACGCCCTTCTTCAATACGGCGGCACGATCCCCCGGCATGCTCAAGACCAGTTGCTGGATCGGCTGGAAATTTCTGACAGGGAACGGACCGAACCCCTCCGCCCAAGCCAGTGCAGGCTGGAAAGAAAGCGAGGCGAGGAATGCGGAGAGGACTACTAGTAGATACACCAACACCGATAATCGGACTTTCACAATATCCCCTGCTCTGAGGTGATCAGGGGTGGTGAGTTTAACCCAGCCTCTAAGCATACAGGGACGCACCCATCCGCTTCAAACCTCCCGCTGACGCTTGTTAGCCGACAGCCAATAGTAAACTCCGGACTATCCCAACAGGTCTGTTGCTTCCAAAGAGCCATAACGGCATGCGCAAGGTAGTGTGGGAAAGGGGTGCTTGGCTATCCCTCAAGAGGTGGGGGGTATCTGGAATAATAGTGGTGACCGCCAAACACACTAGGGCCGATTCGCAGCTGTGCTGCTGTGGCGCAGGCTGGAGAAAAATGGAGAGGAAAAGTGTGGCGAGAACTACTCGATAAAACATCATGCCCCAGCAAACCTCACGCAACTGTCCATTAGTACGGGAAGTCGAGTCCGGCAAATATCGCACCACCCTCCTGACTGTAGCCGTAGTCGACGCGCCCGACGACGTTGGGCTTGACGATCCCACGGAACCCTATACCTGGAGTCATGCGGTAACTCTTAAAGCTGACTTCCTTGTAGTCATTGAAGACCTGCCCGCTGTCCAAAAACGGCGCAATTTCAAAATCCGCCGTCACCCCCGCAACCTTCATTCGCGCCACGTGAATACGCTCTTCGACACTCAGCGCAACGAGATGTTTATCGATGAAGCGATCGACGCCGAATCCTCGTAGGTTGTTTTGCCCGCCCAAGGAACTTTGTTCGAAAAACGGCACCTGCGTCCCAATCGTCGCCTGAAGATCCGCCCGCACGACGAGAATCGCGCGCTTCGATTCACTTGGGAACAGCTTCTTGACCTCTATTGCGTACCGCGAATACACAGGGTGATCGCCGTTGCGGAGGTTCTGGTTCACTTCCGCATAGGCCGTCACGGCCATCCCATCGGTCGGCGAGACGAGGTTATTGCGCGTATCGTAATAAAACGTCGCCCGATGTCCGAGAATGAGCGTCTCGCCTTGAACGCCGTCGACGGAGGGGAACTGCTCGCCCGTAAACGGAAGATCCGTTGCGCCTCTCTGCAGACTCACTTGACGAAATCGCTGACCAACGGCAATCTGGGTGACTTCGTTCGCGTAAACCCCGAATCGCCAGTTCACCCGTCCTTCACGATCGGTGTAATTCGTTTGCTCAAACTCTGATGTCGCTTGCCCTAAGCCGAAAAACCGAGACGTGGCGTTTTTGAAAAACGAGGCACCAAAGTTCAACGAGTAGCGCCCCTGACTGAAGGCCGGATCGGCGTAACTGAATACCACTCTGCGCTCGATCCGTTCCGTATAGGATCCGATAAACCGAATTTCCCGCCCGCCCGGCTCGTATCGAAACAGATTGATCGAACCTCGCGACCCAACGATAGAATTTTGAACGAACATCGGGGCGACAATATACTTCAACTCCCCGTCAGGATCCGTGATCAGAATCGGGACGATCAACCCGGTATCGTTCCCATCATTCTTGCTGGTGGACACTGCTGGAATCGGGAAATATTGAACATCAGCCCGTGCACAGTCCGGTAGTGTGGCGGCGTTCGCCGTAAGGAACACGATGACAACGGCGACGAGGCCGCGCAGGCGTATCATGGAATTCCTTGAGAGCTCTATGGGGCTTTGATCTTATCGGATTTCCTGCGAAGTTGGTCCACCAAGTCGGCGTAGGTTGAAGAACGGAGGATCTTTGAGAACTGCCCCCGGTAATTATTCACTAAGCTGACACCGTCCACCACCACGTCATACACCCGCCAATCAGTTCCCTTATTGAGCAAGCGGTAGTCGAGCGGAATTTCGGTCTTACCGGTCAACACCTTTGTCCTGACTTCTGCATAGTCTTTTTCAGTCCGTTCATTAATATACTGCACACCTTCTCCGGAATAGGATTCGATCTTATCGGCGTAGGAATTGGTCAAGAGCGTCCTGAACAACGCGACAAATTCTTGTTTGTCTTTGTCGGAGAGCGTATTCCAAGGAGCTCCCAGTGCCCGTCTCGACATTTCCTGATAGTCGAACCGATCTCCGACTACCTGTTCCAAGCGCTGCCGGCGCTCTTCAACTCTCCCCGGCTGTTTGAATTCTTTGTCCTGAACGATTTTCAGTACCTCGTCGATGGTGCTTTTGATGGCCTCGGTCGCGCCACCCGCCACTGCCGGTTGGACGGCAACCCCGCCAAGCAACAACAGCAGACAGGCCATCCCGGTCGCGACCCCACCCCAACTCCATCTCCGCGCATGTGTAACGGCAGATCCCTGGATCTCCATGTATCTTCCTCCTGTATCAGGATGCTGAAAAAGTCCGCCAGCCTGTCTTGTTCATTTGGTCTATTCGGTTTGTCTAGTTTGCTTGGTTGCATGAGACTAACCAGATGGACCAGACAGACCGGGTTTGTCCCAGACGTGTGGAGCAATGAAGTTCTCGCGTGCTCCGAGTGTCTTTCCGCAGCCGGTCTACACCCGCGTGCTCTCAGCATCGGATCATCAGTTCACTTTGCCATGCACATACTGACTCACCAACTCCTCAAGATCGAGGCCCGATTCGGTATCGCGTATCGTATCCCCCGGCTTGAGCGGATCGCCACCCCCTCCCGGAGACAGGGCCAGGAATTTTTCTCCAATGATGCCCCGCGTCTTGATGGACGCAATGGTGTCCGTATAGAGCTTGACGGTCTTGTTGACTGCCAGTTTCACCTTTGCACGATCCTCGATGAGCGTAATCCCTCGAACTTTGCCAACTTCGACGCCGGCGATTTCGATCGTCGAACCCGGTTTGAGCCCCGAGGCGCTGTTGAACTGTGCCTCGACTTCGTAGACGTCGCCGCCAATCATCTCAAGTTTCCCGAGCTTGATCGACAGATACGCGAGGCACAAGATGCCGACGAACACAAACACGCCGACCACCATCTCCAATTTGGCTTTTTCCATCCTTGGTACTCCTCCCTCACCCAACGAGCGATCCCGGCAACGCCACAGTCCCACCGACTGAAATGAATTCATGAATCTCCGGATCGGTGGTCCGCTGGAACTCAGCGACCGTGGCCATCAACGCGATCTTGCCTTTCCGAAGCATCGCCACCCAATCGGAGATCGCGAAGATCTCAGGAATTTCATGGCTGACCATGATCGCCGTAAAGCCGGACCGGCGGTGCATCGTGACAATCAAATCGTGAATCGATTTCGCCATCAAAGGGTCCAACCCTGTCGTCGGCTCATCAAACAGGATAATCTCCGGTTCCATGACCAATGCGCGTGCCAATCCAGCCCGTTTTCGCATCCCACCGCTCAACTCGGCGGGAAACTTGTGCCCCATCCCCGCCAACCCAACTTCCTCTAGCTTTTCCTCAACCCGTCGCACCACCTCCGGGCCCTTCATGTGCAACTTCTCCCGCAACGGGAACGCCACGTTCTCGAAGACCGAGAGCGAGTCAAACAGCGCTGCACCCTGAAAGAGCATCGCGAACTGTTTCCGCACATCGTTCAATGGCGTGCCCGACAGCCGAGATATCTCCACGTCGCCGACCCACACCTCACCACGATCAGGCTGCATGAGCCCGATCATGTGCTTGAGAAGCACGCTCTTTCCTTCTCCGCTGCGACCGATAATGGTCGTGAGTTTGCCGACAGGAATCGAGAGATCAACGCCTTGCAGCACCGGCTGCCCACCCAGCTTCTTTTCGACGCCGACCAGCTTGATCATCTGTACTCCGTGAGGCGTACGGCGTCAGGCGTAGTAGGGTACAGGACTTCGCTCCTTTGAAATCGTCCCACCCCTCCCCCCTCACGGCTCTATAGGAGCACCGACGTCAAGAAATAGTCCCCTACAAGAATGAGCACCGACGACAAGACCACCGCCTCCGTCGTCGCGCTCCCAAGTCCCTCGGCGCTCTGCCTTGTGTAGAACCCTTTATAGCAGCAGACCCAACTGACGATCAGCCCAAAGCTGATCGACTTGAGAATGCCGCCATAGACGTCTTTCCATTCCACGGCCGATTCGATCGAGTTCCAATAGGCCCCTTCGCTCACTCCCAACAAGTCCACTCCGACGAGGGAGCCGCCATAGATACCGACCACATCGAATATGGCCACGAGCAACGGCACCCCGAGCACGCCGGCCACCAATTTTGGTGCGACCAAATATTGCAGCGGATTGATCGCCATGGTATCGAGCGCATCGATCTGTTCCGTAATCCGCATGATGCCGATCTCGGCTGTCATGGCTGATCCCGCCCGCGCGGTCACCATCAATGCAGCCAACACCGGTCCCAGCTCCCGGATCATGCTCAACGCCACCGCGGAGCCCAGTAGCCCCTCGGAACCAAACTTCCGCAAGCTGTAATAGCCTTGAAGCGCCAGCACCATCCCCGTAAACCCCGCGGTAAGCACGACGACAAACGTAGATCGATACCCGATAAAGTGGAGCTGTTTCATGATTTGATGGAATCGAAACGGAGGCCGCGCCAGCCAGGCAAACGCCGACAGCATGAACAACAGCATGCGGCCCATCTCCCGTACTCGAATGACGGCCCACGCACCCAGCTGTTCAATCACGTTCGTCATCGGTTACCTGGACGGGTCGAAGAGATTCATTGTCTGTCTCCGCGTAGCGCTGAAACCATTCTGTCAATCGATCCGCTGCCACCCGACTCTGCTTTCGCAGCCGATTGAGCCCCTCAACGCTAGCGGGGCGACCGATAATCGCCTGCACACCTTTAATCCAGCCAGTGGGCCTGAGAAAGAGATTGAAGTCAAGAGGGAGATCTTCATCCACCAGATCAGAGACCGTCCGCACGATCGCCATAGGTAGGCCTTGTTCCTTAGCCACCGCCGCCACCGCGGCACTTTCCATATCGAGCCCGGTCGCGTCGGTCAGATGACGCAGCCGGCGCTTCTCCTGCGCCTGGCACACCACAGTCCCCGATGACACGACTGTTCCGACCCGCGCGACCAACCCCGCGTCCTGCGCCACGATGAGCAGGCCTGCGCGTACAGCCCCATCGCAGAGCACACGGTCATTCCTCATCGTCCAGGTTCCTTCAGCCTGTACAGAAGACACCGCTGTGCCAACGATGAGGTCTCCCACCTGAGCCGGTACGAGCGCGCAGGCAAAACCCGTGGACATGACCAGCGACATGGCCTGTGCCTTCAGCACCTTTCCCGCAACAGTGCCGGCCGCAGCGGGACCGACGCCGGTTTGGATGAGCCAATACGTGCGATCCCCTTGCTGTCCAATATGGCAGCGGACTCCGGCGATTGTCGCAACACGGTCCGTCGCTAACGCGCGCCGAACGGCCTGGAGTTCCCAGCGAGTCGCGGCAAAGATGGCGATGGGGTTCACCGCAGAGCTTGAGGGAGGTTGCCCCGCGCCAACGGATGACGTCGGCGGGCGGTTCAATGATCGGCTCGATGACGCCCGGACGCGAGTACGTGTTGCCGTACTTCGTCGGCCCGCATCTTCCCGCGTGTTCGTAGATTCCGGTACATGGCCAAGGCCCACAACGGAAAGTATTGGCAGTACCAATGGTAGCGGAGATAAAACACCCGGGGAAATCCAGTGCCTGTATGGCGGACCTCTTCCCACGATCCATCCTTCATTTGGTGACGGAGAAGATATTGGACGCCACGAGCGACGCTAAAGGCATCGGTCATTCCCGCCGACATGAGTCCCATGATGGCCCAGGCCGTTTGAGAAGGCGTACTGTCCCCCTTCCCGCTGCACGCAGGGTCATCGCAATATGAAAGACAGGTTTCGCCCCACCCGCCATCGGGATTCTGCTTCGACTCAAGCCAGGCGACCGCACGGCGAATATAGGCTGCCGAGAGATCCACTCCGATCGCACGGAGACCAGCCAGGACGGACCAGGTGCCATAGATATAATTAACGCCCCACCGACCGTACCAACTGCCGTCGGTCTCCTGCTCTCGCTTGAGGAAGCGGAGGGCCGGCGCTACGGCGGGGTGCGTCTGATCGTAGCCCAACGCCGCAAGCATCTCGAGGCAGCGTCCGGTCAAGTCGGACGTGCTCGGATCAAGCAAGGCATGGTGGTCGGCAAATGGGATATAGTTGAAGACGATTCGATTGTTATCCTTGTCGTATGCACCCCACCCGCCATCGGACCCCTGCATGGCGAGTACCCAATTCGCCCCCCGCTGGATGGATTCCTGCAAGTCGGCTGTCTGAGCCATCCGGACTTTCGACAGCGCCATCAACACCACTGCCGAGTCATCCACATCGGGATAGAACTCGTTCTCGAACTGGAAGTACCAACCTCCCGGCTCCGCGTCGGGAGACGAAAACTTCCAATCTCCAACCGTTTTCGTTTGGCGAGAGAGCAAGTACGCGCCCGCTTTCTGGAGAGATGGGTGGTCCTGCGGCATCCCGGTTTCGATGAAAGCGTTCATGAGCAATGCCGTATCCCAGATTGGAGAGTGGCAGGGCTGAAGATGCAAAGCCTCGACGCGCTGATCGCCGATCGATACCATGTTGTAGACTTCCAGCGATTCGATTTCGTGGAGCGCCTTTCGCACCAATGGATCGTCGGCCTGATAGCCGAGGCAGCGAAGGGCCACGATCGAATTCGCCATGGCCGGATAAATCGCCCCCAGCCCACCGCTGCCCTTGAGGTGTTCCAACATCCAGGTGGCGGCCTCATGCAAGGCCTTTTCACGCAACCAACTCAGCGGCATCCGGTCGTACAGTTTCAGCACCCTGTCCAGCTGGACAAAGAAATTATGCGGCGTGAACCACCGTTGATCTTTATTGAAGGGTGGCACGTTGCGATAACGAATCTGCGATCGAGGCGCGACATAGAGCTCGTCGATACCTTGCTCTTGAGGAATACGGCAGATAGGCTGATTCGCGAAGACCACGAGCAAAGGAATCAAGACGGCACGAGACCAATAGGAAATGGCATAGATGCTGAAGTAGAACCGCTTCGGCAGGAGCATGATTTCTGGTGGCATGCTCGGGATGCCCTTCCAATCATACTGTCCGAACAGTGCCAGAGTGATCTTTGTGAAGACGTTTGCGCACACGACACCGCCCATAGCCAGAATACAGTCACGGGCCCTAAGCATGGTAGGCTCGTCTGCCGAAATGCCGCTCAACTTCAATGCGAAATAGGCTTTCACGGAGGCGCTGATCTCCGAAGGCCCCCCGTAGAAAGTCGGCCAGCCGCCATCGGGCAATTGCATGGCACGGAGATAGCGAACCGCCTTGCGCTCTCGTTCGGGATCGACCCGTTCGAGAAACCGCCGCAGCAAGAGGTATTCAGCGGTCAGCGTGGTATCGGCTTCCAGCTCTGCAACCCAGTACCCCTCTGATGCATGCTGTCTGGACAACAGCCAGGCTTGACTGCGCCGGACCGCGTCGTCGAGTGCATCCACTTGACTGATCGAATGGCCGATGGGGCGCCGTGTCGCCGCGTCGACGGGTGTCGAGAGCACGGACTTGTCCGACACCAGACGCAGCGGCGGAACGTTGGACAGGTCGGTCGCCAGCTCCAGCTTCTCCGGAACGGAGACGAAGAAGCTATCGGATAGACGATCTAGAAGCGTTCGAATCAGCTTCATTGTATCGATCTGTGGAAAGCTGCAGGTGGATGGGACAACGCGGGTGACTCGCTTCACCCCCATAAAAAGCTCGAACTACGAGCGGCACGCTCATAGTTCTACCCGATTGGGGTATATAGCAGACACCCTACTCTGACGTCAAGAAACCGAGAGACGGAAGTCCTCTGAAGTACGGATGTTTTAGCCAATCTGGTCTGCTTAGGCAGGCTGCAACTTGCCCAGTCTCACTGAGAGGATTTTTGAGATGCCCGGCTCTTCCATGGTGACTCCAAACAACGAGTCTGCAATGGCCATCGTCTGCTTGCTGTGGGTGATAACCATGAACTGCGCACCTTCGGAGAGTTCATGCAATACGCCGGTAAAGCGCCCGATGTTCTCTTCGTCCAGCGGCGCGTCGATTTCGTCGAGAATACAGAACGGCGTTGGTCTGATCAGGAAACTCGCGAAGAGCAGGGCCATCGCCGTCAAGGTCTTCTCACCGCCTGAAAGCATGGTCATACTCTTCAAGCGTTTGCCCGGTGGTTGCACCACGATATCGACTCCCGGCTCCTGCGGTCCAGCCCCTTCTGCCATCTCATCCGTCCGCACCTCGACCAGCCGTAGTTCGGCCCTGCCACCGGGGAAGAACTTCACGAATACCTCACTGAATTTCTGTTGGAGCTCGGCAAAGGTGCTGGCAAACATGTCTTTCGTGGTGCGGTTGATGCGCTGAATGATTTCTTTGAACGAGCTGATGGACGTGGAGAGATCTTGTTCCTGCGTCGTCAGGAATCGATACCGTTCATCCAACTCTTGATGTTCGTGAATGGCCGCCAAATTGATCGGTCCCAGGCGATCGAGCTTCTCGCGAATCTTCTGCAATTGTTCCCGTAGCGCGACTTCATTGGCTGCCGGTTGGCCCTTCGAGATCGGCTCCTTCCCGATGGACAGCTGTTCGGGTGTCATCTCCACGACCGGTGGTTCGAGCAGCGTCGCGAGATCGACCTGGTACGTTCCCAAGAGCGTGGATTCGACAGTCCCCAGTTGCATCCGAATTTCCGCCTTCTTGACCTCCACCGCCATGCGGGATTCGCGAAGAGACGACACCGCACGACGAACATCCTCCAACCGGGCATCGACCTGGTGCGCCGCCCCCATGTCCTGCGCCTGTTGGTCCTGCACCTCGATCAGCCGAGCCTTTACCTGGATTGCCGATTCACTGAATTCTCGACAGCGCGCTTCTTGGCCCTCACGTTCAACCCGGCTCTGTTCGATCGAGGCCGTAAGCCCCTCGACATGCCGCGCCAACGTCTCAATGCGTACCATCGCGTTGTGCTGCTGTTGCTGAATCCGCAGGAGGTCGTGATGACGATGCTCACGGGTTGCCCGGATTCCCTGTACCACCAATTGCGCCTCTGTAAATCGCTGCTGGAGCCCCTGCATGCCCTGATCAATCTGCCCCACCCGTTCGCGTACACGACTGAGCCCGGCTTCCTGACCGGCTTTTTCCGCCATCCACTGTGCGAGCTGCGCTTCGCCGGAGCGCGTTTCATGATTGAGCCGCTGCGCCTCCGCCGAGCCTCGTTGGGCATCAATCATCAAAGTATCGATCCGCTGGGTCAGATCTCCCAGCATATGCTGGAGTCCGGCTTCGTCTTTCCGCAGTGAGAGCTCCTGCATCTCAGCGTCACGCAGCGACTCTACGAGTTGTCGGCTCTGCTCGCGCAACTCCTGTCCCTGCACCAGCAATCGTTCCCTTCGCTGCTTACCTTCTTCGACGCATCCCGTCAGCGAGACACCCTGGCCTTCCAAGTGAAGCACCTCTCGGCGACGTTGCAGCAGCCCTCCCGTTGCGCCGGCCTGTCCACCGGTAATCACCCCGGCCGCATCCAAGACTTCTCCTGCACGCGTCACGAAGATGGGCCCATCGGGAGCAAAGTAGGGCTGTTGTTCCCACAATGCCATCGCCTCTTTGAGGGTGTTGACGAGCACGATTCGATCGAACAGATAGTCACGGGCCGCTTCGCGCTGACCCTCTACGTGGATCAGATCAACTGCACGTCCGACCACACCGGGCTGCCCCTCCATCACGGGCCACCACGGGTGAGAGGCCGTATCCCGAGTCGTCCATCGAGGTTGCTGAGGGATGAACGTGCCCCGCCCGAGATCCTTCCCTTTGAGAAACTCAATCGCCTCACAAGCGGCGGCGGGATTGTCGACGAACCATCCCCTGACTCGTTCGCCCAAAATCGCTTCCACCGCACGGTCCCATCCAGGAGGCACGACCAACCACTCGGCAATGGCATCGCGAACCCCGGTACAGGCTTTGAGCGCCGTCGACTCTTCGTCGCCGCGTCGGCCATACCCCATATCTTCTTGCAGCACGCCTTGCAGCGCTCTTAGGTGAGAGTCCACTGCGGCCAACTCTTCCGACTGACGAAATACCAACTGGTCAACTTCGGCCAACTCTGTCGACACGCGCTCGCTTCCTTCCTCGACACCTTGCCGCTGCCGACGCAGCTCAGCAACCAATTGCTCCGTGTCATGGGAGGCCTGTTGGAGCGCCTGGCGTTTGTCCGTTGCCGTCACATGCTGCAGGCGAAAGTCTTCCCGCTCACGAGCCAGCCGGCCTTCATGATCCGCCGCCTCTTGAATGCGAGCGGCCAATTGCACCAGGGTCTGCTCAGTATTCCCGACCAATACCGCCAGGTTCAGTACGTCCAGGCGCCCTCGTTCTTCTTCAGCCAAGGCCGCGGTTCGTTGCTGGGCCAGCTCTTTCATCTCACGATCGAGCGTTGCGAACACCTGCTCCCGCTCCGCACATTCACGCTCGAGCGCGGCCAGCGCAGCCTCAAGGGTCGCAGCTTCCGCCGCGCCCTGCTTCTGCTCCTGGGTGAGGCGCTCAAGTTCCTGCCCTCCCTGACTCTGCTGCTGCGCATAGAGTTCTCCGCGATTACGTTCGACTTCTGCGGCCGTCAGCGCCCGCGCCTGTTGCTGTTCAACCTTTGACAGTTCCTCTCGCCGCTGCCCGATCGCCTCGTTCGATATGGCAATCGCGAGCTTGATCCGCTCAAGTTCTGTATTCAAACGCGCCAGCTCGGCGGACAGTTCAGACTCGTGATCCCTCAACGTCTGCAGTTCCGACTCCACCTCCTTGAGCGTGGTTCGTAGGACACGATATTCGTTGGTCAGCAACTGAATTTCCAGCGACTTGGCCTCTTGGTGCAACGTCTGA
>Ga0184632_10000651_pt1 | contig 13915 bp, 13 predicted proteins | sample PLM31_50_b1_FD_133153 | JGI IMG/M metagenome (GOLD analysis project Ga0184632, IMG submission 133153) | Groundwater sediment microbial communities from an aquifer in East River, Colorado, USA - PLM3-1_50_b1 | ecosystem: Environmental > Terrestrial > Soil > Riparian zone | place: USA: East... | reverse complement strand
CCTGATCGGCCTTCGGCGAGACCTTCATCGACACGACGCGTGAAAGGTCCATTCCTGTGACGCGCTCGGGCGCTTCGAGCCCGTCCCTGTGCAGGATCACCAGTCCTTCGCAGCCCTCGGCGTCGCTAACAGCAACGATGCGCTTGCCGTCGTTCAGCCATCGCGCGACGCGGTACCTGCCGGCGTGCGGCTCACCCAGCTGCTGCACAGGCCCGTACCAGTTGCCCATCGCCGCGATCTTCCCGCGCGTAGTCAGTGCCAGCAGATGCCCCTGTGGGTCGGGCTCGTAGGATTCCAGATACTTACCCGCGTCGATGAACTTCCGGTTCCGCTGCGTCCGCGGAGCGTGGTACCGGACTTCTACTTTCCGGCTCTTGTGTTCGCTCGGATCGAACAAAAACAAGTCCGCCCCGGCGTGATAGACGATGCGCTTGCCGTCGGAACTGGCCCCGCGGACATAAAAGTCTTCGTGGTTAGTGTGTTGTCGCAGGTCCTGGCCATATGGGTCACATGAATAGAGATTGCCGACGCCGTCGTGATCAGAGATGAAATAAATGCGATCACCAATCCACATCGGGCGAGAAGGATTGCCCTGGACTTTGACCAGGCGTTGCCAGTCGCCGTGGCCGGTTGTATCAATCCACAGATCGCCGGTGGTTCCTCCTCGATATCGTTTCCAATACGCCGCCTCAACGGAGGGCCGCGCGATGACGCAGCCGCCGCTGGGTCCGTAGGAGATGAAGACTGCCGGTCCCGTCGGCAGCTCGCTCGATTGTCCGCTTTCGGGCGACACTGAAAACAGGCGCGTCATTCGCAGGAACGGCTGGCCCGAATCGCTCGCGTAGATAATATCTCCCCGAGGGGTCCATCCCACGACCATCGCCGCGGTCCCGACGAACGTCACCCGCCGTGGCGGTCCGCCCTCGAACGGCATGACAAACACCTCGGCCGGGCCTTCTTCGCGCCCCGAGAACGCAATCCTATTTCCAGTAGGCGAGATAACCGGACTGCTTGCGGTTCCTAAACCGCTCGTGAGCCGTCGGGCGACCCCACCGCTCGCGGGCACCGTCCACAGGTCATCCTCGCTGACGAAGACAAGGGTGTGCTCATGGATTGTCGGAAACCGGTAATATCCGCTACCCTCGTCTTGGGCCATTGATTTCTCGCTCCGCCGCCAAAATCCAAGGATCTACAAAGGGCCGGCCTAATTTATCGGAAGAGTCTACGAGCCCATTCCGCTTACTGGAGGTGTCCCCAACCGACAAAGATATTGGCGGTAGAAAATATGCAAAGCCCGCTCCCTCTTTCTTCTTGCGGAATCCACACTACTGGCTCTCGTTGAATAGACCCCGAACTTCGCTTTGGATCTCCAGCAATTGCTGCCTGATGGAGGCTGCCTTTGCCAACTGGTCCGGTCTCAACGTTTGCCTTACTTCAAGCGCAACCCTGAAGCCGTCCCGGAGAATCTTCTCGCGCAAGTCCGCAATCTTCGTGATCTGCGCCGCCACATCAGCCTCTCTCGCGGCGCTCGGCCCATAGAGCCTATCGGCCACTTCTTTACGCACCGCAGTCACCTCCGTCACGAAGACCTTGTGGGCTTCCCTCAGCGCTTTCTTGCTTGCTTCTATCCTCGCCGCCTGGTCCGGCGTCAAGTTCAACGCGTTGAGCAGCCGTGGCGATAACAGGCCAAACGTAAATCCGATCATCGCTTGGTTTTCCGCGTCCCTCGACTGCGCATAGACTGGAGGGGACGCCAAATTCAAGCCCAATAATCCGGCGACGACTGCTCCGACAATAATCGTCTTTCGCTTTGTTTTCATCAAACTATCTCCTCTTTTTTTTGTAGCTAAGTCATTGCTTCCGAACCCTTGGTTTCGTCAAATGCGCTTCTTCCGCCGCGGGTTACGCTTTTCACAGAAGGGGCATGGCGTGGCCGATAAATTCTCAAAAACTACTCCATCAAGATTTCCACGTTGTCCCTCGCCGGCATGTCATACCAGTCTGGAGGCAACCCTTCGTCCGGAGCCAAAGCCAAACCCGAAGTGGGACCAAGCTCAACCCATAGCTCCGCCGCATTGGCTTCATTCAGCAAGAAATTGTCAGCAGTAAATTCTTGTAGGAGACTCCAGATTTCCTGGTTACTGGTTCCATTAGCTCGACCCGAGGTGGACGGACTCCACATGCGCGCTCCTTGCCAGATCATTAGAAGAACCAACGTCAGCGCGACGGCCGTAGGTGCCCAGCGGAAAGCGACTGAATGAAAACCAACACCTGCGATCTTCCGCGGCGGTTGTTCCCGGAGTGCTCGGCTGATCGTCTCCAGATCGCGACCTAACTGCCGGTACCGCGCAGCACAGCTCTCACATTCCGTCAGGTGACCTCGCTGGACGCTGTTTCCCTCCCCGTCATATAGTAAAAGAAGCTTTTGCTCTCCCAGACATCGGCTCATCAGCGCTCTCCCAGAACTCGGCGTAGATGACGAACGGCCCGAAAAAGGTATCGCTTCACACTGCCCGTGGTTATCCCCAGCATCTCCGCCACGTCTTCGGTGGACCACTCATCTACGTGACGCAGTGCGAACACCTCCCGCTGGCGTGCAGACAATTCCTGATAGGCGCGCCAGATCCGCCCTTGAGTTTCTCGGCTGAGGAGCGCTTCTTCCGGGGTCCTGCTGGAATTTGGATAATTCCCTTCCTGGTATTCTTCATTGGCCCTGCGCCACAACTTCCACCACCCGGAACGCCGGCGATCACGACATGCGTTGACGCTGACCCGTACCAGCCAGGGTCTCCATGCCATAAGTTGGGGCTGGGTCATGCTCTGATACTCTTGATACACTTTCAGGAAGACCTCCTGGGCGACCTCTTCGGCGTCGTGGTGATTCGCCAGTAGAAGGCGACACATCCGCAACACCTCTCCATAATGGGCGGCGTAGAGACCCTCATATGACACCGGTTTTATCTGATGCGTCATTCAGGCTCTGTGTCACGTTCGAATTACTAGTCGTTATGCCGCTTGATTTTAGTAATAACGAATCGGGATCCTTTTTGGTTGTCACCCCGGGTTAATATTGTGGCTAGCGTCGCATGATTTCACTGGGCATGATTCCTTTTCCGATGACAACCTAGGAGGCGCTACCGGAGCTACTGAGTTAACCGTGGACTAGAAGCTCACGTTGCCCGCTGCTCGCTCGGTTAGCGTTCGGTTCCAGTCTTGAGTCTCTCGAGAAAACTCTCAGCCTCGGATGGTTTCCGAAATTCGATGTAGGAACGCTGGGGAGATGTTTTCTTATCAAATAACGCACGGTACTGCTTCCGACGTCGATGAAAGGTGGTAATGACCCACCAAAGAATCGACTCACGGCTGAAAAAAGCCATGCGCAACGATTCACGGTTGCCCGAGAAAAGCTCTTCTCGCGTTAACACGCGTCGCACTGTGCGCGCCAGGGCGCGCCACAGGACTAATCGAAAAGCGTAGTTAAGCCAAATCACAGTCGTAGCCCGCGACCACACGAGATCGCGGACGACACCGTAGTTCCCGTCTGTTACCCAGCAATCCTGGGAGAGGGCCCGCGCTGTGAGCGCGCGAAAATCGGCGGGTGCCCTCGGGACCCAGTTCGGTTGCCAGTGCAGCGCATCAAGTTCGACATGAGGACAACTCAATGTATCGGCGAGAGACCGGGCGAACGTCGTCTTGCCGGCACAGCTGGTGCCAATCACGACCACGCGAGAAATAACACCCCTCATCTTGTATCAAGTATTGGCAGATACCGACCAAGGTGAATCGCCGCGAGTCTTGCCGGCTTTCGCCTTTTCACGCGCGGCTGCTAGGGTTCCGACAAAATAGAAAGTGTCCTCGGGCATGTCGTCGCACTCGCCCGCCAAAATGGCCCGGCATCCCGCCAGTGTTTCGTCCATGGGAACGTGCACTCCCGGCAAATTCGTCCATGGTTCCGTCCAGTGGATCGGAAGGGTCAAGAAACGGTCTAGGCGGCGCGCGCGCGCAACGATCTTTCGGTCGTCGTCATGCGGAAGCAGATCGAGCCCCCGGCTTTCAATGATCGGCTTCAGGTCTTGATGACGGCGAAAAAGACGGCGCGCCTCGGCTACGATCTCTTGGTGTGCTTCGCTGACTTTTCCTTCTGCTAGAAGATGAGAGCGGGAGTTGATGGGGTCCACGGCCGGATAAAGCGCTTGCTTTGCGCGGCCAAAGTCGAACCCGATCACGGCATCGAGATCAGCCAGAAGCTCGTGTTCCGCACCGGCAGTATCGTCGCCAAAGTAAACGGTTGTCATACCGGCGGCGCCTTCCCTCGAGATACCTCTGAGCCGCGTCACTACGGCTTCGTAAAGAGCGATTTGATTCAGCACCAGGAAGAAAACCTCCTTCCCTTGATTGCGCAAGTCGTCGGCCTTTGCCAGAGCCACTTCCAACATCGCGCTGCGCTGCTCTAACGAGTCACTCACATTGCCGAACATAACAGTTACATCATTGCTTACACCCGCGTCCCGGCATACTAATTGAAAATCTCTACTTGTGAAGATCTCGTCGTCGAGTCCTAAGCATATCGTCTGGGAACCATAAAGCGCGTTCATCCTGAGCACTAATTCGGTCACGAGTACCAGTGATCCGACATTGGAATGGGGCGTGAGAATGCCGTTGTGCCCACCGCGAACGAGGGGCGCAAAAAGGTCGAGGATTTTTATCCCTGTCTCCATGATGGACGCGACGGAGGTCGACGATCTTTCCGGTGCCGTCGCCCTGGCCGGCTGCTCGGCTCCGTGGGCGACCATAAGCTCGATGACGCTTTTCGCGTTCTTTAAAACCGCCCAGTCCAAGGGTGTGCGGCCGTTTTTGTCCGCAAGATCAACTCCGGCGCCAGCCTTGATCAATATGTTTGCGGCTCCGATGTAATTCCTCATGGCGGCAAAATGGAGCGGCGTATGACCGCTCTTTGTAATCACGTTAAGACTGGCGCCAGCTGCAACGAGGCGCTTGATGATGGCTTCACGACCCGTCCACACTGCTGTATGTAGAGGCGTCATGTCGTCGCGGTCGGCTGCTTCCAGGTTTACCTTGCGTGAAAGGAGAAAGTCCAGCAGAGCTTCATCGCCGGTAACCACCGCCCAATGGAGAGACGTGCCGCCTAATGGCCAATAGTGTCTCTCGCGCGTACTGCGCGTCTCAAAGCGCCTCGCGAGCAGATCGGGTTGGCGTTCCACCATCGCCTTAAAACCCTCGAGATCGCCGGTTCGAAGAGCGAGAAGATATTGCACTTCACTGGCAAAGGCGCCCGTTTGCGATGGGCGGTTAGATTGGATTTGCGTCTCTATCATCATCTCTAGCCTCCCCTTGAGTTGTTTTCGGGCCGTATACAAGTGTTTCTTGATCATACTGATCGGAAGTTCCAGGAAATCTTGAATTTCCTTCTGGGAATAGTCGCGCAGATAGAAAAGGGTAATGATCTGCTTTTGAATCGGCGGCAACTCAGCAATGGCCCTGTAGATCTCGCTATTCTTTTCCGCCGCTTCCAGCACGTGCGTAGGATCTGGCAGCGTCGCAACAGGTATCGCGGACTCGTCGAGCGGTTGGCTCGTTTTTAGGCTTCGTCGTTCGCGGTCGCTATGCTTGATGACCACCCGCCGAAACCAGCCGGGGAACGCCGCGGGCTCCCGGAGCGCGGCAAGGTTAAGATATGCCGCGATAAAGGCTTCCTGGGCGGCATCCTGGGCGAGTCCGGCATCGCCGAGCAACGCATAGGCGATACCGTAAGCCATGTCCTGGCAGCGTTTCACGACCTCGGAAAACGCTTCCTTGTCGCCACTTTGCGCCGCGGCAACCCAATCACGAAGCTTTTCTAGTGAGTGACTTTTTGGCATCTACCTATAAGACCCAATCAGACGCCGAAAGGTTACCTCTGATCCGGTGCGGCGGGCGGCTGGCCCGAACTGTTAACCTTTGCCGAGAGTAAATGAGCAAACTTCTTTAATTGGCCGAAATTTTATTAAGCCGATTTGGACAAGCTGGCCTCGAATGGGAAGATGTGTTTTTCGACAAATCTCAATCGCATGGCTAACCTGTTTGGACGAAAGATCCTCTGCGACGGTGCAATGGGGTTGCCAATTCTTCGGAAGATAATACGGGGAGGCTGTTGCTCGATAGCCGTCAAACTCCTTATGAAACCGCCTATGAGCTTCTATTAACCCCTCGCTCAATCGCGGGGCCAGAAACACTACTCCGTTCGACGCGGGAAAGGTATCCACGTTCTCTAAAACAAAGGAAAGGGGTTCGAACTGACGAGCGAATATTCCCAATTTTTTGGCAACTAGAGGCGAATCGAGCGATTCGTAAACGCAGAGGAAAATATGCGGCCGAGCGCCTAAGGCCAGCGGCTGTGATGGGATGCCCTCTTGGACGAGCGATTGCCAGAGCTGTCGAACCGCGGTGGCGGCAGGATCGCCCATGTATAGTTCAACTGCGAATGGCATTTGCCCCGCTTTGTTGCGAAACCCTAGAGTTTAGAATCCGGTAAGCAAATCGCAGCATGAGCTCCTGGAACTCTATATTCTGCTCGACTGAGAGCGATCCGTGACCTGCGTCGAACCAATGGACCTCTATAACTTTTCCCAACGACTTCATCTTGGTTTCGTACATCTCGATCGATCGAGGCGGCGTGCGGGTATCGTTACGTCCCTGCATGATGAGAATAGGAGCCTCGACCTTCTCCGCGTAGGTGATCGGGGAGCTGGCGGAATACCGTTCCGGTGTTTCCTCCGGCGTTCCACCAAAGCGTAGCGCACGCACTGACCTAAGCGTGTCCGTTGTGTCCCAGTGAGCAATCGCCCAGTCAGCTACAGCAATCCCGGCCATGCCTCCAGCCCATAACGCAGGGTAGGTTCCGAGTGCCTGAAGAGTTAAATAGCCTCCGTAGGACCAGCCTGTGAGAAAAACTTGATCCGGCTTCGCGATAGCTCGGTCGGCGAGCCAAGCTCGCGCCGCGACCATATCCTCCACTTCCCAGTAACCGACGTTACCCCAGATCTTTTCGAGAAAATCCCGCCCGAACGTCGTGGAGCCGCGATAGTTAATTGTCAGATAAGCAAATCCATGATCGAGCCAACATTGACTCATGGGGCCGAAGACTTCGGTCATAACGGCTTCAGGGCCCCCGTGCATATGTAAAATTGCGGGGAACGGGCCATCGCCATCAGGGACCCCTAACCATCCTTGAATCACTTGACCGTCGGAAGAAGCGAACATGACTGACTTCCATGGGCGGCTCTGCGGGACTTCTCCCGCCGACAACACCACGCGCGGCTGGGTTGCCGGTTGATTTCCCAAAGCAATCAATTGTTGAGGATTTGTGGAATTCTGCCACTCGGCGAAGACTTCCTCGTTCGGGCCAAAATAGACCCGATTGTATGCCCCGGATGGGAAATGAAGTTCCGCGATTGCACCACTGGCAATATTTAAAGGATAAAACCGCTCTACGGCCTGGTAAACCTGCCACAGCAGTAATTGCTGACCATCGGCTGACCAGTCAACAGGCGCAATTTCTCCTTCCAGATCGTCGACACGCAGGTCGACACGATCTCCTGTTGAAGGGTTCCAGATAAGCGGCCTTTGCAGCCCGGATCGGTTTGTCGAGCATGCAACGCGAAAATCACCGGCTAGGGACGCGAAGCATATAGCATCGACCCTGGATTCTGTCTCTTCACGCAGCGCTGCGAGTTGTTCGCCGCTCCTTGTATCGAGGGCTAGAAGACCAAAGAGCAATTTGCTGCCGCTTGCTAAATCAACCACTGCAATCCTGCCATCGTATGAAAGACAAGGCGGAAGAACGAGATTCTTGCTTCGGCAAATCAACCGCGGAGGTCCAAGAGCATCTGACGGGCCAATATCGACCACGTACACTCGATATTCATCTGCTGCGGCGGTGGTAAATGCGAGTAAGTTTCCCTGGCCGCTCAATCCCAGACCAAATGTAGGATAGGGAGGCATGTCCGGTGTGACGTCCTCAGCTGCGCCGCCTTCGAAGGGTATCCGCATAAAGTGACCAATCTCATTGCCCTTAGTATCTGCAAAACAATAGACATGACGCCCATTGGGAGAAATGACTCCGTACAGCAAGCCTTCAAAACGATCGGTAAGCTGCCTGAGTTCGCCGGTCGGCACGTCCCAAGTATAAAGTTGATAGATGCCTGATCGGTTGCTCATGACCAAGCCGCGCGTCGAAGCTAAACGAGCGATCCGCGTGCTCGCAATTACGGGGGCTCGAAAACGCTGTTTCCACGGCGCCGAGTTATCAAGCTGCGGTTGTACGAGCATACGAACACTCCTCACACCAGTAGAAACTCAGCTAAACTCCCCATGCCTTCCAACTGGGAGGCATCTTCTTCCCCATCAACCGCATATAAAGAATCCATTGCCCGTGATGAAGAATCTCGTGTGACACCATGCGCATCAAGTGCTGAACGATGCCGACTGTTTCACCGTTCCAGTTGACGGCCATTTTCCAATCCATTTGCTCGATAACCTGTAGCAATTCTCGGTCGAGTTCGTGAAGATATGTTTTCAGGGCATCTTTAGAACAACCCCTCCTGTAGCGCTTGTTTGCATAGTCAAAACTGATCGCCTTGGTGGTCAACGCTTCGACGTAACATTCCTGAAGACGGCCGACATGGCGAAACTGTTTCCAGAAAGGGCCAAGGTCACCGCCAGGAGATTTGCTTAACTCCACGTCCGTGAGGGAGTCGAGAAGCTCAAGGGTCAGCTTTCTCGTGAAATTCCATTCGCTTTTGAAGAGGTCCAAATCAGTCATTTTGGCAGCGCTCTGAGCAGCCTTGCCAACTCCACGCAGATTTTCTCACTCACGCGCGTCGCTTCGTCTCGGTCCCAGAACCAATCTTCCCACTTGTCACCTAGACGGTCCGAAACGTGGCTTAGCCAGATACTTTTTACTCCGCATGCCTTCGAAACCGCGTAGAACGCCGAGGCCTCAAAGTTTACGATTTGCGCGCCTTGCTGTCGCCATATCGATGCCAGCTCTTCGGTTTCACGATAGAAGGAATCGACTGTCACCGCCGTAACAGGAGTCAAGGTACATCCGAGATTCCGCCCCAATTTTGTCGTCAAACGAAGCAGGTCCGGATCGGCCTCGAGGTTTTCAGATTGGTTGTAGGCTCTGCTCGTACCGTCGTTCGCAAGAGCCGCCGAAACGAAAACTTGTTGCCCTAAATGGAGCGCCGGATCGAGTACACCGGCAGAGCCGTAACCAATCAGATACTTGACGCCGAGATGGGCGAGCTCTTCGACCAAGATCGCAGCCTGCGGCCCGCCCCAAATACAACGCGTGAGGAGACCGACTTTTTCCTCGCCAAGATTTGCTTCGAACACAAAGGGCGATTCAGCGAATGCTTCTTGGCCATAGAAGACTGTATGACCCAATGGATGAGCATCGAAAGCACGAACCAAGCCATCCGATCCTTTGCGATCGCGGAAAGAGATAACCGCCAATTTCCAATCGGGGGGTTTTCGTCCATTTAAACGTTTGTCAACGAGTTTGGCAGGAAGAATGTAGTTCATGATGGGTTACTCGTGACGCCGATTAGGCTTAAAACTTCCGGCAACGAAGAAACAGTGTCTCCCTGCCATTCTCTGGCTTCTCGCAGCACCTCGCCACGGGTTTCCTGAGAGGATGTTCGAATCAACACGGGATGCATGCCGACTTTGGCCGCCGCCGTCAATTCGTAGTTTTCGCCGTCAGCAACGTAGAGACAGTCCCCAGGTTCGACGCCGAGTCGCTCACAGGCGAGATGATAGATACAAGGGTCCGGTTTCTTCAAGCGTTCTCGGGAGGAGAAGATGGGGTGATCAATTAAGTTGGCAAAAACAGTCTCATGCCAAAGAATAGGAATCTCGATTGAACAGTTACTAAGCAATCCTAATTTAAATCCCTGGTTTTTTAGTCGCGCGAGGGTCGCAACGGCGTTCGCTTTGGGCTCGAGTGCGCGCCTTGTATGCCGCAAACGAATCTCAACCGCTTTCGACAACTGTTCAGCTGTTATCTGCGCACCCATGGCACCGCAAACATATTCTATGCTGGCTTCCACAGTCTGAAAGGCGCCGATGGTGCGCATCTCTGTCGTTTCTCTCCAGAGGCGCATGAACGGTTCATAGGGTACTTCAAGGGCCGCAGCCAGTTCGGTATTCATTTGGCCGGCTGACGACACAAAGTCGCCCACCAACGTCCCGAATAGATCGAAAATGACAGCGTTGTAGTTCATTTGTTTGGGGCCTGTTAACCGACCGCCTCACACATAAGCGCGTCCCCTTCGGTTCTCAACAAATACGGCCAGGTGTTTTCTTCCCAGTCTGTCTTGTAAGGCTCAAACGAGTGCGTGCAGCGCGCGCCGTAAGCAATACAGTAGACACACGTGGCGAACAAAGATTTTCGCTCGTGCTTCGAAAACAGCCGGCAGCGCGCTTGCTCGTAATCGGCAACGTAGGCGCGAATGTCATCCGCGGTCGGGATACGGCGAACGCCCTCCAGTGTCCAATCCGCGGTGAAACCGTGAGCAGAGATACCCACTAACTCAGTCTCTGGGCAGAACGCCAAAGAGTCCCAATCGTAAGTGGAGACAATCTTACCGTCCTGAAAGCGCAAGTGTTCAACTCTCCAGTCCGCGTGACCGAGCACCCGCTCGCCATCATGCGCTTCGACCTGGCGTGCCCGTTGCGCGAATGTATCGATCCATTCTGCGCCTGCAGATGTTCTTTGGAAATCGAACAACTTGCTGTGCGGCTGGGCGTAGAGAGATTCAGCTTGCTGAAAGTGCCTCAAGCACGCGACTTCCCCCGCAAAAGATCGGAGGAGTCGGATCGACTCTGCAAAACCTGAAGCTATTAATTTACGGCACTCCGGATCAAACCCATTGCCCCGCTGGCCTTGTTCCAAAAACCCTTCGACCGTCGCCAGGCCTTTTGCTATTAGAGTAGGACCAAGAATCGGTTTTGGACAGGGATAGCCTCTATCTGTCAACCACGTCATCACCCGGCAAATACCTTCTAGCCTAGTGCGATCAAGACTTAGATAAGGATTGGTTTCTGGAGGCGGGCGAACTTTAATGACAACGTCCCGGCTATCTTCGAGCTGGACACCGTGAGTGCTGCCAACACTTGCACGATAGAAGAAATAGCCTCGAATACCACTGGCAAGATGGGCTCGACAAAGCTCATCGATCATTCGCACGATCTGTTCGGCGTCGTCAGTGCCGAAGCAGTCCAGCTCGACCAACGGAGTGTCCCAAGTCTGGATTTCGTTTCGGACTGTCTCGACGGCGTCGCGGACGGTTCGTATCATGCTGTTATCAGTCCACACAGTGTGGCCTATGTCGCTATGGATGACCTTGAGAGGCAAAAGGTATCGCCATGGAACCAGCAGGCATCGCTTGGTTCATGCCTGTCCCGACGCAGTGATTGGACCGACTTCGCGTCGCTACGCTTCAAAGCCTGCTTCAACCGCTGGTTCAATTCGGCATCCCGACCTCCGACGCAAGAAAAAATTCCGACACCTGAGATAAAACGAGCTACAAGGCCCCCCGGTTGTCGCGTGACTTTAAGAACACGGCCTCCGCCCGAGTTTTCCCCCTCCTCGGTGACCGTGAGCGGCACAAGGAGCCGCCCTCCTATCCGCAAAGAATCCAACCAGGCTAACCGAGGATGTGTGGCGCCAGCATTGATCAGAATCGCATCGCTGGGACCTGGATCGATTACACCGCCGTCGCCGGCGAAAACCTGAACATGCGGCAGGTAGCTTAGATTTCCGCGTGCTCGGGCGGCGAGTTGCGGATCGATCTCGATGGCCGATACATAGCCGTGGCTTTCCACAACTTCCGCCATAACTGCTGTGTAATAGCCTGTTCCGCAGCCAACATGGACTGCCCGATCTCCTGGCTGAAGTTTCAGCTCGTCAAGAAGAAACGCCAAGAAGCCAGGGTGCCCGTTATCAAGCTGGCGGCTGGCGTCAATCGCGACCAGGATATTGTGATAGAGGCGTCGCGGATCCGCATCCTTGGTTGTCCAATACCCTTCACTGCCAGGACTTCGCACCTGCCACGGCCCGGGCCCAAGGAAATGCTCGCGCGGAACTTTTGCGAATGCCTGCACGAGCGCTTCCGATTGGAGATCGGCCACCGCGCGTAGTTCTTCGGCGTAGAATTGGCGCGCGATATCAAGATCACTCATGTTCATCGGGGAGGCGATACGCTTGTGGTCACCCGATCTCGGGCTAAATCAAATTCCACGACGTTGCCAGTTCGGCGGAGTTAGAGGATTCGATTTCTGTGCCTTTAAGGTCGTGGCACTATACCGAGCACCGATTCGAGCCATCGATCCGTTGCGCCTGATTGAGATCGGTGGTCGCGAATCGTACCGTCCCGCAGCACGCAGATACTCGCCCCCATTACGGTTACTGGTTTTCCGGCTAATGCGGTACCAACGCTCGACTCGTCGCTTTGCAACGTTCCTCGAAGAGTCCAGCGTACCCAGACCATGTCTTGTTGCGCAACCATCTCGTCGATTGTACACCGTACGTCCGGAACAGAATCGCGAAATTTTCTTGTGCGCGTTTTAATGACACCCCGAAAGTTACCTTCGCTCCGAAGGATCATTCCTTTTCGGATCACCTTGGCGAGATCCGGGTGCGACTGGGAAAATTCTTCCATGCGCGCAGCCATGCCGCTATCCCCATAGGATGGAGATTGGGCAGCGCTAAACGCATCCTCGGCGGAAAATGGGAAGTCGGCGGAAATGGAATAGGAGATATCGCCGTCACAACCGGCGTCCATGAGTTCGTCTATCGCGTCGATATTGCCTGTGTTCCAAAGCTCGTGCAAAAAACGCCGGACCACTTCTTTGTTCTCTTCAGACATCGGAGTAACTTTTTATAAAGGGTCACACGCTCCATCTGCCGCACTTTATGGACACCCCTTATAGATCAATCGAATCCGTTACTCAAAGACCCAATCCTGGACGTCGCAGATCGGACAGCCGTTTTATGCGTAGCGAATGGAACGGCTTTCCTAAAGGTTCTCTATTTTCACCGGCTCCACGGGATCAGCGAGTTCAAATCCGAATACTTTCGAGTAGAAATAAAGTTCCGCTTCGAGAACACGTTTGATGTTTTCCGCTTTGCGAAAGCCGTGCTGCTCGCCTTCAAAAGTGAGATAGGCTACGGGCAACTGTTTTGCGCGAACGGCTTCGACCATCTTTTCGGCCTGATTGGGCGGAACGACTTTGTCCTCAAGTCCTTGAAACAGAATCATCGGACAATTTAACCGATCGGTGAAATGGATCGGTGAGCGTTCGACGTAAAGATCGCGGCGCTCGGGGTAGGGGCCGATCAGCCGGTCGAGATAGCGTGACTCGAACTTGTGGGTGTCTTTGGCGAGGGCTTCCAAGTCGCTGATGCCGTAGTGGCTGGCGCCGGCTTTGAAAACGTCGCGGAAAGTGAGAGCGCACAGCGTAGTGTAGCCGCCGGCGCTGCCGCCGCGAATTGCCAGGCGACTGCCATCCACTTCGCCGCGTTGGGCGAGGTAGCGCGCGCCGTTGGCACAGTCATCGACATCGACGATGCCCCAATTGCCGTTGAGCCGTTCGCGATAGGCACGTCCGTAGCCCGAGCTGCCGCCGTAATTCACATCGAGGACGGCGATCCCTCGGCTGGTCCAATATTGAATCGCGTACTTGAGTGAAGCCGAACTCGACGAAGTCGGCCCGCCGTGGCTCATGACTAACAGCGGCGGTTTTTCGTTCGCCGGTGCCGCGTAATCCCGATTGCGCGTCGGGTAGAAATATCCGTGCGCGGCGAGTCCACCCTCGGTGGGGAACTCGATGGCTTGAGGTTCGGCGAGGT
>Ga0184632_10000650_pt1 | contig 13919 bp, 10 predicted proteins | sample PLM31_50_b1_FD_133153 | JGI IMG/M metagenome (GOLD analysis project Ga0184632, IMG submission 133153) | Groundwater sediment microbial communities from an aquifer in East River, Colorado, USA - PLM3-1_50_b1 | ecosystem: Environmental > Terrestrial > Soil > Riparian zone | place: USA: East... | reverse complement strand
TTCACCCCCGCGTCCCGCCATTGGCGCGATTACAAGAACGCGGTGGCCGCCGGCGGCAACTACGCGATCGCCAACCGGCTGATCATCGGCCGCGCCGTGGGCGCCGCCTTCGCGGAAACGTTCGGCTCCGAGGCGGAGCTCGTCTACGAGATCAGCCACAACCTCGTCCAGGAGGAGAGCCACCCCGACCTGTTCGATCGGCCCGTGTGGGTCCACCGCAAGGGCGCGACCCGGGCCCTGCCCGCCGGCCATCCGATGCTCGCGGGGACGCGGTGGGAGACGACGGGCCATCCGGTGCTCATCCCGGGGTCGATGGGCGACGCCTCCTACGTGTTGCGGCCCCGGCCGGGCGCGGCGCGCAGCCTCTATTCGGTCAACCACGGCGCCGGACGTCGCAAGAGCCGGATGGCGGCGCGTCGGGAGATCACGCAGGCCGACGCCAACCGCCTGATGAAGGAGCTCGGAGTGATGGTCAACGCCGGCGGAAGGGTGCCGGTCGACGAGTCCCCCGCCTGCTACAAGCCCTCAGACGAGGTGATCCGGGCCGTGACGGAGGCGGGTCTGGCGGAAGTGGAGGTGCGCCTGCTCCCCATCGCGTCCATCAAAGGAAGTGATTGAATCGGGACCCCTTGACACGTTTCGGCGGGCTTTGATAGTGTCGAATTGCACTAGTTGCCTCTGCTCTGGCGTTCGGAGGAGGACGACCACGGTGGTTGGCCTCTCGTCGTGGGCGCGCAGGTGACGTGGCACTAGGCAAGGGCTAAGGAGGCCTGCACGTTCATGATCGAAGGCACGGTCAAGTGGTTCAACGAGTCCAAGGGTTTCGGTTTCCTCTCCCGTGAGGGTGGTCCGGACGTTTTCGTCCATCACTCGGAGATCCGCGCCGAAGGCTTCCGCACCCTCAACGAGGGCGACCGGGTTCGCTTCGAGGTGGTCGACAGCCCGAAGGGCCCCCGCGCCGCGAACGTCACCAAGATCTGACCACTCGAACCACGAAGCCAACCCGACGCCCGGGGCCTCACGGTCCCGGGCGCTTTCGTTTTAGCGGGCTTTCGGCCTGATGGCTCAACTTCCCCCTCTCAGCTCGCACGCGCTCGATTGCCTGCGACGGGCGGGGCGGGTCGCCTCCGCCGCGCGCGAAGCGGGCGCGCGCCTCATCGTCGCCGGCGCCCTGGTGCGGGATGTCTGCGCGGCGGTCGAGGAGGAGATCGCCCGCCGGGACGGCGGCTGCGCCTTCCCCGTCCAATCCTCCCGCAACGATGTCGCCGCCCACTACTGTCCCGCCCCCGACGACGAGACGCGCTACGCGGAAGGCGACCTCGCCAAGCTCGACATCGGGGTCCACATCGACGGCTGGGTGGTGGACACCGCTCTCACCGTCAACGTCGGCGACCTCGCCCGGCAGCGGCACTTCGTGGACGCCGCGCGCGCCGCGCTCGAGGCGGCCATCGCCGCCACCGCTCCCGACGCGGAGGTCCGCAGCCTCTCGCAGGCGATCGAGTCCACCATCCGCGGCTTCGGGCTGCAGCCGGTGCGCAGCCTGTGCGGGCACGGGGTAGGCCGATGGCAGGTGCACGGCCCCCCGCCCATCCCCAACGCGGCGGACCTGGCCGGCGGTCGGCTGCGCCCGGGGGTGGTCGTCGCCATCGAGCCCTTCGTGACCGACGGCCCGGGGGTCGTGTCCGAGCACGGCGAGCCGCAGGTGTTCCGCCTCGATCCCCGCCGGGAGCCGACGGAGGGACCGGATCCCGAAGCGCTGGCCGCCGTGCGCGCCTTCCGCGGGCTGCCGTTCGCACGGCGCCAGCTCGCCGCGTACGCGGGTCCGCGGCTGGAGGCGCTGCTCGACTGGCTACGGCAGGAGGGCCGGCTGATGTCCTACGCGCCTCTGCGCGAGACCAGTGGGCATTCGGTGGCCCAGGCCGAGCACACCGTGTACGTGGGCCCCGGGGGGGTGGAGGTGCTGACCCGCTGAAGACCGCGTTTATCGTCAATTCGGGGGGATACGAGGGACGAAAGCACCCCCGCATTCGCGCCCCCATTGTCGCTCGCTCGGGGGCACCCCTCGCTCGCTGCTACTGCGCTTTCTTTTCTTCTTCCTCGAGCAGGTCGTAGGGGAGCGGCTGGGGGCCGGGGACGATTCCCGCGATGTCCGGGTCTTCGGGGAGGGCGGTACGGTCCAGTTTGGTCTTGGTTTCCTTGCGCTCGACCCGCTTGGCCGCCTTCTCGCGGGCCCGCTCCTGGCGGGCGATCTCCTTCTGCCTCTTGGCGAATGTCGCGCGGCCCTTGTTGGCCATAGGCTGCTCCCCCGGGATCACGCCGCTGATCCCGAACGCGGGATTTTATCACGCCGGAAGCGAGCGGCTTAACCGACCCGGCCGGCCAGGCTCGCGACCACGGCGATGAGCTCGGCCGGCTCGATGGGCTTGGCCACATGGACCTGATAGCCGGCGGCGATGGCCTGGTCGCGGTCGTCGGCGTGTGCGTAGGCGGTGAGGGCGGCGGCGGGGATGGCGCGGGCCTCCGGCCGCTCGCGCAGCTCGCGGATGAGGGCGTAGCCGTCCATGCCCGGCATCCCGATATCGCTCAACAGCACGTCCGGGGTCTCCCGCGCCACGCAGGCCAGGGCCTCCGCGGCGGAGGCGGCCGCGGTCACCTGCGCGCCCCGCTGCGAGAGCACCGTCTGCATCATCCCCCGCGAGTCGGCATCGTCGTCGACGAGCAGGACGCGAACGTGCTCGAGGGAGAGAACGGGCGCCGCCTCCGCGGGCGCGGCCTCGCCGGAGGGAGTCGTGGCGTCGGCGGAGTCGTACCGGGGCAGGCGTACGGTGAAGCTGGCCCCGTGGCCCTTGCCGGCGCTCTCCGCCACCACCGTGCCGCCATGCCCCTCCACCAGGTGGCGCACGATGGCGAGCCCGAGGCCGAGCCCGGCGTGGGGGCGCGTGGTCGACGAGTCGGCCTGGCGGAAGCGCTCGAAGACGTGCGGCACGAACTCGGGGCTTATGCCCTCGCCCGAGTCCCGCACGACGATTTCGACCTGTGACCCGGTCCGCGCCAGGCGGATGGAGACCACCCCGGCCTCGGGCGTGAACTTGATGGCGTTGGAGAGCAGGTTCCAGACGACCTGCTGCAGGCGGTCGGGGTCGGCCCACACCTGGCCCGCGTCCGGATCCAGGGCCGCCTCCAGTCGCACCTGCTTCGCTTCCGCCGACGGGCGCACCGTATCCAGGGCGGCCTCCACCACCGCCGACGCCGCCACCGTCTTCTTCTCGAGCCTCAGCTTCCCGGAGATGATCCGCGACACGTCGAGGATGTCCGAGATGAGCTGGCCCTGCACCTTCGCGTTGCGGTCGATGACCTCGATGGCGCGGGCGGCTTCCGCCGGCGCCAGCCCGCCCTCGCGGAGGATGTGGGCCCAGCCTGCGATCGCGCTCAGCGGCGTGCGCAGCTCGTGGGAGAGCATGGCCAGGAACTCGTCCTTCATCCGGTTGGCGTTCTCCGCCTCCTCCCGCGCGCCCTGCTCCCGGACCAGGAGATGCTGGCGCCGCTCCTCCATCTGCCTGCGCTCCGTCACGTCGTGGAAAACGAGCACGGCTCCCACCACCTCGCCTCCGGTCACGATCGGCGAGCAGGTGTGGGCGACGGTGAGGGTCGTACCGTCGACCTTCACGAAGGCGTCGCCCTCCCGGTGAACGATGGCTCCCGAGCCGAGCACCTGCGGTAGCGGGTCGGCGTTCGCGGGCGCCTCGGCGTGATGCATCAGCTCGCCGAGGTGACGCCCCAGCAGCTCCGGCTCCCGGAAGCCGAGCATCCGCTCGGCGGCGGGGTTGACGAAGGTCACTCGCCCGTCCCGGTCGAGGGCGAAGACCCCCTCGCCGAGGTGGCCCGTGATCGCGCTCGTGAACGCGAGCTGGTGCCGCAGGCGCTCCTCTCCGCGCTTGCGCTCGGTGATGTCGGCCATGAAAGAGGTGAAGGCCCAGCCCCCCGCTTCCGGCCGCGCGGTCGTGCTGAGGTCCAGGGGGAAATGCGAGCGGTCGCGGCGCAGGCCGCGGGTCTCGATCCGGCGGCCGAGCAGCGGCCACTCCCCCGTCTTGAGGAAACGCTCGAGACCATGCCGGTGGGCCTCGCGGTCGGTCGGGGGCAGGATCAGCTCGGACAGGTCGCGCCCGATGGCCTCCTCCGCCGTCCAACCGAAGATCGCCTCCGCGCGCGGGTTCCAGAAGGTGATCGTGCCGCCCTCCGACATGCCGACGACCGCGTCGAGGGCGGAGTCGAGGACGGCCCGCATCTCGGCCGCCGCCGAGCGCAGGCCCTGCTCGGTGCGATCGCGCTCCGGGTCGGGGGTCACGGTCGGGCGACGGTTGACCACCGCGGCGATGACGGCCACGGTGATGGCCTCGGCGACGAAGAGCCCCAGTCGCACCGATTCGTCGGGCCCGGCGGGAGCGAGGAAGAAGACGTGGCTGGCCACCGCGGCGAGGGCCACCGCGAGAAGGCCAGGCCCGAGCCCGCCGCGCCAGCCCGCGGCGGCGATGGCGCCCAGGAAGAGCAGGAAGGGCGAGGGCTCGTCGATGAGCGGCGCCACGATCAGCTTGATGAGCAGGGCGCCGCCCACGAGCAGCACCGCAGAGGCGTAGCGGTCGAAGGCGTTATGCCGCATCTCCTCCCATGATACTCGTGGGGGGGGACAGGTCCGGCCCCGATACACATATGCTTGGCGGGCGGAGGTAGAGCCATGGAGCCGTTTCGACCCGATCTGCTCGCGGGCAAGACCACGCTCATCACCGGCGGGGGCACGGGGCTGGGTCGATCGATGGCCCTGCGCCTGGCCGGCCTCGGGGCGCGGGTGGCGGTGGTGGGCCGCCGGCCCGAGCCGCTGCAGGAAGTGGTGGAGAGGATCCGCTCTGCGGGCGGCCAGGCGGCGGCGACGCCCTGCGACGTGCGGGATCCGGCCGCGGTGGAGGCGGCGCTCGACCACATTGAAAAAGAGCTGGGGCCGGTGAACCAGCTCGTCAACAACGCGGCCGGCAACTTCCTGTGCGCTTCGGAGGACCTCTCTCCGAACGCCTTCGACGCCGTCGTGCGCATCGTCCTCTACGGCAGCGTGCACTGCACGCTCGCCCTCGGGCGGCGGCTCATCCAGAGGAAGCAGAAGGGGGAGATCCTCTCCATCGCGACCACCTACGCCGAGAGCGGGTCCGCCTTCGTGTTGCCCTCCGCGACGGCCAAGGCCGGCGTCGTGGCGATGACGCGCTCTCTGGCCGTGGAGTGGGCGGTCTACGGCATCCGGCTGAACGCGGTGGCGCCCGGCCCCTTCCCCACCGAGGGGGCGTTCTCGCGGCTGATGACGGGGGAGCTGGAGGAGCAGGCCCGCCGGCGCATCCCTTCCCGCCGCTTCGGGGAGCACGACGAGCTGACGAACCTCGTCGCCTTCCTGATGAGCGATGCCAGCCCCTACCTGACCGGCGACCTCGTGACGATCGATGGCGGAGAGGCGCTCTTCTCCGGCCAGGAGTTCGCCGGCCTCGCCCACCTCGACCGGGCCAAGGCGAAGGGCCTGATGGCCGCCTTGAAACCGAAGAAATAGGAGGACACATGAGGAGGATCGTCCCGGTGCTCGCCGGCGCGCTGTTTCTCTCCGCTTCGGCGGCCCTCGCGCAGGAGGTCCCGATCCAGGTCGCCTACTACTACAAGGTGCGCTGGGGCTTCCAGCAGGAGTTCGAGCGCCTCTTCCTGAAGAACCACTACCCGGTGCTGATGGAGACGAAACAGCGTGGCCGGGTCCAGGACGTCAGGATGTTCCGGCCCACGTACCATCTCAAGGACGACTGGACGTTCCTGGTCGTGATCACCTACCCGAGCTGGGCGGCCTTCGGCAGCCCGAGCGACGAGGAGGCGATCACCCGCAAGCTCTACCCGGACTACGACCGGTTCCAGAAGGAGGAGCAGCGGCGGTTCGAGATCCTGGACTCCCACTGGGACGTGCCGCTGACCACCGTGACCCCGCCGAAGTAGGCGTGCGGCTAGGTCTGGCCGCCGTCCTGCTGGCCGTGGGATGCTCCGTCCACGCGCCTCGGCGCGGCGACGCGCTGGCGCCGACGATCCGTCTCGGGCCGGACCGCACCGCGGTTGCCTACGACGACCCGCGCGAGGCCGACAAGCGCGTCCTGCTGGACCGGATCAACCGCGACCGCGCGGCGGCCGGCTTGCCTCCCCTCCGCTACGAGCCCCGCGCCTCGCTCGTGGGCGACCTCTTCTGCCTGGACGCGGCCCTGGGCGGATTCTGGGGACACTGGGACAACCTCGGCCGGCCGCCCTTCGTGCGCTGGGGCTTGTCGGGCGGCGTCGACTTCCACGCCCAGAACTCCGCCGCCATCAGCTCCTCAGACGGAACGACCGAGCGGCCCGTCCTCGCCCTCATGCTCGAGACCCATCAGGCCATGATGGACGAGAAGCCGCCGAAGGACGGCCACCGGCGGACCATCCTTCAGCCCGAGTACACCCACGTCGGCATCGGCGTCGCCGTGGCCGGGGGCGAGTTTCGCTTGACGCAGGAGTTCACGCGAGTGGCCTTCGAGTGGATCGAGATCCCGTCGAAGCCGCTGGTGGCGGGAGCCACGGCCACCTTCGCCGGCCGTCCGCTCGCCGGTTGGGAAGTGGGGGCGGTGGAGATCCGTCACGAGCCGCCGCCGCGGCCGCTGTCGGCGCGGCAGCTTCGCCGGCTGGGCTCCTACGGGTATCCGAACCTCGTGCACACCCTCACCGACTTCGCGGTCGACGGGACCGGCGCCGTCTCGGTGCAATTCCGGCTGAGCGAAGGGCCGGGCCATTACTTCGTCCTCTGCTTCGTGGGCAACCGCATGCGGCCGGAGCTCGGCTTGACTCCCGCGACCGCCGCGATGATCACGGCGCTGCCGTGACGGCCGTGCCGGCCGATATACTTTCAGCGGAGGAACGCTTGCCCTCCCCTCCCCCTACGTGGGGACTGGAGGGGCTAATGACGGGTGGGGGGTCAATGACCGATGAAACTCGCGCTGCTGGGGGCCGGAGTGCTGCTGCTTCCCCTCGTCATCACGCTCGCGCGGCATGAATCCGCGCTCGCTCTTGAGCTGGGGGGTCTCTCCGGTCCCCCCAGACCCCCCGCCGCCGCGCGGCCCAGCGCGGATGGCGCCTACCGGCGCATCGAGTCCCGCTACGTGCGCGAGTTCCTGCGCCGGCACCCCGTGGTGTCGACCTACCTCGGCGGCTCGGGCCTGTATCCGGAGCTGGCCCGCGCCGACGGCGCGTTGCGGGACTGGTCGCCGGCGGCGCTCGCCGAGGAAGGCCGTATCTACCGGGAGGTCCGCGCGGAGCTGGACCAGATCGACCCCGCCCGCCTCTCGCCGCGCCACCGCGTCGACCGCAAGGCCGCGCGTCACCAGATCGACTTCATGCTTCACCAGAACGAGGAGCGCAAGTACTGGCGGCGGGCGCTCGACACCTACGTCAACGAGGCCTTCCGCGGCGTCGATTGGTACCTGCTCGGCATGCGGGACGAGGGCCAGGGCCGTTACGGCCTGCAAGGCGAGTGGCGGACGGTAGCCGCGCGCGTGGCCGCGGTACCGGGCTATCTGGCGGTCGCGCGCTCGAACCTGCAGGCCGGCCTCCAGGCCGGCGACGTGCCCGACGGGCGCATGGTGGAGCGCGACGGTCTCGCCAACTCCGAGGAGAACGCGAAGTACTTCGAGTCCACCCTGCCCGACCTCGCCGCGGAGCGGACGAAGGGCCAGCCGTTCTCGGACTCGGTGGGGGCGGAGCTGAAGACGAAGGGCGCCGCCGCCGCCGTTGCCTTCCGCGACTTCCGCGGCTTCGTCGAGCGCGCGCTCGCGACCCTGCCCCGCCAAGACCGCTACGCCTTCGGGGAGAAGGAGTACGACTGGGCGCTGCGGAACAACCTCCGCGTCGAGTCGACCGCCGCCCAGCTGTTCGAGAAGTCCTGGCCGGTGGTGCAGAAGACCCGCGCGGACCTGATGGCCACCGCGCGCATGGTGTCCGAGAAGAATGCGCTCGACCTTCCGTGGGACGAGGCGCACCGCGAACCTTCGACCCGCGCCGTCTTCGACTTTCTCTCCCGCGATTACCCGAAATCCGACGAGGAGATGGTGCGCTGGTACCACGACACCGCGCTGCGCCTGGTGCAGTTCGCCCGCGACCACCGGATGTTCGAGATCCCCGGGAACTACCAGCTCGAGGTGGTGGTGACGCCGCCGGTGCTGTGGTCGTCGATCGACGGCGCCGCCTACTATCCCGCCCCGCCCTTCCGCACGACCGGGGTGGGGCGCTTCTACGTCACCCCCACGGGCGGCGACGTGGAGAAGCTCAAGCAGAACAACCGCGCGTCGATCGCCGACCTCGCCGCGCACGAAGGCTTCCCGGGCCACGACTGGCACTACAAAGTCATGACCCAGTACCGCGACGCGATCAGCCCCGTGCGGTGGCTCACCCCCGGGGAGGTGGAGGGCTCGTCGTCCATGTGGGAGGACTCCATGGCCGCCGAGGGTTGGGCTCTGTACTCCGAGCACCTGATGTCGGAGCCGCAACCGAAAGCGCCGCAGGGCTTCTACACCCCCGAAGAGCGCGTCTACGAGCTGCAGGGACAGCTCCTTCGCGACCTGCGCGTGCGCATCGACACGGGGATCCACACCGGCCGCATGGGCTTCGACGAGGCGGTGGACCTGTACTCGCAGGTGGTGGACTTCCTGCCCGGGCCGTGCCGGGGGGACAGCCTCTCTCCGGAGAAGAAGGCTTCGTGCGACTCGGCCATCCGCGCCATTTTCCGTTACTCCAAGTGGCCCACGCAGGCCATCACCTACCGGCTCGGCAAGCAGCGCATCCTGGCGCTGCGTACCCGGGCGGCCCGGATCGTCCCCGGTCCCGACGGCCGCCGGCGCTTACACCTGCTCTTCATGCAGCAGGGTACCGTCCCGCCCGGCGACTTCGAGGAGGCGCTCCTCGCCGACATGAAATAGGAGCCCGTCCGGGCAGCGCTGAGGACGGGCTCCTATAGCGGCCCTTCGGGCCGCGGGAGAACGTAGCGTGGGTACGTCTCTTCGGTTTCTCATTTTAGGAGCGTGTCTCCCGTCGTTCAACGGGACGCGCTCCTAATGGCCGGTCTCCTCGAGGCGGAGGCCGCCCGCCGCCTTCGTCAGCACGGCCCGAACCGCATCCGCGACAAGAAGCGCGAGCCGCTCTGGGAGGAGCTGCTCGAGGAGCTGGGCGAGCCGATGATCCTGCTCCTGCTCGGCACCGGCGCGCTCTACGCGCTGTGGGGCGAGACCGGGGACGCCGTGACGATCCTGGTCGTGATCCTGGCCCTGGTGGCGGTGGAGGTCACGGGCGAGCGGCGGGCGGAGGGGGCCGTGGCCGCGCTGCGCCAGCTCGCCGAGCCCACCGCCGCCGTCCGGCGCGAGGGGCGCCTCCGCGAAGTGCCGCGGGAGGAAGTGGTGCCGGGAGATGTCGTCGTCCTCATGGCCGGCCGGCGCGTCCCCGCCGACGGCCGGCTCGGACAGTCGTACGGACTGGCCGTCGACGAGTCGGCGTTCACGGGCGAGCCGGTGCCCGTGGAAAAGGAGCCCGGGGAGGCCGTCTTCTCGAGCACGCTGGTGACGCGCGGGCGGGGCGAAGCGGAAGTGGTGGCGACGGGAGACGCCACCGAGCTCGGCCGCATCGCCGCCCGCGCGCGGGAGGTGAAGCCGCCTCCGACGCCGCTCGAGCTCGCGATGCGCGAGCTGAGCCGGTCGCTCCTGGGCGTCGCGCTCGCCATCAGCGTCGTCGTTCCCCTCGTCGCGTGGCTGCTTCGCGATGGGCCTGCGCGCCCGTTGATCCTCACCGGGCTCGCGCTGGCCTTCGCGATGATCCCGGAGGAGATGCCGATCATCCTCGCGCTCATGCTCGCCCTCGGCGCCCGCCGGCTCGCCCGGCAGAATGCGATCGTGCGCCGGATGGAGGCGGTCGAGACGCTGGGCGCGGTCACGGTGATCGCCACCGACAAGACCGGCACGCTGACCCGGAACCAGCCGGTGGTCTCGCGCCTGACGGCTCCGGCCGGCTCGAGAGGTCTTCTCGAAGCCGCCGCATTGTCAGCCGACGACCTCGATCCCATCGACCGGGCGCTCCTGCGCGCGGGCCGCGAGGCCGGAATCGACGTGGACCACCTGCGTCGCGAGGCGCCGCGGCGAGCGGAGTTCCCCTTCGACCGCTCACGGCGCTTGTCGACCGTGGTCGTCGAGGCGCGGGAAGAAGGCCGGGTCGTCGTGAAGGGCGCGCCCGAGGCGGTGGCGGCGCGCTGTGCCGAGGCGGACCGCGGCGCGCTTCTCGCCGAAGCGGAGCGCCTGGCCGACGAGGGACTGCGCGTCATCGCGTTCGCGGAGAAGCGATCGGCGCTCGGGCCCGTGGTCTCCGAGCGCGACCAGGTGGAGTCCGGGCTCACCTGGCTCGGGCTCGTGGCCTTCGCCGATCCGCCCCGGCCGGAGGCACGCGAGGCGATCGCGGCCTGCCGCGCGGCGGGCATCCGCGTCCTCATGGTCACCGGCGACCACCCGCGGAGCGCCGCGGCCGTGGCCCGAGCGGTTGGCCTCGACCCCGACGCCGTGGTGGCGCGCGCCACCCCTGGGGACAAGCTGCGTATCGTCACCGACCTGCAGGGCCGTGGCGAGCGGGTGGCGGTGACGGGGGATGGCGTGAACGACGCCCCCGCCCTCGCCGCCGCGGACGTCGGCATCGCCATGGGCCGTAGCGGGACGGACGTGGCGCGCGAGGCCGCGGACGTGATCCTCGCCGATGACGACTTCGCGACCATCGTCCGCGCGGTCGCCGAAGGCCGGGTCCTCTTCGCGAACCTGCGCAAAGCGGTGCGGTACTACCTGGCGTGCAAAGTGGCTCTGGCCGCGGTGATGCTGCTCGCCGTCGTCCTCGGCCTCAGCGTGCCGTTCGCGCCGGTGCAGATCATCGTGATGGAGCTGTTCATGGACCTCGCCGCCTCCGCCGCCTTCGTGGCCGAGCCCGGAGAGGTCGGACGCATGCTGCGGCCGCCCCGCGATCCGCGCCGGCGCTTCCTCGATCGCCGAATGGTCGTGAGCATCCTCGTCTCCGCCTCCGGGCTGTTCGCCGCCGTCTCCGTCGCGTTCATCCTCAGCGGGTCGGGAGGCGAGGGCCGGGCCCGGACGGTGGCCTTCGTCACCTGGCTCCTCGGCCACGTGGCGCTGGCCTTCAGCCTTCGCCGCGAGCATGAGCCGTTCACGTGGGGCGGCCTCGCCACCAATCGCGTCATGGCGGTCTGGGGGCTGGCGACCCTCGCGTTCGTGATCCTGGCCGTGAGCGTCCCGCCGCTGCGCGCCGCCCTCAAGACGACGCCGCTGGGCGCCCTCGACTGGGCGCTGGCCTTCGTCGCCGTGGCCGGCGGCGTCCTGATCGTGGAATGGGCCAGGCGGAGGATCCCGTTTGACAGTCCCGCCAGCGCGGATTAACGTCGAATTCTCCGCCGGACCTCGCGTCACCATCGAGCCCGAGCATGAAAACCGACGCCCTCGCCCAGCCCCCGCTCGAGACCGCCCTCCCCCACCCCCCGGTGGCGCGCAAGGTCCCCAAGGTGGACGTCATCCACGGCGACCGCCGCGTCGACGACTATCACTGGCTCCGGAACAAGGCCGATCCCGAGGTGGCCGCGTACCTGGAGGCGGAGAACGCCTACTCCGATGCGGTGATGAGGCCCACCGGGCCCTTCCAGGAGCGGCTCTACAAGGAGATGCTCGCCCTCATCCAGGAGACCGACCTCTCGGTTCCGTACCGCGACGCGGGCTACTTCTATTACTCGCGCACGGAGGAGGGCAAGCAGTACCCCATCCTGTGCCGCAAGAAGGGGAGCCTGGAGGCGCCCGAAGAGGTGACGCTCGACCTCAACGCCCTCGCCGAAGGCCACAAGTTCCTTTCCCTCGGTGCGTACGTCGTCAGCGACGACGGAGCCCTGCTCGCCTACTCCACCGACCTCACGGGCTTTCGCGAGTACACGCTCCACGTCAAGGACCTGCGCACGGGTGAGATCCTTCCGGAGCGGATCGAGAAGGCGGGCTCCGTGTCGTGGGCGGCGGATGGCCGGACGCTCTTCTATACCGTCGAGGACGCCGCGAAGCGCCCGTACCGCCTGTACCGTCACGTCGTGGGCGCCGCCGGTCCCCACGCGCTGGTCTACGAAGAGGCCGACGAGCTGTTCCGTGTCTTCGCCGGCCGCTCCCACAGCCGGGTGTTCGTCTTCCTCGTCGCCGCCAGCCACACCACCACCGAGGTCCGTTACCTGCCCTCCGACCAGCCCGAGGGCGTCTGGAAGACAATCGCGGCGCGCGCGCACGAACACGAGTACGACGTGGAGCACCACTCCGACCGCTTCCTCATACGTACCAACGACCAGGGCCGGAACTTCCGCCTCGTCCGGGCACCGGTCGAGGACCCGCGGCGCGAAAACTGGAAGGAGATGGTCCCCCACCGCGCCGACGTCATGCTGGAGGGGCTGGAGGTCTTCCGGGAGCACTACGTGCTCCTGGAGCGCGCGCAGGGCCTGCCGCGCCTGAGCGTCACCAGCCTGCACAGCAAAGCCACCCACCACATCGCGTTTCCCGAGCCGGCCTACTCCGCCTCCCCCGGCGCCAACGCGGAGTTCGACACCCGGGTCTTCCGCTACACCTACCAGTCACTGGTCACGCCCAGCTCCGTCTTCGACTACGACATGGAGGAGCGGGAGTCGACGCTGCTGAAGGAGCAGCCGGTGCTCGGGGGCTACGACCGGAGCCAGTACCATTCGGAGCGGCTGCTCGCCACGGCGCCCAACGGCGTGAAGGTGCCGATCTCCATCGTCTGTCGCAAGGGTCTGACGCGCGACGGCGCGCATCCGATGCTACTCACGGGCTATGGCGCCTACGGCTTCCCGTTCCCGGTGAGCTTCTCGTCGAACCGGCTGAGCCTGCTCGACCGCGGGTTCGTGTTCGCGATCGCGCACGTGCGGGGCGGAGGCGAGCTGGGCAAGCCCTGGCACGACGACGGGCGGATGATGAAGAAGCGGAACACGTTCACCGACTTCATCGCGGTCGCCGAGCACCTCATGGGCGAGGGGTTCACCTCCCGCGACCGCCTCGTCGTCGACGGCGGTAGCGCCGGGGGCCTGCTCATGGGCGCGGTGGCCAACATGCGGCCCCCGCTGTTCAAGGTGATCGTCTCGAAGGTGCCCTTCGTCGACGTGATCAACACCATGCTCGATGCGTCGCTTCCGCTGACGGCCGGGGAGTGGGAGGAGTGGGGCAACCCGCACGTGAAGGAGCACTACGAGTACATGAAGACCTACTGCCCCTACACGAACCTGGAGGCCAAGGCCTACCCCGTCATGCTCGTGAAGACGTCCTTCCACGACAGCCAGGTCATGTACTGGGAGCCCGCCAAGTACGTGGCCAAGCTGAGGGCACTCAAGACCGACGACAACGTGCTCCTCCTCAAGACCAACATGGAGGCGGGCCACGGCGGCGCCTCCGGGCGCTACGACTATCTCCGCGAGGTCGCCTTCGACTACGCGTTCATACTCACCCGCCTAGGAATTTCTTCGTGATCACGCTGCGGAGCTACCTGCAGGGCCGGTGGATGGAGGGCGGCGCGCCGCAGGCGCTCGTCAATCCCGCCACCGAAGAGCCGCTGGCGCAGGCCGGCAGCGCGGGACTCGACCTGGCGGCGGCGCTCGACTTCGCCCGGCGCACCGGGGGACCCGCTCTGCGCGAGCTGACCTTCGCGCAGCGGGGGCTGCTCCTGGCGGCGATGGCCCAGGCCCTCCAGGCCCATCGCGACGAGCTGCTCGATCTCGCCGTCCGCAACGGCGGCAACACGCGCGGCGACGCCAAGTTCGACGT
>Ga0184632_10000647_pt1 | contig 13937 bp, 15 predicted proteins | sample PLM31_50_b1_FD_133153 | JGI IMG/M metagenome (GOLD analysis project Ga0184632, IMG submission 133153) | Groundwater sediment microbial communities from an aquifer in East River, Colorado, USA - PLM3-1_50_b1 | ecosystem: Environmental > Terrestrial > Soil > Riparian zone | place: USA: East... | reverse complement strand
TCCGCCCGCGGTCGATCGCAGTCACGAGAGGACTCTAGTATCGGCGTGCTGTGGACGGAGAGTTCGAGGAATGGCCGCCTCCAGCGGCCAGGGTCCGCTCTGCGCTCTGGCAGGCGGAAGGCCACCTCGAGCGCCGCGAGTACTTCGCGGCGTTCAGTGCGCTCACCGACGCGCTGCCCGCCGCCTCGACCGCGGAGCGCCCGCTGCTTCTTGGGCTGCGCCACCTTTCGACCGCCGGCTACAGGGTGCAGCAGGGCGATCGTGCACGCGCTCGCCGCCAGCTCGCTCATGCAAGGCGTCGCCTCTCCCCATTTCCGGACACAAGGGCGCTGGTCGACCTTGTTACGGCCGAGGTCGAGTCGTAGAGTCGGCCCATGGCCGAGAGCTGGCGCAACCGAAAGACCCTGATCTTGAGCCGCAGCGACATGATGGGGCTGCTGACGCCGGCGGAGTACGTGGACTGCGTCGAGCACGCCTTCCGGATGCACGGTCTCGGGCGCGTCTACATGGAGCCGAAGGGGCACATCGTGCTCGACCGCTATCAGGGCGAGTGGGAGGTGATGCCTTCGTACATCGAGGAGCCGGAGGCGGCAGCCTGCAAGTGGGTCTCGATTCGCGAGGACAACACGAAGTACGAGCTGCCGGCGGTGTTCTCGATCCTCGTCTACACGCATCCCGAGACCGGCTTCCCGCTCGCCATTTGCGACGGCTCCTACCACACGCTGATGCGCACGGGGGCCTCCGCGGCAGTCTCGGCGAAGTGGCTCGCTCGCCCGGACTCCCGCGTGCTTGCCATCATCGGCACGGGAAGCGTCGCCCAGGGCACGCTCGCCACGTGTGACGCGGTGTTCGAGTGGCACGAGGTTCGCGTCTGGAGTCGCACTCAAGCGTCGGTCGACCGGTTCCTGCAGTCCGAGCAGCCGAAATTCCCGCACCTCAACATCGAGGGAACGATCGACCTGGAGCAGGCCGTGCGCGGTGCCGACGTCGTTGTCACAGGGACGCACGCCCGGGGCTGGATCGTCGATGACGCATGGATCGAGCCCGGCGCACACATCGCGGCGCTCGGCGCTGACCTCGCGGGCGAGCAGGAGCTGCACCCGGCGATCCTCCAGCGCGCGCGCATCTTCGTAGACGACATCCGGCAGTGCGTTCCCGACGGGGAGATCAACGTCGCTCTCCGCGAAGGATTGATCACCGAGGGGGACGTCACGGGAGAGATCGGCAAGGTGATCTGCGGAGAGCTCGAGGGTCGCCAATCGGCCGACCAGATCACCGTCTTCGACTCGACCGGCATCGCGCTTCAGGACTCGGCGACCGTGCCACTGGAGTACGAGCGCGCCGTCGCGGCGGGCGTGGGCATCGAGAAGAAGATGATCTCGACGTGACCTCATGCCGGGATTCGAGCGGCCTCGTCGGCTACGCAGGTGATCTCAGCGTTGCGCGGGACGGTGATCCGGGACGGCGAGGTTTGCCTCGCGGATCACCGCCCCTCACTCGCTAGTTCGAACGAGCCGCTCGTTCGGATTGCGCGGCCAGGCGTGGGGGCCGTGATTCCCTCGGATCGAGGGCTCAGCGGCGCGGCTGGAGCGGCTGGCCTGCCAGTAGCCGCTCCACGCCGCCCATACCCCAGTGCGACTCGCCTTCGACCGTGAGCAACGATGGGACACCGAGGACTCCTGCCGCCTCGGCCACGCCGCGGATCTCGCGGATACGCTCGAGACGCTCCGCGGAGTAGGCAGCGGCCAGCGCCTCGCCCGGGTCGAGCTGGGCGCGCCGGGCGGCGCGTGCGATCTCCGCGTCGGTGGCAATGTCCTCGCCCTCGCAGAAGAACGCCTCGTAGAGAGCGTGCTTGAACGCGCGCAGTCGACCTTGCTCGCTCGCCCAGAGACAGGCGGCGAGCGGAAGGGTCGAGCGCGGCTGGTAGCGCGGCAGGTGGATCTCGATGCCCCGCTCGAGCGCGCGCCGGTAGACGTGCTGCGTCCAATCGGTGCGCAGGTGGTCGCCCCGCACCTCGAGCAGCGGCGCCGGCGCCGGCCTCAGCTCGAAGGGCAGCCACTCGACGTCGACGGCCGCCGCGTCCTCCGCCGCCTCGATCTCATGCGACTCGAGGTACGAGTACGGGCAGACCACGTCGTAGTAGAAGCGAATCTTCCGCATGGATTGCCAGGTTATTAGACTCGCTTCAACCGAGAGGAGGAGCGATGGCAATCGCGGAAGAGAGTCTCACTTACGAGGCCGTCTTCGAGCAGGACGGCCTGAAGGTCTCGAAGTCCCCATGGGGGAAGGACGACGAGATCGGCCGCCTGAACTGGATCACGCCGGAGACGAACCGGGCAATCCTGGAGCACCTCGACGGCAGCCACGTGTTCGACCTGAACGTCGAGTACTTCATCGGGATGCCGTCCTGGGTGGCTGCGGGCGACCCGCCGTATGGAATCTGGATGACGCACACGCCGCAGGGGTCGATCAATGACAACCTCTCGGGCGTCGGCCCGAAGGCGCATGAGCGCTACTCGTACTGCGGTGACTCGATCCACATGTACACGCACTGCGGCACGCACGTCGACACTCTCAACCACCTCGGCCACCATGGCATGTTCTGGAACGGATGGACGGCGGACAAGGATCTCGGCAGCCGAGTCTGGAACAAGGGCGGCCTCGACAAGTACCCGCCCATCATCGCGCGCGGCGTCCTACTCGACGTCGCCGGCATGCACGGTGTCGACTGCCTCGAGGAGGGCTACGGGATCACGCCGAAGGACCTCCAGGACTGCGTCGCCAAGCAGGGTGTCGAGCTGCGCAAGAAGGACGTCGTCCTGGTGCGCACGGGTCGGATGTCGGTCTGGCCGGACTTCGACGGTTATCTCGTCAATCCGCCGGGGATCACGCTCGGCTCGGCGAAGTGGCTGTGCGAGGAGGCCGGCGCGATGTGTATCGCAGGCGACTCGATCGCTCTCGAGGTGATTCCGTGGGACGAGCCGGATGCCTTCTTGCCCGTCCACGCGTACATGTTCGCGACGGCAGGCGCGCAGATCATCGAGGTCGTGAGCATGGAGGAGATCGCGGCGGAGAAGCAGTACGAATTCGCCTTCCTCGGTTTCCCGCTCAAGCTTCGTGGGGCCACGGGGGCTCCGATGCCTTCCTACGCGGTGCCGCTGCAGAGCTGAGATCTACTCGAAGATGTCGAGCGAGAGGAGCGCGGACACGAGCGGGTAGGGGACGTCGACGGCTTCGGAGATGCGCAGATCGACGGCGACGGAGCACAGCGCATAGGCGGCCGCGCGCTCAAAGCGGTACGTAGCCTCCAGATACCCGATCATCTCGAGCAATGCCTCGCGGGCCGCCGCATCGACGTCCATTGGTACGTCAAGGGCGATGCCGGTCGTCGCCACCGAAGGACCGCGCGGTGTTTCCGGAGGCGTCTCGTAGCGTGGGAAGCGCTGGCGCCAGGCGAGCTCCTGCGCCTTCCACGTACGGAAGCGCACGGTGGCGGCTCCGGCGACCTCGATCCCCGTGCCGCAGACCTCGCCGTCCCCTTGCGCGAAGTGGAGGTCCCCGACCGAAAAGAGCGCGCCCGGCACGTGGACCGGCAGGAAGAGCCGCGAGCCCGCGACGAGTTGACGGATGTCGAGGTTCCCGCCGATCTCGCGAGGCGGGATCGTCCGCAACCCCGACGCCGCGACGGGAGGAAGGGCGCTTTCCGGAGCCTGGTCCGCGACCGGGCCGCCCGCGTCCGCGATCGCCTGCTCCCGCCGGCGAATCTCGACCATCAGGGCGTGCGACGGTGCGACGCCGATCACGCCGGCGAAGGCGGCCTCCGGCACTGCGACGCCCGGTAGCTCGGGTGAGCGCGCCCAGCCGTCCCGAACCTCCCAGTGCACGACGTACGGCTCGGGGAAGAGATCGGCGAGGAAGCCGAAGCCGGGGATCACAGCGGTGACGCCGGCGTCGGCCACGTCGTAGGACACGAGCTCCACCTCGAGCACGTCGCCTGGTTCCGCCCCAGTGACCCACACCGGGCCGGTGAGAGGGTGCCCCAGGCCGAGGTCCAGGTGGCCGGCATCGTCATGGGTGCTGTCCTTGGTCAGCTGACCGTCGAGGCCGTCACGCGTCTCGAGCGTGATCTCCTCGCCGGGCACGACCGAGGCGACCGGCTCCAAGTCGGGGTGCCAGCGGTTGTGCGACCTGTCGGCCGTGACTCTCACAGCAGCCTCTCGACCTCGTCGGCCGCGAGGGCGGCCGCTGCGATCTCCTCGCGGGTCCACGTGCGTGGCTCGCCGAGCTGGTGCACCGAGACAATGGCGACGAGCTGCTCGTTGTGCAGCACCGGCGTCACGATCTGCGCCGCCAGCCCGCCGTACGCCTGGCGCATTCGGTGGAACGCCGCGTCGTCATAGGCCGTGCGGCAGTCGTCCTGAACGACCTGGCGACCTCGAGCAAGCTCTGCTACGACGGGTTGCGTCCGGAGGTCGACCGTTCGCTCCTCTATCAGGGACCCGACCCCGTGCGCGAGCGCCTCGTGCGTGACCGGGAACGCGCGCTCCCCCGGAAGATCCTGGCGGAGCGTCACCCGGCTCGCTTTCGTCCGTGCGCGGAGACGTTCGACGACCGCTGCGAGTGTGCTCACCGTCAGGCTCAATCGCGGATGGCGCGCCCGAGCACGCACGCCTGTGCGCCGTCGCCACCGACGACATTGAGCGGTAGGAACAGCATCTCTGGGATCCTCGCGATGCGGTCGATCCGAGGCGGTGGGAACGAGCTGATGCGCGGTACGCTGGGCGACAAGGGCCAGGTGAGGTCGATCCACTCGCCGGCCGCCTTCGCCGGCCGCGATGTGTCGCTCGTATTCCAGCCACGCCAGCCCGTCCCCGGCGCTGTCTTGATCGGATCGCACATGAACTTGGCCCTCCTGCGTAGTGACGCCTCGGCAAGTTACGTCATCCAAGCTCACGGAAGCGAGCTCGACGAGTGCGAGGAGATGCAGCCGGTCTCTGCCCGCCAGCGCCGATAACTGACGGGCACACGACGCTCGAGACGGCGAGTTACAGTCGTCGCGTGCCTGTCGACCCGAAGCGGGCTGTCGCCGACCTGAAGGAGCTCCGGAAGCTCACCGAAGACGAGAACGGCGCCCAACGGGTCGCATGGACCGAGACCTGGGAGCAAGCGCGGGAGTGGCTCCGTCAACTGGTCGCGGAGACCGGCGCGACGGAGTCGATCGATCCCGCGGGGAACCAGTGGTTCACCCTCACCGGCGCCTCGAACCGCGCCGTGCTCGTCGGCGGGCACATCGACTCCGTGCCGAACGGCGGCTGGCTCGACGGCGCACTGAACGTCGTCGCGGGGGTCGAAGTGCTCCGGCGCATCGCCGCGGAGGGGCAACCGGCCGTCACCGTTCGCCTGGTGAACTGGGCGGACGAAGAGGGCGCCCGCTTCGGACGAAGCCTGTTCGGATCGAGCGCCGCCGCAGGGTCGATGGCCGATCAGGACGAGCTGCGCCAGCTCGTGGATCGCGACGGAACGACGCTTCCGGACGCCCTTGCCGCGCACAGCGTCGACCTCGACCGCGCTGTCGATGCGCGCGCGGAGCTCGAGACCGCAGCCGCCTATCTCGAGCTCCATATCGAGCAAGGCCCTGTCCTCGAGACGCTCGGCCTTCCGCTCGGGGTTGTCCAGGGAACCTTCGGCGTGGAGCGCCATCGGATCACGTGGCACGGCCAGGCTGCCCACGCCGGGTCGACTCCCATGGACAAGCGTCGCGACGCCCTCGCCGGTGCGGCGAAGCTCGCGCTCGAGATCCGCGAGATCGCGCGTCGCACGGGAGGGGGCGCGGTCTGCACCTCCGGCAGTGTGATCTGCAAGCCGGGGATCGTCACATCGGTCGTGGAAACGGCCGAGCAGCTTCTCGACCAGCGCGACCTCAACGCGCGCCGGCTGGCCCTCATGCTCGCCGAAGCGAAGGCCTCGAGCGAGCGGTTCGCCGCCGAAGAGTCGATCGACGTCGATTGGGAGAGGATCTGGTCGATCGAACCGATCCTCTTCGACGAGACGCTGCTCGGCCTCTGCGAGGAGGCGATCGTCGAGGTCACCGGAATCGCGCATCGCCTTCCCTCGGGCCCTCTGCACGACGCGGCCGAGGTCGCGCGGGCGGGCGTCCCGACGGTCATGATGTTCGTGCAGAGCTTGCGCGGGCTTTCCCACACCAAGCTCGAGGACACTCGCGAGGACCACCTCGAACTCGCCGTCTCTGCCCTCGACCTCCTGGCATCGAAGACGATCGACTGGGTGACCGAGGGCGGCGGCCGCTGAGCTCCGGTTGCTGACCGGGGTCGGATCCACGGGTCTGACCTCATCCGGACCGTGAGCGCCATCGCCGGGCTCACGGTTGGCGCCTGCCTTACGTACTGCGAGATAATCCGATCTCCGAACTACCGAGGGAGACACACATGGCTCTGAGCTTCGGCGTCACCGTTCTGCCCGACCCGCCATCCAGCCGTCTCGTCGAGCTCTTCCAGCTCGCCGAGTCACACGGCTTCGAGTACGGATGGACATACGACTCCCACGTCCTCTGGCAGGAGTCGTTCCCGCTGCTCACGCTCGCGGTGCAGGCGACTTCCAGGATGAAGTTCGGTCACTGCGTGACCAACCCCGGCACGCGCGAGCCGACGGTTCTCGCCAGCGGCTACGCGACCCTGCACGACATCTCGAACGGCAGGATGGTCATGGGGATCGGCCGTGGGGACTCGGCTCGGAGGTACATCGGCCAGAAGCCCGTTCGCGTTGCCGAGTTCGAGCGTCGGCTCGCGATGATCAGGGACTTCATGAACGGCCGCGAGGTCGACTGGAACGACAAGGAGCTGCAGCTGAAGTGGGTGCGTCCCGAGCTGCCCGAGATCCCGATGTGGGTCGCCGGGTACGGGCCGAAGGCGTTGGCCGTGGCCGGTCGCGTCGGCGACGGTGTCATCATCCAGCTCGCCGACCCCGTGATCATTCAGTGGATCATGGACACCGCGCGCAAGGCGGCCGAGGAGGCCGGACGCGACCCGTCCGCGCTCCAGTGCATCGTCTCCGCGCCGAGCCACATCACCGATGACATCGCGGATGCGCGCGATCAGGTGCGCTGGTTCCCGGCGATGGTCTCGAATCACGTCATGGATCTGATCGAGCGCTACGGCTTCGAGTCGGAGATCCCGGAAGAGCTCACGGAGTACGTGCGCGTGCGCAAGTTCTACGACTACAACGAGCACTCGCGCGTCGGAGCGAAGCACGGCGAGTTCGTCACGGACGAGATCTGCGATCGCTTCTGCGTCCTCGGCAACGCCGAGCAGGCGACCACGAAGCTCAAGGAGCTCGAGTCCGTGGGCGTCGACCAGTTCAACATCTACCTCATGACCCACGGGCAGGAGGAAGACCTCGCTGCGTACGGGAAGGACATCATCCCGCAGTTCGCAGGCGTGACCGCGTAATCGGTTCTGGGGCCGGGGTCAGATCCCACGGGTCTGACCTTCAATAGATGGTTTTCCCGAGCGCGCTCGCGACGAGCTCCACCGCCGTGAGCGCCGTCGTGTTCTCCCGATCGAGAATCGGATTCACTTCGACGACCTCGAAGGACCCTGCGAGCTCTGACTCGGCGACGAGTTCGAGCGCGAGATGAGCCTCGCGATAGGTCAATCCGCCACGCACAGGCGTGCCGACTCCCGGCGCGAGCTCCGGATCGAGCGCGTCCATGTCGAGCGAGACATGGACGAATCCCGGACCGGAGACGCGGTCGAGAGCCTCTCGCATCGCCCGCTCGACGCCGATGCGGTCGATCTCGCTCATCGTGAAGACGCGTACACCCGTCTCCCGTAGCAGTCCGCGCTCGCCTTCGTCCGCCTGGCGGAGCCCGAGGAGCACGACACGCCTTGGATCGACTGCGGGAAGCGGCCAGACGTCGCTCTCGAACTCCGGGCCGGCCAGTCCCAGCGCGGCCGCCAGCGGCATGCCGTGGACATTTCCGCTCGGGCTCGTCTCGGGCGTGTTGATGTCGGCGTGGGCGTCGATCCAGAGGACACCGCCGGGTCCGTGGATCGAGGCGAGCCCTCCGAGGGTCCCGAGCGCGACCGAATGATCGCCACCCAGGACGAGCGGGATGGCTCCGGCCCGCAACTCCTCGACGATCTTCGCGGCGATGCGCTCGCACGTCGTCCTGATCTCCGGCAAGAACCGCGCGCGCTCGTCACGCAACGCCGTCGCCTCGGGGACCGCGGTTTCGACATTCCCATGATCTCGAACATCGAACCCCAGACTCTGGAGCCGCTCGTCGAGACCCGCGTAGCGGATCGCCGACGGGCCCATGTCCACCCCGCGCCGCCCCTGACCGAGGTCGAGAGCCGCGCCGATGATCGCGACCTCACGCGTTCGTTCGGACTTCACTGCGGGAACCTACCGCGACTCGCGGCTACACTGAGGCGCCGCGGCGAGGTAGCTCAGTCGGTAGAGCACACGGCTGAAAACCGTGGTGTCGCCGGTTCGATTCCGGCCCTCGCCATTGGTCCGCTGCGCGGACGGGACGCTTCGCGTCCGGTTCGATTCCGGGCCTCGCGACTAGACGTAGTAGCTTCGTCCGCATGGAGCTCGCGTTCCTCTCCGCCGTCGAGCAGGCGCGACTCATACGCACGGGGCAGGTCTCGTCCCTCGAGCTCGTGCAGCTGTACCTCGATCGCATCGCGCGTCTCGATCCGGCTCTCAATGCCTTCGTCACCGTGCGCGGAGAGGATGCGCTCGCCGACGCCCGCGCGGCCGACGAAGCCGAGACTGATGCGCCGTTCCGCGGTGTCCCGATCGCGATCAAGGACTTGACGGCGACCGCCGGCATCCGCACGACCTACTCGAGCAACGCCTACGCCGAATACGTTCCCGACTTCGACATGGCCGTCGCGCGGCGGCTGCGCGAGGCTGGCTTCGTGATTCTCGGCAAGACGAACACGCCCGAGTTCGGAACGACGGCCTTCACGGAGTCCGACCTGAATGGAGCAACGCGAAATCCATGGAATATCGAGCGTACGCCGGGGGGCTCGAGCGGAGGTGCCGCCGCAGCCCTCGCGGCCGGCCTTCTCCCCGTCGCGCACGGAACCGACGGCGGCGGCTCGATCCGGATTCCCGCGTCGTGCTGCGGCGTCTTCGGCCTCAAACCCTCCCGAGGCCGCGTGTCGAGCGCACCGTTCACATCTCTTGAGGGCCTCTCGACCTCCGGTCCGATCTCACGATCCGTTGCCGACGCGGCCCACTTGCTCGACGTCCTCGCAGGGTACGAGCCGGGTGACCCCTGGTGGGCACCGCCGCCGGAGCGCCCGTTCGCGGAGGCCATGAGGGAGCCGCCGGGGACGTTGCGCATCGCGGTGACCTCGGTGCCCCCGGTGGATACGCCGGTCGACCCGGAGTGTGTAGCTGCGCTCGCCTCGGCTACGGCCCTTCTCGAGGAGCTGGGTCACAGCGTCGCCGAAGCGACGCCGCCCTGGAGGGAGCCCGATCTCGAGCGCACGTTCATCGCCGTCTGGCAAGTCGGTCCCGCGCTCCACCCGGTCGACGATCTCTCGTTGCTCACGCCGCTCAACCGTGGACTCGTGGAATCCGCGATCGCAAGCTCTGCCGCCGACTATGCTCGCGCCGTCGTTCGACTGCAGGCTCTGGCTCGCCGCACTGTCGCGTTCTGGCAGGAGTTCGACATCGTTCTGACACCGACGCTCGCGCTGCCGCCGGTACCGATCGGATGGCAGGAGGAAGCAGACGGCGCCATCGAGCAGCTCCTTCGCAACACCGCGTTCACGCCGTTCACCGCGATCGCCAACCTCACAGGTCTGCCCGCGGTGTCTGTCCCTCTGCATTGGAGCGAGAACGGCCTACCCATTGGAGTGCAAGCGATCGGCCCGCCGGCCGGAGACGCCCTCTTGCTCGGGCTCGCAGCGCAGCTCGAGGCCGCGCGGCCATGGGCCGACCGGCGTCCGCCGGTCTCCTGACACAGGTTTGGCGCTAGCCCGCGAGCGTGATGCGGATCTCCTGCCCCGGCGACGCGTGCAGCATTCGGGAAGCGCTTCCCCGGGAGATGGCGAGCGACATGTTCTTGTAGCTGTCTTCGTAGAGGATGACGTCGCCCGGACGTGCGTCGGCAAACGTCCGTGCCATCAGCGCGTAGTACCTCTCGCCCGCGAGCTCGAGCTCGACTCGCGTGCCCGACACGATTCCCAGCCCTTCCACGTCGTCGCGGGTGAGATTGAGCGCGATGTTGCCGAAGCTGTCGACATACAGGAGCGTCGCGACGACCGCGCCGTCGCCGATGACGAGCTCCGGCACGTCGAGACGGACGAGACCCTCCGGATCGACGGGCGGGCCGAGGTCCTCCACCGCGACGCCTCGTGCCAGGTACGCCGCCGCCGGGCTGAAGAGATCGCGCCCGTGAAACGTCCGCGAGATCGTCTCGAGCGCGTACTCCGGGTTCGCGAGCTCGTGAGCTGCGGCGACGCCCGCTCGACTGGCCGCTGGGAGCAAGAGACCGTTGTCCGGGCCCACGTACAGGCGACCCTCCTCGTCCCGAAGCACGAGTGGACGGCGTGGGCCCCCGACACCCGGATCGACGATCGCCAGGTGGACGCCGAGCGGCATGAATTCGATCGTGTTGGCGAGGACGAGGGCACCTTGGAGGATTGCCTGCGGGGGAATCCCGTGCGTGATATCGATGATCTGCGTCTCCGGGGCGATGCGTTTCATGACGCCGTGGCAAGTACCGACGAAATCGTCCTTGAGCCCGAAGTCGCTCAGGAACGTGATGAACACGCGCGGAGACTACCGCCGTACGTCTCGAATGAGCTAGCTACGGCGCTTCGTGCGCGCAGGCGGGCAGCGCCGGAGGCGCTCGCGTCGCAGCTCGCTGCAGAGACGCGGACCGCTCGGGCGGATCCGGACGAAGGCCGTGGGAACTTGGAGCGGGAGCGGCCGGCCGACGTGGAGCGGCCTCGTCACTCCGTACCCGTCGCCCCTTCGCGTGACCCGCGCACGGGCGCAGCATAGTCGGGGACTCGGTCGAGTCTCTCGCGAGACCGGGCCAGCTCGAGCAACTCCGCTGTCTCCCGCTGCAGGCGAGCGAGCTTGGCGGCGATGATCGCGACGTAGACGAGCACGAAGACGAAGACCGCCCCGTACGCAGCCGCGACGTATTGGCCCTGCGTCACTGAAGCACCTCGCGGAGCTCGCGAAGGTCGGCATCGAGCCTCTTGCCGGCGAGCTCGACGCGGTAGAGGACGTAGGCGAGAAGGGTCACCGCAGCCCAGGCGATGCAGAAAGTCGCGAACATCGAGCCGCTCATCTGCGGGCCCTCGCGGGTGAACACCGTTGGGTGGATGAGGTTCTCGGCGAGACGGATCGCCAGGAAGCTGACGGGGATCAGCACCACGCCGAAGAGCGCATACACGGCCGAGGAGCGCGCGCGTCGCGATCCCTCCTCGAGCGAGAAACGGAGCATGAAATAGGCGCAGTAGAAGAGAAAGAGCACCAGGAAGAGGACGAGCTGATTCTCGCTCCAGAGCCACCAGTGGCCCCACGACGCCTTTGCCCAGATCGAGCCCGTGATCAACGTCAGCGCTCCGAAGATGGTGCCCTGGTGAATCGCCACGTAGCTCTCGAGGTCGTACCGCTCCTCCCCACGCCAGAGAAGCAGAAGCGCCTTCCACGCACCCAGGCCGAAGCAGAAGTACGCCGTCAGCGCAATGGGAACGTGAATGTAGAAGATGCGCTGCGAGACGCCCTGGTCCTGATCCTCTGCGACCACGATGAGCGCCAGGACGAGCGCCAGCCCCATGAGCCCCGCGGCGAGCGCGGCGAGACCCGGGAGGCTGCGAATCGACGAGATGGTCAGGTAGGTCTACTCCGTGACGACGTACTCGAAGGACGCCCACGAGAGTACCGCGAAGACCCCGTCGTAGAGCGCCAGGAGCAGGAGGTAGCGCTCCGCCTCGGGCGAGACGGCCGCGCCGACACCCCCGATCACCAGCGGGATCGCCAGTGGAAGCACGAGTAGCGGCAAGAGCAGCTCTCTCGAGCGACCGGCTGCGGCCATGGCGGCCATGAGCGAGCCCACTGCGCAGATGCCGATGTCGGCGAGCAGGACGCCGGCGATCGCCGTCGCGTCGAGAGGCGCGAAGAAGAGCACGAAGAGAGGAAGCGCGACAGTCTGGGCCGCGACGAGAAAGGCGAGCGTGGCCAGGGTCTTTCCGAGCCAGATCGCGCTGCGGTCGGAGGGAGCGAGGACGAGACCGTCGAGCACTCCGTGCTCGTGCTCCGGCACCCACGCGCGCGCGAGTCCGAGCAGGGCCGTGAAGACGATCGCGACCCAGAGGAGCCCGTAGGCGGCGGCGTCGCCGGTTCCTTCCGGAAGCGCGAAGTGGAAGACCACGAGAGTCGACACGACGAACAAGAGCATCGCCGGAAGCGTGTCCCGAGCACGGAGCTCGACCCGCAGATCCTTGCGCGTGAGCGCAGCGACGTCGGCCAAGTACATCACGCGAGCGCAACGCTCATGGTCGTCAGCCGGGCGACTCGCTGCGGATCATGGGTCGCCACGACGAGGGTGTGCTCGCCGGCGAGCGCTTCGAGCTCACGGTCGAGCAACGTCGCGCCGGCGTCGTCGAGCGCGGAGAACGGCTCGTCGAGCAGGATCAACTGCGGGTCGTGCAGGAGCGCTCGGCACAGTGCGAGGCGCTGCGTCATGCCACGTGAATACGTCGAGACACGCTCATTTCGTGCATCCCAGAGCGAGAAGCGCTCGAGCAGCATCCCGATGCGCTCCCGCCGCTCGACCAGGCGATAGAGGCGTCCGAACAGCTCGAGATTCTCGAGTGCCGTGAGCTCCCGGTACACGAGCGGCTCGTGTGCGAGGTACCCGATCTGCGCCCGCTCGACGTTCACTTCCAACACGCCGCGCGTCGGAACGATGAGACCCGCGACCAACCTCAGGAGCGTGGTCTTCCCCGACCCGTTCGGGCCGGTGACCGTGGCGAACCCGCCGGCGGGAACGGCGAAGTCGGTTCCGGCGAGAACCCGTCTCCGTCCGTACCGCTTCTCGAGGCCGCGACCCCTGATCACGAGACGAGAACGTCGAGGGCGACGAATGCGAAGTAGACGACGCTGATAACGCCGTTGAGAGTGAAGAACGCCGAGTCGAGCCGGCGTAGATCGCCGGGGCGCACGATGGAGTGCTCGTACGCTAGCAAGGCGGCCGTCGCAATCACGCCCAGCCAGTAGAACGCGCCGACCTCGAGCCCGAAACCGGCTGCCGCGAGAAGTGCGACCGCAGCGGTGTGCAGGACACGCGCGCTGCGGAACACACCTCGCTCGCCGAAGCGCGCAGCCCACGAGTGAAGACCCTCGGTTCGATCGTGGTCCAGGTCGAAGAGCGAGTAGAAGAGGTCGAAGCCCGCGACCCACAGGAGCACGGCGCCCCCGATTGCCCACGCCTCCCAGGGTGCCGTTCCCGAGACGGCGAGCCACGCGCCGATGGGTGCCAGCGCAAGGCATGCGCCGAGCCAGAAGTGGCACAGCCACGTGAACCGTTTCAGATACGGGTAGACGACGAACATCGCGACCGGAATCGGCCACAGCCAGCGCACGATCGGGTCGAGCTGCGAAACGGCGACGAGGAACACGACAAGTGCGGCCGCGCACAGCCCGAGCACTTGCACACGGGTGAGAGCCCCGCTCGGAAGCTCGCGACCCGCGGTGCGCGGGTTGCGCGCGTCGAGCTCGGCGTCGACGAGTCGGTTCAGCGCCATTGCGAGCGAGCGCGCGCCGACCATCGCGAGCGTGATCCAGAAGAGGTCGGCCGCGCTCGGGACGGCGTCGATCGCGAGGAACGCACCGACGTAGGCGAACGGCAGCGCGAACACGGTGTGCTCGATCTTCACGAG
>Ga0184632_10000645_pt1 | contig 13944 bp, 12 predicted proteins | sample PLM31_50_b1_FD_133153 | JGI IMG/M metagenome (GOLD analysis project Ga0184632, IMG submission 133153) | Groundwater sediment microbial communities from an aquifer in East River, Colorado, USA - PLM3-1_50_b1 | ecosystem: Environmental > Terrestrial > Soil > Riparian zone | place: USA: East... | reverse complement strand
GCCGATGCGTAACAAGGGGTCGGCCGCTTCACCAGCCCTGTCGGCGGTCGCCGGGACGCTTATCAGGTCAGTCTGCGGGCTCGGCGGAACAAACCGGCCCGCTACGGAGTCGAACTGTGCGGGTGGCCACGACGTACTCACCGGTGAGAGTGCGCTGCTGACCGCCCGAGGAATGATCGCGGAGGGGTGTGATCGGGAATCTTCGCCGCGTCTGAAGGGTTGTTAGGACTGGGTTGATTGAGTTGACACAGACGATTGATTACACGCAGCACGGCAACACCGGAAGGAGGTGACGCACGTGACCGTATTGACAACGGAGATGGTGGAAGAGCGCCTCGAGCGGATGGACCGCGAGGAGGTCGCCGAAGACCGTGATCTTGTTGGAATGTACCTCGATGAGATCGCGCGGACTCGGCTGCTCACAGCCGCGGAGGAAGTCGACCTTGCCGCAGCGATCGAGGCTGGTCTGTACGCCGAGCAGCTGCTCGACGAGGGCCGGGTCCCTCGGGGAGTTCAGCGGGACGAGCTCGACCAGCTCGTCAAGCTTGGCAGCGAAGCCAAGATGCGGTTCATCGCGGCGAACCTCCGGCTGGTCGTTTCGGTAGCACGGAAGTACACCCGCAGCCAGATGCCCCTGCTCGACCTCATCCAGGAGGGCAACACCGGCCTGGTGCGCGCAGTGGAGAAGTTCGACTACCAGCGCGGCTACAAGTTCTCGACGTACGCGACGTGGTGGATCCGGCAGGCCATCAGCCGGGCGATCGCCCAGCAGGGCCGCACGGTCAGGCTCCCGGTCCACGTCGTCGAGGACCTGAACAGGGTCACTCGGGTACGCCGCGAGCTCACCCGAGATCTCGGCCGAGAGGCGGAGATCAGCGAAGTGGCGGCCGAGCTTGGCATGGATGTGGAAGCCATCGAGGACCTTCTCGCGCTCGGCCGTGACCCGGTCAGCCTCGACACGCCCGTCGGTGACGACGGTGAGACGCGGCTGGGCGACCTCGTTCACGAGATCGACCAGGCCACCCCGGAGGCGGTCGTGCTCGCCGGGCTGCACGACGAGCGGGTACGCGGGCTGCTCGATCGGCTCGACCCGCGGTCGGCGGACATCGTGCGATACCGCTACGGCCTCGCGGACGGGCGGGAGCACTCACTGGCAGAGATCGCCCAGCGGATCGGGCTCTCAAGGGAGCGGGTACGCCAGCTCGAGGCAGAGGCGCTACGCCGGCTGCGCCGTCTCGCGGCCGCCGAGCCCGACCTCGACGCCGCCTGACCACGCCGCCGCCCCGTTTTAGGCATGAAGGGCACCTTCACCCCATAGTTGGGGTGAAGGTGCCCTTCATGCGACAAAAGGGGTGGAGGGCCACAGTCGGTAGGGTGGCGGCGTGGCGACGACCAAGATCTTGACCGTCCCCAACGTGCTCACTGTGCTCCGGCTCCTCGGTGTACCGCTCTTCTTTTATCTGGTTCTCGGCCCTGAGGCCGATGGCTGGGCCGTGATCCTCCTCGGCATCAGCGGGGCCACGGATTACCTCGACGGCGTGATCGCCCGCAGGTACGGGCAGGAGAGCGCGATCGGCCGGGTGCTGGATCCAGCCGTCGACCGGCTCTACATCATCGCTGTGATCGTCGGCCTCGCCCTCCGCGAAATCGTGCCGTGGTGGCTGGTGGTCTTTCTGCTCGCCCGTGACCTGGTGCTCGGGGTGGCGCTCATTGTCCTCAGGAGGCACGGTTACGGTCCGCCGGCTGTGCATTTCATCGGCAAGGCGGCCACTTTTTGCCTTCTGTACGCGTTTCCGCTGCTCTTTCTCGGTGATGGTGACAGCTCAGGGGCCACGGTGGCCCGGGTGTTCGGTTGGGCTTTCGTCGTGTGGGGTACCGGGCTCTACTGGTGGGCGGGTGTCCTCTACCTCGTCCAGGTACGCAGGCTCGTCGCGCGGACCGATGCTGGTAAGCGCGACGACTTGAGCGGGATGGCGTCACCTCAGGGCGGGGAGTCCGAGCCCGGTTCCCAGCCCGCTGGTACCACCGGGAGGTGATCGCATGAGAGCTGTCGTGATGGCCGGCGGAGAAGGCACCCGGCTGCGGCCCATGACCTCGAGTATGCCCAAGCCGCTGCTGCCTATCGTCAACAAGCCGATCATGGAGCACGTGCTGCGGCTCCTGCAGCGGCACGGCTATGACGAGACCGTGGTCACCGTCCAGTTCCTCGCCTCGCTCATCCGTAACTACTTCGGCGACGGCGAAGAGTTCGGCATGACGCTGCATTACGCGACGGAAGAGTCGCCGCTCGGAACCGCCGGCAGCGTCAAGAACGCCGAGGAAGCGCTCCGTGACGAGTCTTTCCTGGTCATATCCGGTGATGCGCTTACCGACTTCGACCTCACTGCGCTGACCGACTTCCACCACGAGAACGGTGCACTCGTGACGGTCTGTCTCAAGCAGGTGCCCAACCCGCTCGAGTTCGGCATCACGATCGTGGCCGATGACGGGCGTGTCGAGCGCTTCCTCGAGAAGCCCACGTGGGGCCAGGTCTTCTCCGACACGGTTAATACCGGCATCTACGTGATGGAACCGGAGATCTTCGACCGCGTCGCCAGGGGCGAGGTTGTCGACTGGTCCGGTGATGTCTTCCCGGCGCTGCTTAAGGAGGGCGCGCCGATTTATGGCTACGTCGCCGACGGTTACTGGGAGGACGTCGGCACTCACGAGAGCTACATCAGGGCACAGGCGGACGTTCTCTCCGGCCTGGTTGACGTCGAAATCGACGGGTTCGAGGTCGCGCCCGGAATCTGGGTCGCCGAGGGCGCAGACGTAGATCCCGATGCCGAGCTGAAGGGCCCTCTCTACGTCGGCGACTACGCGAAGGTGGAGGGCGGAGCCGAGCTGCGCGAATACACCGTGCTCGGCAGCAACGTCGTGGTGAAGAGCGGCGCTTTCCTGCACCGCGCGGTCATCCACGACAACGTCTACGTCGGTCCGCAAACAAACCTGCGCGGCTGTGTCATCGGCAAGAACGCGGACGTGATGCGCGGGGCACGGATCGAGGAGGCCGCGATCGTCGGCGACGAGTGCCTCATCGAGGAGGAGGCGAGCGTTTCAGCCGGCGTCAAGATTTACCCCTTCAAGACAATCGAGGCCGGCGCGGTGGTCACGGCAAGCGTGATCTGGGAAGCCCGCGGCCACACCGCCCTGTTCGGGCCGCGGGGGGTTTCGGGCATCGTCAACGTCGAGATCACGCCAGAACTCGTGGTACGGCTGGCCAGCGCCTTTGCTACCACGCTCCGTAAGGGTTCGACGGTCGTTACAGCTCGCGACCACTCGCGGGCCGCCCGGGCGCTCAAGCGCGCGGTGATCGCCGCACTCACCTCGAGTGCCATCGACGTCCGCGACCTCGAGTGCCAGCCTCTCCCGGTCGCGCGCCTGGAGACCAGCCGGGCGAGCGCTGGAGGCGTCATGATCAGGACAACCTCGGGTGTCCCCGACAGCGTCGACATCCTCTTTCTCAGCGAGCAAGGGGCGGATCTGTCCCCGGCCGCGCAGCGGAAGCTGGAGCGGGTCTTCAACCGGCAGGAGTACCGGCGTGCATTTCCCGGTGAGATCGGCGACCTGACCTTCCCACCCCGGGCGCTGGAGAACTATGTCCAGCTCTTGCTCCAGTCGGTGGATACGACCGGCATCGCCGAGTCGGGCCTCAAGCTGGTCGTGGACGCGGGTGGGGGAGCAGCGGCGCTGCTCCTGCCGACCTTGCTCGGGCGGCTCGGGGTCGATTCGCACGTGGTGGGTCTAGGGATGGACGAGGCCCGGCCGACCGAGACGCCCGATGAGCTCGCCGCTTCGCTCAGGCGCCTCTCCAGCATCGTCTCGTCGTCTCAAGCTGCGGTTGGGGTGCATTTCGGTCCGGTCGGCGAGCGGTTGTCGATCGTGGACGAGCGAGGGCGGATCATCGACGACAGCCGTGCGCTGCTCGTCTTCATGGATCTGGTCGCCGCGGAGCGCAAGACCGGCCGGGTTGCGATGCCGGTGGCGACCACCCGGGTGGCCGAAGAGGTGGCGACGTTCCACGGCGTGGAGGTCGAGTGGACGACCACCTCCCCTGACGATCTGTCGGTCGCCGCCGAACGGCCGGGGTTGATCCTCGCCGGCGACGGCAAGGGCGGCTATGTGATCCCGGAGTTCGGGGTCGCCCTCGATGCGGTGGCAGCCTTCGTCCGCCTGGTCGGCCTGGTGGCGAGGGCACAGTTGTCGCTGAGTGAGATTGACGCTCGCATCCCAGACTCCAACGTCACCCGGCGTAACGTGCGGACCCCGTGGGCGGCCAAAGGCATGGTGATGCGCTCTGTGGTCGAGGCTTCGGGCACGCGCGAGCTGGACACTACCGATGGTGTACGAGTCGTCGAGCCGGACGGTCGATGGGTCCTTGTCCTTCCCGATCCCGCCGAAGCGGTCACTCACCTGTGGGCCGAAGCGCCGACGCAGGAGGAGTCGATCGCGCTGCTCGACGAGTGGACCGAGGTCGTCGAGCGCGCTGGCCAGTAGCAAACACCGTGGCCAGATAGGTCACGGACGGGTGGTCGTTCTCACATGAAAGCATTGCCGGCGTGAGTGAACGGGTAGGCGCCGACCGGTTGGCTGTGCTGCCGGCACGCGGCGCCGTCACGTTGCTCGAGTCGATCAGCGCTGATGCGTTGGACCCCGCCTATACGGAGGCGGCCGGGCACCGATCCGAGCGCCCGTCCCAACGCCGGCCTGCAGCGCTGCGAACTGCGGAGATCATGTTACCGATCATAGTTCTGGGGCTCTTGCTTGCGACCGCACTCGCCCAGACCAGGCGCAGCGTGCCCGATCTCGCCAAGGAGCGAAGGGCCCTGGCGCTGCGGATCGAGGAGCGGACCACGCGGACTGACGCGCTGCTGAAGGAGGTGGAACTGCTGCGGTCCCAGGTCGCCGCCGCACAGAGCTCTGGACTGAGCATTAGTGACGCGGGCCGGGAGAAGGCTCGTGAGCTGTCCCGGCTCGAGCTCGCCGCCGGCGCGGTGCCGGTGACTGGACCTGGCTTGCGCGTTGTTGTCGACGACGGCACCACGTCCGCGGGCGACCAGGCTCAGGACGGGTCAGAGCGAGTCCTCGACACAGATCTGCAGCGCCTGGTCAACGGCCTGTGGGCGGCAGGGGCCGAAGCGGTGTCCATCAACGGCCAGCGCGTCACCGGGACCACCGCGATCAGGTCCGCGGGCTCGGCGATAACGGTCGGCTTCAGACCCGTCGGGCGCCCGTACGCGGTGGAGGCAGTGGGCGACCCGGATGAGATCGAGGCGAAGTTCGTCGACGGGCCGGGAGGGCGATGGTTCCGTACCTTGCAGGACAACTACGGGATCGTGTTCCGGGTATCGGGCGAGCGATCCTTGCGCATTCCCGCCGCGGGTGGACTGGACGTGCGGTACGCGCGGGTGGACGGTCCGCAGTGATCGCTGCGATCGGCCTGTTCATCGGCGTGCTGGCCGGTCTGCTCGTTCAGCCAACCGTGCCGCTGTGGCTGCAGCCCTATCTCCCTATCGCGGTCGTCGCGGCTCTCGACGCGGTGTTCGGTGGTCTGCGCGCCTGGTTCGAGGGAGTCTTCGACGACAAGGTGTTCGTGGTGTCGTTCGTGGCCAATGTGGTCATCGCGGCGTTTGTCGTATTCCTCGGCGACCAGCTCGGGGTCGGCGGCCAGCTGTCGACCGGCGTGGTGGTCGTCTTCGGCATCCGGATCTTCGCGAATGCGGCGGCGATCCGTCGGCACATCTTCCATGCGTGAGCAGGACACCATGAGTCCGGTGATGAGCCGGTGACCGCATCGATGAGACCGCGTGCTGGTACATCGGACGATGCGGCTGAGGCGACGTGGCTGGCCAGGCTTCGCCGGAGCTTCCGCGAGCCGCGGCTGAATCGCGGGCAAGTACTTGCCGGGATTTTGTGTGGTCTGCTGGCCTTCGCGGCAGTCGTCCAGATACGCGCCCGTGATGCCGGCTCGCAGCTTGCGGGCGCTCGCGAGTCGGATCTTGTCGTGATCCTCGACGGGGTGACCGGGCAGGCGGAGCGGCTGGAAGACGAGCGCCGTGACCTGCAGAGCGCCAAAGAGCGCTTGGAGTTCGGTGCCGACAGGGAACAGGCCGCGCTGGAGCAGGCGACAGAGCGCGCCACGACACTGGGCATCCTCGCCGGCACGCTCGCGGCCAAGGGGCCGGGTGTCCGGCTGACCATCCAAGACCCAGCCGGCAAGGTCGACGCTGACACCCTGCTCAATGCCCTGCAGGAACTGCGTGACGCGGGAGCCGAAGCGATTCAGCTCAATGCGGTCCGGTTGGTTGCCTCGACCGACTTCCTCGATGTGGCGTCCGGCGGAATCCTCGTGGATGGCACTCGGATACAGGCCCCTTACACCTTTCTCGTGATCGGCGATCCGGATACGGTCGCCACCGCCCTCGACATCCCCGGTGGTGTTCTCGATGTGCTCGCCGAACGCGACGCGACCGGCGAGGTGTCCAAGCGGCCCGACGTGAGGGTGGATGCGGTCCGGGCGCCGGATCCGATGCCGAATTCACGCGCCTCCCGTTCCGAGCGCGGTCAGTGATTTGGCTAGTTTTCCGTGTCCGAGGTCTTTGCCGGTGGCCGGAACGCAAAGAGACTTTGGACACGGGACACTAAGCTCACCGTCGTTGTCGACGAGATCCAGGCAGCAGTCAGGTTGGGCAACAAATCGGACCGTGTGGGGCAGACGAGAGTGGGGCCGATGTATCCCGAGGACTTGAAATACACCGCCCAGCACGAGTGGGTCCGCGTCGGCGAGGATCCCGACGGCCGGGTCCGAGTCGGTATCACCGATCACGCCCAGGAACAGCTCGGGGACATCGTCTTCGTCACGCTCCCCGAGGTCGGCGCCGAGGTCAGCGCCGGCGATCCATGCGGCGAGCTCGAGTCGACGAAGAGCGTCAGCGACGTCTACGCGCCGGTGAGCGGCACGGTGACGGCCCGCAACGACGCACTCGACGGTTCGCCTGAGCTGGTGAATGCCGAGCCCTACGGAGACGGCTGGATGTTCGAGATCCAACCATCAGATCCAACGGAATTGTCCGATCTGCTCGATTCGACGACATATCGGACGCAGGTAGATGCGGCAGGCTAAATCCGGCCGCAGGGTCTAGCGGTCGCGCCCGTACGTCCCGCGGTGTACGGGGGAGTCCGGCCGGATGCATCGCAAGGTGGAGGAGGAGGCCCAGCGGCGCTAAGGGCGACGACGACAAACGCGGCGAGGCGCCGGCCGGGCCCGTCAGACGCCGCGTAGTACTTACGGGCGCGACTCCTAGTCCGAGGACGTTGAGTAGTGGATGCCAGTACATTTGGCACTCCGGCGACCTTGCCTGCTGATGCGCGTCGTGGTTGACCTGGCTGCGAGGCGCGCATAGGTTGCCCAAACAACCATCGACCTTAGGTTGGGGTCGAGGGTTGCTGGCCAGGCGCCAGACCACCCATAAGTCGCCGTGGCGCGGCACTCACAGGGCCCGCCCGGCAGATGCCGGAGACGCGATGCCGTTCTGCACTCAGTGCGGTCACGAGAATCCCGACGACGCGCGGTTCTGCTCCAACTGCGGAGCCGTGCTGCGCACAGGTGCACCGGCGGCAGGGGGACAAGACATGACATCGACCATCACTCTCGGCGCTGAGCCACCCGAACCTGAATGGTTGGACGAGCTCACCGCTGCCGACCAGGCAGCTGTCGATGCGCTGCCTCCCGGCTCCGCACTGCTGGTCGTACGACGCGGGCCGAACGCCGGCAGCCGCTTCTTGCTCGACGCTGAGGTCACGACGACGGGCCGGCACCCAGACAGTGACATCTTCCTCGATGACGTCACCGTCTCCCGGCGGCATGCCGAGTTCCGCCGAACCCCGGAAGGCACGTTCCTGGTGCGTGATGTCGGCAGCCTGAACGGCACCTATGTCAACAAGGAGCGGATCGACCAGGTGCTGCTCTCCAACGGCGATGAGGTCCAGGTGGGCAAGTACCGGCTGCGCTTCTACGCGACTCGACAGCAGGAGAGTGGAGGAGAGTCGTCGTGAGGTCGGCCGCGCCCGATCCACGGGTGGCACCGACAAGGAGTATCGGTGAGGTCCTCGCCGAGTTGCAGCCGGACTTTCCCGAGATCACGATCTCGAAGATCCGTTTCCTCGAGTCAGCGGGCCTGCTCGAGCCCCAGCGGACGGCCTCGGGCTATCGCCGGTTCGGACCCGGCGACGTCGCCAGGCTCCGCTACGTGCTGGCAGCTCAGCGCGACCACTACCTACCGCTACGGGTGATCAGGGATCACCTCGACGCGATCGACCGTGGCCTCGAGCCACCCGCAATGGGGCTGGCGGTACCACGGGTGCCAGCGGCACTCGCGGCGGCCGCCAATGGCGACGGCCGGGCGCTGGGCGACGGTTCGGACGATGGCGCGGCCCGGGTCCGGCTCTCCCGGGCGGAGCTCGCTGATGCGGCAGGGCTGACCCCCGATGGGCTTGCCGAGCTGGAACAGTTCGGGCTGGTCGCACCGGTTGATGGCGGTTATTTCGACGGCGATGCATTGACCGTCGCCCGTACCGTTGCGGCCCTGGGAGAGTACGGCCTGCACCCGCGCCATCTCCGCCCGGTCAAGGCGGCCGCCGACCGCGAAGTCGATCTCATCGAGCAGGTCGTCTCGCCGTTGCGCGCGCATCGCAGTCCCAACTCGTGGCGCCGAGCGGATGAGGTTGCCGGGGAACTCGCCGCGTTGTCCGTGCGCCTGCACGCCGCCCTTGTCAAGTCCGGCCTCACCACCGCTGTCCCTTCGATAACGGGACACTAGGTTTCCGCCCGGGCACGGAAGCGACCCTGCGTTGGCTGCCGGGCGCGGGGTACTGTGGCATGCGTGAACCAGCTGGACGTCGTCGGCGTCAGGGTGGAGCTGCCGTCGAATCAGCCGATCGTGCTGTTGCGCGAGGTCGGCGGTGAGCGCTATCTCCCCATCTGGATCGGCGCCGTCGAGGCTACTGCGATCGCCTATGCCCAGCGCGGCGAGGTCCCGCCGAGGCCGCTCACCCACGATCTGTTCAAGGACGTGATCACTGCGCTCGGGCACGAGTTGCGGCAGGTCAGGATCACCGATCTTCGCAGCGGCGTCTTCTATGCAGAGCTTGACTTCGGCGGCGTCCAGGTGAGCGCGCGCCCGTCTGATGCCATCGCGCTCGCGCTTCGCACCGGATCCCCGATCTTCGGCAGCGACGAGGTGCTGGACGAGGCCGGGATAGCCATCCCTGACGAGCAGGAAGACGAGGTCGAGAAGTTCCGGGAGTTCCTGGAGCAGATCACTCCGGAGGACTTCGGTCGCGGCCACTAAGCCTCCACCGCTGTCTGCGGAGCCGCCAGGACTAAACCATGATCGCGACACGCAAGATATGCGTGCGGCGGTCGTTGACCCGGATGCCGGGCCCACCTAACGTCGGGCTTGAGTCCCTGGTGTAAGTCCTACCGCTGGGAGCCGGCGTCCCCCGAGCTTTCTTGCGTGTACTGCGGGGGATTGAGGAGGTCGGCATGGCACCGGAGCAGGGCCGGCTCTTCGACGAAGACCCCTCCGCGGCCGAGGACATCGGTTACCGCGGCCCGACCGCATGTGCCGTCGCGGGCATCACTTACCGGCAGCTCGACTACTGGGCTCGGACCGGCTTGGTGGAGCCCAGCGTTCGGCCGGCCACCGGATCAGGCAGCCAGCGGCTCTACAGCTTCCGGGACATTTTGGTTCTCAAGGTGGTCAAGCGGTTGCTGGACACCGGGGTGTCCTTGCACAACATCCGCAGCGCCGTGCAGCACCTGCGAAAGCGCGGGGTGGACGACCTCGCCCAGATCACATTGATGAGCGACGGCGCGACGGTTTACGAGTGCACATCCGCCGACGAGGTCGTCGACCTTCTGCAGGGTGGGCAGGGCGTGTTCGGCATCGCGCTGGGCAAGGTGTGGCGCGAGGTCGAAGGCACACTCGCCGAACTCCCGGCCGAACGAGCCGGGGAGCCCGGATCCGATGAACTCTCCGAGCGTCGCGGACGGCGCACCGGCTAGGCAGGCGGTCTGGTCGCGCTTCACGTCAGTGGGCTAGCGGCGTTCGAAGTACGATTCCGCGCGCTCAGGCGGTGCCGGATGGTCACGCTGCTGCTCACGCTGGACCGGCCACTGCAGCGGCCCGCCGCCGACGGTGGAGAGGTTCGCGATGCGCGCCATCATCTCCGCCTCCGCCCTCAGTTCGTCCTCGTTCGGCGAGAGTGCGATCACGCCAAGGAGCCCACCGGCCACGAGGCTGGTGCCGATGATGAGCGGAAGCAGGAACTCGAACGCGTTGGCACCGGTCAGGGTGCCGTGATTCTCGTCGAGCCGGACGCTCATCGCGGCCATCGCCGTGTAGTGCATGCCACTCACGGCCACACCCATGATCAGCGCCGCCGCTGCGGTCGCCCATGGCCCTCTCACCCGCAACGCGAAGAGTAGGGCGACGGTGGCGGCGACCACCGCGATGACGATGGAGGCGGCGACCTTGAGGTGGTCGTAGTAGACAACGCCGCGCAGCTCCACCGCCGCCATGCCGGTGTAGTGCATGCTCGCGACGCCCAATCCGGTGATCATGCCGCCGCCGAGCACGGCAATCAACCGTTCACCGCCGAACCCGACGATCAGGAGGCCGATTCCGACGACGACCACCGCGATTGCCATGCTCAGCAGGGTCAGTCCCACGTTGTAACGGATAGCTGAGCCCGACACCGTAAATCCGAGCATCGCGATGAAGTGCATGACCCAGATGCCGGTGCCGCCAATGGACACAGCGGCAACGACCAGCCACTTAGTGCGTGCGGCTCCGGTGACACCGCGGGCGCGGGCTGTACACAGCAGGCCGAGCGCCGATCCCACGCAGGACATGACGTAGGCGAGTAACGGTGTCAGAAGGCCATAGGTGAAGTGGTAGATGTCAGTCACAGCTATTGATCCCTACAGCCGGCGTCGAGTTGGTGGTCAATACTGACATGTCTCGCGGACCTGGTCGATCGTCTTCTGCAGGTTCATCTAGGTCAGACCCGGTGTACGCGGCAGTAAGCGACACACTGCTGGTTGCTTCTGGCAAAGGGTCACATCTGGTCGAGCTATCCATGCCGCGGCATGAGAGCTAGCGGCGCGCCAACGTGGCGATCAAGGTGGCGGCGGGATACGGTCGGGTGCTGTCGATGACCCTGCGCGGGAGAGCCCTTCGCGCGCGGTGAGCTGGAGCGCCGGTCGAGAGCGGCCATGTCTGCCGCAGACCGCCTGCGGCGGACCGTGTGCGGCGGCGCCGAAGGAGCAACCCTCCCCGGAACCTCTCAGGCAAAAGGACCGCGCGGGCGAGGCACCTCTGGAAAGCAGGGCCAGGCCAGGTGGCCCGCGGCGACGATGCCGCGGTCTGTCATCTGCGCCGGACCCTCGCCGACGGTGCAAGCCGCGCCGAGCCGGATGACCCTGCTCGTGCGGTGAAGCTCTCAGGCCACAGCGACAGAGGGGGAGGCCAACGCAACCTCGCATGGCGTGGTTAGAGAGGATGGCCCCCAGATGACCGGTCGACGCAGTCTCCGCGAGCTTGAGCAAGCCCAGCCCTTCGCCATGCGGCACATCGGGCCGTCGGCGGACGAGCAGGCGAAGATGCTCGCGCACGTCGGCTTCAGCAGCCTGGACGACCTGACGGCGGCGGCGGTGCCCGCCGGGATCATGGTCCGTAAGCCACTCGACCTCCCGCCGGCGGCTACCGAGGCAGAGGCGTTGGACGAGCTGCGGTCCTTGGCCGGCCGCAATCGCCGACTCACTCAGATGATCGGCATCGGTTACCACGACACGATCACGCCTCCAGTGATCCTCCGCAACGTCCTCGAGAACCCCGGCTGGTACACCGCGTATACGCCCTACCAGCCGGAGATCTCCCAAGGCCGGCTCGAGGCCCTACTCAACTTCCAGACGGTCATTGCCGACCTCTCTGGGCTGCCCATTGCCAGCGCGTCGCTGCTTGATGAGGCGACCGCGGCCGCCGAGGCGATGGCGCTAACGCGGCGATCGACTCCGCGCACCAACGACAGCCGCCGTTTCGTGGTGGATGCCGACTGTCTCCCCCAGACGATCGCCGTCCTGAGGACGAGAGCGGAGCCGCAAGGCATCGAGGTCGTGGTGGCGGACCTCGGCGACGGCCTGCCCGAGGGCGACCTGTTCGGGCTCCTGCTGCAATACCCGGGTGCCTCTGGTGCTGTCCGCGACCACACTCCGCTCATCCAGCAGGCGCATGACCGCGGTGCCATCGTGGCAGTGGCCGCGGATCTCCTCGCGCTCACTCTGATCCGCCCACCCGGGGAGATCGGGGCCGACATCGCCATCGGCAGCGCACAACGCTTCGGTGTCCCGATGGGGTTCGGCGGTCCGCACGCCGGCTTCATGGCAGTACGCAATGGTCTTGAGCGCCAGCTACCCGGCCGACTGGTCGGCGTCTCCATCGACGCCGACGGGGCCCCCGCCTACCGTCTCGCGCTGCAGACTCGCGAACAGCACATCCGCCGGGAGAAGGCGACCAGCAACATCTGCACCGCGCAGGTCTTGCTCGCGGTCATCGCCGGCGCCTATGCGGTGTATCACGGCCCTGACGGACTGCGGTCACTCGCACGCCGGCTGCATCGGTATGCCGCGGTGCTCGCCGCGGGGCTGGCGTCAGCCGGGGTTGAGGTCGTCCACGACCGGTTCTTCGACACCGTCGCCGCCGGCGTGCCAGGACGTGCGGACCAGATCGTGGCAGCCGCGGCGAAGCGCGGCGTGAACCTGCGCCTAGTCGACCAGGACACGGTCGGGATCGCCTGTGACGAGACCACCCGGCGAGAGCACATCCATGCCGTCTGGGCAGCCTTCGGCCTCGATCCGATGCCCGACGTAGACGACCTCGATGCCACGACGCCCGATGCCATCCCGGAGGCGCTCCACCGGACCAGTGACTTTCTCAGCCATTCGGTCTTCCACAGTCATCGGTCGGAGACCGCGATGATGCGCTACCTACGACGGCTCGCGGACTTCGACATCGCACTCGATCGATCGATGATCCCGCTCGGGTCGTGCACGATGAAGCTCAACGCGGCAGCGGAGATGGCCGCCATCACCTGGCCAGAGTTCGCCGGCATCCATCCGTTCGCACCGCTAGGGCAGGCGGACGGCTATGTGACGCTGATCCGCTCGCTGGAGCAATGGCTGGCCGAACTCACCGGCTATGACGCCGTGTCCTTGCAGCCCAACGCGGGTTCCCAGGGCGAGCTCGCCGGCCTGCTCGCCGTTCGTGCCTACCATCGGGCGAACGGCGAGTCCCAGCGCGATGTCTGCCTGATCCCGTCGAGCGCGCATGGCACGAACGCCGCCAGTGCCGTGATGGCTGGAATGCGGGTTGTGGTGGTGGCCTGCCGGGACAACGGCGATGTCGACGTCGACGACCTGCGAGCGAAGATCGAAGCCCATCGCGACCGCCTGGCTGTCCTGATGGTGACTTATCCGTCGACGCACGGCGTCTTCGAGCAGGCCATCGGCGAGATCTGCACCCTGGTCCACGACGCCGGCGGGCAGGTGTACGTCGATGGCGCGAATCTCAACGCTTTGATCGGGCTTGCCAGGCCCGGCTGGTTCGGCGCCGATGTGTCACACCTCAACCTGCACAAGACCTTCTGCATCCCGCACGGTGGCGGCGGCCCGGGCGTCGGGCCGGTGGCGGTACGGGCACACTTGGCGCCCTATCTTCCCAACCACCCGCTCCAGCCAGAAGCCGGCCCGGAGACCGGCGTCGGCCCCGTGTCCGGGGCGCCGTGGGGATCGGCCGGGATACTGCCGATCTCGTGGGCGTACATCCGGCTGATGGGTGCAGATGG
>Ga0184632_10000644_pt1 | contig 13947 bp, 11 predicted proteins | sample PLM31_50_b1_FD_133153 | JGI IMG/M metagenome (GOLD analysis project Ga0184632, IMG submission 133153) | Groundwater sediment microbial communities from an aquifer in East River, Colorado, USA - PLM3-1_50_b1 | ecosystem: Environmental > Terrestrial > Soil > Riparian zone | place: USA: East... | reverse complement strand
GTCATGAAGGGCCACTGGGGCCGCTACCACCGTGCGGTCGCCACCGGGGAATACGCCAACGTCCTTTCTCCGAGCGTCAAGGACACCTTCTCGGGTCCCTTCGATCCCGCCACCCAGCAGTTCTACGACACGGCCTTCTTCGAGGGCGCGGCCAACCTGGGGGTGGATCCCGACTACAAGGCACCGCGCATGGACCAGTTCGCGCTCAGCCTGGAGCGGGACCTGGCGCGGGGCCTGGGGGTGACCGCCAGCTACACCTACAAACGTGGCCGGGAATACGCGGGCTGGGCCGACATCTCGGGGCAGTACGTCCAGGTGCCCTTCACGGATAACCTGGGCGACAGTCCCTCCGGGAGGACGTTCAACGTCTTCCGCCTGACCAGCGATCCCGCGGACCGCGCGTTCCGCATCACGAACCCTCCCGGGGTGCAGAGCGACGTGCACGCGGGGAGCGTCAACTTCATCAAGCGGATGACCGGACGCTGGTCCCTGAACGCCTCCGCGACTTACCTCCGCGGCACCGGGCGCGTGCAGGAGAGCCGCTCGGGGGTGACGCTCCAGCAGAGGAGCGGCCTCCAGTTCCGCGACTTCGGCAAGAACCCGAACGACTTCGTGAACACCGACGGCCGGCTGGTGCTCGACGTGCCGTGGAACTTCAAGGTCCAGGCCATGTACCAGCTCCCGGCCGGCTTCCTGGTGTCCGCGAACTTCTCGCACCGCGCCGGGCCGCTCATCGTCCGCCGCGCCACCCTCAACGAGTCGATCATCGGGACGCCCGAGGGCCGGCTCATGCTGCTCCAGCCGCGCGGTGAGCTGGGCCGCATTCCCAGCGTGACCTTCCTGGACATGCGCCTCCAGAAGGACTTCAAGCTCGGCAAGAGCGTGCGCTTCTCCGTCTTCGCGGACGGGATCAACCTCTTGAATGACGACGCCTACGAGTCGGTCCAGAGCTCGACCGTGACCTCGTCCGTCTTCCTCTGGCCGTTCGACCCCGTGGACCCGCGGAGGGTGATGCTGGGCGCGAAGCTGAGGTTCTGAATCCCGCTCCCTCGCTGGCGTGGCTACTTGCGCAATTGCTCCCGGGCGGGGGTGAAGCCGGGCTCGAGGGCGAGGGCCTTCTCGAAATAGGGGCGCGCTTCCCTCGCGCGCCCCTGACGCAGCAGCGCCAGGCCCAGGTTGTAGGCGTAGCGGTGGTTCGTGTCGTTGCGGCGGACGGCCTCGCTGAACGCGGCCTCGGCCTCCGCGAGGCGACCGTGGCCGCCGAGCGTCATCCCCAGCGAGTTCCAGGCGGAAGCGTCGGCCGGATCGATCTCCACCGCTTCGCGCAGCCGCGCGATCGCCGGGTCCAGCTCGCCCAGGTTCCGTAGTAGCTCACCCAGCGCTACCCGCAGCCGCGCGTTGCGTGGGGCCAGCGGCAGCGCCACCTCGTACGCCTCGCGCGCCTTCGCCTTCTGTCCCAGGGCCAGCCGCGCCTTGGCCAGGCTCTCCCAGCCCTCGACCAGCGCCGGGGCCCTTCGCACGGCCTCCTCGAAGCGCTCCGCCGCCTCGGCGGGACGCCCCAGTCCCAGGAGGGCGCGGCCGAGGTAGAAGTGGGCCTCGAAGCTCTCGATCCCAAGCCGGAAGAGCTCACGGAAGCGCGCCGCGCTCGCGGCGTAGTCCTTCTCCGCCAGTCTCTCCAGCCCCTCGCGCATGAGGGCGTTGGCCACGCGGAACTCCGCGATCTTGTCCTTCGGGTCGGCGCCGGGCGTCTTCGTCTGGGCGGGGGCCGCTCCGCCGGCGTAGCCCAGCGCGCCGAGTTTCTCGAGCAGGTCCACGGGCACCGCCGCGGTCGCGCCGACAGCGGCGCGCCGCTCCTCGTCCAGCATGCGCCCCAGCGCCGCCTGGAACGCGGCGGCGCGCGCGGGCTCGGCGGCCGCGAGGTTCCGTTCCTCCCGCGGATCGGCCCCGAGGTCGTACAGCTCGGGTCGCGGGGCCTGGATGTATTTCCAGCGCCCCTCACGTATCACGCGCAGGTCGCTCCAGCCGAAGTGCAGCAGCGGCACGAGCGATTCGGCGTACGCGGGCTGTTCCCCCGGCGTCGCGCCACCCCGCAGGCTCGCGGCGAGGCTGCGGCCCGACGGCTGCGCTCCCGGCGGTAAGGCGACGCCCGCCAGGTCGAGGATAGTACGGTAGAGGTCCACCAGGCCCACCGTGCTGGCGAGGCGTCCCCCGGGCCGGATACCGGGGCCGCGCGCGATGAACGGCACCGCCAGTGTCGTCTGGTAGACGAAGAAGCCGTGGAGGGTCTCGCCGTGCTCCCCCAGCCCTTCGCCGTGGTCCGCGGTGACCACGAGAAGCGTCTGGTTCCGCAGGCCGAGTCGGGCCAGGTCCTGGTCGAGCTGGCCCACGAGCGCGTCCGCGAAAGCCACTTCGCCGTCGTAGGCTCGCCCGGCGAAGCGCGAGGCGTAGGGCTCCGGCGGCTCGTAGGGATCGTGCGGGTCGTAGAGGTGGATCCACGAGAACAGCCGCCCGCGGCCGTGCTGGCCCTCGATCCAGCCTAGCGCCTCCCGCATCGTCTCGTCGCCCCTCCGCTGCAGCGTGTTGATGAAGCGGGCGCCCGGAGGCGAGGGCATCCGATCGGAGAACACGTCGAAGCCGCGCCCGAGGCCGCCGTGGGAGGAGAGCACGATCGAGGAGACGAATGCCCCGGTGGCGAAGCCTTCCCGCTTGAAGGCCTCGGCCAGCACCGGCGCCGCGGGCACGTCGGCGGGCGAGATGTTGTCGCGGATGCCGTGCTGCCACGGCAGCAGGCCGGTGAAGAGGGTCACGTGGGAGGGGCGCGTGAGGGGGACGTGCGCGGTCGCCTCGGCCGCGAAGGCGCCCTCGCGCGCGATCCGGTCCAGGTTCGGGGTCGTCCCGGACGCCGCGCCGTAGGCCGCCAGGCGGTCGGCGCGCAATGTGTCGATCGTCACCAGGACGACGTGGCGGGCGGTCGGAGGGGCGGCCGGGCGAGGCCGGCAAGCGGGCGCGACGACGATCCCGGCGGCAGCCACAGCCGCGACGACGGCGCGTCCCCCGCATCTGGACCCGGACACCCGATGCACGCTACGGCCGCCGCGGGCGCGGAGTCAAACCCTGTGGCAGGATGGGCCCGAACGAGGAGGCTCGCATGAAAATCCCTGGACTGGCCACGGCGCTGGCGCTGGGTCTGGCCGCCGCCGCTGCGGCCGACACGCTCGTGCTGCGCAGCGGCGAGCGCGTGGAGGGCACGCTGGTGGGCGTGCGCGGCGACACGATCGAGTTCGAGACGAGCGGAGGGCGGCGCCGCGTGGAGCGCTACGACCGCGACGACGTGCGCCGCATCGATTTCGACTCGAGGGGCGGGAGCAGCCGCGACGACCTGGGCGGCTCCGGCGGCCGTCCGAGCGGCCTGCGCGAGCGCCCGGTATCTGTCTCGGCCCGTGAGCAGTGGAACGACACGGGGATCGACGTGCGCCGCGGCCAGCAAGTCTACTTCTCCGCCAGCGGGAAGCCGCGCTGGGGACGCGACCGGCAGGATGGGCCGGCCGGCGAGGGCGGCTCGCCGCGGAATCCCAATCGCCCGATCCCCGACCGTCCGGGGGGTGCGCTGATCGGACGCATCGGAAGCGGCGACCCGTTCTTCGTCGGCGACGACCGCGGGCCGATCCGCGTGCGCGACTCGGGCCGGCTGTTCCTCGGCATCAACGACGACTACCTGCCGGACAACTCGGGTGAGTTCCGCGTCACGGTCTACTACTGAGGCGTCTACCTCTCCTCGTGGTGGTGCCGGACGTCCTTGGCCTCCACCACGAAGATCACGTCTTCCGCGATGTTCGTGGCGTGGTCGGCGATCCGCTCCAGGTGGCGGCTGATCAGGATGAGTCCCAGGGCCCGCTCGATGGTGCCGGGGTCGGCCATCATGTACGTGAGCAGGACCCGGAAGACTTGGTCCTTGAGCTGGTCCACCTCGTCGTCGCGCGCGAGGATGGCGCGGGCCAGATTCGCGTCCTTTCGCACGAAGGCATCGAGGCTCTCGCGGGTCATCTTTTCTGCGATCTCCGCCATTCGGGGCAGGTCGATGAGGGGCTTGAGCGGCGGGTGGGCGAGGACGCGCACCGCCTGCTCGCCGATGTTCACGGCCTGATCGCCGATCCGCTCCAGGTCGGCGTTGATCTTCATGGCCGCGGTGATGAGCCGCAGGTCCGAGGCCATCGGTTGCTGGAGGGCGAGCAGGCGCAGGCACCGCTCGTCGATCTCGATCTGGAGGTCGTTGACGTCCTGGTCCGAGGCGATGATGCGCTCCGCCGCGTCCAGCCGGCGCTCGATGAGGGCGTGGACGGCAGAGTGCACCCGCTCCTCGACGAGGGCCCCCATGCTGAGGAGGCGGTTCTTGAGGGCCTGCAGTTCCTCCTCGAAATGGTGCCGCTCGAAGTGACGGCGTTGATCGTCCGCTCGGCGTTCGGGCATCGTGGTCCTCTCTATCCAAAACGGCCCGTGATGTAGTCCTCCGTCCGCTGATCGCGCGGGCCTGTGAACACCTGTTGGGTGCGCCCGAACTCCACCAGCTCGCCCAGGAGCATGAACCCGCTGTCGTCGGAGACGCGGGCCGCCTGCTGCATGTTGTGGGTGACGATGACGATGGTGTAGCGGACCACCAGTTGCTTCATCAGCTCCTCGATGTGCAGGGTGGCGATGGGGTCGAGAGCCGAGCACGGCTCGTCCATCAGGAGGACGTTGGGCTCGACGGCGATCACCCGGGCGATGCACAGCCGCTGTTGTTGCTCGCCGGAAAGCAGGGTGGCGTCTTCCTCCAGGCGGTCCTTGAGCTCGTCCCACAGGCCCACCGCACGCAAGCTCCTCTCCACGATCTCGTCGAGCTCACGACCACCGGCCAGGGCGTGGATGTGCGGCCCGTAGGCCACGTTGGCGTACACGGAGAGCGGGAAAGGATTGGGGCGCTGGAAGACCATGCCCACGCGCTTGCGCAGGGAGTCCACGTCGAAGCGCCGGACCCCATAGATGGGCTGTCCCTCCAGCTCGACCCGGCCCTCGATGCGCACTCCGGGGATGAGATCGTTCATGCGGTTGAAGGTGCGCAGCAGCGTAGACTTGCCGCAGCCGGAAGGGCCGATGAGAGCGGTGATGCGCCGCTCGGCCACCGAGAGGCTCACGTGCTTCAGGGCCTGGAAGTCGCCGTAGAAGAGGTTGAGGCCCTCCGTGCGCAGCTTCGGGGGGGCGGCCATGGCTATCCGAACCGCCCCTCGATGTAGTCGGCGGTGCGGCTGTCGCGGGGGGCGGTGAAGAGCCTTTCCGTGGGTTCGTCCTCCACCAGCTCCCCCATCAGGAAGAAGGCCGTGCGCTCCGAGACCCGGGCCGCCTGCTTGGTGTTGTTGGTGACGATGAGCCAGGTGTATCGCTCCTTGAGCGACTCCATGGCTTCCTCGATCTTGAGGGTGGAGATCGGATCGAGGCCGGAGCAGGGCTCGTCGAGCAGGATTACTTCCGGTTCCAGGGCGATGGCCCGGGCGATGCACAGGCGCTGCTGCTGGCCGCCCGAGAGCGTGAACGCGGACTGATGGAGGCGGTCCTTCACCTCGCCCCATAGCTGGGCCGCGGTGAGGCTCTTCTCCACCAGCTCGTCCAGGCGCGCGCGCTGCTTGACCCCGGCGAGGCGCGGCCCGAACACCAGGTTCTCGTAGATCGATCGGGGCAGGGGCTGGGGAGTGGCGAAGACCATCGGCACCTTGCGCCGAATCCGAGCCCGATCGATCTTGCCGGTGAGGAGGTCGACACCGTCCAGCCGCACCTCGCCCTCCACCTTTGCGCGGTCCACTTCGATGGAGAGCAGGTTGATGGTGCGGAGGATGGAGGTCTTGCCGCTACCGGCCGGTCCGATGAAGGCATAGATGAAGTTGCGGGGAATGGCCAAGCTGACGCTCCGTACCACGGGCGGCGCGTCCTCGTAGCGGACGCTGAGGTTCCGGATCTCGAGTTTGGCGGGGGCGTTCACCGGTAGCGTCGGATGAAACGGTTCATGAGCGTGTAGGCGGATACGTTGATGACGAGGATGGAGAGGACGAGCACCGCGGCCGACGCGTAGGCCTTCTCGGCGGAGATGCCCTCCCGCGCGAGCTGGTAGAAGTGGACGGAAAGCGTGCGGGTCCCGTCGAACAGCGAGGTGGGCACCACCTGGGAGAGGCTGGAGCCGGCGGTGAAGATGACGGCCGCCGTCTCGCTGATCGACCGGCCCATGCCCAGGATCACGCCGGTGACGATGCCGGGCAGGGCAGAGGGCAGGACCACCTTCACGATGCTCTGCCACTTGGTGGCGCCCAGGGTCAGGGCGACCTCGCGGTAGCCGGCGGGCACGGCCTTGATGGCTTCCTCCGACGTGCGGATCACGGTGGGGAGGACCATGAAGGCCAGGGTGAGCCCGCCGGCCAGGATCGACCAGCCGAACCCAAGGGTGATCACGAAGAACACGAAGCCGAACAGGCCGAAAATGATGGACGGCACGCCTGCCAGCGAGTCGGCGCCGAATCGGACCATGCGCGTGAAGCGGTTCTCGCGGGTGAACTCGGTCAGGTAGATGGCCGTGCCCAGCCCGAGCGGCGTGGCGATGGCCACCGCGAACAGCGTGACGGCCAGCGTCCCCACGATGATGGGCCAGACGCCGCCCTCGCGGCCGCTGGCGCGCGGCGGCTGGGAGAGGAACTCCCAGGTCACATGCGGCAGGCCGCGCTGCAGGACGAAGACGATGATAAAGGCCAGAACGAGAACCGTCGTTGCCATCATCGCCCACAGCAGCACGGACACCAGCGCCTGCGCCTGGCGGGGGCTCACGCGGCGACGGACGGCGGTGCTCATGGCCTCTGCGTGCCGGTGACGCCGGGAGCGCCCGGCGGGGACTCGCCCTGAGGCGCGTCGTCGCGCGCTGCCTGGAGGTCCTCGGCGCCGGCCGCCGGCGCGGTCGCGCGCTTGACCCGGCGGCCGCGGGCCAGGTTGGCCACCGTGTTCAGGGCCATGATGATCGCGAACAGCACGATGCCGGTGGCGAACAGGGCGGCCTGGTGGTCGCCCGCGGCGTAGCCCATCTCGAGCGCGATGTTGGCCGTGAGCGTGCGCACGGGATCGAGGGGCGAGCGCGGCATCTGCACCGAGTTCCCCGCCACCATGATCACGGCCATTGTCTCCCCCACCGCCCGGCCCATGCCCAGGATGATGGCCGCCACGAGCCCCGAGCGGGCGGCGGGCAACACCACTCGCCGGATGGTCTGCCAGCGCGTGGCTCCCATGGCCAGCGAGGCCTCGCGATAGGAGTTGGGCACCGCCTGGAGGGCGTCGATGGAGATGCCGATGATCGTGGGCAGCACCATGATGCCCAGGATGAGCGAGGCGGCCAGGGCCGAGGCGCCCGGCCCGCCGAGGTTGCTGCGGATCCAGGGCAGCAGGACCACGATGCCGATGAAGCCGTAGACCACGGAGGGGATGCCGGCCAGGATCTCGATGACGGGCTTGAGAAGCGTGCGCGCCCGGTCGGGCGCCATCTCCGCCAGCACGATCGCGCACGCCAGACCGAAGGGCACCCCCAGCACCAGGGCCCCGAAGGTCACGACTGTCGAGCCCACGATCATGAGGCTGATGCCGAACAGTCCCTCTCCCGGGCGCCACTCCGTCGAGAAGAAGTTGCCGAGGCCGACCCGGGCCATGAGCGGCGCCCCCTCCCGGAAGATGAACAGGGTGATGAGGGCCAGGATGGTGATGCTGGAGAAGGCCAGCAGCATCAGCGCACGCTCGACGACCTTGTCGGATAGCCTCACTGCTTCGCGGGCGGGAAGAGGCCCTCCTTGCGACCGATCGCCTGGCCCTCGGGACCCAGGACCCAGTCGATGAACTCCTTGGCCGCTCCGCTCGGCGCTCCCTTGGTGAGGAAGAGGAAGGGCCGCACGAGCGGGTACCGGCCGGAGACGATCGTCTCCTCGTTCGGTTCCACACCCTCGAGTCTCAGGCCCTTGACGCTCGAGTCGACGACCCCATGCGAGACGTACCCGATGGCGGCAGGGTCGGTCGAGACCATCTGCCGCACGGCGCCCTGGGAGTCCTGCACGAGCGCGGCGCTGGTGATCTGCTTGCCGTTCATGACCATGTCCTCGAAGGCGCCGCGAGCGCCCGAGCCCTGCTCTCGGGTGACCACGGTGATCCTCCGGTCGGGTCCGCCGACCTCCTTCCAGCTCGTCGTTTCGCGCGAATAGATCTTGCGCAGCTGATCGACGGTGAGGTCGTTCACCGGCATGCTGGGATGGACGATCATCGTCTCGCCGTCCCTCGCCACCACGGTCGCCGTCACCGCCTGAGCTTCGTCGGGCTTCAACTCACGGGAGCACATCCCGATCTGAGCCGTCCCGGTCACGGCCGCCTTCACCCCGGCCGTGGAGCCGCCACCCTGGACGTGGATCTCGACCGCGGGATTCTTCGCCTGGAACGCCTCCGCCCACTTCTCGGCGAAGGGTTGGACGGAGGTGGACCCGGCCAGGGTGAGCCCGGTCGCGGGCTTCCGGCCACAACCCAGCGCCCCGAGGAGCCCCGCCAGGACGAGAGCGCGGGCGACGAGCGGCCTCATGGTTTTCTCTCCCTTCGATGATGCGCCGCGCACCTCAGTTGGGCGCCCTGTCCTTCTCGAACCAGTATGCCGCGCCGCCGGTGAACCGGTTCTTCCGGCCACCGAAAAACCGGTGGGACGGCCGCGGGCGAGCCCCAGCCGGCGGGTCTCGGGCGACGCTACCGCCTAGTGCGGAGTGCCGTCAAGCCCGACGCCGACGCCGATTCAGGAGGAGGCGGGGCGGGGACTTGGCACGAATCGGTAGCCCAGGCCCACGATCGTCTCGACGTGGTCGCGCGCGGGCCCGAGCTTGAGCCGCAGGCGCCGGATGTGGGCGTCGATGCTCCGGGTCTCGATGTCGGTCTCGTAGCCCCAGACGTGCTCCAGGAGCCTTTCGCGGGTGACCACGCGTCCCGGCCGCTCCACCATGTACCGGAACAGCTCGAACTCCTTGGGGGTGAGCCGGATCTCCTGGCTGCGGTAGCGCACGAGGTAGGCGTCGAACTCCACCTCGAAGTTCTCGTCGTGATACGACGTCGCGGGACCCGACGCCTGCTCCGATCGGCGCAGGGCGGCCCGGCACCGGGCGGCGAGCTCCTTGAGGCTGAAGGGCTTGACCATGTAGTCGTCGGCGCCCATCTCCAGGCCGAGCACCCGGTCCACCTCGTCGCCGCGCGCGGAGACGATGATGATCGGCACGTGGGCCGTCCCGGACTGCCGCCGGATCATGCGGCATACCTCGAGACCGTCCATGCTCGGCAGGTTGAGGTCCAGCAGCACGAGGTCGACCCCCCGGCGCGAGGCCTCCAGCCCTTCCTCCCCGGTGAAGGCCAGCCGCACCTGCAGCCCCGCCTTGTCCAGCTGGTAGGCGATGGCCTCGGCGATGTCGCGGTCGTCTTCGATGAGCAGCACCCGCCGGCGCGTGTCCGCCGTCGGCGGCGGCGGGGCGGCGGCCCGGCCCGTGCCCCCCGCCTTCATGAGCCCGGCCTCTCCTCGTGGTGGTGCCGGACGTCCTTGGCCTCCACCACGAAGATCACGTCCTCCGCTATGTTCGTGGCATGGTCGGCGATCCGCTCCAGGTGCCGGCTGACCAGGATGAGGCCGAGCGCGCGCTCGATGGTGCCGGGGTCGGCCATCATGTAGGTGAGCAGCACCCGGAACACCTGGTCTTTCAGCTGGTCCACCTCGTCGTCGCGGGCCAGGATGGCACGGGCGAGCTTGGCGTCCTTGCGCACGAACGCGTCGAGGCTTTCGCGGGTCATCCGCTCCGAGATCTCGGCCATGCGCGGCAGGTCGATGAGGGGCTTCAGCGGCGGATGGGCGAGGATCCGCACCGCCTGCTCGGCGATGTTCACGGCCTGGTCGCCGATCCGCTCCAGGTCGGCGTTGATCTTCATGGCCGCGGTGATGAGCCGCAGGTCCGAGGCCATGGGCTGCTGGAGGGCGAGCAGGCGCAGGCACCGCTCGTCGATCTCGATCTGTAGGTCGTTGACGTCCTGGTCCGAGCCGATGATGCGCTCCGCGGTGTCGGGCCGCCGCTCGATCAGGGCGTTCGTCGCGTCGTGGACCCGCTCCTCGACGAGCGCCCCCATGCTGAGGAGCCGGTTCTTGAGGACCTGTAGCTCCTCCTCGAAGTGGTGCCGCTCGAAGGGGCGGACCTTATTCGTCTGCCGGCGCTCTTCCATCGTGACCTCTCTAACCGAACCGGCCCGTGATGTAGTCTTCCGTCAACTTCTCCCGCGGGTTCGTGAACATGGCCGACGTGGGCTCGTACTCGACGAGGCGCCCGAGCCAGAAGAACGCGGTCTTGTCCGAGACCCGGGCCGCCTGCTGCAGGTTGTGGGTGACGATGACGATCGTGTAGTGCTCCTTCAGGCCGTACATCAGCTCCTCGATCTTCACCGTCGCGATGGGGTCCAGGGCCGAGCACGGCTCGTCCATCAGGACGATCTCCGGCTCGACCGCGATCGCGCGCGCGATGCAGAGCCGCTGCTGCTGGCCGCCGGACAGGCTGAGCCCGCTCTCGTCCAGGCGGTCCTTGACCTCGTCCCACAGCGCCGCCGCGCGCAGGCTCTGCTCGGCCGCCTCGTCCAGGACGGGCTTGTCCTTCACCCCCGCGATGCGCAGCCCGTACACGACGTTCTCGTAGATGGACTTCGGGAACGGGTTGGACTTCTGGAAGACCATGCCGATCCGGCGCCGCACCTCGATGACGTCGGCCTTGGGGGCGTAGATGTCGGCGCCCTTGACCCGGATCGAGCCCGTGATCGTCGTGTTGTCGATGAGGTCGTTCATCCGGTTGAGGCAGCGCAGCAGCGTCGACTTGCCGCAGCCGGAGGGCCCGATGAAGGCGGTGACCATCTTCTCGCCGATGTCCATCGAGATGTTGTGCAGGACGTGGTTGTCGCCGTAGCTGAGGTTGACTTCCCGGAGCTCGATGGCGACCTGGCCCGTGCCCGCGTGCGGATCGCTCGCGCGCACCTCCGTCTTGATCCGCAGCCCCTGGTCGAGCGTCTCTGCCTCTGCCATTTCTTCCCTCAAAAGGCCGACGTCTGGTACTTCCTCCGCAGCCGGTTGCGCACGATGATCGCCGTGAGGTTGAGCAGCACCACGATGGCGAGCAGGAGGATGGTCGTGGTGTAGACCATGGGCTTGGCGGCCTCGACGTTGGGGCTCTGGAACCCCACGTCGTAGATGTGGAAGCCCAGGTGCATGAACTTCCGGTCCAGGTGCAGGAATGGGAAGAAGCGGTCGAGGGGCAGGTCGGGCGCCAGCTTGACCACGCCCGTGATCATGAGGGGGGCCACCTCGCCCGCCCCCCGGGCCATGGCCAGGATGAGGCCGGTGAGGATCCCGGGCGCGGCGGCGGGCAGCACCACCCGCTGGATCGTCTGCCACTTGGTGGCCCCCGCGGCCAGCGAGGCCTCGCGCATCGATCGGGGGACCGCGGCCAGCGCTTCCTCGGCGGCCACGATCACCACCGGCACCGTGAGCAGGGCCAGCGTGAGCGATGCCCACAGGATTCCCCCCGTGCCGAAGGTCGGGGTGGGGAGCGCCTCCCGGTAGAGGGTCCGGTCGACGGCGCCCCCCACCACGTATACGAAGAACCCCAGCCCGAACACCCCGAAGACGATCGACGGCACGCCGGCCAGGTTGTTGACCGCGATCCGGACAATGCGCACGAGGGCACCCTGGCGGGCGTACTCGCGCAGGTAGAGCGCGGCCAGGACGCCGAAGGGGACGGCGAACAGGCTCATGAGGAACACCATCATCACGGTCCCGAAGATGGCGGGGAAGATCCCGCCTTCCGTGTTGGACTCCCGCGGATCGCCGGTCACGAACTCCAAGAGCCGCGAGCCGTAGACGCGCAGGCGGCCCCAGACCGTGAGCCGGTTGGGGCGGAACGCGCGGAAGATGTCCAGGGTCCGCAACTCCTTCTCCTGGCCGTCGGCGGTGCGGACGACGAGGAAGCTCTGGCTGGTGGCCTCCACCAGCTTCTGCAGCTCCTCTTGCTTGACCCGGTAGCGCTCCTGCTGCTCGGCGATGCGCCGCTCCAGCTCCGCGCGCCGGGCCGCGACGTCCGCGCCCGGCCGCCGGGCCTGCTCCAGCTCCAGCCGCCGCAGGCCGAGCCGCGCCTGTTCGATGCGGTAGTTGATCTCGCCGATCTCCTCCCGCTCGATCCGGCGCTGCGCCTTCCGATCGCGGTGGGCGCGCGCGAGGTAGGGCTTCACGGCCACCCATACCTGCTCGCTGCCCTCCGCCACCACGCGGCCGGCGTCGGTCAGGCGCGCGGGCGTGCCGAGCAGCGGGCCGTACTCCCGCCGCTCCACGTAGGCGACGTCGGGCGGCTGATCCTGCGAGACGATCTGGTCATCGTCGATCCACTTGAAGTCGAACCCCAGCAGGTCCCGGTTGCCGACCTTGAGCTGCAGGCGGTGCCTCTTGTTGTGCTCTGGCGTGCCCGGCTGCGGGATGGGCTCACGGCCGACCACCTGCCCGAGGAAGACGGAGCCGTCCTTCAGCGTGACCTTCACGAGCGGCTGGGGCCAGAAGAAGCCCAGCCCGTTGACGAGCACGACCCCGATGAGGCCGCTGATCATCAGGAGGCAGAGGCCGAGGGCGCTGCCGGTGAACCAGACCCAGCCGTCGCCGGTGCGGACGGGACGGCCCAGTTTCGGCCGGGTGGCGTCGGCGCTCGGCGTTTCGGCAGTGACGGTCGACATCAGAGGGCCCGGTACTTCTCGCGCAACCGCTGCCGGACCACCTCGGCGAGCGTGTTGACGACGAAGGTCATGGTGAACAGCAGCGCCGCGGCCAGGAAGAGGATCCGGTAGAGCGTCCCGCCATGGGGCGCTTCCGGGATCTCCACCGCGATGTTGGCGGAGAGGGTGCGCATGCCGTTGAAGATCGACCAGTCGAGCACGGGCGTGTTGCCGGTGGCCATGAGGACGATCATCGTCTCGCCCACCGCGCGGCCGAAGCCGATCATGATCGCGGAGAAGACGCCCGGGCTGGCGGTGGGGACGACGACGCGGAGGGCGGTCTGCCACCGGCTGGCCCCGAGGGCGAGGGAGCCCGCGGTGAGGTGGGAGGGCACGCTGGAGAACGCGTCGTCGGCGATCGTGAAGATGATGGGGATGACCGCGAAGCCCATGGCCAGACCCACGACCAGGCTGTTGCGCTGGTCGTAGGTGAGGCCCAGCGCGCTCGACAGCCACAGCCGGAAGTCGCCGCCGAACAGCGCGGCCTCCACCACCGGCCCCAGGCGCAGCGAGATCCAGGCTCCGAGAAGCAGCAGGGGCAGGATCAGCGCCAGCTCCATTCCCGGTTTGAGGCGCTTGGCCGCCTTCCGGGGAAGGCGCGCCCACAGCAGCACGCCCGCCGTCCCCGCCACGGGCATGATGACCATCATGAGGAGGATCGGCACCACGTAGCGCTCGACGAGGGGGGCCAGGTAGAGCCCGGCCACGAAACCGATCACGACGCTCGGCAGGGCGGCCATCACCTCCACGGTGGGCTTGATCCGGCCGCGGATGTCCGGGTGGACGAACTGGGAGGTATAGAGCGCGCCCATCACCGCGAGCGGGATGGCGAAGAGGAGCGCGTAGAAGGTGCCCTTCAGCGTGCCAAAGACCAGGGGCACCAGGCTGAACTTCGTCTCGAAGTCGTTCGTGGCCCCGGTGGATTGCCACACGTACTCCGGCCGGCCGTAGCCCTCGTACCAGACCTTGCCGAACAGCGCCCGCCAGGAAACCTCCGGGTGCGGCGCCTCCACGTCGTAGCGCGCCAGGCTGCCGTCCTCGCGGGCCACGAGCAGGCCGTCCCCCTTCGGGGTGATCATCGCCGCG
>Ga0184632_10000640_pt1 | contig 14048 bp, 18 predicted proteins | sample PLM31_50_b1_FD_133153 | JGI IMG/M metagenome (GOLD analysis project Ga0184632, IMG submission 133153) | Groundwater sediment microbial communities from an aquifer in East River, Colorado, USA - PLM3-1_50_b1 | ecosystem: Environmental > Terrestrial > Soil > Riparian zone | place: USA: East... | reverse complement strand
CGGCCGCAAGATGCTCACGCTGCACGACGCGGGCGCGTACTCGCGCTTCTCCCCGTACGGCCTGACGAAGCACAGCTTCCACCACACGGGCGCGTACTCGATCCCGAACCTGGAGTTCGACGGCTACGTCGTGTACACGAACCGCGTGCCGACGACCGCAATGCGCGGCTTCGGCGTCACGTCGGTCTCGTTCGCGGTGGAGACGCACATGAGCCGCATCGCGGACGTGCTCGGAGTCGATCCGATCGAGATCCGGCTCAAGAACGCGAACCGCATCGGCGACACGTCGCCGAACGGCATCGTCTACACCGACCCGTCGACCGTCTCGACGATCCAGACGATGGCGGACGCGATCGGCCATGAGCTTCCGGCCGACTACCGGACGATGACGAACGAGCCCCGCGCGGGCGCGTTGCTGCCCGAGCACCTCGTGGCCCAGACCGCAAACCCGGAGGAGCACTAGCCATGGCCAAGCATCGAGGCAAAGGGATCGCGGCGATCGAGTACCCGACGGGGATGAACCAGAACGGCGACCCGTCACAGGCGTGGATCAAGGTCAAGCCCGACGGGCGCATCGACGTCTTCGCCGGAACCGCAGACATCGGGAACGGGTCGAAGACGATCCAGTCCCAGATCGTGGCCGAGACGATCGGCGTGCCCTACGACTGGGTCACGTACGACAACTCGAACACGGACTCCTCGCCCATGTGCACCGGGACGTTCGCCTCGCGGGCGACCTTCGTCGCGGGAATGGCTGCGCTGAAGGCGGCGCAGGAGGTGAAGGCGAAGCTGCTCGAGATCGCGGGCAAGGAGCTCGAGATCGACCCCTCCGACCTCGAGATCGTCGACGGTGAGGTGATCGCCAAGGGTTCGCCGCAGACGAAGATGTCGGTCTCAGACGTGGCCGGAGCGGCCACGTTCGGGTACGGCGAGCTGATCACCGGCACAGGTGCGCAGCTCAAGCCGTACGCCGCGATCATCGACTCGGAGACCGGGACGGTCGATTCACCTCCCCACTCCGCGATTTCGTACGCCACCTGCGCGGCCGAGGTCGAGGTGGACGACGAGACGGGCCATGTGCGCGTTCTCCGGCTCCAGCAGTGCTACGACGTCGGGCGCGCGATCAACCCGACGCAGGTCGAGGGCCAGATCGAGGGCGGGGCGATGATGGGCCTCGGGCTCGGCGTCCTCGAGAACTGTTACCCGTACTACCCGGACGTCGAGAACCGCGGCGGTCAGTTCGGGAGCTACCTCGCCCCGGGCATGGAGGAGATGCCGCAGATCGACACGATCCTCATCGAGAACCCCTCGGCCGACGGGCCGTACGGCGCGAAGGGGATCGGCGAAATGGCGAACAACCCGCAGCCGCCGGCGATCGCCGCCGCGGTCTACGACGCTGTCGGCGTGTGGGTCACCGAGCTCCCGATCACACCCGAGCGCGTCCTCCGCGCGCTCGAGGCGAAGGCCGAGCCGAGGCGCGAGGGCAGGAAGGTCGTGTTCGACGAGGAGCTCTCGGTGAACGCGGTCTCAAGCGGCGGCATGCGGTTCGAGGTGCCCGCCTGACCTCGCCGTTTCGGACGTGGAACGGCGTCGATCGCCACACCCTCTTCCCGGGTGTGGCGATCCATGCCATCGGCGGCGAGCAGGTGATGATCTGCCACGTCACGTATGAGGCGGGCACGCGGGTGGCGCGGCACTCGCACCCGACCGCCGAGCAGGTCATGTGGATCGTCGATGGCGACGTGACGATGACGGTCGGCGACGAGACGAAGAAGCTCGGAGCAGGTGACGTCGTCGTCGTGAACCGAGGCGTCGAGCACGAGCTTTACTCAGAAGGTGGGATGACCTTCGTCGAGGCGCTCTCGCCCGTGCTGCGCGATCACGTGCCGGATCCCGAGCGCGACCTCGTGCTCGGCGAGCAGGGCGACTCGCTGCACGCCGCGCGATAGGCGCTCCAGCCCTCGCTAGGCCGCCCTCACCTCCCTCGGCTTGTCGTAGCAACGAAACTCGCGGCCGAGGAGCAGCACGCTGGCCTGCGCGAGTGTTCGGGAATGTCTCTTGACGATGAGCGCGCGCCGCTCGCCTATGGATGATGGCGCTTCCGGCTAAACGATCCTGCCAGGCTGTGCATCTAACTAGTGGATGACACAGCCGCAGCGCAATTCAGCTGAGACCAACTCGATCGTCGACATCGAGGCGATCTATCGGGAGCAGTACTCGCGCCTCCTTCGCTTCGCAGTCGCAAACCTCGGCGATGTCGAGCGCGGCCGAGATGCAGTCCACGAAGCCTTCGTACGAGCGATCAGGTCGGTCAGCGACTTTCGCGGCCAAGGACGTCTCGAGTCGTGGCTGTGGCGGATTCTCGTGAATGTCTGCATGGCGGAAAAGAGACGTCGTGTCGTACCGACCGAGGGCTGGCTGTTGCAGACGAGCACCGATGACCCTCCCGAGTGGCCCGAAATTCGGGAAGCGATTGCCTCTCTACCCGAGAGGCAGAGGACCACTCTCTTTCTTCGTCATTACGCCGACCTCGACTACGACCAGATCGGGGCCGTACTCGGCGTCGCCCGCGGAACGGTGGCGGCAACCCTGAACACAGCGCACACGAGACTCCGATCTGTCCTTGGAGAGGTGAAGAGATGACTGACTACTTGAGTGTCGTCCTGGACGAGCTCGTCCCTGAATGTGTCGACGAGGAGGGCGACTGGGGGCGCGTAGTCGCCGACGCCGGCGGTGAGACCCCCGCGATGACTGCCGAGGAGTGGGCGCTTGACGGGGCCAGCACATCGACGGTGTCCCGTGAGAGACGCAGCCGCTCACAAAGACGGTGGCTCACCCGCCGCCGGCTTGTGGTCATTGGCCTGTCGGCTGCTCTGGCTGCGCTCCTCGTCACGCCGGCGTTCGGCATCGGCGGTCGCCTCCTCGATCTGATCGAGGACGAACCGGCGCGGCGGCCAGAGGTGCGGATCTCCAGCTGGTCGCTCGACGGGCGGAGGATCGCCTTCGTGAGCCGGCGCGACCGTGGCAACTGGGAGCTCTCCGTCGTGAACGCCGACGGAAGCGGGCAGCAGAAGTTGGCGAGCGTGGCCGGAAACGCCACTCCCGCCTGGTCGCCCGACGGACGGAGAGTCGCCTTCGAAGGCCCGCGCGACGGCGAACACGACGGCCTCTACGTCATGAATGCCGATGGAAGCGGGCAGCGGAAGCTGGCTCGTAGGGCACACGCCCCCGCTTGGTCGCCCGACGGGCGGAGAATCGCCTTCATCTGGGGACACAAGCTCTACGTCATGAACGCCGATGGAACCGAGCGCCGAACCGTGCAGAAGAGCCATGGCGGGGGCTCTCTCAGATGGTCACCCGACGGGCGGAAGCTCGTCTTCCTGTCGGCTGGAGAGGGTTGCAACACATGCTTCACCTTCCATGTCGTGAACACCGACGGAAGCGCACCTCAGAGCATGAGCGTCGGAGTCGCAGGTGCTCGGGAGGGCTCTCACTGGTGGGAGCAGGCTCCCGTGTCTGACCCTTCCTGGTCGCCCGACGGGCGCAGGATCGCATTCGCGCGCCTCAACGACCACGGCGGGATCTACGTCGTAAATGCCGACCTCAGTGGATTGCGGAGGCTGGCGCGAACGTCGTCGGGGAGCTACGCCGCTCCTGCCTGGTCGCCCGACGGGGGAAAGATCGCCTTCGGCTTTGACCGCGACGACAATTCCGAGGTCTTCGTCATGAAGGCCGACGGCAGTGGGCTGCGCAACCTGACCCGCAACCCGGCAAGCGACGCCGACCCCTCCTGGTCGCTTGACGGGCGGAAGCTCGCCTTCGTCAGCGACCGCGACGGTGATCTCGACGTGTACGTCATGAACGCCGACGGGGGCGGGCAGCGAAGGCTGACGCGGCTCAAATGAGGGAACTGATGCGCGAGCGACCGAACGGAGTCTTCGTGACGCTCGTCGTAGTCGTCTTGATAGCGGCCATCGTCGGAACTGACGCGGCGTTCGCCACAGTGCGCGACTTCTTCTTCGCCGACCAATACGTGCACGGCAAGCTGACGCGGACGGTGGATGGCGTCAGGTTCTCGCTTCGCGTGCCGCCGCGCGCGGTCTGGGAGAACGATCACTACACGCGCGTCGGCACAAACAAGCCACGAACACGCAGCATGTTGATCACCAAGAACACCGTCGGACCCCAGGGTGCAGAGGCGGTGATCTTCTGGACTGCCGTCCCGGACGGCGGCGAGGCTCATCCGTGCGACAACCTCATGGGTGGTCTTCGCTCCGCCGCTGACCTCGCAGCGGCAGTGACGAGGGCACCGGGCATCAAGGTCGTCAAGCGCCCCGCGCGCGTCACCGTCGGCGGACGCCCAGCGATGATGGTGGTGCTCAGCGTCCGCAAGCCGAGTCTCGGCTGCGACCCGGGATTCTTCTTCATGTGGGACTACAACATGGGCGGCGCTTTCTGGATTCAAACGGATGTGGGGGACGCGATCAGGGTGTGGATCGTCGATGTGCACGGTAAGCGCCTCGTCATAGAGGCCGAAACCAAGACACGCGACAGAGCTCTCGCCCAGGAGATCACGAAGATCGTCGATTCGATCCGCTTCGACTAGCCCGGGAGCACCGACAGACAGACCGCTGACTTGGGCGAGCGTGCTCCTGCTGGAGATGCGCGCACGGCCGCCTATCGCCCGCTAGAGCACCGGCTTGACGTCGACGACGGGCGTGCCGTCGATCGCCTCCAGCGGACCTACCGCGAGCTCGAGACCGTCGATCCCGAGCACCGTGACCTCATGCAGGCCGAGCGGATTCGGACGATCCGACGAGCGCGTCGCGAAGACACCCGTCAGCGGCCGCGACTCGTCGTCACGTGGATGCACCTGGAGGACGCTCCGATCCGCCTCGTGCAGCCAGGTCACGAGAACGAGCCGATCGCCCGTCCGGATCCCCTGGAGCGCGTCCGCAACGGACGGCTCCAGGAGGATCCACGCGTCGGGCGCCCCCTCGCCGCCCTGGCGAGGCGCGTCCGCCCGAGTTCGGAGCGGAGAGCGGACGACGCCGACCGGCTCGAGCACGTAGCCGTCGTCCGCCACGGCTCCCGCTAGCTCCGCTGCGCCACGCGCATCTGGTTGCCCGACGGGTCGCGGAAGCCCGCATCGACGCCGTACGGCTGCTCGGTCGGCTCCTGCGAGAACTCGACGCCGCGGCCCTTCAGCTCCTCGTACGTCCCCCGGATGTCGTCCGTGGCGAAGAAGAGCCCGGTCGCGGCGCCCTTTGCGACGAGCGTCTTGATCGCCGCCTGCGTCTCCGCGTCGAAGACGGGCGGGCCGGGGATGGCCATCAGCGTGATCGCGACGTCCGGCTGTCCCGGCACGCCGACCGTGAGCCACCGGAAGTTCCCGAACTCCGGGACAGTGACGTCCTCGCGAAGCTCGAGCCCCAGCTTCTCGGTGTAGAAGGCAAGCGCCTCCTCCTGGTCGTGAACCCAGACCTGCGTGGTGGTGAGCTGCTTCAACATGGCGTCTCCTTCGTCGGATTACTCGGAGGCCACGCTAGCTAGAGCCTGCTCCCCTGTCTTCTCCAAACGTGCTGTCTCGGGGCGCGCTTGAGCCATCAGGACGCACGTCGGGACGTACACGCGGGTGAGCGCGGGCGGGTGAGCCGCGCGGTACTGCGTCGGAGTCATCCCGTACGTGCGCCGGAAGCTCGTGGTGAACGAGCCGACGCTCCGGAGCCCGACCGTGAGGCAGATGTCCGCGACCGAGCGGTCGGTGTTCCGCAGTAGCGCGGCGGCACGTTCGAGCCGGCGCATCTGCAGGTATCGGTGTGGCGACTCGCCGAACTCGCGCCGGAACTCTCGGCCGAAGTGCGCAGGTGAGAGCTTCGCCGCGCGCGCGAGGACCTTCACGTCGAGCGGCTCGCGGTAGCGGGCGTCGACGAGGTCCTTCGCGCGCAGCAGGTGCCTCGCCGGATGGGCGGAGATCACCCCGCGAGGCTACCCGCCGACCTCATGCGGCCTCCGGGTTCGGCGTCGATCGAGCAAGCTCAGGTGGCTGCCTGGACGTGTCGCGCGGCGATGTGGCGGGCGACGATGGCGGCGTCTTCACCTACCCCGTTCAAGAGCGATGACTTGCGCTTGCGGAGGAAGTGGACGCCGACGAAGTAGAGGCCCGGCACGACGGTGCTCGCACCTTCTGTGTGGACAGGGAAACCGAGCTCGTCGAACGCGCCGGGGAAACGCACCCAGGCCTCGTAGTCGGGCCGAAAGCCACCCGCGAACACGACGGCGCCGAAGCCGCTCATGTTCACCTCCTCGGGCGCTTCGCCGTCGAACGGCTCCGGCCCGGGAATCTCCGGCAGCGGCAGGCCCCTTTCGGCGACGAGCTGCCGGACGAGATCCATGAGCTGCGCGTTCCGCTCGTCGCCCCAGGCGACGCTCTCGCCGAGGTCCGGCGCGAAGCGAGCGCGGCGGCCGTCGGCGCCGAGGAAGTGCCCGAGCATGGTGACGCCCAGCTTGCGCAGCGTGCGGTAGTGAAGGTCGTGGCCGCCGCCGGCTCCCGACGCCTGCACGTTGGCGAAGAGCCGAGCGGTGGGGTCCGGCAACGACTCGACCGTTACGTCGAGGAACCCCGTCTCGAGCGCCCACCACGACAGGTCCCGGTCGCCGAGCCTGCGGGGGAACCACGAAGCCCGCCCACAGGCCAGGGCGACATCACGGCCCGCCAGGTGGAGCTCCTCGGCGATCTGGCACCCCGACTGGCCGCTGCCGACGACCAGCACAGGGCCCGCCGGCAGTTCCGCCGGGTTGCGGTAGTCCTCGACGTCGATCTGAAGCAGATCCTTCGGGAGCGTGGTCGCTCCCGGCCGGTGGGGCCGCTGGTATGCGCCGGTGCTGAGGACCACTGTCCTGGCGACGATTTCGCCGGCCGACGTCTCGAGGAGGAAACCGCCGTCCCTCCCCGGCCTCAGTGAGGTCGCCTCGATGCCTTCTCGCACGGGCGCTTCGAACCCTGCCGCGTAGCGCTCGAGGTACGCCACGATCTCGTCCCGGGGCATGAAGCCGTCGGGGTCGCTGCCGTCGTAGTGATGGCCGGGAAGCTGGACGAACCAGTTCGGAGTTACCAGACAGAAGCTGTCCCAGCGCCCACGCCAGCTCTGCCCCATCCGGTCCCGCTCGAGCACCACATGGTCGACGCCCTCGTTCGTGAGCTCATGGCTGACCGCGAGCCCTGCCTGGCCGGCGCCGACGACGACGACCTCGATCCGATCGGTCATCCGGCGGCGATTCTATGCGGGGTGAGCGGGGCCGAGTGAACCGCCTGCCAGCGCCCTCGCTGAGCCAAGCATGAGTCGTTACAGGCCGCTCCGCGGCACCATGATTCGGACGGGATGAGCTCCAACATAGGGACCTGACCCCGTTGGAGGACGCCTACATCGGCACCCGGAGGTCACCGGTTCGAGTCCGGCTAGCAGGCCGACGAGGTGCGCTCAGCGCTTGTCCGGGCCCTCGCCGCTAATGATCTCCCAGGCTCGGCGGAGCTTCTGGTGCAGCTCGCTGCGATCGACGTCCTCAACGCCGGTTACCTCAATCATCCCAGGATTCTCGGTCGGCTCGGGCAGCCGCTCGGCGTCGGCGGAGGTGAGGCCCAGAACTACTCCTCGCTCGTAGATCTCGGCCACCTGCAGGGCGTCGGCGAACCGCAGCGCGCCTGGAACCCAGCTCACGTCGATCACGATTCCGTCGAATACGTTCTCCTCAGAGTCGGCGAGTACGTACTGGACCTCTCCAAGCTTCTCGCCGTCGCGCGAGAACACCTCGACGCCGGGTTCGAGCACAAGGTACGAGCTTGGCGCACCGAGGTCATCCATCGCCGAGACGATAGCCGCCGACCTCAATCTTGCGCCCGAGGTTGATACCGCGCATGCAAGGGTCACGGTCCACCATGTTGCACTCGCCGTGTGCGACGATCGCACTGGCTCGGACTTCGAGCCCGCCGCGGTCGCATCCGTGATGATCCGGAAGTGATGAGCTCCACTGGGCGGCGCCTGACTCCGTGAGCTGGCGGTTGTCCGCACGATGAAAGAGGTGCGCGTCTGGATCGTCGGGTTCGGGACGGTCGGCCAGTGGCTCCTCGGCGCTATGCACGCGCAGGCGCCGAGGCTCGCAGACCGCTACGGCTTCGTACCAAAGGTCGTGGGCGTGGCCAACGCACGGGACGGATTCGTCTACGACGCGAGCGGCCTCGATCCGCAAACCGTTCTCGAGTTTGCATCCGCCGGCCGGTCGCTCATTCAGCTCGACGGAGTTCGACATTGGCGGAGCAGCGCACAGGGGCTCGCCGCGACCGATGCCGACGTGCTCGTCGAGGTGACCGCGAGTCCCGCCGACAGCGGCGAGCCCGGCGTCACGCACATGCGGGACGCGCTTCGGCGCGGGATTGCAGTGGTGACCTCCAACAAATGGCCCGTCGCGCTCCACGGTGTCGAGCTCACAGCGCTCGCGCGCAAGAAGGGAGTTCGGTTTCGGGCGGAGTCCACGGTCATGTCGGGAACCCCGGTCCTCAGCACGCTCGTGGACGGATTGGCGGGGACGACGCCGATCTCGCTTCGAGGCATCCTCAACGCCACGGCCAACTTCATCCTCACGCGAATGGAGCAGGGCGCGTCCCATGAGGACGCCCTCGCCGAGGCACGGGACCTGGGGCTGGCCGAGCGCGACCCGACTGCCGACGTCGAAGGATACGACGCGATGGCAAAGGCGATGATCCTCGCGGGACTCGTGTTCGAGAAGCAGCTGCGTCCCGAGGATGTCGTCCGTCACGGGATCTCGAAAGTCGATCGGGCGCAGATCGACGCGGCGGCGTCTGAGGGTGCTCGCATCAAGGAGCTCGTGACGCTCGAGCTCTCCGAGGCGGGCGGTCAGTCGAGCGTTATGGCGCGAGTTGAGCCCACCCTCCTTCCCACCGAGGACCGTCTCGCCGGCGTCTCCGGGGTCGTAAACGCGGTCGTCTGCCGAGCTGAACCCGTCGGAGAGGTGACAGTGACAGGTCCCGGCGCCGGACCGGAGCTCGCAGGTCAGGGCGTTTTCAGCGACTTCATTGCGGTCGCGCGGGGCGTAAGCCCACGAGCCCGAGGCTGAGCTCGCGTAGACGGGGCCCCAGATGGATCCGTGGCCGGCCCCTATCGGACGCCGTTAGATGCGGGTCGAGCCTATCCTCAGCGGCCGAAAGGAAGGGTTTCGCGTACGCGGCAGCGGTCCAATTCGAATTCCTCGATCAGCGTGGCCGCCTCAACGACGCAAGACACCGGGAGCAGCGGCTCGACGCGAGCGGCGACCTGCTCGAAGGTGATGGCGTACTCACCTCCCAGCCGGCCGAGCGTGCAATGCGGGGGCGGATCGCCGCCTGGCTCGCGGTAGGGCGGGTACTCGGGATACACGGCCCAGAGCGCCCGCATCGTCGCGCGCAGCTCGTTGTCGGGCTCCGGCGCCGCGTAGACCACCTTGCCCGGGAATGCAGCCAAGCTAGTGAGCTGGAACTCGAGCCGGGGGCGATCCGCGAAGAAGGCACGCAACCGCTCCAGATCCGCCTCGCTCACCGACTGGGCCGGAATCCAGGGGTACAGCAGTGTCAGCGAGAGCGGGATCTGCTCGGGGAGCCGCTCGGGATACAGCTCGCGGTGCGCCTGCGCGAGCTCGGCATCCGCGTCTTCGAGGACCAACGTGATGAAGGTTTCGAGCGGTCGCTTCGCCATCAGTCGGCTCTCAGACGCTGATCCCGAGGTGCTCGAGGAGTGCGTCGGCGTCCGCGTTGATCGCGATGGGACGTACGACGTCCGCGACTGGCTGCGGCGTTTTGAGGCCGTCTCCCGTTACGAGGAGCACCACTGTCTCCTCCGCGCCGATCTCACCTCGGTGGGCCGCCTCGCGGAGAGCGCCGAGCGTTACGCCCGCAGCGGTCTCGCCGAAGACGCCACTCGTCTCCGCGAGGAGCGCCATGTTTTGTCCGATGTCGTCCTCGGGGACCGCGAAGATCGCGCCTCCCGAGCTCTTTGCCGTCACCACGGCCAGGTCGCCGTCGGCCGGGTTGCCGATCGCGAGCGAGCGGGCGACAGTGCACGGCTTGACCGGCGTCACCTTGCGGTTCTCGGCGAAGGCGGCTGCGACCGGAGAGCAGCCCTCCGCCTGGCCCCCGTACAGCCGCGGCGTCGACCCGTCCACGAGCGCGAGCTCCCGTAGTTGAGCGAAGCCCTGGTGGAGCTTCGAGAAGAGCGCCCCAGAGGCAATCGGGCAGGCAACGGCCGCCGGGAGCCGCCAGCCGAGCTGCTCTGCGATCTCGAACGCGAGCGTCTTCGAGCCTTCGGCGTAGTAGGAGCGGAGGCCGACGTTGACGAACGCCCAGTCGAGCTCGAAGGAGAGCTCGACCGTCAGCCTGCCGCAATCGTCGTAGCTCCCGTCGACGGCGTAGATGGTCGCCCCGTAGACGGCGGTCGCGCCGATCTTTTCGGGCTCGAGGTCGGCGGGGCAGAAGACGACCGCCTCGATCCCCTCGGCGGCGGCTCGCGCGGCAACTGCGTTCGCGAGGTTCCCCGTCGAGGAGCACGCGAGCGTCGTGCATCCGAGCTCGAGCGCCTTCGCGGCGGCGACGGCGACGACGCGGTCCTTGAACGAGTGTGTCGGGTTCGCGGTGTCGAGCTTCAGGTAGAGCTCGCCGATGCCGAGTGCGCTCGCGAGCCGCGGGGCGGGTTGCAGTGGCGTGAACCCGGGCGCGAGTCGCGGTTCCTCGGGTGGCGCAACGGGAAGCAGCTCTGCGTAGCGCCAGATCGAGGGTGGCCCCGCCTCCACCGTCTCCCGCGTGAATGTCTCGCGGAGCGCATCCGTGTCGTAGACGGGGTCGAGCGGCCCAAAGCAGCGGGCGCAGACACCCACCGCCTCGAGCGCGTACTCGCGCTCGCAGACCCGGCAACGAAGAACCAGAGCTGGCACGACGACCTCCTTCTTCTCGCTCGACACATCCGACCGGGCTTGGCACCTTGCTCGTCCGAGCAGGTTGCCGAGGCTTCATAGGGCCGGTCCCTCAGCCTCTCTCGATGCGGAGCGAGGCGTGCCTCGCTACCGGTCGCTCAGTATACGAAAGTGAAGTACTGCCGCTGCGGCGCTTCGGCGCCCGGCCGGTGTGTCTAGCCGGACGTGATGTAGTCGGTCAGATACTGGATCTCGAAGGTCTGCAGCTTCGACTTGAACTTGACGAGGTCGCCGATCGAGACGAGCCCGACGACCTTGCCCTCTTCGACGACGGGGACGTGGCGGATGCGGCGGTCGGTCATCAGCGCCATGCACTCGTCGATCGTCGTCTGGGGCGAAGCGACGATCAGAGGCGAGGACATGATTTCGCGAACGGCCGTCTCCCGTTCGGCACGCCCCTCGAGGGTCACGCGGCGGAGATAGTCGCGCTCGGTGACGATCCCCGAGATCTCGCCGCCTTCCGTCACGAGGAGCGACCCGATGTTCATCTCGACCATCAGCTGCACGGCCTCGAACACCGATGCGCCTGCGTCGATCTCGAAGACGTCGCCGCCCTTCTCCTCGAGGATCTCGTAGAGCCGGTTGACCGTCATCTCTCTACCCCATTCCTGTCGATTCACGCTTCGTCGAGCGTCCCTCGCCGCGAGCCTAGCGACGGTTGTCTCACTCGGGCGAGGGCCAGGGGTAGAAGATGATGTGCACCCCGAGGATCACGAACCCGGCCAGGAACACCATCGCCAGCCAGGGAATGCGAGCCGAGAGGTTCGTCGCCGTACGTGCTACTCCGGGCCAGGGGATGCGCTCTCGTCCGAAGGCTGCGAGGAGCTCCGGGATCAGAACGACGATCGCGAGGGCGCCCCAGATGACGTATCCCACTTGATCCTTGGTCATGGTTCAGCCCTCCGATCGGCGGTTGGGCCAGGGGAAGAAGACGATGCGTGCGGCGAGCGCGGAGAGCCCGCCGAGAATCACGAGCCCGGTCCAGTGGTGATCCTCCTGGAGATTCCCGGCCGTGCTCGAGAGGGTCGGCCAGGGTGTGCTGTCGCCGTCGAATGCGGCAACGCACTCGAAGACGAGAATGACGAGGGCGATGCTGCCCCAGAGCACGTAGCCGAACAGCTCCCGTCGCGTCCAGGGTCCCGATTCGACAGAGCCCGGGCCCAACCACGGTTCCGGAGCGCTGATGGGCGACTGCTGTGGTTGCGCCTGCCTCGCTTCGTCGGCTGAGAGCTTTTCCAGCGCCATGCGAGCCTCCTTGGTCGAGTGGAACCGGTATAGCGAACCGCTCGACCCGAGGCATGTGGCCGCAGCCCCAGTGCGCGAGGAGCGCGCTTGCCTAGATGAGCCCGGCGCGGGTCGCCTGGGCGGCCGCTGCGGCCCGCGACGACTGGCCGAGCTTGCGCAGGAGGTTCGCGACGTGCCGGTGCACGGTGTGCTCGCTCAGAACGAGTGACGACGCGATCTCGCGGTTCGAGAGGCCAGCGGCGACGAGGCGCAGCACCTCGGTCTCCCGCCGGCTGAGCGGCGAGTCGCCGTTCGACTCCACGACGACCGCGTCGTCGAGGAAGCCGGCGAGCGAGCGCTGGAGCTCGCGCTGATCGTCCATGTGCGGTAGATGGGAGTCGCCGCCGAGCGCGACGAAGCGTGCGTTGGGAAGAAGCGACGCGAGCTCGCGGCCTCGGCTGATCGGCACCGTGCGATCGCCGCGGCGGTGGAGGACGAGAGTCGGCATCGTCACACCTGCGAGGAACGGCCGCGCACTCGCCGTCAGCTCGAGCTCGAGGAACGCTGACGCGACCTCGGCGTCGGCCGAGTGGCGCTGGTAGCGACTCAGCGCAGCGATCTCGTCCCCGCTCGCGCGCGGCACGATGAGGCCCGCGAGCATCTGGGCGGCCAGCGCCCAGTTGACGCGCACGAAGTCGACGAGCGACCTCCGCGTCGCCTCCGGCAGATCGTCCCGCGAGACGAAGCTTCCGAAGAACACGATCTTCTCCACCCGCTCGGGGCTGCTCGCGGCCAGGCTCGCGGTCACCACGGAGGCGCACGAGCAGGCGAACACAGTCGCCGGCGCACCACCGCAGGCGTCGAGCACCGCCCGGAGCACACTCGTCTCTTTCTCGACGGTAGGCGGGCCGTCGAGTTTCCGCTCGGAGAGACCCGCACCGAGCCGGTCGTAGCGCACGACGAGGTGGTTCTGGGCGAGCTCCTCGTAGAAGCTCCGCGCAAGCGGATCGTCCCACTCTTCCTCGAGGTGGGAGACCCACTTCGCGCCGAAGACGAGCGGCGGTCCTTGTCCGACGGTGGCGTATGCGATCCGCCGGCCGTCGAGCTCGCAGAACCGAATGTCCTGGTCCATGGCCCACAGCCTGCCTGGCCTGATCGGGCCATGTCAAGAAGATGGCCCGTCGCGGGGAAGCGGCGGCGGGTGTCGGACGTTTACCTTCGTCACATGCACACACGCTTCGTCAACGGTCTCACGATCCGCCCACTCAGAAACGGCGACACTGAGACGGTCGCGGCTCTCTTCGAGCGCCTGGGCGACCGCTCGCGCGAGAAGCGCTTCTGCGGCGCGAAGCCGCGGCTTTCCGACCCCGAGCTAACTGCGCTCTCGAGAGTCGACGGGGGCCATCACGTTCTCGTGGGCTACCTCGACGGTGAGTCCGTGCCGGCCGGGATCGCGCGGCTCCATCGCTTCGGTGGGGTCGCCGAGATCGCATTCGCCGTCGCGGACGCCCACCAGGGCCGCGGCGTCGGTTCGATCCTCGCGCGCGAGCTCGGGGCTGACGCCCGCGCGGCGGGGATCACCGAGCTCGTGGCGACGGTGTGCGGTGACAATCCGTCGATCGTCTCGCTGCTGAAGAAGATGGCGTCGTCGCTCGATGTGACCTGGCGCGGTCGCGAGCGCGAGTTCGTCGTCGGCCTCGAGAGCTGAGTGCTTCTCGCCGCGGATACGGTCGTGATTCGCCGGCGAGAACCGAGCGGGCCTACGACGCAGGGCGCGCCAATATTCGAGAATATTGGCGCGACTGAGG
>Ga0184632_10000638_pt1 | contig 14057 bp, 12 predicted proteins | sample PLM31_50_b1_FD_133153 | JGI IMG/M metagenome (GOLD analysis project Ga0184632, IMG submission 133153) | Groundwater sediment microbial communities from an aquifer in East River, Colorado, USA - PLM3-1_50_b1 | ecosystem: Environmental > Terrestrial > Soil > Riparian zone | place: USA: East... | reverse complement strand
GAGCGAGCGCACTCCGATGTGCGTGAGCGACTGAGCGAAGTCGCCAACGCACGCAGCCGCCGCCAGGTGACGACGACGCCGGTACGGATGGGCTATCGCTCGTGATGCCACCGGACCGTACCGTTCCCGTGCCGTCCCATGTGTGAACGGTGGGGCGTTGCCCGCTGCCCAGGAGACCGCTCGGACCCGATGACTCTCGCCGAGGATCGATCCACGCCCGGGGGGAAGCGTTCGTCGTCCCGATCCGCTCACCCCACCCGCCGGCGAACCCCAGCGACCGACCCGACCCGCGCCGAGGCGCTCGGGCGGATCGCCGCGGAGGTCAGCGGCCGGCGCGACCTGACCGGCCTGTTCCACGACATCATCGACGAGGCCTTCAAGCTGTTCGGCGTCGACAGGGCCGGGCTGTGGACCTATGACCCCGCGCTCGAGCGACCGTTAGAGCTTGCAGCGCAGCGGGGGCTGCCGCCGGTCATCGTCGAGGCGGTCACCTCCCTGCCGAAGAACGCGCGGACCGCGGGCATGGACGCGTTACGGATGCGCCGTGTCCGCCTCCTCGATCGCGCGATGCGCCATACCACCCCGGAGCTCCGCGAGGTTTACCGGGCGATCGGGATCGGGTCGATCTGTTTCGTGCCGCTGGTCTACGGCGGTGAGGTCCTCGGCCTGCTCGTGCTGTACCACCGGGAGGCCTACCCCTGGACGGCCGCGGAGCGGGCGCTTGCACGTGCATTCGGCGACCAGATGGCGACGGCCATCGGCGGCGCACGACTCGCCGATTCGCGACGCTCGCTCGCCGAACGCCTGTCGTCCATCGCCGAGCTCGCCGGGCGGCTGAGCGGCCTCATCGATCAGGAGGCGATCGCCTGGGCGATCGTCGATGAAGCCAAACGCCTCATCGTGCACGACACGATCCGCGTCTACCGCATCGATCACACGACGGGGATGTGCGAGCCGATCGCGTTCGAAGGGACGTTCCTCGGCACGACCGAACCGGACATGGCGACGCTGCGAATGCCGATCGGGCAGGGGCTCACCGGCTGGGTCGCCGAACACGGCCGCGCCCTGCGCCTGGGCGACGCCACCAGCGACCCTCGTGGGGTCGTCGTCGGCGATCGGGAGCGACCCGAGTCGATGCTCGTGGTGCCGATGATCTATGAGGGCAACACGCTGGGCGTCATCGTCGTGTCGGCGCTCGGCACCGAGCGGTTCGACGGCGACGACGAGGTCACGTTGTCGATCTTCGCGGCCGCAGCGGTCCAGGCGTTCGTCAACGCCGAGAACGTCGAACGCCTGCGCCGCCAGCAGCTCGAGCTCGAGCTCCAGCTGGAGGGCCAGCGCAGGCTGCTCGAGGTCAACGAGCGCCTCCTCTCGACCCTCGACCCGGTCGGCATCCTCGATCTGATCGCCGTCTCGCTCAAGGCGATCGTGCCCTACGACTCGCTGACGATCTACCAGGTCGATCGGGTGGCCGGCGTGCGTCGTGCCGTCATCGCCCGCGACCGGTTCGCCGACGAGATCCTCGCCCACGAGAGCCCGCTCGGACCTGGGATCACGGGCTGGGTCATCGACCACGCCGAGGCGGTGCTTGCAAACAAGGCGCACCTCGACCCGCGCTCGGTCCAGGTGCCCGGCACGCCGTTCGAGCCGGAGGCGATCATCGTCGTCCCGCTGCTCGTCCGCGGCGAGACGATCGGGACGCTGAACATCGGCCGGGTCGGCGAGGTGGCCGCCTTTACCCCGAACGAGTTCGAGCTCACGAAGCTGTTCGCCGGTCAGGCCTCGATCGCGATGCAGAATGCCGAGACGCACGGCGAGGTGCGGATCCGGGCCGAGCAGGACGCACTGACCGGGCTGCGCAATCACGGTGCGTTCCAGCGCGAGCTCGGCGCTGCAGTCGACGCGGGCCGCCCGTTCGCGATGTTGATGCTCGACCTGGACGCCTTCAAGCGGTTCAACGACACGCTGGGCCATCCGGCCGGCGACGGCCTGCTCGTGGAGCTCGCGGCGGCGATGACCCAGGCCACCCGTGACACCGACAGGCTGTATCGCTACGGCGGCGACGAGTTCGCGGCACTGCTGCCCGGCGCCGATCGGACTGCGGCGCACGAGGTCGCGGAGCGGATCCGTCGTGCCGTCCGCGAGCGCACCGATCCGCGCCCCGGTGACGCGACGGACCCCCGACCGACCGTGACGATCAGCGCTGGTGTCGCCTGCTATCCGGACGACGGACGCACCAAGGACGAGCTCGTGGCCGTGGCCGACCGGGCGCTCTATCTCGTCAAGCCCGACCACGATCGACTCGACGGGGGCGTGGGCGACCCGTACCTGCGGGCGCTCGACGAGACGGCCCTGGCGCTCCTCGACCGCAACGACCAGGACGGGCTGCTGGCGACGATCCTCGATCGCGCGTCCGCGCTGCTCAACACGCCACACGGCTTCGTCGACCTCGTCGAGCCCGACGGGTCGGGCTTCGCCCTCCGCGTCGGAACGGGGATGTTCGCCGGCCTGCTGGGCTGGCGCGTAGGCGCCGACGAGGGCCTCGACGGCGAGATCCTGCGCACCGGGGAGCCGCTGGCACTCGAGGACTACGAGCGCTGGTCCGGACGATCCTCGGTCGCGCCGGTGCGACTCGGATCGATCATCGGCGTGCCGTTGCGGTCCGGGGGTCGAGTCGTCGGGGTGCTCGGGCTGACGACCGGCGAGACGTCCCGGCGCTGGACGGAGCGCGATATCGAGGCGCTCACGAGTTTCGCGCGCTTGGCCTCCATCGGGCTCGACAACGCGCGGCTCGTCGACGTGGCGCAGCGCGGCGCGCTCTACGATCCGACGACCGGCCTCCCGAACCGCGAGCTCCTGACCGACCGTATCGCCCATGCGTTGGCCGGGCATCGCTCCAGCGACCCTGTTTCGGTCGCCGTCATCCTGCTCGACCTCGACCGGTTCAAGGTCATCAACGAGACGCTGGGCCACGCCGCCGGCGATCGCCTGCTTGTCGCTGTCGGTCAGCGGCTGCTCAGCAGCCTCCGGCCCGGCGACACGGTGGCTCGCTTCGGTGGCGACGAGTTCGCGCTGGTGCTCGACCCGGTCGCCGATGCCGGCGAGGCGCATCGGATCGCGGAGCGGATCGGCGCGGAGCTCCACGCGCCGTTCTCCCTGAACGGTCGGGAGTGGTTCCTCAGCGCCTCACTCGGGATCGCCCTTGGGCAGCCCGGCCGGGGCACGCCCGACGAGCTGCTTCGCGAGGCAGAGATCGCGATGGTCCGCGCCAAGGGCGATACGGCCCGGAGGCACTTCCTGTTCGAGCCCTCGATGAGCGACCAGACGCTCGATCGACTCGACCTCGAAAACGACCTGCGCGGCGCCCTCGAGCGGGGCGAGCTACGGCTCCATTACCAGCCGATCGTCTCGCTCGGGACGGGCCAGGTGGTCGGGTTCGAGGCGCTGGCCCGCTGGCAGCACCCGACGCGTGGTCTTGTCCCGCCCCTCGCGTTCATCCCGCTGGCCGAGGAGACGGGGCTCATCGTGCCACTCGGACGGTGGGTGCTCGAGTCGGCCTGCACCCAGGCCGAGCGCTGGAACCGCGGACGCTCCGCCGACCAGGCACCGTTGTTCGTCTCGGTCAACCTGTCCGCTCGCCAGTTCACGAAGGGCGACCTCGTCGAGGACGTCGGGAGCACGCTGGCGCGGACAGGCCTCGAGGCCGATGCGCTCGAGCTCGAGATCACCGAGAGCGTGCTGATGGACCAGTCCGAAGCGGGAATCCGGGCCCTCAGCGACCTGCGTGGGCTGGGCGTACGGCTGGTGCTCGACGACTTCGGGACCGGTTACTCGTCGCTGTCCTACCTCAAGCACCTGCCGCTCGATACGATCAAGATCGATCGCTCGTTCGTCGCCGGGATCGAGGGTGCCGCGGATCGGTCGATCGTCGACGCCGTCATCGCGCTGGCGCACGGCCTCGGCATCGGGGTCGTCGCCGAGGGCATCGAGACCCAGTCGCAGTCAGATCGACTGCGCGACCTCGGCTGCGACTACGGCCAGGGCTACCTGTTCAGTCGCCCGGTCCCGGCGGCACGCACGGCTGCGCTCCTGCGCCGGCGCGTCATCCGGCCGCCCGCGATGCGCCCGCGCGCGGTCCGCTCGAGGACGCTCCGCCGGGTCGTCTGACCGCTTGGTCCGTCAGTCGCGGCTGCCGAACAGGCGGAGCAGGAACAGGAACAGGTTGACGAAGTCGAGGTAGAGGTGGAGGGCACCGAGGACGGCCGCCTTCTCGGTCGAACCCGTCCACACCGCCAGGTCGCCGTTCTGAATCCGCTGGACGTCGTAGGCGGTCAGCGCGGTGAAGATGACCACCCCGACGATCGAGATGATCCACGACACGGTGTCGCTGAGCAGGAAGATGTTGATGACGCTCGCGACCAGCAGGCCGATGACGCCCATCACCAACAGCCCGCCGAGACCCGCCAGCGACCGCTTCGTGACGTGGCCGTAGACGGCCGCAGCGCCGAACATCGCCGATGCCGACAGGAACGCCGTCACCACCGACCCGGTCGTATAGAACGAGACGATCAGCCCGATCGTCAGCCCGAGCGACGCCGCATAAACAAAGAACAGGCCGAGCGCCAGGGTCGCGCTCATCCGCCGGATCCCAAGCTGGATCGCGAACGCCAGGACCAGCTGCCCGATCACGAGCACCAGCCAATTGCCGCCGGCGACCTCCAGCAGCCGCGTGTTGCTCTGCACGACGAACGAAACGCCGGCCGTCACCGCTAGGCCGAGGAACATCCACACGAAGGCCTGGGTCAGGAACGCCGCCTGCGTTCGGGCGTCGGGGCGTGGCGCGACGGCGACATCCGATCCGATCCCGGACTGCGTCGGCGTGGCGTAGGGATTGGAGAAGCGTGGGTCACTCATTGGGTCTGGATGCTCCTCGTGACGGAAGCGGCGATCAGGGACGGTAGAAGGCGGGCGGTCCCGAACGACCGCATCACCACATCAGGCCGGCGTCGCGGGGATCCCAGCGTTCCGCCAGCAGCGTGACCTTGACGTCGTGCTCCACGACGGACTCCACCTGCTCCTTGACCTGCGCGATCATCGAGCCGGCGTAGGGGCAGAACGGCGTCGTGAGGATCATCTTGATCTCGGTCGAGTCGGGACCGAGCAGGATCTGCTTGATCAACGCGAGCTCGACCACGTTCATCCCGATCTCGGGATCGACGACGGCGCGCAGGGCGTCGAGGATCGCGAGCTCGGTCGCGCGACGTTCAGGATCGAAGGCAGGCGCCTCCGAGGCCGCGTCGACGGTGTCTGGAAGCTTGGTTTCGGTCATCTGGTCTGGATTCTCCGGGAGCGTGCTGCGATCAAGCGTAGCACCGAGTCCAGCGAGTGCCTCCCGACGCGTTGGTACTCCCGGTCAGCCGGCCTTGACCACGACCCCTGGGAGCCGGTACTGCGACGGCAACTCGGCCGCCTCGACCTCGGAGTAGCCGGGGCCGGTGATCGAGCCGTCGGCCTCGAAGAAATCGGCGTACCGCTCGCGATGTTCGCTCGCGTAGGTGAACGCGGCCGCAACACCGACCGTCCGAAGCTCCGGGTGGTCGGTCAGGATCCTCGTCAGGTCATAGCCGTTCGCCCGAAGCTCCAGCAACTGGCGAACCGTGAGCCGTGAGCCGTAGCAGAACGGCTCGCCGTTCATCACGAGCGGATCCTGCTGGACCCACTTGATGGTCATCGTGGCTCAGCCACCCTTATAGATGAACTGCAGGAACGCGTTCCGCTTCCGGGCGTCGCCCGCGATCCGCCGGTGCCAGCGGAACCTGTCGATGGCAGCGTCGAGCGCACGACCCGCGCTGGCCAGCTCGTCCGGGTCGAGGACCGACGGAAGTGCCATCCGCAGGCCCTCACACAGGTTGATCAGGTCGTCGAGCGGGACTCGCTTGCGCCGATACGTGGGGGCCGTCCAGACCGCGTACTCGCGGGCCGGCGCCGGGTCGTCGGTCGCCACGGCGAGCGCGACCCGCTCGGCGAGGAGTTCGGCGTCGCGCAGGCGTTGGCGCAGCCCCACGTCGTCGTTGCGATCCCGAAGCGTGGGGTCGCGATCGAGCGCGACTGCCAGCGCGCGCGCCGCAAGCGATGGCACGGCATCCTGGATCCGCCGGGCGGCACCAAGGAAACCTGCGGTCAGGCTGACGGGGGGAAGACCAAGGCTCGGGTGGCTCACGGTTCGAGAGTCTACCGGTTGCGCGCGCCGCCGCGCCGCTACGATTCGGACGTGGCCGACGATCCGCCGACGAACGCTCCGGGAGAGCGGCGCCTCGCGCGCCCACCGTCCGAGCGCTATGGCACCGTCGAGGAGCCGGCAGCCGCCCCGGCGGGATCGCTGATCCGCGGTCTCGCCCTGGGAAGTGCCATCGAGCTCCTCGGCGCGGCGGCGATCACCGTGAGCGGTGGCCTGCTGGCCATCACCGCGGGTCTCCTGGTCGTTGCGGGCGTGGTCGGCTGGGCCACGGCGGTCGCCGTCGTGAGCGGAGCACGGACATCCATCGGGGCGTCGACTCGAGCCGCGATCGCGATCGGTTTCGCACTCGCCGGTGTGACGCTTGGCCAGGTCGGTCTCTGGCTGCTGGCCCGACAGGAAGGTGGGGTCCTGCCGTTTTTCGACTACCTGGCCGAGGTATTCGGTCCGCTCGTGCCACTCGAGCTGGCGATCGCCGGATTGGTCGCCTGGTGGCGCTCGAAATGACCAAGCCGAGCCTCGATTCGCTGGCATTCCGACGGCCGGTGGAGGCTGACCACGCCCGGATCATCGATCTCGTCGACGAGTGGTGGGGTGGACGCAGGATGCGTGCCCTCCTGCCGCGGCTGTGGTTCCAGCACTTCACCGGCACGTCCTGGGTCCTGGAGTCGACCGACGGCCGCCTCGCGGGGTTCATCGTGGCGTTCATCAGCCAGGACGATCCGACCACGGGCTACGTCCATATGGTCGCCGCCGATCCGAACTGGCGCCGGGCGGGCATCGGCCGCGCGTTATATGGGCGGGTCTTCGAGGACCTCGGCAGCCGAGGCGTCCGTCGCGTCCGCGCGATCACGTGGCCCGGCAATCGAAACTCGGTCGCCTTCCACACGGCGCTCGGCTTCCGGACCGAGGATGGCGCCGGGACGCAGCGCCTGTACGGCACGTCGGCCTATCCCGATTACGACGGCTGGGGCGAGGACCGCGTCGTGTTCACACGCGAACTCTGAATCGCGGGAACCCGAGAATCGCGGGAACCCGATGCATCCGGGCGGTGTAGGACGGTGCACAAGGGTCAACCTCGCCCCAGACATGCCCTGGAAGGAGTCCTCCGATGATTCGTCGGATCGCTGCCTCGATCGCCGCGCTCGCCATGTTGCTGATCCTCGCCGTTCCGGTCATGGCCGGCGGTTGGGCCGAGATCGTGGCCGATGCGCAGACCACCAAACCCCCGGTCGAGGGTCAACCGACCGAGGTCGGCTTCAAGGTCATGCAACACGGTGTTACGCCGGCGCCGTGGGAGACCGCGACCGTCCATTTCGTCGACATGGGCTCGGGCGACAAGATCGATGTCGTGGCCAGGAACGACAACGAGAACGGGCACTTCGCGGCGACCGCGACGCTGCCGCACGCCGGCTACTGGAGCTGGCAAGTGACCCTGCAGAACCTCGAGAGCGACCACGTGCCTGTCACGCTCGCCGTCCGAACAGCCGAAGGCCAGCTGCCAGCGTTCGATTCAGCGACGGCGCTGACCGCGATCGATCGTGCGAAGAGCGAGATCCGGAACGAGGTCGCGACGCAATTCGGGGGTCAGATCGAGCAACTCAGCGTTGAGCTCGTTGATGTCCGCAACCAGCTGGCAGTGATGTCGACGCAAGCCGACACACTCCGGGCGGACCGCGACCGGCTGACCGCCCGGATCGCGGAGATGGAGAACGGCAACGGTGGCCTGCCCCTGCTGGCCGTTATCAGCCTTGCCGTCCTCTCCGGCGCCGTTGCCGGCTTCGCGATGTCGTGGCTGGCCGGACGACCCGGACCGACGCCGAAGGTCACCCTCAACCCAGCTCCCCGAGGAGTCGACCCGGCGTGACCTGTTTGTGGAGGAGGCGGCCGAAGCGCCCGATCCGGTCGGGCGCGGCGGCCGCTTCGATCCACCGCTCGAGGAGGGCCGCCCCGTCGGCGTAGGCGAAGGCATACGTCCGCCAGGAGGGTCAACGCTGCATGCGGTCGGGCCTGGGGGCGCGACGCTCCCCGTGGTCGCGATGCGCGTCGGCGCGCCGTCGGGCGTCGGCGAGCCGCTCCGCGAGGGTGGGATCCGGCGGTAGCCCGGCGCGGTCCGGCGGACGATCGGGCGCCGGATCCCGCGAACGTTCGGAAGCCGGATCCGTGGCGCGATCGGCGCGCGCCTCGGGAGCGGCCCGCTCCGCTGTCCCGCCACCGCCGAGGCCACCGCCGCTCTCCCCCACGAACGGCATCTGTTGCCGATCGACGGCGTCGAGCGACATCCGCAGCGCGGCGGTTTTCTGCGTCGCGACTTCGCGGACGTAGGCGGCCTCCTCGTCGGCGGCCATCGACCTGCCGCGGACGATCGACTTCGGCTTGCCGACCATGAGCCATGCGAGGTGGTAGCGATCCATGCTGCCCCAGGCGGCGGCCAGGAGGTCATCCGACAGCTGGAGCCACACCTGCATGCCCCCGAGGGATGGCTGGGCGATCAGCCGCTCCCCTTCATCGATCAGTTGGCGGGTCCTCGTGATGAGCTCGTCCCGTGTCATCGGTGGACCGGCTCGCCCTTGCGGATCATGGCCTCTCGATCTGCGCGCGCGCGGCGCGTCCACTCGCCGGGCCGTCCATCGCCGATCGGCGCCCCGTCGAAGGAGGTCACGGGCAGGATCCCGGCCACGCTTGACGAGAGGAACGCCTCCTGCGCGTCTGCCAGGTCGTGGCGCCGCAGCCGCCCCTCGAACGGGCGCAGGCCGGCCCGGTTCGCCCAGTCGAGCAGCCACGACCGCGTCGTGCCGGGCAGGATCGCGGAGTCGAGCGAGGGCGTCGCGAGCTCGACCGCCCCGTCCGGTGCGCGGCGAACGAGGAAGATGTTGGCCGAGGTCCCTTCCGACAGATGGTCGTCGATCGTGAGGAATAAGGCGTCATCGGCGCCGGCGCGGCGCGCCTCCAATCGTGCGTAGACGTACTCGGCGCGGGACGTGGTCTTCAGTGTCGCGAGCGGGTTCTGTGGATCGCGGCGGACGGTTGACGTCACGAGATGGAGCCCGCGCTCGAGGTGGTCGGTCGGCGTCGCGGGGACAGGCCAGGCCTGGATCGCGATCGTCGCCGGTACGTCCTCGTGCGCCGGCAGCACGCCCCTCGTTCGGTAGGCGCCTCGGGAGACGGTGATGCGGATCGAGGCGTCAGCGGTCGCTCCGTCCAGGCCGTTCGCGGCGAGGAGGGCCGCGATCCCTTCCCCAAGGCGTCGATCGACGTCATCCGGCAAGGCGATGTCCAGGCCCGCAGCCGAGCGATGAAGCCGGGCCAGGTGCTCCCCCAACTCGGTCGGGTATCCGCCACGCGCCCGCAGGGTCTCGAACACGCCGTCGCCCAGCTGGAACCCCCGGTCGAACACCGACAGATGGGCGCCGTTCGCGGGCAGGACCGCGCCATCGACCCAGACGTGCGTCGGCGGCGCAGGCGGCTCCTTCGTCACACGGCTTCCTCGCCGCCGATCGCGCCCAGCGGGCCCCGCGCCTTGGCGACGGTCTCTTCCCATTCGGCAGCCGGGTCGCTCCCCCAGGTGATGCCGCCCCCGACGTGCAGGGTCAACCGGCGCCCATCTGCCACGAACGTCCGGATCAGGATGCTGGTCTGCATCGCGCCGTCCGGGCCGATCCAGCCCAGTGCCCCGGTATAGGGGCCGCGCCGGACCGGCTCCAACGACTCGAGGATCTCCATGGCCCGGATCTTGGGCGCACCGGTGATCGAGCCGCCCGGGAAACTCGCCCCGAGCAGGTCGAAGGCGTCGCGGCCCGGGGCCAGGCGGCCGGTCACGGTCGAGACGAGATGCTGGACGGCCGCCGTTCGCTCGAGCCGGCACAGCCGCGGCACCCGAACCGTCCCAGGTCGGCAGACCCGCCCGAGGTCGTTGCGCAGGACGTCGACGATCATCACGTTCTCGGCGCGGTCCTTGGCGCTCGCCAGCAGCTCGCACGCAAGCGCGCGGTCCTCGGCCCGGTCGCGGCCGCGGCGGCGCGTCCCCTTGATCGGGTCGCTCGCGACAAACCCGGCGGCGTCGAGCGAGAGGAACGGCTCGGGCGACGCGGACAGGAGCGCCCTCGGCCGTCCCGTTTCCGGCGAAGCCCCGAGGTCCAGGTACGCCGAGAAGAGGGAGGGATCCCCGGTGCGCAGCAGCCGGTAGGGATCCCACGGGTCGCCGTCGAAATGCGTCTCCAACCGGCGCGTCAGGTTGGCCTGGTAGATGTCGCCACGAGCGATGTGCTGCCGGATTGTCTCTACGCGGCTCTCGAATTCCGCTCTCGACAGAGAGGAGCGGAACGCGAGCGGCCCCAGGTCGACGGACCGCGCGGCCGAGACCGGGGCCGTGAGGCGCTCGTGCACGTCGTCCAGTCGTCGCCCCAACCGCCCCACGTCGCCGTCAACGGCTCGACCCGCGAGCCAGGCGTGGCCGGTGCGTCGATCCCATGCCACTGCCCAGTCGTGCAACGCAAGCCGCAACGGCGGCAGGCCCTGGTCATCGATGGCGATCGATGGGAGCCGCTCGAGCGCGTGCCCGAAGTCGTAGCCGAGGAAGCCGACGAGGCCGCCGAGGAAGGGTGGGGCGTCGGCCACGTCCGATGGCGTCCGGTCGAGCCGTCCGAGCAACCGACGCGCCACGGCGAACGGATCGGGGCCGGCAGCCGGCGCTTCGAGCAGCGCGATCGGATCGGCCGTCAGGTACGTCCATCGAGCGTTGCGGCCCGGGCGTGCGCTCTCGAGCAGCGCCAGGCCCGGGAGGTCGCGGAACGCCTCGGCCGCATCGATCGGTCGCAGCTCCGCGATCCGGCCCGGCAGCCGCCGCAGGCGGATGGTCGATGTCGGCAAACCGGGCACCTCCGGTCCCACGGGGATCATGTTGCCGATGATACGGCCGCCTGGCGGAGGGCCCCAGCGGGGCGGTCCGGACGTTACGCTCCCCTCGATGAGAGCACGAGACCTCGGGATCCGGATCGGCCTCGGGTCGCCGGGACCCCACAACGCGATCACCGATGTCGACGGCGTGACGGTCGGCCACACGACCCTCATCCGCGGCGAGGGCCCGCTGGTGGTCGGCCAGGGACCGGTCCGCACCGGCGTGACCGTCGTCTGTCCGCGTGGCGCCGAGCGATTGCGCGAACCGGTCTTCGCGGGGTGTCACCGGCTCAACGGGAACGGCGAGCTGACCGGCCTCGAGTGGGTCCGCGAGTCGGGCCTGCTCACGACACCGGTCGCGATCACGAACACGCACAGTGTCGGCGTCGTCCGGGACGCGCTGGTCGCGGCCACGATCGACGGCTCGCAGAGCCAGTGGTCGCTGCCGGTCGTTGGCGAGACGTACGACGGCACGCTGAATGACATCAACGGCTTCCATGTGACCGCCGACCATCTCCACGCAGCCCTGGCGGACGCGCACGGCGGACTGGTCGAGGAAGGGACGGTCGGCGGCGGTACTGGAATGATCTGCCACGAGTTCAAAGGTGGGATCGGCACCGCCTCGCGCGTGATCGATGCCGAGGCGGGTGGCTGGACGGTCGGCGTGCTGGTCCAGGCGAACTACGGCAAACGCAGCTGGCTGCGAGTCGACGGCGTGCGGGTCGGCGAAGCCATACCGACGAGCGAGGTCTCGAGCCCCTGGGACGAGCGGGCCGCGCGTTCCGGCCCGCCCCCTGGCTCGGGCTCGATCATCGTGGTCGTGACGACCGACGCCCCGCTGCTCCCCCACCAGTGCGAGCGGCTCGCCCAACGTGCCGGCCTGGGCATCGCTCGTGTCGGCGGCACGGGCGGACACACGAGCGGCGACCTGTTCATCGCGTTTGCGACCGGCAATCGGCTGCCCAGCTGGAAGGGCTTGGACGATCAGCCCCGTGGCCTCGAGACCCTCGAGGTCCGGATGGTCGGCGACATCGTGATCGATCGGCTCTTCGACGCGACCATCGAAGCCACCGAGGAGGCGATCGTCAACGCCCTGGTTTCGGCAACGACGGTCGTCGGCCGTGACGGGATCACGGCGCACGCCATCCCGCACGATCGGCTGGTCGAGGTGCTCCGCGCGGCGGGACGATGATCATCCGGCTCGCCACCGAGGCGGACAGCGACGCGATCACCGCCATCCTCGAGGCCAACGACGAACCCGTTGTCTGGCCGGACGTCCCGCGACCGCCGTACGTCGAGCATCTGCTGAGCCGACCTCGGACTCGCGTGGTCGTAGGCGAGCTCGACGGGACGGTCGCCGGGGTCGCGGCCTCGATCGAGGTCGGCGGCCCGGGTCGGCGTTTCCTGAGCGACCTCTATGTCGATCCGGCCCGTCAGTCGCGCGGTCTCGGGTCGGCGATCTTGCGGGCGGCCTTCGAGGGGGCGGACGAGCGGATGACGTTCTCGTCGAGCGACCCACGAGCACTCGGCGCCTACATCCGGAATGGGATGCGGCCGCGCTGGCCGCTGCTGTACCTGGAGATCGCCGCGGGTCACCTCGGACCCCACGACGAAGGCGTCGTCGTGCGGCCCGCCGATGTGGCCGACACGGCCCGCCTGTCGCTCGAGTGGAACGGCATCGACCGGACAGTCGACTTCGCGTTCTACGCGCGATTGCCGGAGGCGTCGGGGTTCACCGTCATCGTCGACGGCGCGGAAGCCGCGGTCGGCTGGGCTAGGCGGGAACTGGCACCGCCCGACGGTCGATGGCTCGATCACGCGTCGATCGCACCCGACGCAGACCCCGTTCGGGCGGCCTTCGCCGTGCTACGGGCCGCGGCCGGCGACGACCGACTCGGCGCTGCGGTTCCTGGACTCCACCCGGCCGTTGCCGCGCTACTCGAGCGCGGCGTTCGGATCGGCGGGCAGGACACGTTCTGCGCCACCGACCCGAACCCCTTCGACCCCGATCGGATCTTCCCGAGCCCGGGGCTCCTCTGATTCACGCCCTGGCACCACTCGACGGGCGCCTTGGCCCGTCCTGGCCCCGACCCTGGCGCCGCCACCGCTCGCCAGGTCACGGCCGCGACCCCATGTCGATCCCGTTTCTGCTGCGATCAGAAGAATCGGGTGAACGCGGACCCTCATCGCACTTCGGCCACGTCGTCCCGAGCGCGGATCGACCGCCACGAGCGTGATCGGCACGGCGCTCCGAAGGCTTATGACCCTCGGAGCCCCGAAACGTCTGGTGGGGTCAGAATTGGCGCCGGCACCGCCAGCGGGGAGATCCGACACCCCGAAAGACTCGGCCGGCACGGTGCGGGCCGACTCCGGGTGGGCAGCCGGCCCGAACCCTCTAGTCGGCCACCCCGGCTGGGACCGGCTTCTCGATCGGCACCCCGATCAGGCTGCCGTACTCGGTCCAGCTACCGTCGTAGTTGCGGACGCGCTGATACCCGAGCAGCTCATGGAGCACGAACCACGAGTGGCTCGAGCGCTCGCCGATCCGGCAGTAGGCAATGACGTCCTTGTCGGGTGTGATGCCCTTGCCCTCATACAGGGTCCGGAGCTCGTCGGTCGACTTGAACGTCCCGTCCTCGCGGACGGTCTGCGCCCACGGGATCGAGGTCGCACCCGGGATATGGCCGGCACGCTGGGCGGTTTCGCTCATGCCGGGAGGTGCGATGACCTCCCCATTGAACTCGGCCGGCGAGCGGACGTCGACCAGGGAGAGTTCGGGATCGCCGAGCCGCGAGAGGATGTCGTCGCGGTACGCGCGGTGCGAGAAATCGGGTTCGGGCAGCTCGTAACCCGTCGCGTCGTACGAGGGCGCGTCGACGGTCAGCGGCAGGCCCTGGTCGAGCCAGTACTTGCGCCCACCGTCGAG
>Ga0184632_10000637_pt1 | contig 14102 bp, 16 predicted proteins | sample PLM31_50_b1_FD_133153 | JGI IMG/M metagenome (GOLD analysis project Ga0184632, IMG submission 133153) | Groundwater sediment microbial communities from an aquifer in East River, Colorado, USA - PLM3-1_50_b1 | ecosystem: Environmental > Terrestrial > Soil > Riparian zone | place: USA: East... | reverse complement strand
CGTGGCACGACGGTCGCCTTCGTGCACCCCAAAGGATTCCGAGGGGTGTTGGTTGAGCTTGTCCAGGAGAGCCGGGAATGATCGACTTCACCCTTCCTGCGGAGCTGGAGGACGTCCGCTCGCGCGTGGCCTCATTTGTTCGAGACGTGGTGCTGCCGGCCGAGCCCGAGATCGACGACTCGAACTTCGAGGAGCGGCTGGCCGAGCTGCGAGACAGGGCCCGCGAGGCTTCGCTGTGGAATCCGCACCTTCCTCCGGAGTGGGGCGGCCTCGGGCTGGGAGCGCTCGGCATGGCGCTGGTGTCGGAGGAGTTGGGAGCCTCCGCGCTTGGCTCGCTGGCGCTCAATTGCATGGCACCAGACGAGGGCAACATGCATCTGCTCCTGCACGCCGCCGATGAGCTCCAGAAGGAGCGCTATCTGAGGCCGCTCACGGAGGGCCGGATCCGGTCCTGCTTCGCCATGACGGAACGAGAGGTTGGCTCGTCGGATCCAGCTCAGCTCCGTACCTCCGCAGCCATCGACGGTGACGGGTGGGTGATCGAAGGAGAGAAGTGGTTCATCAGCGGAGCGAACGGTGCGGCCTTCGCTGTGGTCGTCGCCCGCACGGAGGACCCGGCCGGCGCCCCCGACCCGAGGAGCCGGTACACGCTCTTCCTGGTCGATGCGGACAACCCGGGCTGGAGGGTGGTCCGAGAGATCCCGGTGATGGGAACCAGCGGGCCCGGCGGTCACTGCGAAGTCATGCTGGAGGGGTGCCGGGTGGGGCCCGAGGCGATGCTCGGTGAACGTGGGAAGGGGCTTGCCCTTGCCCAGGTCCGGCTGGGCCCGGCACGACTCGCCCATGCCATGCGCTGGATCGGTGTGGCCCAAAGGGCGCTCGACATCGCCACGGAACGAGCGGTGACCCGGGAGGCGTTTGGCAAGCAGCTAGCGCGCCACGAGGCCGTAGCGTGGATGCTGGCAGACTCGGCCATCGAGCTCCACGCCGCAAGACTTATGGTCCTCCATGCGGCCTGGAAGATCGAGACGGCGCGAGACTTCCGGCAGGAGGTGGCCATGGTGAAGGTCGAGGCGTCCGAGATGCTTGGCCGTGTGATCGATAGGGCCATCCAGATCTGTGGCTCGCTCGGATACTCCGGCGACCTCCCCCTCGAGCGCTTCTACCGGGACGCCAGGGCCGCCCGGATCTACGACGGCCCCTCCGAGGTCCATCGTATGGTCATCGCCCGTAATCTGGTCAAGGCGATGGTGGTGTCGGGGACGACGAAGCCGGCCACGGGCGGACTCGCCTGATTCTCGAGCCTCTCGTCGACGCCACGGCGCTTGCCGGGTACCTGAGGGAGCGACTCCCGAACGGGCTCGAGGGCCAGATCGCTGTCGAACGTCACATGGCCGGCCATTCGAACGAGACCTTCGTCATCTCCGATGCTTCCCGATCCTTCATCCTGCGCCGGCCCCCTCGGGGAGCTTTCCTCCCAACCGCACACGACGTAATCAGGGAGTATCGGGTCTTGTCCGCGCTGGCCGATTCGTCCGTTCGTGCGCCCAGGCCGCTCCTGCTTTGCGAAGACCCTTCGGTGATCGGAGCCCCCTTCTACCTCATGGAGCGGGTAGAGGGTGCTGTGATCCGCGACCGGCTACCCACCCGTTTCGAGGCCGATCCTGCCTCACGGCGAGGCCTGGGCGAGGAGCTGGTCGACGCGCTGGTCGAGCTGCACGCGGTGGACTGGCGTTCTGCAGGCCTCGAGGGCTTCGGCAAGCCCGCCGGATACCTGGAGCGACAGGTACGCCGTTGGAAGGGCCAGCTTGCCCTCACGGAGCCCCTCACCAGGACCATTCCCGAGCTGCACGCGGCCGGCTCGTGGCTCGAGTCGCATCTGCCCCGGCCGTGCCCTCCGACGATCGTGCACGGGGACTACAAGCTGGACAACGTCGTGTTCGACCCGGCGCCACCGGCGCGTCTGCGGGTCATCCTGGACTGGGAGATGTCCACGATCGGCGACCCCCTGGCCGACGTCGGGTGGATGCTGTCCTTCTGGCGCGAACCGGGCGACCCGGCAGAGCCGCTCATGGACGCGCAGACCGTTACCGGCCTGCCGGGATTTCCCACCAGGGACCAGATGCTCGCGCGATATGGGAACAGCTCCGGCCGGGATGTCTCCGACATGACCTTCTATTTCGTCCTGGCCGTTTGGAAGCTCGCGATCCTGTTGGAGGGCAGCTTCGCCCGGCACCTGGCCGGGGTGACCGATGACCCTTTCTTCTCGTACCTCGGACAGAGTGTCCCGGCACTGGCTCGTCGGGCCCAGTCGCTGACCGGCTCATGACCTATCGGGCGCTTCTCGTCGACTACGGCGGGGTGCTGACAACCTCTCTCTCGGTCAGCTTCGCGGCGTTCTGCTTGGCCACCGGCGCCAGCCCCGAGCGGCTGCGGGACGTCCTTGCCGCCGCCTATTCGATGGCAAGAGAGGCCGCCGTGCCCATAAACGACATGCACGACCTCGTGCGGGCGGTCGAGACAGGTGCGATCGGCCAGGAGCAGTTCGACCGCCGGCTGGCTTCCAGTCTCTCGGAGGGGCTCGACAGGCCGGTCGAACCCGCCAATCTGAGCGCGCGGTTGTTTGGCGAGCTGAAGCCCGACGAGCGCATGCGACGGGCGGTGGCCCGGGCGCGCCGGTTGGGGCTCCTCACCGGCATGATCTCCAACACCTGGGGCGTCGAGCCGCCACCAGAGATCGGAGAGTTGTTCGACGTGATAGTGCTTTCGGGGCGAGAGGGTGTGCGCAAACCCGACCCCGAGATCTTTCTGTTGGCCGCAGGGCGCTTGGAATGCGCGCCGGCCGCCTCCGTCTTCGTCGACGACATCCCAGTGAACGTCGACGGCGCGCGCGCCGTGGGCATGACGGGAGTCCTTCACCGCGACGCGGCGATAACGATCCCCCGACTGGAGGAACTCCTGGGCGTGAGCCTGGAGGCCGGCGGCTAGCGGACCTGGGCGAGCGTCTTGCGCATCTGGGCCAGGTGGAAGAGCCCGTGACCTGCCATAAGCCGGAACGAGAGATCGAAGCTCTCGGGACCCCGTTCGGAGTGCATACCCACCCTGGATCGCTCTTCTTCAGAGGACTGCGCCCAGAGCTCCAGGTTCGCCCGGCGAAGGGCCCGAAGCAACGAGAGCAAGTGCTCTGGATCGTCCTCCTGGTGGCGGAGACGCTCGACCCACAGGTCCTGGTCGTATCCGACCAAGGGCGGCGCGTCGTGCGCCAGGGTCCACCGGTAGCGACCCGCGACTACGATCTCGGCGTCGAACATGTGACCCAGACACTCCAGGACTGACCATTCCCGGGGGGCGGGGCGGGTCCTGAGCGAGTCCCCCGCTTCGGCAAGAACCGCCGCGATCTGGTCGGGCAGTTCAGACTGCACCTCCGCCGGGTCGCGATCCCCCAGCAGCGTGAGCAACAGGTGCCGGTACTCCTCCGCCTGGGTGACCGGATCCACAGGCGTATCTAGGACCAGTTCCTCCTCGTCCGACAGGTTGTCCACGGCGGCTATCCTGGCAGATCGATCAGACCCGGGGATGGCGCCGAGACCAGGGCCGCCATGTTCCCGTCGGGGTGTCGGTTCTCCGACATGAGCTGATGCGCCTGGGGGATCCCTTCGAACTCGAACGTTCGAGACAGGCACGGGTCGATCCGCCCCTCGATCACCAACCGATTGAAGGCCGCCGCCTGCTCGTCGTTGGCGAAGTGGGACCCCTGGAGTCGCTTCTGGCGCATCCAGAGGTATCGAAGGTCGGACACAGCCGCGTACCCGGTCGTGCCCGCGCATATGACCACCATCCCGCCCGCGTCGCAGGCGAAGATCGATGTCGGGATGGTCTCCTCGCCAGGATGCTCGAAGACGATCCGGGGACTGATCTTCTCCCCTACTGCCTCCCACACGGCCTTGCCGAAGGCCTTGGCCCCCTCGAGCCATTCCCCATACGCAGCGGCATCCCTCCAGTTCGGCGGGATCCCCCAGTGCGAGAACCGTTTGCGGTTGACCGCTCCAACCGCACCGAGCTTCATGCAGAACTCGAACTTGTCGTCTGATGAGACGACGGCGACCGCCTTACCTCCGAACTCCCGGACGATCTGGATGGCCATCGAACCAAGGCCGCCAGCGCCGCCCCAGACCAGGACGACGTCTCCCTCTCGCACGGTGTGAGGCGGCCATCCCATGAGCATCCTGTAGGCGGTGGCACCCACCAGGGTTGGAGCGGCGGCCTCTTCCCAAGTGAGGTGAGGAGCTTTCGGCAGGCACTGATGGCCCTGGACCTTGGTGAACTGCGCGAAGGATCCCCAGTTCGACTCGTATCCCCAGATCCGGTAGGAGGGGGCGAACCCCGCGTCGTCGCCGCGAAGGACGACCGGGTCGCCCGGGTCCCACATGCCGCAATGCACCACGACCCGATCCCCGACCGAGACGTTCGATACTCCATCGCCCGTCGCCCACACGACGCCCGACGCATCGCTGCCACCGATATGGAACTCGGCCGGCTCCCCCAACCGGGCGTGGACCTGGGTTACGTCCAGGGGGACACCCTTGGCCGCCCAAACGTTGTTGTAGTTGATGCCCGCCGCCATGACCAGGACGAGCACCTCTCCCGGCCCAGGCTCGGGCGTTGGGACGACTTCGACCTGGAAGGCCGATTGCGGCTCCCCGAACCGATCCGGCCTGATGACCTGCGCCCGCATCCGCCGAGGTACTGTGCCCAGAGGGGGGATCTGGCCGATGTCGTACTGGTCCTTCGTCACAACCTACCGGAGAGTAGGTGAAGTCAGGCCCGACCGGCAACTGCCGGGCAGACGGTCCGGCGTGGGCACCATGCGCAGTGCTGGCCGGGCCGCAGGCCGGGGACGCCGCCCGAGGAGAGGCTCGCCGCACGGCGCACCGTGTCCAGCACGCGGCCGGCAGCATGCTCGAGCGTCTCCTCGGTAACGTCTTCCAGTTGCCACTCCCCCGAGTCCAGGAAGAACGTGGCCACTCGGTAAGGAGGGACTCCGGTCCTGAGCAGGAGCACCAGCGAGTAGAAACGCATGTCTTCCGGATGCTCCGGCCAGGCCTTGCCGGTCTTGAAATCGAGCAACAGCTTCCTGGTCCGGCCCAGCGCGAGGTCGGGCGCCCCCGACAGGACGACCCTTCCTCCTAGAAGACGAACCTTCAATCGGAGCTCGGTCTGGGGGGCCCACCGCCTTGGGAAGGGCGGGAAGGACATCCGGAACAGATCCACGTGCCTGCCGGCCTCAGCCAGCAATTCCGCGCGCTCGATCCGATCCAGGCCCGACCAGAACCCCTCGAACCGCGGGTCGGCGCGGGCGAGGCCAGCCGCGCTGCGCTCGCACACGGTTCTTGGATCAAGCTCCCGTTCGGTCTGGGCATCGATCTCGATCGCCTTGTGGAAGAGTGTGCCTGCCGCCGTCCGAGGTCCATGTTCGAAGGGCGGCCCTTCACGCAATAGAGCCGCCTGAAAGAGTCCCTCGCAACGCTGCCTGTCGTTCAGCAATCCCTTCCCCACCCATATCGGGTCACCCTCGCCCGGCAGTGTGGCCTGCAACCCCCCTTCAAGCCCCGTCCGTATGCGTCCTGCCAGATCTGGGTCGAAGGCGGGACCAACACCAAGACCTATCAGGCATTCGAGCGTCCGGCGTTGCGCCGGCGTGAGGACCATGGCGCCATCGTACGGAGCGCCGCCGACATCGATCCGAATGAGCGCCCCGCCCCGGGTCTGGGGATAGACTCGGGTTGATATGGCCGACACAAAGCAGGAGCGGGAGGGGTCTGAGCTGGAGGAATCGGCCGTGCGCGGTGAGGACCCAGGCGATCCGGCACCGGGCGCCGCCCAGCGCGAGCCCAGAGCCACCGTCAGCGAAAGGATAGAACAGCTTCGCGAGCTGAAGGGCCGGGCACGGCTGGGCGGTGGCGCCGAGGCGATCGAGAGGCAGCACGCCCGCGGGAAGCTCACCGCTCGTGAGCGCCTCGAGCTGCTGCTCGATCCTGGCACATTCGTCGAGACCGACATCCTCGCCCGGCACCGCGCGGGCACATTCGGCCTCGATCGGGTTCGGCCCTACACCGACGGGGTGGTCACGGGTTGGGGAGCTATCGATGGCCGCAAGGTCTTCGTGTTCAGCCAGGATTTCACCGTGTTCGGCGGCTCTCTGGGCGAAGTCATGGCGGAGAAGATCTGCAAGGTGATGGACATGGCCACCTCGGTCGGCGCCCCTCTGATAGGCATCAACGACTCCGGCGGTGCACGCATCCAGGAGGGGGCGGCCAGTTTGGCCGGATACGGATACATCTTCGACCGCAACGTCCGAGCATCAGGCGTCGTGCCACAGATCTCGCTGGTGATGGGGCCTTGCGCCGGCGGAGCGGTCTACTCGCCGGCCATCACCGACTTCGTCTTCATGGTCAAGGGGACCTCGCACATGTTCATAACGGGCCCTGACGTGATAAAGGCCGTAACCGGCGAAGAGGTGACGTTCGAGGAGCTGGGCGGTGCCACCACGCACGCCAGCCGGTCCGGCATCGCGAGCTTCATAGCGGAGGACGAACCGGACTGCCTGTCGCAGGTCCGCTACCTGCTCTCGTTCCTGCCCTCGAACAACCTCGAGGACCCTCCCTCATTCGCGCCCCGAGACGACCCGGAGCGCCGCGACGAGGCCCTCAACACCCTCATCCCAGACTCGCCCCGGGCTCCTTACGACATGAAGGACGTCATCCGCCGGGTGGTGGATGACGGTGAGTTCTTCGAGGTCTTTCCGCTGTGGGCCGCGAACATCCTCATTGGGTTCGCTCGCCTGGACGGGAGGTCAGTGGGCATCATCGCCAACCAGCCTAAGGTGCTGGCCGGCACGCTCGACTACGAGTCGAGCGAGAAGGCTGCGCGATTCATCCGCTTCTGCGACGCCTTCAACATCCCACTTGTCGTCTTCGAGGACGTGCCGGGCTTCCTACCGGGTACGGCACAGGAATACGGCGGCATAATCCGCCGCGGTGCAAAGCTCCTGTACGCGTTCGCGGAGGCCACGGTCCCGAAGGTAACGGTTGTGACCCGAAAGGCGTACGGCGGTGCCTATGTCGTCATGAACTCCAAGCACCTTCGGGCTGACGCTTCGTTCGCCTGGCCCACAGCCGAGATCGCGGTCATGGGCTCGGAGGGAGCAGTGGGCGTGATCTTCCGCAGGGAGATCCAGAAGGCCGAGGACCCGGCGGCGAAGCGGGCCGAGCTGATCGCGGCCTACGACGATCAGTTCTCCAATCCGTATATCGCGGCCGAGCGGGGGTTCGTGGACGATGTGATCGAGCCGGCGGAGACGCGGCCCCGGCTCATCCAGGCGCTCCGGATGCTCCGGACCAAACGCGAGCAGGTACCCCCGCGCAAACACGGCAACATACCTCTTTGATGCGATACGAGCTGCCGCCGGGGATAACGCCGGAGGAGGAGCGCGCCATCATCGCCGCCCTAGACCAGTACTTTGGAACCTCTAGGGTGAGGCCCAGCGCCTGGGCGCTGGCCGGCCGGACCGAGGCGCTCGGGCTGGGCGCACTCCAGATCAGGTTCCAGTCGCTTCGTCCTTGGAACGAGACCCGGCTCAACCCTTATACCCGCCGGGGAAGCGAGCCGCGGGTGGGCCGCGGCGACGCCAAGTAGGGATGACGACCGTCGCCATCCTGGCGGATCAGCTGTTTTCGCCGGCTCCCGGCGGCATGGGGACGTATGTTCGCGAGCTCGTCCCCGCGCTCGCACGGTTGGAGCCGGAGCTGGAGATCACGCTGTTCCACTCCAGATTCGATCTGGAGCTCCCCGAAGCCTGGATGGCCGACTACAAGGTCGTCGAGCTCGAGCAGGGGATCCGCCGCCTCTATCCGTCATGGGCCCTGGCCGGACGGCCGCCGCTGCCGGGCGACCTGAACGGACTCGATCTCCTGCACTCCCCCGTCCCCGCCGCGGTCCCTCCCGCCGGCCCCAGCCAGCCTCTGGTCGTAACGATCCACGATCTGGCCTTCCTCGAGTTCCCAGCCCTCTATCCGCGCCAGTGGCGCCTGATGTACCGAGCGGCCCTCGCTCGAGCCGTCCGGAGCGCCGACGCCATCATCACGGTGTCGCGACACACGGCGGAGGACCTGGGCCGCAGGACCCGGGTCGACCGGCGAAAGGTACACGTGGTACCTCTGGCGGCTTCGCTTCCGGCTTCGGAATCCGACACAGCCGAGGTGCTCGACAGGCTGAAGATCCACACTCCCTATTTGCTGTTCGTGGGAACGCTGGAGCCCCGGAAGAACCTCGTTCGACTTGTGCGCGCGTACCGGCGTATCGCCGGGCGGGGGGCAACCCATGCCCTCGTCCTTGCCGGCCCCATCGGCTGGCGGCCCCAGGGGCTCCTTCGGGAGATCTCGCTGGAGGGGCCCGGCCAGATCATCCTGACGGGATACACAAAGCCAGAGGACCTGGATGCCCTGTACCGGGGTGCCGAGGCCCTGGTCTACCCGTCTCTGTACGAGGGATTCGGCCTTCCGGTCCTCGAGGCCATGAGCCGTGGCACTCCCTGCTTGATATCGACGTCGTCCTCTCTGCCGGAAGTGGCCGGAGAGGCTGCGCTTCCCGTCGATCCCAGATCGGTGGCGGGGCTGGCTGAGGCCATGGAACGCCTCGTGACGGACCGCGAACTCTCGGCAAGGCTGCGCCAGGCAGGGCTGGCGCGGGCAGCCAGGTTCTCATGGGAAGGGACCGCTCGGCTCACCCTGGACGTGTATCGATCCCTCCTCTGAAGAGAGGGTAGAACTGAGTCTGTCAGGCGGCTCGCTGTCGCGGTCGCAGGAAGCTGAACGTGAATACCGCCAGCACGATCGTCACTGAGGCCGCAGCGAACAGCATGGCCACCAGGCGTGGCTCGTTGGATCGGTCCACCATGAACACGAGCGCGGCGAGGCCGTTTAGCGCGTTGAGGCCGAACGCGGACCACAGTGACCAGCGGAAAGATCGCCCAAGCTCGCGACCTTTCACCGACGCGCGCCGGAGCGTGGCGCCAACCCAGACGGAGACGCAGGCCAGGAGCAGGGTGAGGAGCGAAAGCCCGCCGAACTTGAGAACGTTCCAGCTGAGCCGGAGCGCCAGAAGATCTCTCAGATCCTGGGCGGCGCTCTCGTTCGCCCGAAGACCGATCACGGCTATCGCAAGGATGGCCAGGCCTTCCACCGTCAGGGCGAGCGAAAGGGCCGGGACCCCACCGCCCCGGGGAATCGACGCCGCCATAGTCCCGGCTTGCTTCGGCGAAGGGTATCCATCTTCCGCACGCAAGGGTGCCTCCGTCGTCAGGGGATCTCGACAGGTCCATCGACCGGGAGAACGCGCACCTTGAGCAAGCCGAGGGCGATCAGTGGAAAGAGAATGACGGAAAGCAGCCCGGCGGCGACCAGAGCCGCGCCGTTGGCCGCCGAGATCAGCCCTAGGCTCACGCCTATGCGGGTGGCGACCACTATGAACGGCAGGGAGGTCGCTTGCAGAAGGGCCGCGGCTGCCGTGCGGCGAGTGCCGATCAAGGCCCGTTATACCAACGCTGGAAGGCCACGCACGGCGAGCAACGCCAGGAGGAAAACGGGCGTCAGGAGGATCGTGGATGTCGCGAAGAGTGCGTCGAGGTCGAAGGCCAGCCCACTCGACACGAAGAAGATGGGCACCAAGAAGCCATATCCGATGCCTTCGAGCTTCACCCTGAAGTTGGGATGCGTCATGAGAGCGTCGCGGTCGACCATCCGAAGGAGTACGCCCGCGAGGAACGCGCCGAGTATCGTCTCCAGGCCGAACCTCCCGGCCAGGGCCACGAAAGCGATCAGCAGGAGCATCGCCCCCCGGACCCTGATCTGGGCCGTGGTGTCCTGAAGCCGCAGCAGCACCGCTGCGATCCGCATCGAGCGGCCGGCCCGGGCCGCCGAGACACCGACGGCGGCGATCATCAACACGAAGATGGCCAGCAACAGGAGCTTGGTCCCGATCTCGGCTGCCTCACCGGAAAAGAAAAGGGTGAGCAGGATGACCGCCCCGAAGTCGGCCAGCGTGCCTCCCGCGATCACGAGCTGGCCGAACTCCGAGGAGGTCTCCCCCGCGTCCTTGAGCACGGGTACGACCAATCCCAGCGAGGTGGCAAGGAGCGTGATGCCGATCAGCAGCGGCGAGTGGACCTGTCCTGCTGCGCGAAGCGCCAGACCGACACCCAGCCCCAGGACGAGGGATAGAACGAATCCGATCAAGGGGAGGCGAAGGACCTTGCCGCGCATCTGATCGAGGTCGACCTCCAGCCCGGCAAGGAAAAGGAGGAAGCCCAAGCCCACGACGGAGAGCACCTGGATCGGCAGGTCAAGCCGGACCCATCCAAGCCCAGAAGGCCCGATCAGGATTCCCAGCACGATCTCGAACACCACCGCGGGGAGCCGGACGCGAGGGAACAGGCCCAGCACGAGCGGCGCCGCGAACGCGACCGCGGAGACGACGACGAGCCCCGAGAACGAGACCTCAGGCACGATCGGGTCGGTCGGCCTGCCCGACCTCGATGAAGACCTTGATCGTGCCGGGTGCTCCCAGGAGCTCGAAGGCCTTCGCCCACTCGTCGAGCCCATGGACGGGGTGAGTGAGCAGCCGATCGAGCCATCCAGGGAATTGCGTCTCCGCGACGGCCATGTCACGGACCCCGGCCTCGAAGTGCTCGCGGTTGGCGTTCACGGTTCCCACCATCACCTTGTTGCCGAGCACGAAGTCAAGGTTGATGGCGTCCGATGGGATCTCCACTTGCCGGGCTCCGCCGGTCACGCTCGACAGGACCAGGATTCCGTTCTTGGCCAGCAGCAGGCGCATAGCGTCGAAGACGATGGGCGAGAACCCGGTCGCCTCGAAGATCAGGTCGAACCGCCCGTGATCCTGTGCGATCTGCCCGATCGTCCGATCTCTCGTGGCGACGTAGTGTGCGCCCAGAGCCAGCGCGAGGTCTGAGTTGAGGTAAGGAGGCTCGTCCAGACCCAAAGTGACGACCTCGAGGCCACGATTCCTGAGCGCCATCGTCGCCAGAAGCCCGATGGTGCCGGCTCCCAGGACGGCGGCCCGCCTCGGCTGCCAGACCTTCAGCCGCCGCTGGATCTCGTAGGCCTGATGGATCCCCTTCTCCACGACGCTGGTCGGCTCGAGCAGGACCGCCACCTCCCGCAGCCCGGGCGGAACGCGGATCAGGTATTCGGGCTCCTCCACGTAGTACTCCGTCAGAAACCCATGCACGCGGCTTATCCCGTGTTCGAAGTACTCATCGTCTGTGGTCATGTCCGGCATGCCGATACGGTCGTAGAAGCTCCCACCCGCTCGCCGGACCCTGGCGACCACGAAGTCACCGCTTGCGAGCTCGGTCACGGCCGGACCGACCTCCTCGACCACCCCGAAGCTCTCGTGACCCAGCACCAGGTAGTCGAACCCCTCCGGCGCGACGCCATACTCGCCGGCGTTGATCTCCCGATCGGTGCCGTCCAGGCCCACGCGCAAGACTCGAACCAGGACACCCTTTCCTTCCCGAACTTCCTCCACGGACGGTTTCGGGATGTCTCGCAGCTGGGCACTCATCGAGACGCCGGGAATAACTGTCACGGCCTTCATCTCAACCCTCCTCGACATCGTCCGAGGAACAGTCCTCGCCCGATGGGACCCGTTACGCTTGACGTGATCCCTCAAGGATCGTAATGACTCGGGCATCCAGACGAACGAAAGCATCGATATGGCTCGCCTCAGATGGTCGGTTGGCGCGGCGGTCGGTCTGCTTTCCGCGGGCGTCGCGCTTGCGGTGGCTCAGCTGGTAGCAGCATTCGTTGGAGAGCTGGCGTCCCCTATGGTCGCGGTCGGTGAAGCGGCGATCGATGCAGCGCCGCCCTGGGTGAGGGACTTCGCCATCCGGACGTTTGGCGAGAAAAACAAGCTCGCGCTCCTCATTGGCATCGGTGTTCTTTTGGGCACATTCGCCGTGGTGATCGGCATCCTGGCAATACGCCGTCCCTGGGTTGGCTTCGCCGGCCTGATCGGGTTCGGCCTGATAGGCCTTGCCGCCGCCTTGACCAGACCGACAGCGGACAGCTTGTCCGCCGTGCCGTCGATCGTTGGGATGGCGGCGGGTGCCTGGGCTCTGCGTCTGTTGATCCTGCGGACTGGGGCAGGAGTCCGGCTGAAGGGCGCTACAGACAGTCCCCTGGCGTTCGATCGCCGGCGCTTCCTCGTTGCCGGCCTGGCCCTAGGCGGAAGCGCCGCCGTGGCAGGCTTGGGTAGCCAGGTCGCGGGACGGGCGACGTCCAAGGCCACGGCCTCGCGGGCCTCCCTTCGGATCCCGAGTCCAACCGACGCCAGCCCGACCCCCTCCGGGGCCGACCTCCGGACTCCCGGCCTGAGCCCCTTCTACACACCGAACTCGGAGTTCTATCGCGTCGACACGGCCATCATCGTGCCGAAGGTTGCGGCTCAGGATTGGCGATTGCGCATTCATGGGATGGTCGACCGAGAGATCGAGATGGACCTGGCCCAGCTGCTCGCCCGCCCGCTGATCGAACGCGACATCACGCTCACGTGCGTGTCCAACGAGGTCGGCGGCTCTTACATCGGCAACGCCAGATGGGTTGGAGCGGCGCTTTCGCCGATTCTGGAGGAAGCCGGCGTTCACCCTGAGGCGACCCAGATCGCTTCGCGCTCGGCGGACGGTTTCACAGTGGGCACGCCCACCGCCGTCGTCATGGATGGCCGGGACGCCATGCTCGCGGTGGCCATGAACGGCGAGCCCCTGCCGCTGGCGCACGGCTTCCCTGTGCGGATGATCGTTCCCGGCCTCTACGGATATGTATCGGCGACGAAGTGGGTAGTGGATCTTGAGCTCACGACCTTCGAAGCGTTCGATGCTTACTGGATTCGACGCGGCTGGGCACAGCAGGCCCCGATAAAGACAATGTCCCGGATAGACACCCCACGATCCGGTGCCCGACTGAAAGCGGGGCTCGTCCCGGTAGCCGGCGTGGCCTGGGCCCAGCATCGTGGGATCCAGACGGTGGAGGTCCGGGTCGACTCGGGCGACTGGGTGCAGTCCCGCCTGGCGCAGGAGGACACCATCGACACCTGGCGCCTCTGGCTCTACGAGTGGGAGGCCCTGCCGGGCCGCCACACGATCGAGGTGCGGGCCACCGACGGAGCCGGGGCCGTCCAGACGGGGGATTCCGCACCCCCCCAGCCGGACGGAGCCACTGGGTGGCATGCGATCGTGGTCAACATCTCTTGAGGAGGGGCAGTCATGGAAGAAGCACTTGGCAGGGTGAGCGAGGTACTGCACGAAGCGGCGGAGACGCATCACGTCGTTTACAGCATCGTGGATGGAGCTGATGACGACTGGGCTTCCTGGTATTCGGATTGGTTGATCCATCTTTCCGCGTTGCCCGACCTCTTGGGGCGGAAGCCTGTGCGCAGCGAGCTGACGTACATGCTCGTTCGCCTGGACAAGGAATACACGGAGCAACGGCCGAACGAGCGATGGGAAGACTTTTACGCAGGGGAACTGATCGCACATTTCCCTCCCGAGTGAGTGTCCGGTGGCTCACAATGAGGTCAGCTGGCCGTAAATGACGGGTCCCAGAGAGGGAGAGGGCATGCAGCTGGGAATGGTTGGACTGGGCCGGATGGGTTCGAACCTCACGCGCCGCTTGATGCGTCACGGGCACGAGGTGGTCGTCTACGACGTGAACGAGGGGGCCGTTCGGCAGCTCGAGAGCGAGGGCGCGATTGGCGCGACTGCTTTGGAGGACTTCGTGTCGAAGCTCTCCCTTCCACGAGCCGCATGGATCATGGTACCGGCCGCGCTCGCCGGGTCAACGACGACCGCTCTGGCCGAGCTCATGGAGCCGGGGGACATGATCATCGATGGGGGTAACTCCTACTACCGCGACGACATCGATAGGGCGGCCGCCCTCGCCACGCGCGGGATCCATTTCGTAGACATCGGGACGAGCGGCGGGGTGTTCGGTCTGGAGCGCGGATTCTGCCTGATGATCGGCGGT
>Ga0184632_10000636_pt1 | contig 14104 bp, 13 predicted proteins | sample PLM31_50_b1_FD_133153 | JGI IMG/M metagenome (GOLD analysis project Ga0184632, IMG submission 133153) | Groundwater sediment microbial communities from an aquifer in East River, Colorado, USA - PLM3-1_50_b1 | ecosystem: Environmental > Terrestrial > Soil > Riparian zone | place: USA: East... | reverse complement strand
GCCGGCGATCAGTTCAAGACCTTTCTTGACGCGGATACGGCGCGAATCGACAAAATCATCGCGGGACTGGGGTTGAAGAAGTAACCTGGTTGGCCGCCCCGTCGCACGAACAGGAGGTGACCATGCACCGCTCTTCGGTTCGCGCTACCGTTCGCCGCGGCTTGGCCGCCGCGGCCTTCGGCGTCGCATTCGTATCTCCCGCGTTGGGAGCAGACTTGAAGATCATTGTCCCCGCCGCGCCTGGCGGCGGCTGGGACCAACTGGGTCGCGCGGCGGCGCAGTCGCTGCAGGCCGGCAAGCTCGCCGATCGCGTTCAGGTGAGCAACACACCGGGCGCGGGAGGCACGATCGGCCTCGCGCAACTCATCAACAACAACAAGGGCGACGGCAACGCGCTGATGGTCAGCGGGAAAGGCATGGTGTCGGCGATCTTCATCCAGAAATCGCCGCTGACCCTGTCCAATGCCACGCCCATCGCGCGGCTCACCGGCGAGTACGAGGTGCTGGTGGTGGGGCCCAACTCGCCGTTGAAAACGATGGCGGACCTGGTGGCGGCCTACAAGGCCAACCCAGGCGCCGTGTCATGGGCCGGCGGATTGGTCGGGGGTGTCGATCAGCTCACGGCGGGCATGATCATCCAGGCCATCGGCGGCGATGTTTCGAAGCTCAACTACGTGGCATTCGGCAGCGGCGGCGAGGTCCTGTCGCAGGCGCTGGGTGGCCACGTCACCGTGGGCATGGGCGGCTACCAGGAATTTGCCGCGCAGATCACGGGCGGAAAATTGCGCGCGCTCGGCATCACGTCGGACAAGCGCGTCCCGGGCATCGATGTTCCGACGTTGAAGGAACAGGGCATCAACGTCGAATTCATCAACTGGCGAGGGCTTATGGGTGCTCCCGGCATTAGCGAGGCGCAGCGGCAGGCGCTCGTCACGATGACCTCGCAGATGGTCAAGACCGACCAATGGAAGGCCACGGTCGCCAAGAACGGATGGGTGGACCTGTACATGGGCGGCGACGACTTCAAGAACTACATCGAATCGGAGCAGAAGAGCGTTCTTTCTCTCGTCAACACGCTCGGTCTAGTCAAGAAATGACCGCGCGTTCTGCAATCCATCCCGGCGAACTCCTGATTTCGCTGGGGCTGATCGCGCTGGGTTCGTTCGTCATCTACGACACCCAAAGCATCCCGGATCCGCAGAGTGCGGGCGGGGTGGGACCGCGCCTTTTTCCTTACCTCATCGGCATCGGACTGACGCTCTGCGGCGCGGTCCTGGGCTGGCATGCGATCTCGGGCGGCTGGCGCAACGTGCCGCTCGACCAGGAAGGGCACGACCGTCCGGACTGGCTCGCCTTCGGCATCATCAGCACCGGCATCGTGCTGCACATGATCGTGATCGGCTGGGCGGGATTCATCATCGCCAGCACGCTGCTGTTTGTGCTGGTCGCGCGCGGCTTCGGCAGTCGGCGGTCGGTCCGCGACGCGATCATCGCCGTGTTGCTGGCCATCGTTGTTTACTTCGTGTTCACCTATGGGCTCGGCTTGAAGTTGCCAGCAGGCCCGTTCGGAGTCGCCTAGCATGGACACGTTCAGCGCGTTAATGTCGGGCTTTGCGGTGGCCCTCACGCTTACGAACCTGATGTGGGGGTTCGTGGGCGTGACGCTCGGCACCGCGGTCGGCGTGCTTCCTGGCGTGGGCCCGGCGCTGACGATCGCGCTGCTGCTGCCCGCTACTGCGAAGCTCGATCCGACGGGCGCGCTGATCATGTTCGCCGGTATTTATTACGGCGCGATGTTCGGCGGTTCCACGACGTCCATCCTGCTCAACACGCCCGGCGAGTCCGCGACCATTGTCACCGCGATGGAGGGCAACTTGATGGCCAAGCGAGGCCGGGCCGGGCCCGCGCTCGCGACGGCCGCCATCGGTTCGTTCGTAGCCGGCACGATAGCGACCATTCTGTTGACGGTGATGGCGCCGGTCGTCGTCGATTTTGCGCTGAAGTTCGGCCCGGCCGAATACTTCTCGGTGATGGTGCTGGCCTTCACCACCGTATCGGCGGTGCTCGGGGCTTCGAAAGCTCGCGGGCTCGCCAGTTTGTTCTTCGGCCTCACGATTGGACTCATCGGTCTCGACAGCCAAACGGGCCAGGCGCGCTTTACGCTCGGCATTCCCGAGTTGCTCGACGGCATCGACGTGGTGGTCGTCGCCGTCGGGCTGTTCGCCGTCGGCGAAACCCTTTACATCGCGACGTATCTGAACCGCCAGTCCGACAAGATCGAACAGATGAAAGGCTCGATCTGGATGAGCAAGGCCGACTGGCGGCGCTCGTGGAAGCCGTGGCTGCGCGGTACGGCCTTCGGTTTTCCATTCGGAACGATCCCAGCGGGCGGCGCCGAGATCCCGACGTTCCTCTCGTATGCGACCGAGAAGAAGCTGACCAAATATCCGGAAGAATTCGGCAAAGGTGCGATCGAAGGCGTGGCCGGCCCCGAGGCCGCCAACAACGCATCCGCCACCGGGACTCTGGTGCCGCTGCTCACGCTGGGCCTGCCGACCACGGCCACCGCGGCCATCATCCTCGCCGCGTTCCAGCAGTGGGGATTGCAACCGGGACCGTTGCTATTCGAAACGCAGCCGCAGCTCATCTGGGGTCTCATCGCCAGCATGTACGTCGGCAACGTGATCCTGTTGATCCTCAATCTTCCGCTGGTCGGGATCTGGGTGAAGCTGTTGCACATTCCGCGCCCGCTGCTCTATGCGGGCATCCTGATCTTCGCCACGCTGGGCGCGTACGGTCTGCGCAATTCATGGTTCGACCTGGCGCTGCTGTATGTGATCGGTGTCGTCGGCTTCCTGATGCGGCGCTACGATATTCCGGTGGCGCCGGTGTTGGTCGGCATGACCCTGGGACCATTGGCCGAGCAGCAGTTTCGTCGTGCGCTCGCCATCAGCCAGGGCGACCTCACGATCTTCCTGCGCCAACCGATCTCGGCCACGGTGCTCGCGATTACCGCGCTGGTGTTGTTCGGGCCGCCGTTATGGCGACTCGTGCGCAGGTTCCGATGATGTGCTGATACCGTGAACCGGTAAGGCCGCCCGACCAGTGCGCCGCGTCGCAGTCGTCGGTAGAATTGCCGACCACCGCTGCAGGCTCGATGACGGCGGAGCGCTGTTTCCTCAATCACTTCCCCCTCGCGATGAACCAACCCGAATCGTTCGTGACCCTCGCCGCACCCGTCGCAGCGCCGGCCTATGTCCGCCATCCCCGCCTCCTGGGCTGGGTGCGTGAAATCGCCGCACTGGCGCAACCCGACCGCATCGTATGGTGCGACGGCAGCGACGCCGAATATCAGCAGCTGTGCGCAGCCATGGTCGCTTCCGGAACGCTCAAGAAATTGAACGAAGCGAAGCGGCCCGGCAGCTATCTCGCGTGCTCGGACCCGTCCGACGTCGCCCGCGTGGAAGACCGCACGTTCATCTGCAGCGCCAGCAAGGACGACGCCGGCCCCACCAACAACTGGGTCGCGCCTGCGGAGATGCGGCGCACGCTGAACGGCTTGTTCGCCGGCTGCATGCGCGGGCGGACGATGTACGTCGTACCCTTTTCGATGGGCCCGCTCGGCAGTCCCATCGCGCATCTCGGCATCGAGTTGTCCGACAGTCCTTACGTCGTCGTCAACATGCGGCTCATGACGCGGATGGGCCGTGCGGTGTTCGACGTGCTGGGGACCGACGGACCCTTCGTGCCCTGCGTGCATTCGGTCGGCGCACCGCTGGCCGTCGGTGCCCGCGATGTCGGCTGGCCGTGCAACAAGGACCAGAAGTACATCGTGCATTTTCCGGAGACGCGCGAAGTCTGGAGTTTCGGCTCCGGCTACGGCGGCAATGCGCTGCTCGGCAAGAAATGTTTCGCGTTGCGCATCGCTTCCGTCATGGGGCGCGACCAGGGTTGGCTCGCCGAGCACATGCTGATCCTCGGCGTCACTTCGCCCGACGGCGAGAAATCGTACGTCGCCGCGGCCTTCCCCAGCGCGTGCGGCAAAACCAACTTCGCGATGCTGATTCCGCCGGCGGGTTACGAGGGCTGGCGGGTCACGACGATCGGCGACGACATCGCGTGGCTGAAACCGGGCGCCGACGGTTACTTCCGCGCGATCAATCCCGAGGCCGGCTACTTCGGCGTTGCGCCCGGGACCTCGTACGAATCGAATCCGAATGCGATGGAAACGCTGAAGGCCAACGTCATCTTCACCAATGTCGCGCTGACCGATGACGGCGACATCTGGTGGGAAGGATTGACCAAAGAGGCGCCGCCGCATCTCATCGATTGGCAGGGCCGTGACTGGACACCGGACTGCGGCCGTAAAGCGGCGCATCCGAATTCGCGGTTCACCGTGGCGGCGACGCAATGTCCTTCGCTCGATCCGGCCTGGGACGATCCTGCCGGCGTTCCGATCTCCGCCTTGATTTTTGGCGCGCGGCGCTCGGATACCGTTCCGCTGGTGAGCGAAGCGCGCACCTGGGAAGAGGGCGTGTACAAGGCCGCCACCATGGGATCGGAAACGACGGCCGCCGCCACCGGCGCCGTGGGCGAGGTGCGTCGCGATCCATTTGCGATGCTGCCCTTCTGCGGCTATCACGTCGGCGATTATTTTGCGCATTGGCTCGCGATGGGCAAGGCGATTGCGCACCGCCCTCGCATCTTCAGCGTCAACTGGTTTCGCAGGAACAGCGACGGCAAATTCGCGTGGCCCGGCTTCGGCCAGAACATGCGCGTGCTGCAATGGGTCGTCGAGCGCTGCCGCGGAGGCGCGCATGCCGACGACAGCGCGATCGGCCTGGTACCGTCCTATGAGGATCTCAACTGGACGGGCGCGACGTTCGACCACGATCGCTTCGCCGATCTGATGCGCGTGGACCGCGCGCAATGGGAGCGCGAGCTCGCGTCGCACGATGTGCTCTTTGCCAAGCTCGGCGCCAAGCGGCCGGCCGCGCTGCAATCGGAACGCGAGGCATTGGCGCAACGTTTGATGCAATAGACAAGAGGGGCCGCTTGCGCGGCCCCTTTTTCTTGCTAGACTCGATCGCCGCGGCGAAACAGGCGGGAGCGCGAAAGGAGCTGTTCGATGCGTGGGCATCGGTGTGTGCTGATGCTGTTGAGTTGCGTGGCCTTCGTGACGTGGGTCGGCTTCCCCGCGGCACATGCGCAGAAGAAGACGGTCACGATCGGCACCGCCGGTCTCATGGGCGTGTATTACCCGCTCGGCGGCGCCGTGTGCCGCATCGTCAATGCCACGCGCCGTGAACACAAGCTCCGTTGCAGCGTCGAGCCGACCGAGGGCTCCGTGTCGAATATCAAGGGCGTGTTGGCCGGTGAATTCGACCTGGGCTTTGCGCAGAGCGATTCGCAGTACCACGCGCTGAAAGGCGAAGGTCCATTCAAGGACAAGCCGCAGCCCAAGCTGCGCGCGCTCTTCACCGTGTATCCGGAGCTGTTCACATTGATGGCGCGGGAGGACGCGGGCATCAGGAAATTCGAGGACATCAAAGGCAAACGCATCAGCATTGGCTCGCCGGGATCGGGCACGCGCGCGACGATGGACCTCGTGATGAAGGCGTACGGCATCAAGCGTTCCGATTTGAAGAATGCGGCGGAGCTCAAGTTCATCGAATTGGCGCCGGCGTTGTGCGACAACAAGATCGATGCGTTCGTGTTCGTCGCCGGCCATCCCAATGCAGTCCTGCAGGATGCGGCGACCTCGTGTGCGACGTCCATTGCGGCAGTCGCCGGCGCGCCCGTCGACGCGCTGGTGTCGTCGCAACCGTTTTATGCGAAAGCCGACATCCCCGCGAAAATGTACAAAGGGACCGATGCCGCACAGCCGTCGTTCGGCATGGTGGCGACCGTTGTCGTGAGTGCCGACATGCCGGACGACACCGCGTACGCAGTCACCAGGGCCGTGTTCGAGAATTTCGAGGACTTCAAGAAATTGCATCCGGCGGTTGCGCACATCACGAAAGAAGTCGCGGTGCGCGGCGACACCGCGCCGTTTCATCCTGGCGCTGTGAAGTACTTCAAGGAAGCCGGGCTCATATAGTGTGATGGCAAGCGGTGGCCGTGGGGCACAATCAATGTAATCGTTTACAATGTGGGGCACCATCCAAGGAGTCCAAGGAGTCGAAGTGCGCCGGAGAGGGCGAAGCGACGGCAATGTGCGCGTGACCATCGGGCAGGTCGCTGCGCTGGCCGCTGTATCGACCGCCACGGCGTCGCGCGCACTGAATCGTCCGGGCACCGTCACCGATGCGCTGCGCGAACGCGTCGGAGCCGCCGTTGCGCGGCTGGGATACCTCCCAAACCAAACCGCGCGGGCGCTATCGTCGCTGCACAGCGGGCTCGTCGGCATGCTGGTGCCGGCATTCGATCCGGGCCACGCGGAGGTGTTGGAAGCGATTCAGACACGCCTTGCTGCGATGGGCTACGCCACGTTGATTGCGGCGACCGGGGGCGACAGCGATCGCGCCGTTGGCGCGGCGCGAGCCATGGCGGCCCGGGAGGTGGAGGGGCTGTTCGTGGTCGGAGTGGAGCTGGAAGGCTCCCTCGGAGCGCTGCTCGATGAGCGGCGCATCCCGTACGTGCTGGTCGACGCTTGCGGCGGCACGCCGACCAAGGCAAGTGTGGACGTGAGTTACGCGGCGGCCGGGGAGACCGTCGGCGCATACCTGTTGGGGCTCGGTCACCGATCGCTGGCGTTTCTCTGCCGGCCGGCGAATCACGCGTCGCAGCCTGCCGCGTTGTTGCTGCAGGGGCTTCGCGCAGCGCTGACGGCAGCAGACGCATCGCTACCTTCGGAACAGGTGGTGGCTGGTGGCTCCGGCGGGATCCGCGCCTCGCTACGGCAATGGCTTACGGCCACGACTCCGCCGAGCGCCCTGGTCTGCGCGGACGACCTGCTGGCCTTGGCGGCTCTGCAGGAGGGCGTCCTGCTTGGCATTGCCGTCCCGGGCCAACTTTCGGTCGTGGGGTGCGGCGACCTTCCGTTCGCTCGGCACACGACCCCGGCACTCTCGACGCTTCGGATCCCCGGGGCGATGATCGGAGCCGCAGCGGTCGATCAGCTGTTGGAGCGGCTGGAGGGAGCGCTGCCGACGGGGCGCTCGATCCCGATCAAGCTGGTCATCCGCCAATCGTCCGGCCCGGCGCCCATGTAACCGGGCGACCGCCGTGCAGTGGCATGTTTCACGTGGAACCTGGCGCCGCCACCGCTGCGTCGATACGCAGGCCCTCCGGGGCGTTGTGTTCCACGTGAAACCCGAACTCCCGCTATCGCCGGCATGATGGTTCGGCTAGAATGTCGGTTGTTCGCAAGTTTTTCCTGATCAAGAAAACATAGCAAAATCATGGAGTTCTCTAAGCGCTTCGATGTCATCGTCGTGGGCGGCGGCCATGCCGGCACCGAGGCGGCGCTTGCCTCCGCGCGGATGGGTCGCAGCACGTTGCTGCTGACGCATAACATCGAAACGCTGGGCCAGATGTCGTGCAACCCTTCGATCGGTGGCATCGGCAAGGGGCACCTGGTGAAGGAGGTCGATGCGCTCGGTGGTGCCATGGCGATTGCTACCGACGAGGCGGGGATCCAGTTCCGAACACTGAATTCGAGCAAGGGTCCGGCCGTTCGGGCGACGCGCGCGCAGGCCGACCGCCTTCTGTACAAGCGCGCGATCCGCCGCCGCCTCGAAAATCAGCCGAACCTCACGCTGTTCCAGCAACCGGTCGACGACCTGTTGCTCGACGGCGATCGCGTGACCGGTGTCGTCACGCAAATCGGATTGACGTTCCATGCCGAGGCCGTCGTGCTGACCACCGGGACGTTTCTGTCCGGGCTCATCCACGTGGGCCTGCAGAATTACGAAGCTGGACGGGCTGGAGATCCGCCGGCCAAGCGGCTGGGCGCGCGATTGCGCGAGCTGAAGCTGCCGGTGGGGCGGCTCAAGACCGGCACGCCGCCGCGCCTGGACGGCCGCACGATCGACTTTTCCGCGTTGGCGGTGCAGCCCGGCGACGACCCGGCGCCGGTGTTCTCGTTCCTGGGCTCGCGCGCCATGCACCCCGAACAACGACCGTGCTGGGTCACGCATACCAACGCGCGGACGCACGAAATCATCCGGGCCGGCCTCGATCGGTCGCCCATGTATTCGGGCGTGATCAAAAGCGTGGGTCCGCGGTACTGCCCGTCGATCGAGGACAAGGTCGTCCGCTTCGCGCAGCGCGACAGCCACCAGATCTTTCTCGAGCCCGAAGGTCTGGACACGCACGAGATCTACCCGAACGGCATCTCGACGTCGCTGCCCTTCGATGTGCAACTCGATGTCGTGCGTTCGATGCACGGGTGTGAGCACGCCCACATCCTGCGGCCGGGTTACGCCATCGAATACGATTATTTCGACCCGCGCGGCTTGAAGGCGTCGCTCGAAACCAAGGCGATCCATGGCCTTTTCTTCGCGGGGCAGATCAACGGGACGACCGGCTACGAGGAGGCCGCGGCGCAGGGCCTGCTGGCCGGCATCAACGCGGGCCGGTTCGTGGCCGGCGACGACAGTTGGTGCCCGCGCCGCGATGAAGCCTACCTGGGCGTTCTCGTCGACGACCTCATCACGCGCGGCGTGTCCGAACCCTATCGAATGTTTACGTCGCGCGCCGAATACCGGCTGCAGCTGCGCGAAGACAACGCGGATCTGCGGCTGACCGAGCATGGCCATCGCCTCGGCGTGGTCGATGACGAGCGTTGGGGCGTGTTCGCGCGCAAGCGCGACGCCATCGAAAACGAGCGCGAGCGCTTGCGCGTGACCTATGTCAATCCGGACGTCGTCTCGGAGGCCCATGCGCAACGCGTGCTGGGGCAAGGTCTGGAGCGAGAGTATGCGCTTGCTGACTTGCTGCGCCGGCCGGGCGTGACGTATGCGTCGCTGCACACGTTGCCTGGCTCGGGGCGAGCGGTCGAGGATCCGCAGGTAGCCGAGCAGGTCGAGGTTGCGACCAAGTACGCGGGGTACATCGACCGCCAGCACGACGACGTGGCCCGGCAACTTGCGCAGGAAACCTTGCGCATTCCAGCCGGCCTGGACTATCGGGATGTGCGGGGATTGTCGACGGAGGCGCAGCAAAAACTCAGCGCCGGCAAGCCGGAAACGGTCGGCCAGGCCGCACGCATCTCCGGGATGACGCCGGCAGCGATTTCGCTGCTGCTCGTCCATCTCAAGCGCCACGCCGCCGTGGATCGGAAATCGGCGTGATTGTGCTGGGTTGGGTCGACGCACGCAGGCGCGCTCGGCGATGAATTCTGCGACGTCCGCTTTTTTCGCCACCGACACGCTCGCCGAAACGCTCGCGCGCGGCATCGCCGCGCTGGGCCTGGACGTGACCGCAGCACAGCGCGCGCAATTGCTGGCGTATCTCGCGTTGCTGGCCAAATGGAACAAGACCTACAACCTGACCGCCATTCGCGAACCCGAGCGCATGGTCACGCATCATCTGCTCGATGCGCTCGCGGTATTGCCACAGTTGCCGCGGAAGGACGCGTTACGCGTGCTCGACGTCGGCTCCGGCGGTGGCATCCCGGGATTGCCGTTTGCGATGGTCAGGCCGGATTGGCAATTGACGCTGGTCGACACCAACCATAAAAAGGTGGCGTTCCTCACGCAAGCCGCGATCGAGTTGCGCCTGCGCAACGTCGCGGCGCACGCGACGCGCATCGAGGACTTCAAACCGACGGCGCCCTACGATATCGTGATCTCGCGTGCATTTGCGGACCTCGCCACCTTTGCCGCGATCTCGGCGCGCCATCTCGCGCCGCATGGTTGGCTGGTCGCGATGAAGGGCGTGCATCCGGATGAAGAGCTCGCGGAGTTGCCACCCGAGTTCACGGTGATAGGCAAGCCGGTACTCGACGTGCCCGGGCTCGACGCTGCGCGCCATCTGATCGTGATGCAACGCGCGACCGACGCAACATCACGATGACGCGGATCATCGCCGTCGCGAATCAGAAAGGGGGCGTGGGCAAGACCACCACGTCGGTCAATCTCGCGGCGAGCCTCGTCGCGATGAAGCGGCGCGTGCTGCTCGTCGACCTGGACCCGCAGGGCAACGCGACGACGGGCTCCGGCCTCGACAAGCGCACGCTCGACGCCACCGTGTACCAGGTGCTGCTCGGCGAACGCAAGATCGCCGATGTGCGCGTGGTGTCACCCTCGGGGGACTACGACCTGGTGCCCGCCAACCGCGAGCTCGCCGGCGCGGAAATCGAGCTTGTCGATTTGCCGGAACGCGAAACGCGCTTGAAGGACGCGCTGGCGGAAGCGCTGTCGCAGATGAAATCGGCGATCAATGAAGTGGCGCCCGACTACGATTTCATCCTGCTCGATTGTCCGCCCTCGTTATCGCTGCTCACGCTCAATGGCTTGTGCGCCGCGGATTCGGTGCTGATCCCGATGCAGTGCGAGTACTACGCGCTCGAAGGATTGTCCGACCTCATCCAGACGTTGAAGAAGGTGCGCGCGCATCTCAACACCAACCTCGAGATCGAGGGGCTGCTGCGCACGATGTACGATCCGCGCAATACGCTCGCGCTCAACGTGACGGCGGAACTCGAGAAGCACTTCGGCGACAAGCTCTTCCGCACGATCATTCCGCGCAACATCCGCCTCGCCGAGGCGCCGTCGCACGGCGTGCCGGTGTTGAAGCTCGAGCCGCAGTCGAAAGGCGCGCTCGCGTATCTCGCGCTCGCCGGCGAGATGCTGCGCCGGATGGAAGCGCAGGAGGCGGCTGTCGGCGGCGCGACCGCAGCAGCAGCGTAGCGAAGGACGCGCCGATGATTCGACCCAAGGGATTAGGCCGTGGCCTCGATGCGCTGCTCGCAGGTGGCAACGAAGCGGAACCGGCGCACGCGTTGCAGACGATCGCGATCGACCGCATCCGCGTCGGCAAGTATCAGCCGCGGACGAGGATGGACGAGACGGCGCTCAACGAATTGGCGGAGTCGATTCGCGAGCAGGGCGTGATGCAGCCGATCCTCGTGCGTCCCGTCGAAGGCGGACGGTTCGAGATCGTGGCGGGCGAGCGTCGCTGGCGCGCCGCGCAGCGCGCGGGACTGAAGGATGTACCGGCGCTGGTCAAGAATGTGCCGGACAACCATGCGCTCGCCCTGGCGCTGATCGAAAACATCCAGCGCGAGGACTTGAATCCGCTGGAAGAGGCGTTCGGGTTGAAGCGCCTGATCGACGAGTTCGGGCTGACGCACGAGGCGGCGGCGAAAGCGATCGGCCGCTCGCGCAGCGCGGTCACCAATCTTCTGCGCCTGACGCAACTCGCGAAGCCGGCGCAGGATTATCTGCTGAACGGCGCGCTTGAAATGGGACATGCGCGCGCGCTGCTCGCGTTGCCGGTTGCGCAACAGACGGTGGCCGCCGCGCGCGTCGTCAGCGGCCAGTTATCGGTGCGGGAAACCGAGCGGCTCGTCGCCACGCTGCTGAAACCGGACGCACGCGCGGTCCGCCGGCAGCCGCATGGCGGACGTGACGCGGATACCGCGCGTCTCGAAACGGAACTGGCGGAATCGCTGGGCGCCAAGGTCAAGATCGATCCCGGCCGCAAGGGGACCGGGCGCATCGTCATTCACTACTCGAGCCTCGAGCAGTTGGACGGGATCCTGACGCGGATGAAGTAGGTCGCCAACGGGCGCCGCCGCGCGCACGCGCGTTTTATCCCAGCTGCTTCAGCATCGTGTCGCCGCCGGAGACTTCGAACTTGCCCGGCCCCTCGATGTTCAGCGTCTTCACGACGCCGTTGTCGACCAGCATCGAAAAGCGCTGGCAGCGCACGCCCATGCCGCGTCCGGTCAGGTCGAGCTCGAGCCCCAACGCCTTCGTGTACGCGGCGCTGCCGTCGCCCATCATCCGGACCTTGCCGGCGCTCTTCTGGTCGCGCGCCCACGCGCCCATCACAAACGCATCGTTGACCGACATGCAGATGATGTCGTCGACGCCTTTCGCCTTCAGCTTGTCGTACTCGGCGAGGTAGGATGGGACGTGCTTGGCCGAACAGGTCGGCGTGAACGCGCCCGGCAAGCCGAAGATCACCACTTTCTTGCCCTTGACGATGTCTTCGACGTTGAACGTATTGGGGCCGATGGTGCAGCCATTGCCTTCGACTTCGATGTATTCGGACAGCGTGCCGGCGGGCAGCTTGTCGCCAACCTTGATCGTCATGGGAGACTCCTGCGTGGGAAGGTGTCGTACGGATTGCGCAACATTGCCTCGCGCGAGCGACAATTCTAACCCGACCGCTTGCGCAGGCGCCGAACGCAGGCGTAGCGTTACGCCTCCGCCGGTTTTTAAGAAATCCACCAACAGGAGAAGATGATGGCGCGCGCAGCCAACCCCCGCCCTCCCGTACCCCGTCGTGTACGCCTGCTGATCGCCACCCGGAAGGGCCTGTGGACGCTCGCGGGCGACGCGACGCGACGCGTCTGGAAGCTCGCGGGACCGCAGTTCCTCGGCAACGTCGTCCATCACGCCATGCTCGACCCGCGCGACGGGAAGACGATGCTCGCTGCGGCGCGCACCGGACACCTGGGCCCGACCGTATTCCGTTCGGTCGATGGCGGCAAGTCATGGAAGGAAGCGGGCAAGCCGCCGGCCTTCGCCGCGGACAGCGGGCGCGTGGTCGACCATACGTTCTGGCTGACGTCGGGGCACGCATCGCAGCCGGGCGTGTGGTATGCCGGCACGTCGCCGCAAGGTTTGTTTCGCTCGGAGGACGGCGGCGCAACCTGGGAAGGGGTCGCGGGATTCAACGCACACCCGCAGCGCAAGGCGTGGTGCGGCGGCGATCAGGACGGCACGCCGGACGGCCCGAAGCTGCATTCGATCCTCATCGATCCGCGCGACCCGATGCACATGTATTTCGGCATGTCGAGCGGCGGCGTGTTCGAGTCCACCGATGGCGGCGCCGATTGGCATCCGCTCAACGTTGGCGTGCGCGCCGATTTCCAGCCCAACCCCGACATCGAATACGGCCACGATCCGCATTGCGTGCAGTTCGCCGGCGGCAACCCGGATCGGTTGTATCAGCAGAACCATTGCGGCATTTTCCGGCTCGACCGCCCGGCCACACGCTGGCAGGATATCGGCACCGGCATGCCCAAGTCGGTCGGCTACGTCGGGTTTCCGATGGTCCCGCACCCGCACGATGCCAATACCGCATGGGTGTTCCCGATGGATGGCACCGACGTCTGGCCGCGCATCTCGCCGGGTGGCAAGCCCGCCGCCTATCGCACCCGCGACGGCGGCAAGAGTTGGAAGCGCCAGGCAGTCGGAATGCCGAAGGCGCAAGCGTGGTGGACGGTGAAACGGCAGGCGATGGCCGCCGATGCGTTCCCAACGGTAGGCGTGTATTTCGGGACCACGTCCGGCGAAGTCTGGGGAACGCGCGACGAAGGTCGCACGTGGAAATGCCTCGCCGCGCATCTGCCGCATATTTACGCGGTCGAGGTCGCGTAAGGGAAGAAACAAGGGGTCGCCGCTCATGGCGGGTTACAGCGTTGCCATTCCGTCGCCATTGCGCTCCTATACGCGTGGCGCCGCCAATGTGCGGGTCGCGGTGGCCGCCGCGGCGCCGAAATTGGCCGACGTGCTCGCGGCATTGGACGCCGATTATCCCGGCATCCGGTTTCGGATGGTGGACGAGGCGGGGCACGTGCGCCCGCATATCCAGATCTTCGTGAACGCCAAGGTCGAACGCAATCCAGCGGCCGCGTTACCGCGGGATGCGAAGATCATGATCGTCGGGGCGTTGTCAGGCGGTTAGTTACGCTCCCCCCGAAGACGCCTGCGGCGTCCTCCCCCCATCGGGGGCGCCGCCTTGGGACGGCCCTGCGGCGGCTAGTTACGCTCCCCCGAAGACGCCTGCGGCGTCCTCCCCCCATGGGGGCGCCGCCTTGGGACGGCCCTGCGGCGGCTAGTTACGCTCCCCCCGAAGACGCCTGCGGCGTCCTCCCCCCATGGGGGCGCCGCCTTGGGACGGCCCTGCGGCGGCTAGTTACGCT
>Ga0184632_10000635_pt1 | contig 14113 bp, 11 predicted proteins | sample PLM31_50_b1_FD_133153 | JGI IMG/M metagenome (GOLD analysis project Ga0184632, IMG submission 133153) | Groundwater sediment microbial communities from an aquifer in East River, Colorado, USA - PLM3-1_50_b1 | ecosystem: Environmental > Terrestrial > Soil > Riparian zone | place: USA: East... | reverse complement strand
GCGACCCCCGGCACTTCGCGAGATCTGTCCGCCAGTCCCCGTGCGTAGTCGAGGGTCTCCCTGGTCGGCTCCCGAACGGATCCGACAAGATACAGCCGGCCGCCACCGCGGCGCGCGGCCGCGAAGGCGTCCAGGGCTCTGTCGAAGCCCTTCGAACGTTGGAGGAATCCGGCACAGACCAGGATGGGGCCCTCGCCGTCGATCCCCAGCCTGCGCCTAGCCTCCGCCTTCGACGGACGCACCGGCGAAACGGGCGCGACCACATGCGGCATGACCTGGGCTCGAACGGTTACCCGATAGTCGTGTTCCAGAGCCGTCCGCTCGGCCTGCGTATGGAACCAGACTCGGCCGGCCCGCTTGAATGCCCGTCGCAGGATGAGGTAGTCGGGGCGCCAGAGCTGCGGTGGATCGGCCTCGTGTACGAGAAGCTCCACGTTCGGGCCACGGCCTGCGAGCCACCACAATGAGACGGATGTCGTTACCTTGGAGACCGGCCGGCGCGGCGCGTAATAAAGCGACGGCTGGAAGTGAACGACTGTCCGGTCGAATCCCGGCGCCATGCGGGCCGCCCGACGGAACGCCCGGCCGCCTATGAAGGCGGCGCGCTCCTCGCCCTCGCCGTCGAGAGGAGACAGGACCGTGACCTCGTGACCTTCCGTCCGCAGTCGGGCCACCTGGTCCCTGGCGTAAGCCCCGATTCCGCAGGGGCGAGGCGGGTAGGAGGACACGACGAGGATCCTCATGGTTGGACCAAGGGGCTCACAGCCGCTCGGCGCGGCAATCCACGGGGATGAAGACCAGGCCTGGGTTCTCTTCGCCTCGGACCATGACGAAGGAATAATGCTGTTCCTGAACGTGATAGACGCGCGTCGAGTCCCGTGAGTGGATCCCGAGCGTGACGTAATAGCGGCCCTCCACGAACGGCAGGCTGCGCAGGGTGAACTCGACGCGCTGCTTCCCCTCGAAGCGAGGAAAGAAGACGCCCCGCCAGTCGGTGTTCGTGCCGTAGACGAACTGACTCTGCTGATCGTGGATGGCGAAGGAGACGACCGGGTTCTCGACCACGGTGTGAGCCTTGAGCTCCATTTGGATCGTTAGCTCGTCGCCTGGGGCGAACCACTCCCTTGACGAGCCATCCGCGCCGAACAGGTCGGCGGCGACGATCTCGATCTCCTTGGTCCCCTGGTCCCAGCCATAGGCCAGGTCCTTCTTCGCCATGCGCAGGCGAAACTCTCGCACCACCTCAGTCGGCTCGCCGGCGGCTTTAATGTGGCCGTGCTCGAGCACGATGGCTCTGTCGCACACGCGGTGGACCAGATCCGGGGCATGTGTCACGAACACGATGGTCCTTCCCTCCCGCTGGAAGGCCTGGACGCGGTCCAGGCACTTGCGCTGGAAGGCTATGTCGCCGACGGCGAGTACCTCGTCGACCAGAAGGATCGCCGGGTCCACGTGGACCGCAACAGCGAACCCGAGCCGCACGTACATGCCTGAGGAGTAGAACTTCACCTGGCTGTCGACGAAGTCCTCCAGTTCGGCGAAAGCCACTATGTCGTCGAATCGCCGGTCGATCTCCTGGCGCGAAAGGCCAAGGATGGATGCGTTCAGGTAGACGTTCTCGCGTCCCGTGAGTTCGGCGTGAAAACCGGCACCCAGGGCCAGCAGCGCGGCGATCCGGCCACGTGTGGTGACGCGCCCCTGGGTCGGCCGGAGTATCCCGGCGATGATCTTGAGGAGCGTGGTCTTGCCGGAGCCGTTCGGCCCGAGCAGGCCGAGGGTCTGGCCCTCTGGCACCTTCACAGAGACTTCCTGAAGGGCCCAGAATTCGTCAGAGGTGACACGAAATCGGATCAGTCGCTCCTTGAGCGACGTGGGTCGTTCGCGGTAGCGCCGGAAGCGCTTACCGACCCCCTCGACCTCTATCGCCGCTCCGCCCGAGCTCAAAGCGCTTCAGAGCTCCTCGGCGAAATCGCCCGAGAGGCGGAAGAACGTCCGCCAGGCGAGGAAGAGCAGGACGAGAGACCCCACCGTAACCGCGGCGAGCAGGATCGCGAGCCACGCGACGCTCACCGGTAGCAGCACCGGGTCCGCCCCAGCGTCCGGCCTCACGACCGCGTAGAGCGCCCGGTGGAAACCCGCGATGACGCCGACCATCGGGTTGGCGAGGTAGATATCGAACATCGGTATGCCCAGGAAGTGGTTGTCGGCGAATCGCTGGAACACGAATCCGCTTGGGTAGATGACAGGCGTCAGCCAGAACCACGTCAGTAGCGCCAGGCCAAGCAGGTGTTGGGTATCGCGGTACCGGACGTTCAGCGCCGAGACCCAGAGCCCCATCGCCGACGTGAACACCACGAGCGCGAGCATCGCAAGCGGGAGAAGGAGCAGGTTGACGCCTAAATGGAAGAAGCGCGTGCCGGCCATGAACCCAAGTAGGACCAGGGCTTGGAGGAGGAAATCGACGCCGGCGGCGCCGACCGAAGCCAGGGGGAGTATCTCTCTCGGGAAGTAGACCTTGGTAACGAGGTTTGCGTTGTCGACGACAGAACGGGTCGCCAGACCGAGCGAGGTCGAGAACAGGTTCCAGGCCAGCAACCCCGATAGGAGATACACGGGGAAGTGCGGCGTCTTGGCCTGGAGGAAGATCGAGAAGACCAGGCTGAAGACAGCCAGGTAAAGGACAGGGTTGAGCATCGACCACGCGGCCCCCAGGACGGAGGACTTGTACTTGACCTTGATCTCCTTGCGCACCAGGTTCGCCAGGATCTGGCGGGAAGCCCACAGCTCGCGCAGGCGCTGGCGCACGTGCAGGCGGGGAGGCTCCGAGGTTCGTACCGCGATCTCCGTGACTGAGGCCAGGTCCAGTCCTTTCATGTGGGTTCGTGCTGGTAGTTGGGCTTGATCTCTCAGTCTAGCAACGGGTCTGGACTGACCCCGCGAACCTGGCCGTACGCTAGTCTTCTGCCATGCGGCGGTATCTCGCTGGCATCGCCAAACGCGTCCTTCCCATGCGGTTCGTCCGCTGGTACCGGCGCCGCCGTGCTCTGCGGAAATACCTGCGCGCGTTGTCATACGAGGTCTACGAGCGCCAGGTGCGCATCGAACTCGCGGACCTGGAGGGCCGGATCGCCGCTCGCCGGGACGGCTTCTACGACAAGCTGGTCAAAGAGGTGCTCGAGCGGACCGACCTGATCCTGCAGGAGCTCGACAGGCGGATCGAAGGGCTCACGGCCAGGCACGGGCGCGAGCTCCGAGATCTCCGCGCCGAGGTCGATGCCCTTCGTGCCGACCTCGGCGCTCGTCTCGCCGACGCGACGACCGACTGACAACGGTGCGCCTGGCCTGGTTCACTCCCCTGCCGCCGATGGCCAGCGGCATCGCCGACTACTCGTTCGAGCTCCTGTCCAAGGTGGCGGAGGAAGCTTCGGTCGACGCCGTATGTCCCCTGCCGGCGCGTAGGCGCGAACGACTGGTCGTGCCTCCTGGAGTAGGGCTCGTATCTCCGGAGGATTTCGCCGATCGGTCGGCGCAATATGACGCCGTCTTCCATCACCTAGGCAACAATCCCTTCCACGGTTTCGTCCTGGAGGCGGCCCTGGCCCAACCGGGGATCGCCGTGTTCCATGACTTCGTGCTACACCATCTGATCGGCCACCTCACGGTCGAGGGGCTGCGCGATCCCAGCCGCTACGAAGCCTTTCTCCAGGGCGAGTACGGGCCGGTCGGGAAGCGTCTCGCAGACCTGAGGCTCCGGGGCATCGCCACCGACTTCGAGAAGTTCCTGTTTCCCTTGAGCGGGCGGGTGGCCACGCTGGCGAAGGCGATTGTTGCCCACAGCGAGGACGTCAAGGAGCGGATCGAGGTTCTGGCGCCCGATGTCCCGGTCTCGGTCATCCCTCACTACGCTCAGAGTCCTCCACCAGGCGTCGCGGAAGTCACCAGGGACTCAGCCCGGAGAGCCCTGGGTCTTCCCGGGGATTCGTTCCTCGTCGGGCACTTCGGCTTCATCACCCGGCCAAAGCAGCCCGCGGCCGTCCTGGGAGGGTTCGCGAGACTCGCCGCAAAGCGCCCAGACGCCCTGATGCTGATGGTGGGGGCCGACCATACCGGCGGCCTCTTCCAGGGCCTTGCCGAGCACTTCGGTCTGGAAGATCGGATCCGGCGGTCGGGGTTCGTGGACCTCGCCCGCTTTCACCTCTTCCTACGAGCGGTCGACGTGGTGATCAGCCTCAGGTATCCGAGCGCCGGCGAGGCGTCGGGGACCGTGACGCGAGCGCTGGCCGAGGGACGAGCCGTGATCGTGAACGATCTGGGGTCCTTCGCGGAGTTCCCCGACGACGCCGTCCTTAAGGTAGACATAGACGGCGATCAGGCGGCCGCTGTTGCCTCCCACCTCCTGAAGCTCGCGGACGAGCCCGACTTCCGAAGAAAGATCGAGGAAAGGGCCCGACGCTATGCCTCGACTGTATTGGATATCGGCCGGTGCCGGGATCTATACCTTGAGGTCGCCCGGATGGTCGCCACCGGCCGGGCGAGGCGGACCGCCCTGGCCGCGGTCGGCCGCGGCCTGGTTCCAGGATTACCTTCGATAGCCGGGGGGGAGGACCCGCGGGACGCCATGCTTGCCATGCAGATCCGGGAGCGCGATCTCCCATACATCGAATGGCTTGCGGCGCAGTCACTTCCACCCTCTGGCGCGGCCGTTCAACTCGACCTGATCTACCGGCTCGTCTTGGGGCGGCCGGCCGAGGAGCACGCGCTTCGCGAGGCCGAGCTCGCCCTCGCGGTGGGCGACGCCACCAGGGCAGACCTCGTTCGCTGGTTGGTGGAGAGCAGAGAGTTCCGCGAAGCGGAGCTCATAGAGGCGAACCTCGCCCGGGTCCGGCGGCAACCTGGACCGTTCACGATTCCTCGAGGGGATCCCATCGGGCCGGATACGACCGAGCGCGTCGTCGAGATCCCTTGGGTCGTATCCCGCTGGAATGGTGAGGAAAGGGTCCTTGACGTCGGCTACGCCTTCGCGTCTGGAATCTATCTCACCGCGCTGCTCGGGCTGCCCATCGAACGGCTGCATGGAGTGGACTGGTCGGCGACCCTTGTCCCCGGCTTAGCCCGAACCAGGGCAGACCTGCGCGCCTTGCCCTACCGTGACGAGTCGTTCGACCTGGTGCTCTGCATCTCGACGATCGAGCACGTCGGCATGGACAACTCCCGGTACGGCGTGACCGGCCCTGTCGGGCTCGGGGGCGACGCCCTCACCTTTCGCGAGCTCGCTCGGGTGCTTCGATCGGGCGGCCGTCTGCTCATAACCGTACCGTTCGGGCGGCGCGAAGACCATTCATGGTTCGTCCAGTACGACCGAAAGAGGTGGCGAGAATTGGTCGGGCCGACCGGTCTCGAGGAGGAGGAGGTGCAGATCTTCCATCTGACCGACTTCGGCTGGTCGGAGGCCCAGGACTTGGACGCGCTGGAGCAGATGTCCTATGGAGGTGACGCGCCTGCCGCCCGGGGCGTGCTGTGCGCGTCGCTTCGGAAGCCTGCTTGATTCAACCCTTCAGGCGCCTCAGGAACTCTCGCTCGTCGATCGTCTCGACGCCCAGTTGTACCGCCTTGTCGTACTTGGATCCCGGGTTCTCGCCGACGACCACGAAGTCCGTCTTCTTCGACACACTCGAGGGGATATGTGCGCCTGCCTCCTGGGCGGCTCGTACGGCCTCGTCCCGGCTCATCGACTCCATCCCGCCGGTGATGACGATCGTCTCTCCGGTGAGCGGGCCCTCCGGGGGCGGCGGCTGCGCCTCATCTTTGACCCGGACACCCGCCTCGCGCAGCTTCTCGAGCAGGGCGAGGCTCCCCGCGTCCTGGAACCACTCGAAGACGCTCTGAGCGATCTCAGGCCCGATCCCCTCGATCCCGGCAAGGTCATCCATGGAGGCATCGCGCAGCTCATCGATAGAGGGAAAGGCCCGGGTCAGGAGCTGAGCGACGTGCCAGCCAATGTGCCGGATGTTGAGCGCCACTAAGAGCCGCCAGAGAGGCCGATCCTTCGACCCTTCGATCGCGGACAGAAGGTTCTTGATCGACTTCTCCTTGAATCCGGGAAGTCCGGCGAGCTGCTCGTCCGAGAGCGCGTATATATCGGCCGGGTCTTGGACCCACCCCTTGTCCAGCAGGGCGATCACGGTCTTGTACCCGAGGTGCTCGATATCCATGGCCCCGCGAGATGCGAAATGGGAGAGCCACTCGATGCTTTGCGCCGGGCAGCCCCGCTTGTTCGGGCAGCGCCAGTAGGCCTCACCCTCCTTGCGGGCGAGCGGCTCCTTGCATGACGGACAGCTCCTGGGGAACTTCCAGCGCCTGGCGCTCTTCGTTCGCTTGGGCAGCACGGGCCCGACGATCTCGGGGATCACGTCCCCCGCGCGACGAACGATCACCGTGTCACCCACGCGGACGTCCTTCCGCCTGACCTCGTCCTCGTTGTGGAGGGTGGCTCTGCTCACCGTCACTCCGCCAATGAAGATGGGGTCCAGGATCGCGAAGGGCGTGACGATGCCAGTCCGGCCCGTATTGACGGCTATCTGCTTCAGCAGCGTGGTCCGTTCCTCCGGGGGGAACTTGTACGCGATCGCCCAACGCGGCGCGTGGCTGGTGGCCCCGAGCTCCTCCTGCTGCTGGATCGAGTCCACCTTCACCACCACTCCGTCGATCTCGAAGTCGATGCTGTGACGCTTCTCTTGCCACCTCTCGCAGAAACGGATGACCTCTTCGAGCGTCGCGACGGTCTCGGTGTGAGGGCTGACGGGCAGGCCTGCGTCCTTCAGCCAGGCCAGCGCCTCGGAGTGAGACCGGAAGCGCAGACCCTCGGCGTAGAGGACTCCATGGCACCAAAGACTCAGTGGTCTGGAGGCCGTCACCTTCGGGTCCTTCTGGCGGAGCGAGCCTGCCGCCGCGTTCCGAGGGTTTGCGAACGCGCGCTCCTCCCGTTCCCGCAGCTCGTCGTTCAGCCGTTCGAACGCCTTCACCGGCAGGTAGACCTCGCCCCGGACATCCAACACGCGAGGGCTGGCCCCGGCGCGGAGCTTCATCGGCACCGAGCGGATCGTCCGGATGTTCGCCGTGATGTCCTCTCCGACCGAGCCGTCACCGCGCGTTGCGCCGGCCGCGAGCCGGCCATCCTCGTAGCTCACAACGACCGCCAGCCCATCGATCTTCAGCTCGCATACGAACTTGCCCGCTTGCCCGATCACGCGCTGGACCCGCCTGGCCCAGGCCTCGAGTTCCTCCCACGAGAACGCATTGTCCAGCGATAGCATCTGGGCCCGATGCGGGGCCGGCCGGAAGAGCTCCGCCGGTTGCCCCGACACGCGCTGTGTCGGGCTGTCCGGAGTAATGAGCTCCGGGAACTCCGTCTCGATCGCCTGCAGCTCCCGGACGAGCTGGTCGTAATCGAAGTCTGAGACCTCCGGATCGTCCAGGACGTGGTATCGGTACGCGTGATGGTCTATCTGTTCGCGCAGCTCTTCGGCGCGCTTCGTCGCCTCGGAGAGCCGCCTCTCCTCGGACCGGTGGCGTTCTACGGGCTGTGGTTGCGAGGTTGGCCGCTTCGGCATGAGCTAGGCGGCTAGCTCAAGGTTTCCGGCCACTCCGATGCGCTCCCCCCGGACGACCACGGCTCCATGAACGCCCTGCATCTGCTGCAGATAAGAGAGCGTCATCCTCAGGGAATCTGGCTTGGATAGGATCGCGGAGGCCGCGGTTGCCGCCGCGGCCGCCAAGATGCACGACCGCGCGACCACGACGAGGCCATCGGCCGCAGCTCCGGCCGGCAGATCGCCTCCAGTGGTCGTGTGTATGCCCTGAGGCCCCAACTCCGGCTTGACCACTATGGCAAGCGCCGAGCCGTGCCTGCCTGCGGGATGGACCGGGAGGCGGGCTCTCCTGTGCGCCACGACGAAGTGATCTCCCCCGCAGGAAACGATGACGTCGCCCAACCTCTCGGCCAGGCGCCTTCCAACCTCCTCTGTGAGGGCTCCCTGGAAGGTGAACATGGGCCCCACTCCGGCGACGGCAGCCTCGGTGATCATCCGGCGCACGACCTCCGGAGCTTCATCGGGGGAATCGATCGGCCGTTTGCTGATCCGGAAATCGGGATTGCGGATCGAATAGGACTGGATCTGCTCCCAGAACTGCATCCCCACGGCCCGCGCCTCCTCGTAGAGGTCTTGGGGTCCGGTGATCCGGAGGATCAGGTCCTGCACGGGCACCTCGAACGGCTCGTAGCGGGACCTCCAGCGAAGAGGCATGGCCCGGAAAGGCTACACGCTGCCGCCGACGGGGCGGTAGGGCTTTCTCAGAAGATGGCCTCGCGGATGCGGCCGCCGCCCAGGACTTCGTCGCCCGAATAGAACACGACGCTCTGCCCCGGCGCCACAGCCTTCTGAGGCTTCCTGAATGTCACGCGGGATATGTCGGACTCGACCTGTTCCACTAGCGCGACCACGTTCTCTCCCCGGTACCGGATCCGGACGTCTGCCTCAAAGGCTCCCTCTGAAGGGGGCCGGCCGGCCACCCACGAGACGCGTTCGGCCAGCAGGCCTCGCGTAGCCAGAAGCTCGCGGGGGCCCACGACGATCCGATCCCGGGCCGCATCGACGTCAACCACATAACTCCGTTCTCCGGTGGAGACCCCCGTGCCACGCCGCTGGCCGATGGTGAACCGGAACGTGCCGTCGTGCCCGGCGAGCTTGCGGCCGCCGGGGTCTACGACCTCTCCGGAGCGAACCAGATCCGGCGCATGTTTGGCGAGGAACGCTCCATGGTCGGCCCCCGGGACGAAGCACACCTCTTGCGAGTCAGGCTTGGCAGCCACCGGCAGCGCCAGGCGCTCCGCGTGGGCCCTGGTCTCCGCCTTCGTCTGAGCGCCCACCGGGAACAGCGACCGCCGTAGCTGTTCCTGCCCGAGCATATGCAGCACGTAGGACTGGTCCTTCGACGGGTCGAGCCCTCGCCCGAGATGCCACCGTCCGGCTTCGTCCAGCCATTTCCTGACGTAGTGGCCGGTGGCAACCAAATCGAAGCCGAGCGCGTCGGCCCGCTCGAGGAAGGCCTTGAACTTGATCTGTTCGTTGCACCGCACGCATGGGTTCGGGGTCCGGCCTGCACGATGCTCGTCGAAGTAGTCGGCCAGGACGGTCCGCTCGAAGGTCGCGCCCATGTCTACCACCTCGAAGTCGAACCCGACGATGTCGGCCACCGCCGCCGCATCCGCCTCCGCCTTTGGCCCGCAACATCCGTGGTCCACCCCGTCCTGGTTAACCAGCTTCAGATGCGAACCCATTACACGATGGCCACGCTCATGGAGCATCGCCGCGGCGACGGAGGAATCCACACCGCCGCTCATGGCGACGAGAACCGACGGCCTTCCGCTCATGGGTACCGAGGCTAGCACTCACGAGGACGAGACCATGAAGCGCCGCAGCCGGAGCGAGTTGGACACAACGGATACCGAGGAAAAGGCCATGGCTGCGCCAGCCAGGATGGGATTCAGGAGCCCGAACGCAGCCAGCGGCACAAGAACGACGTTGTACCCGAAAGCCCAAAACAGATTCTCCACAATGGTTCGAAACGTCCTGCGGGACAGCCTGATCGCCGTCACGACGCCCTTGAGATCGCCCCGGATCAGGGTGAGGTCCGAGGCCTCGATAGCCACGTCGGCCCCCGTCCCAATCGCGATCCCAAGGTCGGCCTGGGCAAGAGCGGGTCCGTCGTTGACCCCGTCACCGACCATAGCCACCACTTTTCCCTCGGCCTGGAGGCGCCGGATCTCTTCCACTTTCTCGCCTGGCATCACCTCGGCCAGGACCGAGTCGATTCCAACCTGGCGGGCGATCGTCTCTGCCGTTGACCGATTGTCGCCGGTGATCATCGCAACCTCTATCCCCAGGGCCTCGAGGGCATCGACGACCTCGCCGGCGCCCGGCTTCAGGCCGTCGGCCACTGCCAGTACACCCTGCGCCCTGCGCTCCCAGCCGACCCAGGAGACGGTCTTGCCCTCCGACTCCAACCGCTCAGCCTCCGCGCGCAGCTCGGGGAGGATCTCGAAGTCCTCCTCAATGAGATATCGAAGGCTCCCTACGAGAACGTCGGCGTTCTCCACGCGTGCAAGGACACCTTGGCCCACCGCCGATCGGAAGCTCGAGGCCTTCGGCACCGCCAGCCCCCGGATAGAGGCGCCCTCGACGATGGCACGTGCCATGGGGTGCTCGCTGCCGGCCTCGGCGCCGGCGGCCCTGGCCAGAGATCGATCGTCGCCGACGACATCGGCCAGTCGCATCCGGCCCTCGGTCAGAGTCCCGGTCTTGTCGAAGACGACCAAGTCGATCTTCCTGGAGCGCTCCAGGACCTCACCGCCCCGGATCAGGATGCCGAGCTGAGCCCCGCGCCCGGTGCCGACCATGATCGCCGCCGGCGTGGCTAGCCCCATTGCGCACGGGCAAGCGATGATCAGTACCGCGACGGCCGGGGCTATCGCCTGCCGCACCCCGCCAGAAGCGATGACCCATGCGATCGCCGAGATCGCGGCAACGATGATCACCACCGGCACGAAGATCCCGGCTACGCGGTCCGCGAGCTGCTGAATTGGCGCCTTACGGCTCTGTGCCTCTTCCACCAGCCGCACGATCTGGGCCAGGGCCGTCTCGCTGCCGACCCGGGTCGCACGGACCAGAAGAGCACCATCCACGTTCAGGGTCGCGCCAGTCACCTCGGCACCGGCCATCTTCTCCACGGGGACGGATTCGCCCGTGAGCATCGACTCATCGACCATCGAGGTCCCCTCCACCACTATCCCGTCGGTCGGGATCTTCTCCCCGGGACGAACCCTGAGCATGTCGCCGGGCTTGACTTGATCGACGAGCATCAGGAATTCCTTTCCGCCGCGCACCACGTGCGCCTCCTTGGCCCCCAGCTCCAGAAGCCCACGGATCGCGTGAGACGCCCTCCCGCGAGCCAGCGCTTCCAGGTACTTGCCCAGGAGCTGGAAAGCGATGACCAGAGCTGCGGTGTCGAAGTACAGATCTCCGCCTGCGAAGAGCGCCCACACCGAATAGGTGAAGGCGGTCAGCGTGCCAAGGGCAATCAGCGTGTCCATGTTCGCGGAGAGCCTTCGAGCCCTCAGCGCCCCTCCCCTCAGGAACGGCCATCCGGCGACGAACTGGACGGGGGCGGCAAGGACAAACGCGCTCCAGCGGGCCCAGTCCCGGTCCATGGCCGCAAGCGACAGCGCCATAACGGCCACGCCGAGTGGCCAGGCGATGAAGACCCGGCGGAGCCAATCGCGCCTCTCCCTGGCGGCGGGATCATCCAGCCTGTCGACATGGGGAACAATCTCGTAGCCGCGGCTCTGGACGGCCGCCTGCAGGCCTTCGAAGGGTACAGATCCGTCTGCCAGGCGAACCAAAGCCTCGGCGGTCGCCAGGTTGACCTTGGCGTCCAACACGCCCGGGTGTCTCAAGAGGGCCTTCTCGACGCGGGTGACGCATGACCCGCAGGTCATGCCCTTGACGTCAAGGTGAAGCTCTCTTTCGCGAGTCTGCGCCATGCCTATCTCCCCACGAACCTCGCGACGGCTGAGACGAGCTCTTCCACCTTCTCGTCGCCCTCGCCGTGTTCGATGCTCTCCGTGACGCAATGGCGCACGTGATCGTCCAGGAGGCCGACGCCAACGGCCTTGAGTGCAGCCGACACCGAGTTGAGCTGAGTGAGGATGTCGATGCAGTACTTGTCCTCGTCGACCATTCGCTGGAGTCCGCGAACCTGACCCTCGATCCTGCGCAGCCGGTCTTGAAGATCCTTCTTCTTCATCGTGTAGCCGTACAACAGCGTCGCCTCCCTCCCTTTGGGATACCCTACCGGGGTATCTTACCAGGAGCGGGCCACGGTCAGGACAGGTAGGCCGGAGGGTCTTCCCGGAAATCCTCCAGACACCCCAGCGAGCAGAAGTAATAGGTGGTCCCCTCATGCTCGAAGGAACCCGCCGCGGTCTCGGGATCGACCTCCATGCCGCACACCGGATCTATCGCCACGCTCTGTATGGTATGTCTTTGCCGCTGACCAACCCGAGCAGGGAGGATCCCTCGCGCATGAACATCGTGGTGCTCGTGAAGTACATCCCGAATCCCGACTCCACCCCCCAGATCGGGCCGGACTTCCGCCTCAAGCGTGAGGGCGTCGAGGGAGGCCTGGACCCAGGCGACGAGCACGGAGTCGAGGCCGCTCTGCAGCTGGCAGAGAAGACGGGCGGAGAGGTCACCGTGGTGACCATGGGCCCCGAGCCCGCCATCGCGGCGGTCCGCCGGGCCCTGTCCATGGGAGCGCACAAGGGACTGCAGGTCACCGACGACTCGCTCAAGGGCGCGGACGTGCTGGTGACGGCGCGGGTTCTGGCCGCCGCCATCCGGAGGTCGCCGTTCGACCTGGTCGTGGCCGGAGTGGAGTCCACGGACGGGTACACCGGGACGCTCCCAATGACGGTGGCCGAGCTGCTCGGTATCCCGAGCGCTACGTTCGCCCGGCATCTGGAGCTCGACGACGGCGCGCTCAAACTCGAGCGCCAGACGGAGATGGGCTACGACGTCGTGGAGAGCTCACTTCCGGCTCTGGTCACCCTGACCGCGGGGGCCAACGAACCGCGCTACCCCACGCTCAAGGGCATCATGCAGGCCAAGCAGAAGCCCATGGAGACGCTTTCGGTGGCCGACCTCGGTCTGAGCCCCGCCGAAGTGGCATCGACCCAGGAGGTGCTCGGTATCGAGGCCGTCCCCGCGAAGGGGGGCGGAGAGATCCTGGAGGACCCCAGCGAGGCTCCCACCCGGATCGTCGAGTTCCTCAAGAAGGCGAAGGTGATCTGAATGCCGGGCATCTGGGTCTACGCGGAGGTAGCGCCGGACGGCAGGCCCGAGCCCGGCGCGCTCGAGAACTTGACCAAGGCCCGCGATCTCGGTACCGAGATCGCGACGGTTGCCCTGGGGCCGGGCGCCTCCGCGGCGGCGGAGGCGGTTGGGTCGTTCGGAGCACAGACCCTCTACGCAAGCGATGACTCGGTCTATGTCGATCACATCGCCGGGCCGGCAGCACACGCACTCCACTTGCTGATCCAGGAGCATCGTCCCGAACTGATCCTCTTCTCCCCCACTTACGACTCGCGCGACGTCGCCGGACGGCTCCAGGCCAAGACTGGGTCGGCCCTTATGTCGAACGCAACCGACCTGCTCGGTCCCGACTACGCACAGACACAGATCCTGGGTGGGTCCAGGATCGTGGACGTCACGCTCAAGGGTCCCGACCCGAAGCTCGTGATCGTCCGGCCGAAATCCTTCCCTGCCGAGCCGAGCGGCGGCGCACCCGCAACCGTGGTTCGGGTAAAGACTGAGATCCCCGAAGGCGCCAAGGGGGCAAAGCGGGTCGAGCGCCACGAGCAAGCCGCCTCCGGTCCGAAGATGGAAGAGGCAAAGGTCATCATCGCGGGCGGTCGAGGCCTCCAGGACCCCGCGAACTTCAAGCTGCTGGAAGAGCTCGCGGGCGCTATCGGTAGCGCTGCCGTCGGCGCTTCCCGCGCGGTCGTCGACGCCGGGTGGGTCCCCTACGCCATGCAGATCGGCCAGACCGGCAAGACCGTCAGCCCCGAGGTCTACATCGCGGTTGGGATCAGCGGCGCCATCCAACACCTGGTCGGCATGAAGACGTCTAAAAGGATCGTCGCCATCAACAAGGACAAGGACGCCCCGATCTTCCAATACGCGGATCTGGGCATCGTCGGCGACGCGCTCAAGATCCTCCCGCAGGTCACCGAGGCGATCCGGGCCAGCAAGGGCGGCTAGTGCGACTCTCATCTCAGGTGCCCGAGCTCCCCGTTAACCTGTCCCGGCGGATCCTCGCCGGTCTACCGGATGCGCCCGGCTATGAGGTCTTGGTGAAGCCGCTCAGATACAGGACCAGACCCCACCTGGCGGCGTGGACCGACTTCGAAGATCGACGGATCACCCTCCAGGTGCCCGAGCCATTCCTGCCTTTCGGGGAGATCGTGAACTATGGAGCCAGGCGCCTACCAGGGAAG
>Ga0184632_10000634_pt1 | contig 14113 bp, 21 predicted proteins | sample PLM31_50_b1_FD_133153 | JGI IMG/M metagenome (GOLD analysis project Ga0184632, IMG submission 133153) | Groundwater sediment microbial communities from an aquifer in East River, Colorado, USA - PLM3-1_50_b1 | ecosystem: Environmental > Terrestrial > Soil > Riparian zone | place: USA: East... | reverse complement strand
CGACGGATGGGCGGCGCGAAGATGACCACGCTGGAAGCGTTCCCCGTTTACTGCGCGAAAGCGTTTGCCGGGATCGGAGCGCTTCCGGACACGATCGCCGACCGCTCGATCCCGATTCGGCTCGAGCGGAGGACACGCGAGGAGCCAGTTGAGCGCTTCCGTCGTCGCGAGGCCGACGTCGACGGCGAGCCGCTGTTCCAGTGGGTCGCGTCCTGGGCCGATCACCGCGGGCCGATCCTCGCCGACGCGCGACCCGAATTGCCTGACGAGCTCGACGACCGCGCTCAGGATTCGTGGGAGCCGCTGCTTGCGATCGCCGCCGAAGCGGGGGGCGAGTGGCCCGTGCGGGCGCGGGACGCCGCCGTTCAGCTTTCCGGCCCGGAGGCGCGCCAGCACGAGGACGATTCCCTCAGCGCTCGCCTGCTCTTTGACCTTCACCAGATCTTCGAAGCGAACATCGCGCAGCGCTTCGCGACGGCTGATCTCATCGCCTTACTGTGCGAGATCGAAGAGAGCCCGTGGGGCGACTGGCATGGGAGGACGATCACCGCGCGGGCGCTCTCGAAGCTCTTGCGTCCCTATCGGATCAGGACGATGTCGGTGAAGGTCGACGGCACGACTGTCCGCGGTTACAAGGTCGAGCAGTTTGCCAACGCCTTCCTCCGCGTATTAGGCGTTACCGGCGTTACCGGCGTTACCTCCCGCTCGGCTCCACATGCCGCGAGTAACGCTAGTAACGCGGGTAACGCCCAACTCGCGGTAGGACGGGGAGCGGTCCCGCTGCTCGGCGACCTCGACTACCTCGACTTCGTCGCCGCCCGCCACCGCGAGGGGCATCTGACCACCGGCGAAGCGCTCGAGCAGGAGCGGCTGCACCGGCTGGTCGCGGAGGCGACCACGGCGTGATCCCCGGCGAGGTACCGGCGGTTCTGATCGAGCTCGGGCTCGAATCCGCGCCCCGAGTCCTCATCCACTCCATGAACGACTCGGAACAGGCGCGCGTAGTTGACTGGATCCAGGCCCACGGCGAGCTCGCGGAGCTGGTCGCCCGGGCGCTCGAGCTCGCCGAGGAGGCGCGCGCGGCGTGACCGACCCGCTCGCGTTCAGCCTCTCGCCGGACGCTCTCGAGGTGATCGCGGCCCGCGCCGCGGAGATCGTCCTCGAGCGTCACGACGTCGTGCCGTCACCGTGGCTGACACGCGACGCCGCTGCCGCTTACCTCGGCTTGCCGGTCAGCCGCCTGGAGAAGGACCGGGAGATTCCGGTTCATCGCGACGGGCGGCGCGTGCTTTACAACCGCGACGAACTCGATACGTTCTTTCTCCACCGCGAACCGAAGGACTGACGGCGAACGTCGTACTGTGGTTTTCCAAGTCAAATGCCCCGGCAGCGCTCCCACGCCCCGGGGCCGGCAACAGGAGGTTCGTTCCTGATGCAAGCGGAGCCTAGTCCCGCCCGTCGCACGAAAGTGAAGGGCAAGCAGGGCATCTACTACCGGCAGGTCGGGAAGCGTCGCAGGTACGAGATCACGTATCTGGACTCGGACGGTCGCCGTCGCTGGCGGACCGTGCCGGGTTTCGACAACCTCGACGACGCGGAGGCGATGCTCGTCGAGGTCAAGGGCAAACTCAACCGCGGCGAGCGGCTCGCGCCCGGGAAGCTGAGCTTCAACGAGGCCGTCGATCAGTGGTTCGCGGGTAAGAACGTCGCGGAGCGGACGCGGGAATGGTACGAGTCAAACCTGCGGCTGTACCTGCGCCCGCGCTTCGGTCACCGACGCGTGCATGAGATCACTGCCGAGGACGTCGCCGCCCTGGTTGCCGCGATGCGAGCGGACGGGAAAGCAGGCTGGACGCAACGCAACGTGCTGACGACGCTGTCGGGGTTCTTCACTTGGGCGTCGTCGCCCCGGCGCCGTTACGCCCCGGCAAACCCGGTGTCGCAGCTCGAGGACGATGAGCGACCTAAGGTGCGCAAGCGGAAGGGCCGCGTCCTGCAGCCGGAGGAGATCAGGGCGCTGCTCGACTCGGCGACCACCGACCGCTACCGCGTCCTGATCGCGACCGCGATCTTCACGGGGCTGAGGTTGATGGAGCTACTCGCGTTGCGGTGGCAGGACGTCGGGGACAGCGAGATCTACGTCCGCCACCAGCTTTCGCGAAAGGAGAAGCGGCTCGTCGACGTGAAGACCGACTCGGCGGAACGGGACGTCGCGCTTCGGCCTGAGCTCGCAGCGATGCTGAAGCTGCACAAGATGGCGTCCAGGTTCAAGCAGCCGCACGACTTCGTGTTCGCTGCGGAGACGGGCGGACCGCTCGGCTGGCGGAACGTGGAGCGCAGGGCAATGGACGCCGCTCACACGGCGGCCGTGAAGGCGAAGCGGTTGCCGGCCAGCCGCCCGAAGCCGGTCATGCACGACTGCCGGCACACGTTCGGGGCGATGCTGGTCGCCGAAGGCCGCGACGTGCACACCGTCAAGACGATGATGGGTCACGCGAACGTCGGCACGACGATCGACGTCTACGGCGGCGACTTCGACAAGGCGCGGAACGCTGATCCGAACGCTCTGAGGCCGAACTATGGAAACGTGTTGGAAACCGCTCCCGGCGATGCCGGGTTGCGGCTAGTTGCGGAGAGCCGCTCGGGAAGCCGTAACGCGGCTAGCTGAAACCGGCCGAAACGGCTTGCAACGACTTTGCAAGCCGGAGGTCACCGGTTCGATCCCGGTACGCTCCACCTTTAGAAGCCCCGCTCAGGCGGGGTTTCCTGTTGCCAGCTCGGACGCGAGCGAAGCCGCCTCCGCGTCCTTACTGCCCATTCCTGCCCATTCGAGCGCCTCGTCGTACTGCTCTCGCGCCGTCTCTGAGAGTTGCTCGCGGTGCTCGGCCGCGTGCGTGTAGACGTTCAAGGTGAAGCGCACGTCAGCGTGTCCGATCTGTTTCGACGTGTACGCGGGCGGGTCACCGCAGGCACTTCGCAGTGACGCGTACGTGTGCCTCAAGCCGTGCGGTGAGAGCTTGCCGATCGGGGCGATCTCCAACTCGGCGAGCTTGACGTTGGCGGCCCCGACGGCCTTCACGATCAGGCGGCGCCGGACGTTGTTGCGGTTGTCCAGTGCTCCGGTGCGGGTTCCGAAGAGGAGAGCATCCTCGTCGCCCGGTCGGTCGTTCAGGAAGAGCGTCAGCTCCTCACGCAGCCCATGGGGGAGGTTGACGGTTCGGACGCCCGCCTTGGTCTTCGACTCCCTTACGCGCAGCGTGCCCTTGGCGAGGTTGACGTCGTCTCGCCGCAGCGCAAGCGCCTCCGAGACCCGAAGCCCCGCCCCGGCCAGCACGGCCATCAGGGGGCGCCCCTTCTTGTCGTACAGGCCCTCGGCCGCGTCGAGCAGGCTCGGGAGCTGCTCGGGCTCGACGTAGGTTCGCAGCGGCGTCGTGCCCTTGAAGCGGCGACGCCGTCCGCGTGCGGGGTTGGCGTTCAGGTACTCGTAGTCAACCGCCAGGTCGAGCACGGACGCGAGCCGGTTCAAGACCTTGTTGATCTGGTTGACTCCCAGCAGTCCCTCGTCGGCTTTCAAGTGCCTGAACCGATCGACCTCACGCGCGCTGATCGTCGAGAGCGGCATCGGCCCGAAGTGGGGGCGTAGGTGCTTGTCGATCGCCCAGGTGTAGTCCTCGATCGAGCGGTCGCGGACTTCCCGCTTGCGCTCGGCGAGCCATAGATCGGCGAGCTCGTTAAACCTCTGCTCGTGCTGTGGCATCTGCGGCGTCGGGTCGATCGGCGGGTGCCACCTGCCACGGCGAACATCGGCGAGGACGTTCTCGAGCTCCTCCTCCGCGCGCCGGTGCGTCATCCCCTCGGCCGACGTGCCGACCGTCTCGTACCAGCGCTGGCCCTGCGCCCGGTACCTGATCGCGAACGTTCGGCCGTCCTTCGTCCGCGTCTCGACGACGCTTCCTTTTGGGGGGCGTGCCATCAGATCCTCCCTTCCGCGCGCCCGATTGCGCCATGTGTGTGCCTCAGCCCGAGCGAGACGAGGCTCAGTTGGCCACGTGTCTCGTGCGAGGCGTTGGGGGAGACTTCGGCCAGGTCACGGTCAAGTAGTGCGACCTTCTCCTGGAGCCGTTCAAGCTCCGCGCTGATCTCGCGGATCGTCCTAATCTGTTGTCGCATCGAAAGTGCTCCTTTCGTTGCCGGGGCGGGGCCGTTAGCGCGGTGCCCGCCCGTTTGGTCTGGTTACCTGGGCTTGTTCGGTGGCCTGCCCTCTTGCAGCGGCAGCATCCGCTTGCCCCAAGCGATCACCTTCCGTCGCTCCCAGATCCGCCCCGACTCGAGCGTGGCGACCGGCTTCGGGAAGTCCCGGCGATGGGTGTAGCGGAGGGCGGTGGGCTTCGTGACGCCGAAGAGCTCCGTGATTTCAGCGAGCCCGATGATCTTGTCGGCCGCCACCGGCAGGGACAGTAGCCCTCTGTCCGGACGCGTTTGGAGTGCGCTCGCCACCTCCGGTACAATACCGGAAACCTGCATACGCCGTGTGTGACCCACAACGGGAAGGAGAGAGGATGGAGGGCAACGGAAGAGGGATAGGGAAACAGCAGGGCCCCGGCTTGATCGAATTACTGCTCCATTCCGGGGACACCGCTGTGGCGGACGCGCTTCTGCACCACTTCGGCTCCGGGGACGACGTTGATGCGGCGATGACTCGGCATGTCCGCGCCCTGCTCGAGGCGGCCGGAGTTACCAGTGCCGAAGAAGGCAGCCCCTATACCACTGCGTCAGCATCGTTGCGCTCGCGCAGACGCTCGCCGAGGCCGGTCTGGAAGTTCGGATCGACGCCCTGGGTGCGGCGCGACAATCGGGTTTCTGGCCGGGCTAGTCAGCGGACGGCCCGACTCGACCGGCAGCCGAAGGCACTCCGTCGGGCTTGCCGTCGCCCTGTCTTCTACTCCGTCACGTCGGCTAGGTAGGCGATGAACGCGGCCGCCCAGTGGATCCCGAGGTCGGCGAGTTCGGCGGGGACTTCTTCCGCCCCGGGTGCCTTCCCGTGCGCATCACCAGATGTGCTGCGCATCGCTTGGAGTCGGTCGAGAAGGTCTTCGATCAACTCGGGGACGTTACTTAGATAACCCGGCACGATCCCAGCGCCTTTAAACGACTTGGCCAGCTGCTTCAGCGTGTTCCCACGCATCCCCGCAGCCTTTAGCGCGGCCTCGACGGCGGCACTCGCAGCGGTGAGCGCGTCGTCGGACTCGCCGCTTCGCTGATGTGAGAGTGCCTCGCGGAACGAGCGCTCGGCCTGCTCCCAACCTGGTCGTTGAACGGCGAGCAGCGCCGGGCCGACGATCTCCACTTCGAGCGCCGGCGACCCAACCTTGCGGATTTCCCCGCCTTCCATCCGGTAACCGAAGCGGAAGCGTTCGAAGATCCGGTTCACCCCTTCCTCGACATCGGGGATCGGCGACCTGCTGTTGATCTGACGCGTCGCCTCCTCAGCGGCAATTTCCACGGCGTCGAGGAATGTGTCAGTCGACATACCGCCTCCGAAGTAGGCAGACCATGACTGGCCGATACCGAGGTGCTGGACGAGCGCGTCGGAGAGACGCGGTTCGAATGTCGTCCGGATGGCCGGGTCAGAGGACTGGATCAGGCTCCGAGTTGCGGTAGCGAGCTCGTCTGAGACGGTGTCATAGGTGAGGTCGCCGAGCGTTCCGGCTTCTGCGAGCTGCTTTCGGTCGGAGTACCTCAGTCGTGCCACGCCGCGCAGTCTAGGGGCGACAGTTCAGCTAACGGACGAGCGCGAGTGTCGCGACGATCGCGAGCGACAGCGCAGCGCCGGTCAAAATGGCGACCCCTGCGACTCCGGCAGGTGCCGCTCGATAAAAACCCCGACAGGTGTGCGCCCCCAGCTCTCGAAGCCGTCGTAACGGATGCCTTCGTCATGCGCGCTCTTCCCGATCGCTTGGAGGGCGATCGCAAGGTGTCCGTCGTCTCGTTCGAAAAGCGTCTTGCGCATCTCGTCGTCGGAGAGCAGACGGTCGACGACGGGCTGGATTCGCGCCTGCCGGTAGCGGGCGAAGTTGGGATAGAAGACGTGGCCGTCCGCAATCCCAGAGCCGTCAATCGCTACGACATTCGAGAGAACGTCGAACTGCGCAAGACTCGTAATGATCGCATCGTCTCCCTCGGCGAAGCCCTCCGGTCGCAGACAGGCCAGTCGATCAGTCGTCTCACGGGCCAAGCTGAGGAGGCTCACCTCGACCGTCCGCTCACCCTGCTGGTCGCTGAGGTGCTCAGCCCGTGCCGACATCGTCAGCGCATACCGCAGCCAGTTGCCGTAGTAGTCGTCCACCTTGTCCGGCAGTTGGAGCGTAAGCGTCCGCACGGCCTTCCAGTTGCCCCGGCGCACGGCTAGTGCGCCAAGGCCGTAGACGCGCTGGATCACGAGCAGCCACACGCGCGGCCCTCTCTCCGTCGGGTCGATGGACGTGGAGAACCCGAAGCGCTTGCTGTCTTCGTCGCCGAACCCGAAGGTGAAGATCTGACCCAATGTCGCGACGATCCTTTCGAACCACTCGTCAAGGTCGTACACAAGGAGAGTGGCTGCGAGGCACGTGAGCTTGTCGACGACGTCGCCGAGTTCGGCCTCGATCTCGTCCCTCTCGATCACTACCCGCGCCCGCGCGACCGCCTCCAGCAGCATGTGCTGGAACGCGATCGTGTCCTTTGCGCGGGCCAGTTCCAAAACGGCCGTCGTAAGCACCGCCGTCTCGAGGTCGAGGTTGACCGCACCAAGCGGGGCGTCCGCTGCTCGCCGCGACTCGTAGGCCGCCTGAAGCTCTGCCTGCTCGCCTCGTCGGATCTGCTGCTGTTCCTCGATCCAGGCTCCTTTCGCCTCGGCGATCCGCCGCGCGACGATCTCCTCGAAGCCCGGTTGCGTCAGCCTGACGCTGCTCGTCCCGTCACGCCAGAACACCTCGCCTGCGCGGAACTTGACGATCTCCTCACCGTTCTTCATGTACTGGCCGACTGATCGGAATATCGCGAAGCCAGACGGGTGCCGGTCGACACAGATCACCACAATCGTGTGGCCGTCGAGCTCGAGCACACGCGTGTGCAGCGAGAGTGGCTCCGGCAGGTACTTCCGCAGTTTCGGAACGAGCCTCGCCTCGTCGAACACGCGCGTGTCGGCTCCATCGAGCTTCCCGGTCGGCTTACCCGTGCCGTCAACCCCGGCGATGATGTAGGCGCCGAGCACCTGCATCGCGCCGACGTCCTTGGCGAGTTCGACAAGTCCTCCTTTCGTCGATACGTCAAGGGTCGCCTTGAAGTCGAGCTCGGGGTACTCCGTGCCGAGGGCAAGCAGTTCCTTGAGCTTCTCGTCGGAAAGGATCCCGTCGAGGACGACGGGGCTGCTGAGTGGGGAGATCGCCATCTCTCCGATCGTAACGAGGGTCGACCGGCCGCCTTGTAGCGCGACCCGCCCGTGCAATCGGGAGCCCGTTGCAACGCGTTCACAGCGCTCCCGGGCTCGACGCGACGCCCGGCTGGGGATCTGTCTCGCTGAACGCCCGGATGCTTAGAGAGGCAATGAGCGCGGCCGCAGGAGCGGCGCCAGCAGCGAGGCGAACATCAGGGAGAGGAGCCAGAGCAGCGCGAGCCAGCTCGCGACCTTCACCACGACCACGATGGCCACGACGGCGAAGAGGATCGGCAGCCCGACGATCACCAGAAGCGCACCCATGCGCTCCAAATTCTACGTTCCCTCAAGGTGACGGGAAGCTGGTCTGTCACCACGTGGTGACAAACGTCTGTTCGCTTCAGCGGGCTCGAAGGGGGAGCATGGGAGACCATGCTCCCCCTCGGAGCGGGTCGGGCCGAAGGAGCGAAAGTCCCGACCTCCCCGACATTCGCGCTCGAGCGCGGGCACATCCCCACGCGGCCGCTTTTTGTCGGTACCGGCGTCATGCTCGCCAGGGAGGTCGAGCCGCGCCGGATCCTTACCCCGGCCGGGGAAGCGGGGCGCGGCGAAATGAATCGAGCGCGAAGGTGCGCGCTCTTTTGTTCCGCACCTCGTTTTACCCGGGACAAGCGGAACCCCGGCCGGGATCTTCACGCGGCTTCGCCTCCCACCAGCGCGGCGAGCTCCGTTTCGACACGTCCGCGTTCCGCCTCGAGGCCTCGGCGGACGATCTCCGTTTCGAGCGCGCCGATCTCGGCCTTCATCTTGTCGACCTGCTCGTCGCGATCCTTCCGGCTGAGCTTGCTGAAGCCGGACGAACCCCCACACGCCGCCGCACGTTCGGTCAGCCACTCGCGGAAATCGGCGGACGTGAGCACATACGCGGCGACGACCTCGGTGAGCGTGTCGCGGCCTAGGTCGCGGCCGCCGCCAGCGAGGGCCTCCGGGTAAAGCATCGGGATCGAGCGAGCCTGGCGGAGCCACGTCTCCGCGTTCTCAACGGCGTCCGTCATAGTGACGTGGTTGGCGCGCTGGAACTTCGCGAGCTCGTCACGCAACTGCGCGAGGGAATCCTCGAGCTGCTCGTCGCTGCGGTTCGCGAACCTCTTTGTTTTCAAAGTTGGCATCGTCATCCTCTCCTTTCATCTTGGGCCGTAGTAGTCGAGCTTGAACTCGCGACTGATCGCGCAGATTTCGTCCACATAGCGCCCCTCGTAGCCGGATCCGCTTGCGCGGAATCCGCGCTCGCTCAACCGGCTTTCAGCAAGCTCGCCGAGGGCTTTGGCCGCAGCCAAGTGCTGCTCGAGCTCCTCGTCGACGCCGCGGCCGCCGGACGAATCCGACACAGCGTTCAAGGCGGCCAGGTAGTTGCGTTCCGTCTTCGGTCTGCGCGAGGCGGCGAGTACAAGCTCGGCTTTCAGGTGGCAAGCGCGGACGCCTCGTCGATGTCGGCGTCGTCGGTCGCGTACTTCTCGCGCACCGCGCGGATCGGATCGTCGTCGTTCCTCGCGTGCGGCTTCCCGCCCCGCGACCGCCGCCGACGTGCTTCGACGAGCGCATCGTCGTAAAGGCTTTGCGAGATCGCGGTCGCATCGTCGAGCTGACGCCGTTCGCGCATGACCACCAGCGCCTCTTGATGAAGCTGTGCGTCTTCGTGGATCCTCAGCAGCGGCTCGCCGCGGCCAACCGACGGAGACGGCAGTACTCTCGCTCTGCCGGTGGCGCCGATCGTCTTCAAGTCATCATCGTTGGTCATTGGAATCGTTCCCTTCACTCGTTTGTCAGAACCGCAAATCTTCGCCTCGAAGTTGGCCAGGCGTTAGCCCGCAGGAACGGCCAGCGTCGTACCAGCGCTTGCGACGACGGACGCGGCGAACGCGCTGCTTCTTTGCGTCGCGCTCGCGGGCAACGAGCGCCGCCTCGTGTTCGCGTTGACGGGCTTTGACTTCCACGGCTCAGAACTCGGCTCCGCGGAGTTGGCCGCCAGTGAGGCCGTCGCCATAACGGAGCGAGCCGCCTTCGCCGCCCACCCGCGGCATCAGCTCGCCGCCGCCCGTACCAGCGAACTGCCACACCGCCAACGCCAGCGCCTGCGCAAGATCACCATGCGACCCGGACACGCGCGGGTTGACGACCGTCGCGCTCCCGGCCGTGTACTTCGTGCGCAGACGGCGGAGCTCGGCTAACAGTTGCGGATGCTCGTACAGCTCGAGCTCACCCGCCAGCAGGCGGGCGCGCAGCTCGCCGAACGCCTGGGTCTTCGTCTGCGCCGTCATCGCGACCGTCACGACATACAACCCGGCGCTGCTCAGCCGCTCCTTCACCTGCGGTGCCGCGTACTGATCGGTGTAGACGGCGCGAACGGCGTACTGTTTACAGAGCTCCGCGACCTCGAGCAGGATGTCGTCCTCGAACGCGCGGCGCTCGTCGAACCCGGCTGTCTTCTTGTTCTTCGACGTCTTCCAGGAGCGCGCGACGCCGAGACGGAGCTTCCGTTCGCCAGCCTGTCGCCCGACGATCGCCAAACCGAAGGGATCCCCGCTGAACGCGGGATCAAGCCCGGCGTACCAGACCATCCGACTCACGACGGCCCTTCCGGCGGCAGCTCGCCACGGTCGACGACGGCAGCGTGGATGACGTCCTGGTTCAGGTAGGCGCCGCCGCCGCCGAGGAACTGCGCCTCGTACTCGTACGCGAACGAATCCGGGTCGCGTGCCTGCTCGAGCGCCAGAAACGCAGCGGTAATCGTCGGGTTGCACTGAGCGGTCGTCGCATGTTGCGCAACCATGTCGGGAACCTCGCCATTCACCGCCGCCTTGAACAGACGCGGAAATAGACCGTCTTCGCCGTATGGCGTGCTCGCGCAAATGATTCTCGCCTCCGGGAATTGCGCAGTCGACGGGACTAACGCCTCCCAGACCTTCTCCGCCGTCTGCGGGCCGTCCGTCTCCGTGAGGAAGTGCGCGCACTCGTCGAGCAACAGCGTGCTGATCGGCCAGCCTCTTGCGCTGCGCGACGAGCACGCGAACGCCGACAGGATCGTGTCGTTGCGGAACTCGATCTGATCCTCCGTCGTGTTCTTCACCTGGTCGGCCAACAGCGGCGACCGCGAGACGAGCGCCTTCGCCTGCTGCACGAACAGCCGGGCCTGCTTCACGTTGACCGCCACGGCAACGCTGTGTCTCTTCTCGCCGGGCAGCACACACGCGGACATCTGCGGACGGAACAAGCAGTCCCATAGGCCCACCACGGCGGCGGTCGTCGTCTTCGCCGACCGGCGCCCACACGCCCACACATGGATCCGCGGCCCCTGCTCGACCGCCTCCAACCACGCGCGCTGCGTCGGCCACAAGTCGATCCCCAACAAGCGCGCGTCGTCGCAAGCCTCAAGCAGACCAACGGCCGGAAGCTCAGTCGCCATTGCCGCCGCCGTACCTCTCCTGCAAGTAGGTGTCGAGCGGCGACCCCTGCGCCTGCAACCCGAGCGCCGACCGCGAACGCGTATTCAGCCCCAACGAGTCGGCTGCCTTCAGTGCCGAGTTCTCCGCGCTGGCCAGCAGACGCGACACCGGCCTGATTGCACCGCGGCTATCGAACAGCCCATGCGTCTCGACGAACGCCGACATCATCTCGATCCGGGCGAGCAAGCCCGCCAAGACGACGACCGTCGCCTCGTCCGACTCGATCAGCCCCGGCGCCGCGCTGCGCAGCTCCACAGCAATCTCCGACGCACGCTCCGAATGCCGCACCAGCGAAGCCCGACCGCCGTGCGTCATCGGCACGCAATCCGCCGCACGCTCCCTCCGCGCCCGACGAACCTCGCCGCTACGGCGACCAAGCTCAACAGGATCATGCCCACCACTCATCCGCGACGCAGCCATTCACACTCCCCTAACAAAGACGAGCTACGACAACAAAGCCACGTTCATACTGAAGATCATGCAGACGCTCCCGGACGTAACTCTCCGACGTTCAGAACCCGGTTTAGCCACTCATCGGAGAAAGACGATGTCGGCACGCTGCCGGGGCGTGTGCTCGATGATTTGGCGGTTCTCAGCCCTGGTCGGGGTCGCCGGTTTGGGCAGAGCTTCCCGTCGTATGGGCAGTGGATCGCCTGCGCCTACGCCGAACACGCGGCTGAGCAGGGGATCCCGTGGGCGACTGCATGCTGGTAGAGCAGGGGGTCGCGTCGGAATCCCGTGGTTGAGCCATTCTCAGACGCTGGTCTAGCTCGGCGAGGCTGAAGCGCAACAGGCCGCCGACCTTCCTCGCGGCGAGGTCGATCTTGTGCTCGTAGACGAAGCCCACGGAGACGCCCAAGTACCTCGCGACCTCCTCGGGGCCGACCAGGACGCCCATCGTCGGGCTGCGCTCCTCGAGCAACGCGACCACGCGCCTGGCGATCAGATCAACCTCAGACGGCGTCACCGGACGCCCCCGAGGCGACTGAGAAGGCGAGCCACGAAGAGACGAAGACGCGGGCGGGGAGCATGGGTCAGTCCGGGAAGTCCACTTAGTACCCCGAATCTGACTTTCTCCTCTAGAGAGTGGTCTACGCGAGAAAGTCGGAACTGATGGACTTCCTGGACTTCCTGGACTGGGCTGTTCATCTGCTCACCAGTCGAAGTCCGCTGTAGGTGCGGACGTTGTTGGATTTCGTTGCCTTGATTCCTCGTCGTGTGAGGCGTTTGCCGAGCGAGCTTGCGGTGAGGGGCTTCTCGCCGAGGTCTTTGCAGTACGCCTCGTAGGCGGCGCGCAGGGTGGCCGCTTCGACTTCGCCGTGGAGCTCGCACTGTTCGGCGAGGAAGGCTCCGAACACGTCTTCGTCTTCGCGGTACTGGGTGGTAGCGGCTTCGACCGCGGCTGGTAGCCCTAGTCCGTGTTGCTGCCACTCACGGCAGCCCTGGACGGCCCACGTCAGGATCCCGGGCAGCTCCCCCGTCAGCGTCTTCGCTAGGTGCGTGTCTTCGCGGCCCTGGAAGGAGACTGCGAAGGGGATCAGCCGGATCCGTCGCCAGATCGCGTCGTCGTCGCCCTCGACGCGCGGGCGATGGTTGGTGATCAGGAAGATCTTGAAGCCGGGTCGGTACTCGAAGAACTCCTGGTGGAGGAACCGGCACGGGATCACGTCGCCTCCGGTTACGAGCTTCACGGTCGCCTCGTCGAGCTTGCGTCCCTCGCCCGACTCGGCGGCGACGACCAGCCGGGAGCGGTGCAGGCGGGCTAGGTCGTTACGGATGCCGCGGTCGCGCACACGAGCGAATGTGTCGAACGGCGTCACCGCCGCGAAGCCGCCGGCGATCCGCTGCATCGTCTCGATGAAGACGGACTTCCCGTTGCAGCCGCCCCCGTGCAGGACGAACAGCGCTTGCTCGCGTGTGTCGCCGGTGAGTGCGTAGCCGCTCGCACGTCGGACGAAGCCGATCAGCTCCTCGTCGTCATCGAACACTTCGCGCAGGAACCGGAGCCAGCGTGGGCAGGTCGCGGCGGGGTCGTAGACGATGTCCGTCCCGAGTGAGATCAGGTCGGCCGGATCGTGGTCGCGGAGCTTCCCGGAGTGCAGGTCGAGCGTCCCGTTGGCGCAGGCGAGTAGGTAGGGGTCGCGGTCGAGCTCGTCGGCTGCGAGCACGATCCCCGGCTCCGTCGACGCGAGAGAAACCATCGCGCGGAGACGCGAGTCGGAGTGTGAGCCGAGCGCCCAGTGCGCTTCACGCTTGCGCTGGTCGTCGTTGTCGATCGCGGCGGCGCGTGCGAGCCGGTCGCGTGTCGTCTCCTTGGCGGCGCGCATGATCTCGCCCGTCTCGTCTTCGCGCCACCGCCCGCCCTGCCAGACGAGCCAGACCCGGCGCGCGCGTACGTGACGGAAGCGTTCTCCGTGCTCGACGGCGAGCAGCTCGGCGTTGCCAAGATCGGAACGGCTAAAGCGATCGTCGGCGCCATCCTTGCCGTCGCGTCCGTTGCTGTTCGCACGTCGCGCCGGGAACTCGATGTCCGCCTCCGTGAACCCGTTCTCGATGAACCACGACTCGTTCGGGGCGCTCATCGCGCGGCCGCCATGCGCGCTAGCTCATGTACCAGCGCTCTCGGTGTCGAGCGGTCGACGGTGGAGCGCCACCGTGCCATCTCCTCGACGGTCACCGAAGGGTCTGGCCGCCCGCGGCAGATCGTGCATCTAGGGGTGACGCGGCCGCCGCAGCTTCCGCACCGCTCGAGCCCGAAACGATCCGGGGCCACCAGTACCGTGTCGGGTGCGCGATCGTGGGGCCGTCCTGTGGGGCGGCCCTCGACGTCTGACGGCATCGCCGATCAGTCCTCGCCCTTCAGGTACTGCTTCAACGCACGCCGGATCTCTGCCGACAACGTTCTGTCGTTCCGCGCCGCCTTGACGAGTAGTTGCTTCCTCAGGTGCGGCGACACGAACGCGGCGATCTGCACGCTGGCGCTCACCCGCTCGGGTGTGTCCTGCATGTGAACCTCCTAGAGAGAGGTAGGTGGGGGCCCGGTATCCGGGCAACAAAAAACCCGCCTAGGTGGCGGGCTCTGGTGGCGCAACCCGATACGCGGGCGCACGAAACCTAATAGCGGCGGCTCATGTCACCCTGGAGCAACTGGGCGTCCTTGGATAATCCGTAAAGCGTCGGACGGCGCCGCCAAGGG
>Ga0184632_10000633_pt1 | contig 14118 bp, 12 predicted proteins | sample PLM31_50_b1_FD_133153 | JGI IMG/M metagenome (GOLD analysis project Ga0184632, IMG submission 133153) | Groundwater sediment microbial communities from an aquifer in East River, Colorado, USA - PLM3-1_50_b1 | ecosystem: Environmental > Terrestrial > Soil > Riparian zone | place: USA: East... | reverse complement strand
TTGCCCCTCGACCGCCAGACTGATTCTCTTCGAAATAGCCGGATAGTTCACCGCCGAACATAGGTCTCGGGCATCCTCCCTCGGCATGTTGGTGTCTTTGCGCGGATCGCTCTTTTCCGATCCGCGATTTTGATCGCGCCAAAACGCCAAGTGGCAAATTACGTTTTTGTCAACTCTATAGCTGAAATTGCATCTCAACAGCGAGCCATTATCATTGCTGAGGTTCATTGATATAGATCAGAAACACTTATTATTGCGTATCTCGACGCCAGCTAGCAGATTTTCGAGGAGTGTAGGATGGCAAGGATGATACATGACAATCGACTCTACGAGGAGCCCGGACTCTTGGCGCAGGGTATCGTAGCCGGTGAATTCGCGTTCGTCGCTCAAGACGCTCGGCGTTCGCACAGCCCCCTTACCGACGAGAGCGCCCATGATCAAGCTCGGCAAACCGTGGAAAATCTTGACGCCGCGCTCAAAACCGCAGATATGAATCTCACAGACGTCGTCAGCCTGATGGTCTATTTGCCTGACTACGCGGACGCTGGGCTAGTTTGCGAAGTCTTGGACGCGGCTTTTGGGAAAGATGGCGAAAGCCGCCCGGCGGCGACGCTGGTCGGCATCGCGGGCCTCGACGGCAACTGTCGCGTGCGCATGGACGCGATCGCGACGTTGACTAGAGACCGCCGTTATTTTCGCCTGCCCGAATTGCCGGTGGCTCACGGCAGCCGTTGCCACGGAGTACGCGTCGGAAATTTTGTCTTTTTGTCCGGTGTCGACGCCGCGGATGCGGACGGGAGAATTTCGCCGCCGATTGCAATCCAGACGCAAACAACCGAAGTTCTCGGCAGAATCAACGATATCCTGGGCCGACAGGATCTGTCGCTGCGCGATCTCTGCCGCACATTCATGTTTATGACGAGTACGGATTATCGGCCGGGCTATGGCGTAGCGCGCAGAGCGGTTTACGCGGGAGTCTTTTCTGCGGATGAATTTCCGCCCAACTCCGGAATTTACATTCGCGATTTGGGGAAAGATATCCTGCTCCGCTCCGTCGCCATTGCCTATCGCGGCGAGAAACAGATTGTCGCCAGCCCCAAGGTAAGAAAAACTCCCGGCTCTTTTTCGCAATCCGTGCGGGTCGGCGACTGGTTGTTGATTGCGGGTCAAGACGCGGTGGGATTCCAACGCGAGGTGCTGGCAGAGGGCGATTTGGCGGGACAAACGGAAATCACGCTGCGCCATGTGCAGCACATCGTCGAGGAAGCGGGGGGAACCTTGGACGACGTGATGAAAACAACCGTATATTTAACCGCTGGACGAAACCGCAACGAGTTTGCCGGCGCATATCGCAACTTTTTCAAGCAACGTGCAACGACACTGCCAGCGGGTCTTACGCTCGAGGTCGTCGAGTTGTCTCCCGGTTGTCTTGTCGAGATCGACGCCGTGGCTTATTTCGGGCGCCATCGATAGACAATAAGGACCTGATTGGATCGGGAACGCAGAGGCGACCGGCCGGGCGAACTGCCGTGGAATGCTGGTTCGGCGGCATTGGATTATCATGGCGACGAACACGCTTCGCCGCCGTCGCCGGGAACTTCGCGGGACTATCCTAGTTCCCCAGGACTTTCTTGAGACGCTCGATGATATCCGGCGGCTGGATCGTTACGTCTTTAGCGAGTTTATCCAATTCGTCGCCGCTGACTGGATCGAATTCGTAGTTTCGCTTCTTCACTTCGGCACGGAACTGCTCGTCGTTCATGGTCTTTACAAACGCGTCCCTCAGAGTCTTGAGACGGTCAGCCGGCATGCCCGGAGGACCGAACATCGGCCGGCCCATGTCACCGGCGGCGAGAAGCACCTTGCCCAGACGCCTTCCCGACTCTGGAGTTTTGTGTCGATCCAGGATTTCCGCGATGGTGGGAACATCCGGCAACCGTTCGTCCCTTTTGCTTCCCGTCTGAAACAGGTGTCGAACAAAATTCGTCTTGCGCCAGGTATGGTACGGCTCGCGGCCAAAAAACGCTTCGATGGTAAACGCGCGGCAGTGAATCTCGCCGCGCTCGACAGCGAGGTCAATGTCTGTTCCGCCCGGATAGCCGGTGACGATGGCGAACTTCGCACCGATGGTGTCTTGCAATAATTTGGGCAGGTAAGAATCCGGCCCGGTGACCCCTGTAGCGCCGCATTTCGGTGGCTCTTTGGCCGTGCGGACATCTTCGATGGTTTTATACGGCGTGTCCGCGCGCATATACATTTGGCTATCGCCGCGCGCCGGCGAACCGATCCAGGTAAATTTCGCCCAGTCGAACTGAATCTCAGATCTGCCCAGCAACTGGTTTAGATACAGCGAGGGGATAACTGAACCGATGATCGTCAAGCCGTCCGGCTTTACATTGCTATAAAGATGATTCACCGCGACTACATGGCCCGCGCCGGGCATATTCTGCACGATGAAATCCGGGTTTCCGGGAATATGTTTGCCCATATACGTCGCAATGAGCCGCCCCCACAGATCGTAGAGGTTCCCCGGCGGCGTGCCAATGATGACCTTGATGGTTTTTCCCTGGTAAAAAGGCGCCTGGGCATTTGCAGCCAGCGCCCAGGCCAGCAGACAAAGAATAAACGGCACGGAGAATTTTTTCATGTTGCACCTCGGATTAAGCTGAGCCCGTGCGCGTCGCAGCATCGGGCCGTGAATCGCCGCTAAACTAGTCTAGCTCGTAGATGAGCGTCAAGAGAAATAGCCCGCGCCGAAAAGAAGAGGGGATCCTTACAGCGCCGCTACGTAGTTGACCATGCGCTCGCGCATCCCGGTGTCGGGAATATTCCCCACGCCTCCTTGCATATTGTCGATAAGGTGCGCGACTTTACTGGTTGCCGGTATCGCGCAGGTTACAGCCGGGTGCGAAATGACAAATTTGAGAAAGAATTGAGCCCAGGTCGTGCAGCCGATGTCCTTGGCCCACGACGGCAATGGCTTGCCGATTACCTTTTTGAAAAGCGGGCCGCCGGCGAATGGCCGATTAACCAGCACCGCGATCCGTCTATCGGTGGCGAGAGGCAAGAGACGCCGCTCCGCTTCACGCTCGGCGACCGAGTAATTGAGCTGGACGAAATCGAGATCTTCTGTTTCCAATACGCGCGCGAGATCGTCGTAGGCGCCCGCCGAGTAATGGGTAACGCCGATATAGCGAACTTTCCCTTGCTCTTTCCACTGGCGCAGGGTGGTCAGATGGGTGCGCCAGTCGATCAGATTGTGCACCTGCATCAGGTCCATGCGCTGGGTACGCAATCGACGGAACGACTCTTCCATCTGCCGGATGCCGGCTTCCCGCCCGCTGCTCCAGACCTTAGTGGCGATAAAGAGCTGTTTTCTAAGTTTAAGCTCGCCGGCTAGATCGCCGGCGACGCTTTCCGACCTACCGTACATCGGCGAGGAATCGATGACGCTGCCGCCGAGCCGTGCGAATTCGCCGAGGACCTCTTTCAGCGGCGCGCGCGCCGCCGGATCGGCGCCCACATCAAAAGTCTGCCATGTCCCAAGGCCGATCACCGGCAGCGATTCTCCTGAACGCGGGATCGGCCGACGGATAATCGACGCGGCCATTGAGTAACCTCCAGTCAGCGCCGCGGTCCCGGCGCCGAGCGCCAGGCGGAACAACTGCCGACGCGACATGCCTCTTGTGCGGATTAAGATCGCCATTAGAATCAATCTTGGTTACAATCTACGCCCTGGGCGCCCCCGGCGGCAAGCGCGGGGTGTTCGGCATCGGCCGATGGCCCAACCGGGAACCGTGAAGCGCCTTGGGCCGTTATGTTCTCGTCGAAGCTCGCAAAACGCAGGGAGAAAAACAATGAGAATCAAAAGACTTGTAAATCTATGTCTGGCGCTCGGGTGGATAACGTTCTCGCAGTCGGGCACGCTTCACGCGGCGAGCTCGAACAGTGAAACGGCAAAAGCTACTCTGGCCGGCGGCTGTTTCTGGTGCATGGAACCGCCGTTCGATAAGCTCGACGGTGTGCTCGCGACGATTTCCGGCTATGCCGGCGGCAAGAAGAAAAATCCGACCTATGAAGAGGTTTCCGCGGGCACCACGGGACACGCGGAAGTCGTGCAAATTACCTACGATCCGAAAAAAATCAGCTACTCCAAGTTACTCGAAGTTTTCTGGCATAACATCGACCCGCTCACGCCCAATCGGCAGTTTTGCGACGCCGGCAGTCAATACCGCTCGGCAATCTTTTTCCACGATCAGGAGCAAAAACGCCTGGCTGAAGAATCCAAAGCAACCATTGCCAAGCGATTCAAAACGCCCATCGTCACGGAAATTGTTCCGCTCACGGAATTTTTTCCAGCGGAGGATTACCACCAGGATTATTACAAAAAAAATCCTGTTCGCTATAGGATTTATCGCTACGGTTGCGGCCGCGACCAGCGGCTCGAAGAGCTTTGGGGCGCGGCGCCAAAATAATCCAGCTCGAAAAACGGCTGAGCAAAAAGATATGCGCTATATGCGCGAGCTTCGTTGGCGCGCGCCATCGATGCTCCAAATGCCCGCCCCCTGGGTTGCCACGTAGAGAAAAACAAAACAGAAGAGCACTGCTCGCTCGCCTTCGTTTTCAATGGGCCAGAAACCATTGGGAAAGTGACCCATGAAATACGCCGCCGCCATCTCCCCGCTCGCGATGAACGCGGCATATCCGGTGAGCAAGCCGATCGCGATCAAAAGCCCCGCGATCAGTTCGATCGTGCCCGCTATGCCGAACAGAGAGCTAAGCAACGCCGCAGTTCCTTTACCGTCGAGACCGCCGAACCAGCCGAAAACCTTCTGCGCGCCGTGGCAAGCGAAGAGCAAACCAACCACGACGCGCATCAGCGCGTAAGCATATGAAGAAAACTTGCCAGCGAACTTTTCCACGGTGAAAATTTCCTTATGAATGTTTTACCAGTGCCGCCAAGTCAGGAGGGGTTCAAAGTGCAAGGTTCAACGTTCAAAGTATAATCCGATATCCAACAGTTTGAACTGTTTGAAGTTTTCGAACGGTTTCAACGTCTGAGTTAGAAGCCGATGCCGATACCCACACCGAAGCCGCGGCGGAAGTCGCGGTCGCGATCAAATTGGCGGCGCTCGTCATCCCGCACCTTGTCGACCTCCTCTTCCATTTGTTTGCCCACCCATTCAGCGCTTTCGATGATATCTTTGTCTGGAGCCATTTTTTCCGCTTCGAGCAGCGGGCGAGCTCTTTCTATTTCCTTGCGAATCTCGGCGTTCGGATCCCAGAAGGCATAATACGGCGTAGTGCGGTTCAAATATTCTATCCAGTCGGCGATATTTTTCATGCCCGTTTGAATCTGTTTGCGCCCCTGGGGCTGCTCTCCGCTGCGGAGCATGACCAAGCCCAAATAGAGTTGCGCCATGGCGTCGTCCTTATAAACGGACAGGCCGCGCTCTAAAGATCGCCGGGCCTCGGGAAACTGCCCGAGCGCATATTGAGCGCGCCCGATGTAGGTCCAGACAGTCTCACGGAAGCTCATGGACGAATAAATGTAGTTGGGATCGCTATCCGCAGCCGGTTGCAAGTAAGCAAGCGCCGATTGGGGGTCATTGAAAAGAAGCGCGCGCCGGCCGGACTGCACCTGTCCCGCCGTCTGAAATGACGCGCAGCCCGTCGTCAAGAAGATCAAAATCACCGGGAGCCATGGGAGTTCGCGCATATGAAAAGGCTAGTATTCGGCTAGGACGAAGTCAACGACGGCGAACCGAGTTTGCGTTCAACTCGTTCAAACAGTTCAAGCCGTTCAAAACGTCGGTGCTCGGCTCGTTAATCAAGAAGTCCAATGCTTAGAACAGCTTGAACGACTTGAACAAACACGCTGGGCATTCATACAACTGACTGAGTTTCTGCCCTAAGCCGGCCTGATTCGGCCGTTGCCAGTTTCTCTTGGGTGCGCCCTAACCAAACGCTGTTGAACAACCACAAAAGCGAAAGCGGAACCGCGACGACGGAGATCCCGATCGTGCCTAGACCGGCGAATGCGAGACCGGCATAGGCCCAGGCGCCGAGCTGATCGCCGGTCCGATAGATCACGGTATCGATGAAACTTTTCGCTTTGTACTTATCCTCCCGCGCAACGACGGTAAACAGCACTTCGCGCGTCGGGCGGGCAAAGGCGAAATTGCCGGCGCGCCGCAGCACCTGATAGATCACCAGCACAGTCATGATCGGCGCCAACGCCAAACCGCTGAAACCGATGACGCTCAGAGCGGGCAGCATGGCCAGCGTAAAACCGACGCCGATGACCCGCAGAACCTTCCCGGTCAGAAACAGCTGCGCTGCCAACGTAAGAACATTGACCCACAGATCGACGCGAGCAAAGAACGCCGTGCGTGCGCCACGGTCGGCGAAGCTCTGCTTGGCGATCTCGGCCTGCTGGAAATAGAGAAAAGTGGACGTAATGGTAAAGAGCAAAATGTACACGCCAAGGTTGGCCAGGTAGGGAGACTTAAATGCGTGGATGACGCCCGAGAGGACCGACCCGCCGATAGGCAGCTCATCGATCCGCGCCGCGGGCCGGTGGTGCAGTGCGTCCGACAAGCGCGACAGGCGCCGCACGCTGAAGACCGCCAGCTCGAGAAGCAACGCCGACACGAGCAGTAGATATGTCGCCGGGACATCCTTCGCGAAAGCAGCGGTTACGCTCGATCCCATGATGCCGCCGAGAGTTGCGCCGGCGGCGATAAAGCCGAACAGCCGTTTGCTTTGTTCGGTGTCGAAGACATCGACCATCACGGCCCAAAACACGGACACGACGAACAGATTGAAAACGGATGCCCAGATAAAGAAGGCGCGCCCGATCCAAATGTTTTGTTCGCTCGACGCCCCATGAAGAAGCAGGATGAAGAGCAGCAGATTGGCGCCGAAGAAGCGGTACGTGAATGCGATGAAGCGGATGCGCGGCAGCTTTGCCACCAGCGCCGCGAAGGGCGGGTTCACCGCGATCATGCCGAGAAGCGTGCCGGTGAAAAGCCACTGAAGATTGTCCACGCCGCCGGCAACACCCATGTCGTCGCGAATGGGGCGAAGTATGTAATAGGAAGAGAGCACGGCGAAGATGTAGAGCCACGACCAGCCGAGCGCCCGTACCTCCGCCGGACGCACGTCGATCATTCGTTTCAGCAACCGGTAAACCGATCCGCCTTCCGCTTGCAGCGCGGTTTCAGAATCACTCATACTCGTCTTCAGATCGCTTGGATTTTCCGTCCTTACGAAAGTTCAGTGATTGAAACGTCGCAGTTCATCCGAATCATAAACATTGAAAGTCAAACTCTGCCCCGAGCGTTTCGTACCTCTTGACTCTTTCAACGGTTGGAACGATTGGAACCGCTGGAACGTTTGGAACCATTTCTACGCTGAACCTTGAACCGGCGCGAGCGCCACTCAGACATTATCGATAAACTGCTCCATGCGTTTGCGCATCGCGGCATCGGGCAAGCGGCCGCGCGCGGCTCCGGCGTTATCGACGACGTATTCGGCTTGCGCCATGCCGGGCACGGCACATGTCACGGCGGGATTAGAGACGATATATTTCAAGAAAAACTGCGCCCACGACGCGCAGTCAAATTCGGCCGCCCATTCCGGTAGTTTTTTTCCTTGCACGGCTTTGAATAGCCGGCCGCGCCCGAAGGGCAGATTGATCATCACCGCCATGCCGCGATCCCCCGCCAGTGGAATGATCCGTTCGCCGGCATCGCGGTTATCGAGCGCATAATCGACCTGGATGAAGTCGAGGGTTTCTTTCTTCATGGTCTGCTCGAATTCGCCGTACTGGTTGTCAAACGACGTCGTGATACCGACGTAGCGAATGCGCCCAGCCTGCTTCATCTCGCGCAAGGTCGCCAACTGCGTCTGCGTGTCGAGCAAATTATGCACGGCGATCAGATCGATCTTGTTGGTGCGGTATCTTTTGAACGACTGCTCGATTATTGCGAGGCCTGCATCGCGGCCGACACCTTTGCGCAAGCTGACTTTAGTCGCCAGGAACAATGAATCGCGAATCTTGAGACCTTCGACAAGCTCGCCGACGACCGCCTCCGCGGTGCCGTAGGACGAAGAAGAATCGATGACTTTCAAGCCGAGTTCTTTGAATTTAGCAAGGGTCTCGCGCAGCGGCACTTTATCCACGTCGGTCTTCACCTCCTCGTAGCGCCGCGCCGTACCGAGGCCGATGATGGGAATCAGCTCGCCGCTGGACGGAATCTTCTTCTGCACCAATGGCGCGCCCTGGGCGAAGAGGTCCTGAAAAGGCAACGCCATCGCGGCGCCCGCCACGATCCCCGTTTTGATGAATTCCCGACGATTCATGACGAACCTCCTAGTTTCAGCACCTTCGCTACCTATTTTACGTTGCTCTTGCGGGGTCTTTTGCCTTCCTACTACCCGTACCACTACATCGCAAGCGTCACCGCGATGGCGCGATCTTTCGCACGGTTCGCGCGTTTTAATCGTTTGGAACGAGTGGAACGATTGGAACGGCGCGATCAGTCATCGCGCCGCTTATCACGCCGGACTTGATCGATCTCGTCCTCCATTTTCAGGCCGATCCATTCGGCGCTTTCGATCAACTTATGCCGGTCGGGCGTCTTACCGAAGATCATGGCGAGACCGCTGGCGATTTCTTTGCGAATCTGATGTCCGGGGTCCCAAAAGGATTTTGCCGGATCGCGGCTGTTCTCGTACTCGATCCATTCCTCCAGCCCTTTTAGGCCTCGTTCCATCTCCCTGAACCCGTTGGTGTCGTCGCCCTGACGAGCCAGCGTCAAGCCCATGAAAACCCGCGCCATATGATCATCGCCGTCCGCCGCAACCGCCCGCTCCAGCGAATGCTGCGCCTCGGCGAATTTTCCCAAATAGTATTGGCATCGCCCGAGATAGGTCCAGACACCTTCGCGATAGTTGCTGGACGTGAACACATACCCGGGGTTCTTATCCGCCACTTTTTGGAAATTCCCCAGCGCCTCCTCATAATTCTTGACAAGAAAAGCCCGTCGCCCCGAAGCAAACTGCCCGCTGGTTCGAAACGAATCACACGCAGAAATCAACCATACCATAAGCAAGCCCGCAAAAAGTTTATTCACTCTGTCGATCTTTTTGAACGATTTGAACTGCTTGAACGCCTATTCAATCTTAGTCGTTTGTAAGTGCGTCCCGGTTCGCCCGGGAATATAGGCCGACTTGGCGCCCGCGCCGCCGGCGACGACGATCCAGATATCTTCCGGCCGATCAACAGCACCGAGTTCCCGTGTATTATTCGCAAACCATGACGGCCGCCGCTTGGACAGTAGTTCCAGATTATCGTCGGAGATTTTCTCAAAAGGCACACGGGCCATTTCGAAAAGCTCTTGGCGGAGGGTCGACTTCGAATAGCCGCCCGTTGAGAGAATTGCCGCATGTTCCGGGCAAAGGATCAGCATGACCTCGGTGGAAGTAACGCCGCTGGTCATCCCGCCGATCATGGTTAAGGCGAATGTTTTCAACAGCCCTTTGGCGTTTTGGCTAGCCATATCGACGGCGCTGTTAACACCGCTGCAGCCGAACATGCTGACTGCGTCGGCCTCGCGGTTAAATCCGCGTTCGACGTGGAGTGATTCCCAAGGACTCTCTTCCTCGTTTTCTCCGACGCAGAACGTATACTTCGCCGGTTGGCCGACGGTTGATTTGTCGTACAGACCCGGCACAGCTCCACCGATGTTGGTCATTACGAACCTGATCGCCCGCCCGATGGTTGCATTGGCGCGCCAGCCTTGGCCGAGCACGTTGGCGCCGCAGTTGATCTCCAACGTCTTCCGGCACGGACCATTGACGATCGCGAGTGGCGCGACATTTCCCGTGGTCGTCTGCACGCCATCGAGATTGAATCCAGGCTGAAGCATCCCCGTCACGCCCGCGAGCACCAACGGGAAATAATCAGGCAAACACCCGGCCATCACCGCATTCGCGGCGATTTTCTCCACGGTAGCGATACCATTCAAAGGCGGAATCGTGCCAAGCACATGATCTCTTTTTAGTCCGCACGCTCCGATCATTGCGTTGACCGCAGCCGGCGTCGGCGGCAGAACCGGCAAACCATCCGACCAACCTCGCGCAGCAACGAAATGAAACAGCGCCGCCGGATCCCTTGGCACCGTGATCATCTTCTCAGTCTCCGGGTCGTGCGATTTCTCGCCGCCCTCGGTGCCAATCTCAGCGTTGCCGTTTTTCCGGGTTAACCCCGCAATAATCGACTCGACGGCGGCTGCCGCGACTTTTTTCAGCGCGTCAACGGGAATCGTCCCCACCGGATGCGGCACTTCGACCAGCGGCAGGCCGCCCATGCCGCGCGCAGAGCATTCCGTTTTTGCCAGCGTGACAAATTCATCAGTAACGACGGTGGCGGTTGGAATACCCGCCTTTTCTAGTAAAACCGAGTCGTGGACACTCCACGACGTGCAAGAGCCTTAATCGGCGAAGGCGTTGACGACGACGTCACAGCGCTCGGCCAACTCTGTAAGGCAGTCCGCTTCGATGCGAGTCATCTTTCGCTTCACGACCAGCTCGACGCTGTCATAACGCTTCTTGAGTAGAGCGCCGACATGATCGAGAAATTTATCAGCATTGGGCTTATTGTTGTCGAGCAGGCCGATGCGTGCATCGTTGAGGCTTTTGTGTTTCCTCACCGCGAGCCGGATCTGCTTGGTCGCACGGACTCCGGTCGGATTCAGAATTTCGATCATTTCGTCATTCATGTTTTCGGCTCCGATATCTTTAGATGTTTTGAACGATTCGAACGCGTTAAACGACCATACCACGTTGAACTTTGAACAGTGAATCTCGAACGACGCGAAACCTCGTGCGCCTTGAACTTTGAAAGTTGGATCGCCCGAAGGGGCGCTGGAACGATTTGAACAGGCCTCGCTTAATCAATGTTTCGGGCGAGACGAAACCCGAAGCCGATATCGCGGGTGCGGGCGAGGCCCATGCCCCGGAACGAAGAACGCAAATCTACCGGAAGGCTGCGCCAACAGCCGCCCCGGACTACACGCCGGTGTCGATCAGCGTCTCCGTTTTGAAGCCAAGCCGATCCGTCGGTAGGCGCGCCGTTGTAATTCTTATGCCAACAGTCTTCTACCCATTCCCAGACATTACCGCTCATATCATAAAGACCAATACCATTGGGTTTTTTAGTTCCTACCAACTGGGTCCGCGCTAAACGAGCGTAGTACATTGAACTTTGAACGTTGAACTGGGATGATGCTTCACTTTATCCAGGCCATGCGACTAATTCATATTCCCTCGATGGGGCAGATCACGTCCAACAGCACTGGCTTGCGAAGTGCCAACGCCCGTTTGATCGCAGGCAGCAGCGCTTTAGGTTGGGCCACTCTTTCCGATTCGATGCCATAGGAACCGGCGAGGGCGCAAAGATCAGGCAGGTGAAGATCCGTTCCGATGACCCTGCCGCCGTAGTGTTTGATCTGGTCGCGCTTCATGTTGCCGTAGGCGTCGTTGCGAACGACGATGATCGAAATCGGCAGCTTGAATGCCGCCGCCGTCGCCAGTTCCTGGCTTTCAAGCATGAAAGAACCGTCGCCGCTCACGCACGCCACGGGCTGTGCCGGGAAGGCGAGACTTAAACCAATCGAGGTTGAGAGACCAAAACCGATGGCGCGCATTTCCCCTGAATGATACGCGTAGGACGGCGCGACAAAGCGCCTGATTAGCTCTGCCGTTCCTCCTGCACCGACCACGACCGCATCTTCGCCGATGGCTTCTTTCAACGCCCGATAAACATGCCACTGATTGATCGCGCCGTTAACGTCGTAAGTATGAGTTTGAATTTTCTCGCGCCAGCTGGTCTTTTCTCGGCGGAGCCTATCAAGCTGAGACGGATCTCTTTTTTCGCCGCCGGCTTTTCTTAACCGCGCGATGAGCCCTGCGAGAACAGCTTTTGCGTCGCCGCACACCGAAAGATGAGTCGGGTATATTTTGCCTAGCTCCCGCGGATCGGCGTCAATTTGAATGATCTTCGCTCTTGCCGGAATTACTTTGTTGCCAAAACCAAGCGTGAGCCCCTCACTGAAAGTCACTCCCACCGCCAAAATCAAATCCGACTCGAGACTGAAAGCGTTGGCAAAGGGAAATGCGCCGAAACCCAGCACCCCCAGGGAAAGTGAATGATCTTCGGAGATCAAGCCTTTGTGCGATGGCGTGGTGCCAAAAGGCACGGACAATAGTTCCGCCAGCTCGCGCAGTTCCTCTTCCGCTCTCGACCAGTAGACGCCTCCGCCAGCTATAATTATGGGAACGGATGCTTTTTGCAGCTCTTCCGCTGCTTGGTCCAAGACAGACCGGTCAGGCTCCACAGTTGGCGCAACCGCGCCCAGCCACCCGGGTTCGGGAGCTTCGATTTCCAGCTCCTGAATATCACGCGGAATGCCGACGTAAACCGGCCCCCTTCTTCCCGTTGTCGCTTGGCATAGCGCCTGGCGCAAAATCTCGACCGCGTCATCTTCACTCTCGAGAGTGACGCTCGTTTTCGTGATCGGCGCAAAAATCTCGCGCTGCGGAATTTCATGCCACGAAGACGCGCCTTTTCCCCCATGACGGCGGGATACATCCGCGGCAAGAACAATCGTGGGGATCGATTCTTTGTACGCGTAAGCGATTCCCGTCAAAAGGTTTGTGACACCCGCGCCGGCGGAGGCCGTGCAGACACCAAGCGTCCTCGTCCCCTTGGCATAGGCGGCGGCCATGTAAGCGGCGGAAAGCTCGTGCATGACCGGTACGAACCGGATATTAGGCTCGGAATAGAGAGCGTCGGTGATAGGAAAAATCGAATGGCCGGTGAGGCCAAAGAGGTAGGGGATTCCAGCCTCTTTAAGGAATTTGGCGATCAGGCGCGCCACCGAAATCTTCACGGGATTACTTTTTCTTCCAGATTTCTCTGACAAACCGCTGGACTGAATCGAGATCGCTGTAGCCGATATCATCGATGAGAGTATACTTGCCTCCCGGTTTGATGCGCGCGTGGAGCGGCACATCGTCCTTCGGGATATCGATCCTGAGCGAGTTTCTGCCGCCCTGGACAAGTTTTTGGTAGGCGATTTGGCCTTCTCGCGAGAGGAACCAGTTGATAAAAACCTTCGCTGCATTGACGTGTGGCGCGCGGTTGATCAAAGCGATGTTGCCGCCACCCGAGCCTACCAGGCCGCCTTCCTTGAATTTGTCGGTTTCGAACGCGTTCACCGGTAAACCCTGCTTTTTCGCATCCCATAATCTTATGCGATCTGTGTTTTGCAAAGCCGACATGGCGTATTTACCTTGGGCGACCCAGTCCAAGAGCTGTCGCATATCACGGCTCACTCCGAGATCCATTTCGGTCAGAAATCGTCGGACAAATTCAGGCCCCAGTTCCTTGTTGTGATACAAGAACTGCAACGGCTCTTGCGTTCCGCCAGTCAGTGGTTCAGCAACGACCATTTTCCCCTTCCACTTAGGATTGAGAAAATCCCAATAGGATTTGAATTCCTGGGGGTTTACCAGCGTTGTGTTGTAGTGGAAATAATGAAGTGGGGCGCCGGCAAAGGATAAGATATATTTGTCCTCGTCGTCGCCGTAGACATGCTTGCCCTGCCACCATTTCGACTCGTCCAAAACCTCTGGATAAATGAGTGAGGGTTTAATGGGATCGAGGAGTCCGGCTTTGAGAAGTCCGGATTGGGCGGAGCCGGCCCCGCCGATAAGGATATCGGCGAGGTATTTGCCCGCCCGCCTTTCAGACACGATTCTCGTTACGCGTTCCGATCCTCTGACACTCACTTCGACCAGCTTGATGTCGGGAAAATTTTTCTGAAATTCTTGGAACACAAGCTCCTGCCCCGGAAAGGTGTAAAGGACGAGTCTCCCTTCTTGTTTGCTCGCGCCGAGTACTTTCTCCCATTCTTCACGCCAGTCGCCTGCAGCCATGATCGGCAAGGCCGTTACGACAAATAGAAGAAAGACGGTAGTGCTTAGCAACAGCTTCTTCGCATGCATCGTCGTGAAGTCGAACGGAGGATTGCTCCTTTTGCAGACCTG
>Ga0184632_10000632_pt1 | contig 14145 bp, 16 predicted proteins | sample PLM31_50_b1_FD_133153 | JGI IMG/M metagenome (GOLD analysis project Ga0184632, IMG submission 133153) | Groundwater sediment microbial communities from an aquifer in East River, Colorado, USA - PLM3-1_50_b1 | ecosystem: Environmental > Terrestrial > Soil > Riparian zone | place: USA: East... | reverse complement strand
CGAGGACGAGCTCCGGATGGGGCTCCCGGCTCCGGGTGGGCACCGGCTGGAACTCCATGCGTGAGATCACCGCGATCGGAGACCTCAACCGAGACGGCTACAACGACCTGCTCGCGGTACGGACATCGACTGGGTACCTCTACATGTATCCGGGTCGCGGCAACGGCTTTGGTAGCGCGATCAGTCTAGGGTCGGCCTGGAACACCATGGACGAGCTGACGGGCGTGGGCGATTTCAACCGCGACGGCTACGCCGATCTGATGGCTCGCCACAAGTCCACCGGCTACCTGTTCTTCTACCCCGGACGTGGGGTCGGGTTCGCCAGCCGGGTGAGCATGGGCAGCGGTTGGAATGCCCTACGCGATATCACCGGCATCGGAGACTTCGACCGCGACGGATACACAGACATCGTGGCAATCGAGAAGTCGACGAACTTCCTCTACCGTTACCCTGGCCGCGGCACCGGATTGGCCACTCGAGTCAAATTTGGCACGGGTTGGGGTGGCATGGTCCCGCTGTTGTGAACGCGTGAGCGGCAGTTTAGTCGTCGAGAGCGCGGCGCTGACGCTTGAGTTGGCCGCGCCGGCGCTTCGTGTCCAGTCGCGCCTGGACGGACCCCGCAGACGGTTTCGTGGGACGGCGTTTGGGCGGCGACGGTGCCATGGCGTGCCGTAGATTCACGGCGAGTTTCATGGCGGCGGCCCGACGATTGTCCAGTTGGGACCGGTGGGCCGAGGATGTCACGATCAGTACGCCGTCGACCAGCCGCTCCTCGAGGCGTTGCAGCGCCCGGGCCTTGAGATGCTCCGGGATGGCGGTCGTCGAGGCGAGATCGAAGCGAAGCTCGGCCTTCGAGTCTGCGGTGTTCACCCCTTGACCGCCGGGCCCGCCGGAGCGACTGAATCGCCATTCGAGCTCGGCGGCGGGAATCGTCACCGACCGATCCACGCGCAGGTCGCCATACATCTGTCCGCCGCTCTCCGCTCTCCGCTCCGGCCGATTCCTCGCCGATCACGGAGTAATGGTCGTCGTTCATAGATCCAACCACGACCACAAATCCTTGATCGACCGGCATAGGGGCGGCGAGCGGACGAGCGAGCGTAGGGGCGAGGGAGCGAGGTTAGGGTGGGAGCGTGGCTGTCTCCTCACTGATGGTGCCGATCGGTACGCCGGCCCCGGACTTCGCCCTGCCCGATCTGGCCGGCACGACCCGCCGGCGCGACGACTTCGCCGCGGCGCGCGCGCTGCTCGTTGCGTTTGTGTGCAACCACTGCCCGTACGTGAAACATGTCGAGACCCAGTTGGGCAAGCTGCTCGCGGGCTACCCCAATCTGGCCGTCGTCGGCATCTGTACCAACGACGCCGAGGCGTACCCGGAGGACGGGCCGGAGCACTTGGCGGAACAGGCGGCCCGGGCCGGGTGGAGATTCCCCTACCTGGTGGACGAGGCACAGGACGTCGGCCGCGTATATCAGGCCGCGTGCACGCCTGACTTCTTCCTGTACGACGCTGGGCGGCGCCTTGCCTACCGGGGCGCCATGGACGATTCCACCCCAGGCAACGGAAGGCCGGTCACCGGCGAGCTGTTGCGTTCGGCGATCGACAATGTGCTGGCCGGCGAGCGCGTGCCCGAGCCCCATCGCCCGAGCATGGGCTGCTCGATCAAGTGGCGGGTGTAAGGCCAGCACGAGCCACCCGGGCCAGACGGCGTGCCTCGCGCAGCGGCTGAGGCGTGCGCCGTGGGCACCAGCAGCGCACAACCGTCTCGGCGGCTACGTCCGGGTCGGTGCGCCAGGCCGCGTGCGCAACGAGGGGGCGCGTGCCCCGCCGGGTCCGTACCCAACGCGCGACCATCTCACCGTCGAGAAACAGTGGGCTTGTTGCGCGGTACGAGTCGTCGGGCCATTCGCCGGCGGCGAGCAGTGGGCGATGCGTCACCCCGACGGTCGGCAGGTCGAGCACGGCCCCCAGGTGCAGAGCGAGGCCGCCTCGCCGGGGGTGATCCCGTCCGGTCGCGTTGACCAGCAGGACGTCGGGGCGCAGGGGCAGCCGACGTACCGCGGCATCCAACAGCGCGCCCTCGCGCATCGCCAGCAGGCCGGGCTCGTAGGGTGCCGCCGCGGCACCCGGCGCGACGGCCGAGGCGATCCGGCGCCGCCCGTCAAACAGTGTGGCGGCCGCCCAGGCCGGATCGCCGGCGGTTCCAGCGCCGCTGTACGCGCGAGGGAAGCACACGAAACAGCCGGCGACCAGCAGCGGCCCCTCGGAAGGGCGCCACTCCGGCGGCTGCTGTGCGGCCAGATCCCGCTGTGCTGACACGAGTTCCTCGGCCGTGCCAGGCCAGGCGGACGGCGGGTGAGAGCAGGTCGGCATCGACTAAGACGTTACGGCCAGGGCGCGTGGCAAGTCCGGTGAGCGGTTAACGTCAGTACATGACCGACCACGTTCTCACCGTCACCTCAGCTACCGTGCCGCCCGAATCCGAGGCGGCGGTCGTCGATGCGTACCGCGTCGCTACATCAACGCTGCCGCACATGGTCCTGAGAACCTTCCTCGCGAAGGGGGACGCAAACGACTGGCAGATCATCACACTCTGGCGCAGCCGTGAGCAGCTGGAGGCGTACCGGCGGTCGGTGGACACCCCCGCCGGCATCAAGATCTTCCGCGATGCCGGTGCGGAGCCGACCGTCCGCGTGTACTCGGTCGCGGCCTCGGGCGCGACCGACTGAGACCTCGTACAGCGTTCCTACCATTGGGAAGGCATCGGGTCGTCTGATGTGGACCTCTACCGGGGTACGCCCGGCCGCCTGGTCAATCGTCCACCGCGGTCAACAGGCCGGCGTAACGTCATTCGGGAGGAAGGGGCAGCCATGAACATCTTCACGATTGATCTCAAGAACCAGCCGGGGGAGCTAGCTCACGTCTGCGAGGCCCTCGCACAGCGAGGCGTCAACGTCGAGCTCGCCGGGATCACGGCCGGCGACCATGGGCTGGTGTCCTTGACAGCCAGCGACGAGGCAGCCGCGCGCGCGGCCCTGGGCTCGGCCAGCGTGTCGTTCACCGAGCACCCTGCGCTCCAGGTCAAGAGTGCCGACCGGCCCGGGGAGGCGGCCAAGATCGCTCGGAAGCTGTCAGACGCTCACGTCAACATCGACTGCCTGATGCCGATCTCCATCTGCGGCGGAGAGGTGATGCTCGCGATCGGCGTCGACAGTCCGGACGAGGCACGACGGGTTCTCGGCGACCAGGTAGCCGCCTAGTCACACAGGAAGCAGCAGCAGCAGGTAGCCAGCTACCGCCGACCCGAGCAGCGCGCCGCCGTACGAGAACGTGTTGATGGCGGTGTGTAGGCCCTTGAGCTGCAGGCCGTCGTAGAGGGTGTACTTGAATCGGTGCGCCCAATGGAACAGCGCCAGCACGCAGGTGCCGAAGAGGACGAGCCGGGTCAGCGGGTTGCGGACAACGGCGAGCAGGTGGGCGTGATCAGGCGGTGCCACCAGCTCCAGCGGGAACAGCACCCCGAACAGCAACAGCAGTACCGGGATCATCAGCGCTGCCACGATGCCGCCGGCGCTGAAGAGCAGCCACAGAATGGGTTCGATCCGTTGCTTCGGCATCGCTCACCCCAACACAATCCAGGCCACCACCGCGGAGACCACGGCCCAGGCGCCGAAGTGCGCCGCCGCGATCAACAGCGGCGGCAAGCGCCGGCCGCGCACCTTCACGACCATCGCCTGCGGCGCCAGGTTGAACCAGGTGACCGCGTGCAGCAGGACGAAGAGCAACGCCACCACGTTCAGCGCGAGCAGAAACGGGTTCGCAGTCCAGTCCAGGAACCGCTGGTACGCATCGTCGCCCGCCAACACGGCCCGGATCAGCAGGAGCAGGAAAACCACGAACCACGCCACGAAGACACTGCTCACCTCGCGGGCGACGAACAGCAGGTACGAGCGGCGCCGCACCCACCACAGGATGGGTACCCGGCGGCGGTAAGGGCGGGGTTGGTTCCTGACCCGCGTGGTCGCCGTCGTGTCGCTCATCGCCCACCCCGTGGCATGAAGAACGCCTTGAGGGTCTCGCTGGCGGCGGTGAGCTTGTAGCGCTGGATGGCCCCAGCCGGATCCACGTTCTTGGGGCAGGCGGTGCTGCACTCACCGACGTAGGTGCAGTCCCACACGCCGGTGGAGGCCGAGAGGGCGTCCATGCGGTCAGCGGAGCCCTGGTCGCGCGAGTCGAGGTTGTAGCGCTGCGCCAACGCGATCGCCGCCGGGCCGAGGAAGTGCTCGTTCAGGCCGTAGATCGGGCAGGCGGAGTAGCAGAGCATGCAGTTGATGCACATGCTGAACTGCTTGTAGTCCTCGAGCTCCGCCGGGGTCTGCAGGTACTCCCCGTCTGGAGGCTCCTCATCCTTGCGGATGATCCAGGGCTGCACGACCGATAGCTTCGCCATGAAGTCGCCGATGTCCACCACGAGATCGCGCACCACGGGGAAGTTGCGCATCGGCTCGACCCGCACCGGTCCTGGGGCGTAGTCGGTCAGGAACGTGGCGCAGGTCAGCTTCGGCTCGCCGTTGACGGTCATGCCGCAGCTGCCGCAGATGCCCATGCGACAGGACCACCGGTAGGACAGGGTGCCATCCAGCTCATCCTTGATGTGGTTGAGTCCATCGAGGATGGCCCAGTCCTTACGCAGCGGCACGTCGTAGGACTGCATCGTCGGCTCGGCCTCGCGGTCCGGCCGGTACCGTGCGACCTGCATCGTGATGCTTTTAGCCATTCGGTTACCTCCCGTAGACGCGTACACCGGGCGGCCAGCGCGTGATCGTCACCGGCGGGTACTCGACCCGTGGCGACCCGTCGGCGTTTCGGTAGATCAATGAGTGGGCCAGGTAGCGAACGTCGTCGCGCTCGGGGAAGTCGGTGCGTTGGTGCGCTCCGCGCGACTCCTCACGTAGCTGTGCGCTGTGCACGATGCTCTCCGCCACGTCGAGCATGAGCCCCAGCTCGAGGGCGGCGATCAGCTCGGTGTTGAACGTCGTGCTGTGGTCGTCAATGGACACACTGGGCAGGCGCCCCCGCAGCTCCTGCAGCGTGTCAGCACACTTGACCATCGAGTCGGCGGAGCGGTAGATGCCGGCGCCCTGTTCCATCGCTGTCTGCATCTCCGTACGGATCGTCGAGACTCTCTCGCCGCCACCCTCTCGGCCCCGCAGATCGCGCTCCAGCCGGCGCCGCTCGTCCTCGGCCTGAGCCAGGACGCCCGACCAGTCCCCGCCGTTGTCGGGTTGCGCGGCGGCGAACTCGGCCGCGGCCTGGCCGGCGCGCGCGCCGAAGACGAGCAGCTCCGGCAACGAATTGGAGCCCAGCCGGTTGGCGCCGTTGATGCTGACGCAGGCCACCTCGCCGGCCGCGTAGAGTCCTTCGACCGGAGTGGCTCCGTGGATGTCGGTGCTGACGCCGCCCATCATGTAATGCACTACCGGCCGGACCGGCACCAGCTCCTTGACCGGGTCGATTTTTTCGTAGTCCAGGCAGAGCTCGCGCACCATCGGAAGCTTTGCATTGATGAGCTTCGCGCCGAGGTGGCGCAGATCCAGGTGAACCACCTGCCCGTACGGGGTATCGATGGTTCGCCCCTTCTCCATCTCCTTGACGAAGGCCTGCGAGAGCCGGTCGCGTGGCCCCAGCTCCATGCTGCGCAGAACAGGTCCGGGTTGGGGCGTGCCGAGATCGTAGTCCTGCAGGTATCGATAGCCGTCCTTATTGAGCAGCCAGCCGCCCTCGGCTCGGGCCGCCTCCGTGATGAGGATGCCGGTAAATGGCAGGCCGGTCGGGTGGTACTGGACAAACTCCATGTCCTTGAGCGGGGCGCCGGCGCGGTAGGCCAGCGCCATCCCGTCGCCGGTCTTGATGTTCGCGTTGGTGGTGAACGGGAAGACCCGGCCGCAGCCGCCGGTGCACAGGATCACAGCCTTGGCGGTGATGGTTTCGATGCGGCCCGACGCCAGCTCTATCGCTACGACGCCACGCACTCGGCCATCCTCGACGAGCAGCTTGGTCACGAACCACTCGTCGTAGCGCGCGATCTCCTCGTACTTCAGTGAGGTCTGGAACAGCGTGTGGAGCAGGTGAAAGCCGGTCTTGTCGGCGGCGAACCAGGTGCGGATCCTTTTCATGCCGCCGAACGGCCGGACCGCGACCCGCCCATCGGGTTCCCGGCTCCATGGGCAGCCCCAGTTCTCCAGCCGCAGCATCTCCTTGGGCGCCTCGTCGACGAAGGCCTCGACCGCGTCCTGGTCGCACAGCCAGTCGCCGCCGGAGATGGTGTCGTACGCGTGCTCGTCCAGGCTGTCCTCGGCCCTGATGACCGCCGCGGCCCCACCCTCGGCTGAGACCGTGTGGCTGCGCATCGGATAGACCTTGGAGATGATCGCCACGCTCAGCTGCGGATTCGCTTCGACGACGGCGATGGCGGCGCGCAGTCCCGCGCCACCACCGCCAACGATGACGATGTCGTGTGTGTACGTCATGTGACCTCCGGGGGGCGCCGGCCGTCAGGCGCCGTGCTCAGGACCGAAGTCGTCGCTGACGACCTTCTTCTTGTCGTGCCGCACCACCTGGGTATGGATGCTGCCGTCGTGGTACTCGTGGCGGCTTTCGCGACAGCCGCATGCGTAGTGCTGAACATAGATGATCAAGCCGTGATCGTCTTCCTCGCGATAGTGCTCCCCGTCCACGGTTCTACCGCAGGGGGCCTGCTCGCTGGAGAAGTTGGTTCGCATGCCAACCATCGTCTGCTCCCTCGCAGATGGCTGGGCGTCACAGGCATCGGGCGCTCAGTAGCACCAGCGTGCCACTCGCCGGGCACCGAGGGAAGCACACTCTGCGTCGATCATGACCTGGAGGTCATGATCGACGCCGATTCACGACGGTGAGATCATGATCACGGCGATCTTGGTGGGTGGGCGGGTGTTGGCGTCGGCCGAATGGGACTAACCTGATCGCGCGAGTTTGAGGCAGAGCGGCACTGATGGGGAGGAAGTGACGCATGCGTAGCTTTATCGCTGTCATCATGGCGGTGCTCGGTGTTGTGCTGGTGCTCAGTGGCGCGGCAGCGCTCTGGGCGTCGGCCCTGGCCAGACCGCGGGAGTCGGACGGGCCGACCCCAGACCGGCGGATGGATCGGACCGTCGACGCGATGAGCCGGCTGCCGGCGCCGGATCGGCTGATCACCTGGGGTGTTGTGCTCCTCGCGCTGAGTGCCGTCGCCGCCGGGGCCATCACCTTCTCGGCGACGGCGACCGCCGGAACCGGCTGACCGCTACGAGATCTTGGATGATTCCCGGTGCTCCAGCCCCAGGAATCATCCAAGATCTCGTAGTGTGCGTACGGCGAGTCATTCGGCACCCCGGGGCACAGCCGGGCCCGCGAAGGATTATCCTGCGATCGAGGTAGGCCGTAGATCATGGCGTACCGATCCTGCTGCTTCTGGAGGCCTTGAGTGACCACCGTTGCGCCGAAGCCGATCGTGACCCGGCCGTGGCCGGTTCGCCAGCAGACGAGGGGATCGGCCTTCGCTCGGTTGCTTCGGACGACGGACGCGAAGCAGATCGGGATCATGTACATGGTCACCTCCTTCGTGTACTTCTTGGCCGGCGGATTGATGGCGCTGATCATGCGCGCCGAGCTGGCCCAGCCCGGCATGCAATTCCTCTCGCCGGAGCAGTACAACCAGCTCTTCACCATCCATGGCACGGTCATGCTGCTGCTGTTCGCGACGCCGATCCTGTTCGCGTTCGCGAACTACATCGTGCCGCTGCAGATCGGTGCCCCGGACGTGAGCTTCCCGCGCCTCAACGCGGTGGCGTACTGGCTCTACGCGCTCGGCGGGGCGCTCGTGATCGCCGGTTTCGCGACGCCGGGCGGTGCGGCAGACTTCGGATGGTTCGCCTACTCGCCATTGACGAGTGTCACCAATTCGCCCGGCGCCGGCGCGGATATGTGGATCGTCGGCCTCGTGCTGTCGGGTCTGGGCACGATTCTCGGCGGCGTCAATATGATCACGACGATCCTCACCCTGCGCGCTCCCGGTATGACGATGTTCCGCATGCCGATCTTCACGTGGAACATCATGGTCACCTCACTGATGGTGCTCATGGTGTTCCCGATCCTGGCCGCGGCCCTGCTCGCGCTGGCCGCGGACCGTCACCTCGGCGCCCACGTCTATGACTCGGCAACGGGCGGTGCGCTGCTCTGGCAGCACCTGTTCTGGTTCTTCGTGCATCCCGAGGTCTACATCGTGGCGTTGCCGTTCTTCGGCATCATCACGGAGATCATTCCGGTATTCAGCCGTAAGCCGATCTTCGGCTACAAGGGGCTGGTCGCGGCCACGCTCGGCATCGCCGCGCTCTCGATGAGCGTGTGGGCCCACCACATGTTCGCCACCGGCCAGGTGCTGCTGCCATTCTTCTCCTTCCTGTCGTTCCTGATCGCGGTGCCGACCGGCATCAAGTTCTTCAACTGGATCGGCACAATGTGGCGCGGCCAGATCACGTTCGAGACCCCGATGCTCTTCGCGATCGGCTTCCTCGTGACGTTCCTCCTCGGCGGCCTGTCCGGCGTACTGCTCGCGTCGCCCCCGATCGACTGGCACGTCTCCGACTCTTACTTCGTGGTCGCGCACTTCCACTACGTGCTCTTCGGCACGATCGTCTTCGCGGTATACGGCGGCATCTATTTCTGGTTCCCCAAGATGACCGGCCGGATGATGGACGAGCGACTCGGAAAGATCCATTTCTGGCTCACGATCATCGGCTTCAATGTCACATTCCTTGTGCAGCACTGGCTCGGCAATGAGGGCATGCCGCGCCGCTACGCCGACTACCTCGCGTCCGACGGCTGGACCACGCTGAACGCGATCTCCACCGTGGGCTCGTTCATCATCGGAATCTCGACGCTGCCGTTCGTCTATAACGTCTGGAAGTCCTACAAGACCGGGCGCATCGTCGAGGTCGACGATCCGTGGGGTCACGGCCAGTCGCTGGAGTGGGCGACAAGCTGCCCGCCGCCGCTGCGAAACTTCGACCGCATGCCGCGCATCCGCTCGGAGCGGCCAGCGTTCGACGCCAAGTTCCCGCATCTGGCCGTCGATACGTCCAGCACCGCCCGCAAACAGCTGGCCGGCGTGGGCGAGGGACGCGGTACGGGCAGCGACTCCGACTGATGGCGGCGGTCAGCTGGCGACGGTCGGATCGCCCACCAGCGTGATTCCCGCGCGGCGCAGCTCGGTCACGGCCGACTCTGTAGTCTCGCGGAGTACCCCGGCGGTGAGGCCTAGAAGCACCGTCGTCCCGAACCCCTCGCGGAGGGCGTCAAGCGCGGTCGCGCGCACGCAATGGTCGGTCGTGAGGCCGACAATGTCGACCTCTGACACGCCTCGCATCCGCAGCCACGCGGCGAGGCCGATGCCGGCGGCGTGACCCTCGAACCCGGAGTACGCGGCAGCGTGCTCGCCCTTCTCGAACACCGCCTCGATCCGATCCGTGTCGAGTTCGGCGTGAAAGTCGGCGCCCGGTGTCCCGGCGACGCAGTGCGGGGGCCAGGTGTCGATGTAGTCCGGCGGGTCACCGAAATGCGCCCCGGGGTCGACATGGTGGTCCTTGGTCGCGACCACATGATCCCACGTAGCGCCCGAAGCCAAGACTTTCGAGATGGCCGCGGCGACCGCGGCCCCGCCGGTGACGGCGAGCGATCCGCCCTCGCAGAAGTCTTTCTGCACATCCGCAATGATCAGCCCACGGCTCATGATGCTCCTTGGATAAGAATCGGAATGGCGGGATCGCCCGCCGATAGTTTGAGCCCCTCCCACGGGATCGAGATGAGGCATTGGCGCAGATGCTCCCGCGACTCCACAAGGGATGGACGGTCGGGTACGGGTAGCCCGCCCCGAACGAGGGCAACCTGCAGCCGACGGTCGTGCGGCTGCGCCGCCGGGGTGCCCTGTGAGACGATGATCTCCTCGGTGGCCGTACCGGTCGGCTTATGGCGCCGGATCGCGGTCTTGCGGCCGCCGATCGTGGCCTTGTTCTCCGACCGCTTCACGACGGGTCGACCGTCCACTTCGACCAACTTGTACACGAGGCCAGCGGTGGGCGCGCCGGAACCGGTCACCACGGCCGTGCCCGCGCCGTAGGCGTCGACCGGCTCGGCGGCGAGCGAGGCGATCGAGAACTCGTCCAGGTCTCCCGATACGACGATCTTCGTGTCCACCGCGCCGAGCGAGTCGAGCAATTCCCGCGACTGGGCGGCCAACACCGACAGGTCGCCCGAGTCGATCCGGATTGAGCGCAGCCCAGGCCCGGCCACGGCGACCGCGTTCCGGATGCCCTGGCTGATGTCGTACGTGTCGACGAGGAGTGTTGTCTGCTTGCCCAGCGCCAAAACCTGCGACGAGAACGCCGCGGACTCGTCGTCGTGCAGCAGCGTGAAGGCGTGCGCGGCCGTCCCGGCGGTCGGAACGGCATAGCGGCGACCGGCCTCGAGATTGGACGTGTACGCGAAGCCGGCCAGGTAGGCGGCTCGGGCGGCGGCGACGGCGGACTGCTCGTGCGTGCGCCGTGAACCCATCTCGATCAGCGGCCGGCCCCGGGCAGCAGTGACCATCCGAGCGGCTGCGGCGGCGACCGCGCAATCGTGGTTGAGCACCGACAGAACGAGCGTCTCCAGCGCCACACAGTCGGCGAAGGTGCCGGAGACGGTCAGGATCGGAGACCCGGGGAAGAAGAGTTCGCCCTCGGCGTACCCGTCGATGTCACCCGTGAACCGGTAGTCGGCCAGCCACGCCGCGGTGTCGTCGTCGACCACTCCGGTCTGGGTGAGGAAGCCGGTCTCGGCCTCGCCGAACCGGAAAGCCTCGAGGGCCTCCACCAGGCGCCCGGCGCCGGCGACGACCCCGTACCGGCGGCCCGGCGGCAGGCGTCGGGCGAAGACCTCGAAGACGCAGTGCCGATCGGCGGTACCGTCCTTGAGCGCCGCCGACACCATGGTCAGCTCGTAGTGGTCCGTCAGCAGCGCCGTGCTCGCGTGGTCCAGGCTCACACGTCGAGCCTACGACCCGTCCGCCGAGGCGCGCGGTGGTTGACGGCGCCCCGTACGCTCGGCTGCGCCATCGCAACGGCACGTCAGCGTTTCGGACAAACCTGCGTGGTCGGATAGTCGTCACTAGTCATGCCAAGACGGGATTGACGCGCAGGTTAGCACCCCTGACCATCGAGCTTCCGTAGGTGGCATAACCCCTCCGGCGGCAGCCGGACAACGAAACGCGGTGGATCGGGGATGCGATGAGTGTGGAGACCGTCAAGGGCGCGGGCGATCTGACGCCAGAGCTGCTCGAGGCGACATTCTGGTCCGACGCGATGGTCGCGGCGGCCGGAATCCCGATTCAGGACGTACCGTTCGTGACCGTTGGCGGGGGCATTGGTTCGTTCGTGACGGTTGACTACCTGCGGATAGCCGGGGTGCCCACATCGCAGATGCGCGTCCTGTCCAATATCGACTATCCGTGGCAGACGTACGAGTACCTCACCCGTGTCTCGCAGATCCCCCGGCCGGAACGCATCCGCTCCGATTCGTCGTCTCGCCCCGACAACATCTGGGGCTTCCCCTCCTACGCCCTCTCGGAGACCTGGCGGGACAAGAGCCTCGCCCACCTGTTCCATGTCCTGATCGAGCCGATCTTCGCCGACTACTGGACCCCGCGCGCCGGCACGGTCTTCGCCAGCCTGGAGCGCGAGATGAAGCGCATTGCCTACCAGGAGATGCTGGTCAAGGGCGTGGTACGGATGGTGCGTCGCCGGGTGGGCGGCGGTTACTTCACAATCTTGACTCCGCCAGAGGGCACCAGCCCGACGAAGCGAGTCGCGTTCCGATCCCGCTTCGTGCACCTGGCCATTGGCTACCCGGGCCTGCGCTTCCTGCCCGACCTGCAGGCATTCCGCGAATCATCGGGCGACTACGAGCACGTCGTTAACGCCTACGAGCCGCACGAGCACATCTACGAGTTCCTCAAGACCAAACCCGGTACGGTCGTGCTGCGCGGCGGCGGCATTGTGGCCTCCCGTGTGCTGCAGCGCCTCTTCGACGACCGAAGGAAGTTCAACACCCAAACCAAGATCGTCCACATCTTCCGTACGTTCGTCACCGGCGCCCACGGTCCACACATCTGGGCGCGTCGCAAGGGCGGCGACGGCTGGGCGTACCAGGGTTTCAACTACCCGAAGTCGGTCTGGGGAGGACAGCTCAAGGCCCAGATGCGCAAGCTCGATGGCGAGGCGCGGGCCAAGAAGTACAAGGAGATGGGCGGCACAAACACCCCGAAGCGCCGCCGCTGGCAGAAGCAGATGGCCGACGGGCGGAACGGCGGCTACTACCGGGCGATGCAGGGCACGGTCGACAAGGTGACCCCCGGCCCCGATGGCATGCTCACCAGCTTCGTCACCGGCAAGAGCGGCGCCCAGGAGGTGCACTCGCACTACATCATCGACTGCACCGGCCTGGAGGCCGACATCTCCGAGCATCGCGTCCTGGCCGACCTGCTGGCACACGGCGGCGCCGGCCGCAACCCGCTGGGCCGACTTGAGGTCGAACGTCATTTCGAGATCAAGGGTACGCAAAGCGGTGACGGCGCCCTCTACGCTTCCGGGGCGACGACGCTGGGTGGCTACTTCCCCGGCGTGGACACGTTCCTCGGGCTGCAAGTGGCGGCCCAGGAGATCGCCGATGACCTGGCCCGGCGGGGCTGGTGCAAGAAGATCGGACCGCTGCGGTCAACGACCCAGTGGTTCACGTGGCTCTTCAACCGGAAGGTATGACAACACATGGTGCCAACCCTCTGGGGCCGGATCCAGACCAGAATCATCCTGCTCGCGACCGTGGGCGCGGTGGTGACCGCGCTTATCACGCCGGTTCTGCCGGTGGATGCCCCGCTGTCCGCCAAGTACCGCACAACATTCCTGGTCCTAACCGCCGTCGCCGTGGTCGGCATCGTCTGGGAGTTCGTCTACCACCTGCTGATGCAGTTCCGGTGGGAGAAGGACTGGCCGTCCATGTTCGGCCTGCTGCTGATTGTCCCGGAGGGTGTGCTGATGTGGTTCCTGCTCGATCTGGGGGTCGTGCCGTTCATCGAGTCACCCCCACCGCTTGCGGCTTTCGCCATCCACTTCGCGGCCGTCTGGCTATGCGTGTGGCTATTCGCTAACGGGCCGATGCGGGTACCCTTCATCCGCTGGCGCTTCCGGGGAGGACGACTCGCATGAACCCCACAGCTGTGGTACGACCACTGCCCGGACCAGGCCTGGCGGTCCGCGCCGGTGACCTGCTGCTCGTCTGCGGCGACGCTGACACCGGCGTCGAGGAACTCTTGGGGCTGGTCGCTGAGGTCGCCGCCGCGGGCGGCGACGGCAGTGTCCTGGTGCGCCGGGTGGCGGCGCTCCTCGCGAACGACTTCGAGGGCAGCTTTCCCGCCTGCGCGGTGAGCGGCCCTACGCCCGACGGCCGGCTCGCGGTCCTTGTCTACGGCGTCGCTACCGCTGACATCGTCGGTGGTGATGGCGATGTCTCGCTCTCCGGTGTCGACGCGATCACGTCGGTGAACCGCCTCGTGGCCGGGCCGATCACCGCGATCCGCCTGCAACTCCCTGGTGCCGGGACGGCGGATCCGCGGTCGCGCCTGGACGCCGGGGTCGTGTCCGCCGCCGGCGTGCTGCTGTCCAATCCGGCCGGCCGTACCGTCCCTGCCCAGGCAGCCGCGCCGCCGATGATGGCCGAACCGGCGATGCCTGAGCCCATGGTGCCTGAGCCGATGGTGCCTGAGCCGATAGTGGCTGAGCCGATGGTGGCTGAGCCGATGGTGGCTGAGCCGATGGTGGCTGAGCCGATGGTGGCTGAGCCGATGGTGGCTGAGCCGGTGGCGCCTGAACTGATTGCGCCTGAGCCGATGGTGGCGGAACCGGTGGCTAAGCCATTCACGATGGACCCACCGATCCCTCCACCGCCCCCGCCCCCGCCACCGCCGGTAGAGGCGCCGCCCGTACCAATGCCGCCGCCGATGCCGCAGCAGCCATCGATGCCGCTGCCGATGCCGCCGGT
>Ga0184632_10000631_pt1 | contig 14161 bp, 15 predicted proteins | sample PLM31_50_b1_FD_133153 | JGI IMG/M metagenome (GOLD analysis project Ga0184632, IMG submission 133153) | Groundwater sediment microbial communities from an aquifer in East River, Colorado, USA - PLM3-1_50_b1 | ecosystem: Environmental > Terrestrial > Soil > Riparian zone | place: USA: East... | reverse complement strand
CGGGCAGCCATTCCAGCGAGGACGCGCGTGTCCACGGGATGACGTCGTCGCGATCGCGCCCGTTCGTGACGTCCTTCACGCGCAGGATGCTCTTCTCGCTCCCGCCTTCGGAGAGCCCGTAGGGGAGGAGCGCGCCGTCCGGGCTCGGGTACCACCAGTCGAGCGCGGTCGCCGCGTCCGGGCTCAGCGCGGCGGCGTCGAGCAGAACACGGTCCCCGGCGCGCACGCCCTCGCGGACGTAGAGGAGGGGTTGTTGCTGGTCTCCCTCGCGCCGCAAGTGGAAGTAGCGGCCTCGGTGGACCGAGGGCGGGGAGAGCGTGCCGATGGTGAACAGCGCCGACAGCCGCGCGCGGATGCGCTCACGTCCGGGCAGAGCCTCGAGGAGCTCACGCGCGTGCCGGCCCTGCGCCTCCGTCCACGCGCGAACGGCCTCCGCCTCGCCGTCCTCGAGCCACCGATAGGGATCACGGACCTCGACCCCGTGCCGGACCTCGCGGACCAGTTCGATGGGGGTGGGCGGCGGGGGAATCCTAGTCGAAGCCGCGCTTGCGGCGACGGATGTTGCGGCGGCTGCCCTTGTTCTTGAAGGGCCGCCCCCGGTCGTCCATCGGAGTGAACTCGTTGAAGCTGGGGGCGGTGTAGCCCGCCCCGGGCGGACGGTACCCGCCCGGCCGGAACGAGGGTCCGCCCATTCCCGGCGGCCGCGGCGGCCGGTTCTCGGCTTCGTTGACGCGCAGGGGCCGGCCCTTCAGGTCCTTGCCGTTCATCATCGTGATCGACTTCTCGGCCGCCTCGTCGTTCTCGAACTCGACGAAGGCGAAGCCGCGGGGACGCCCCGTCTCGCGGTCGGTGGGCACTTTGGCGTCCACGACCTTGCCGGCGGCGCTGAATGCGTCGATGAGCTCCTCGCGCGTGACGTCGAAGCTCAGGTTGCCCACAAACACCTTGTTCGAAATGGCCGCTTCTCCTCTGACGATATCAACCGCCGCCCTTTGCCGCCTCGCGGCGACCGACCAGACGTCCCCGGGGCGCGGCGGCCGGGGACCAGCGACTGTAGCAGAAACCCGGTGGTCGATCTAGCCGACGAGGGTTCCTGAAGGCACCTTAGCACGCCCCCATGCGCCGGGGGGGCAGGCGGCAACAATCTGGCGGCGCCGGCAGAGGCGTGAAGCGCCGCGTATTTGACGGTTTCTTTATACCCGGCGGTCCTCGCTATCTCTTGTCGTCGCTCCCGTCCCGGAAGCGCACGCGACGGTTGATCTTCCGTCCGATGCATCGCCCGCAGGCGAGGCCATCGTCGTTGTCGAACGCGTAGTGGATGCCGCCGTACAGGCGGGAGACGGCGGCCTCCGCGGCCGCCTCGTCCAAGGAATCGAACGAGCGGGGCTCCTGCGCCGGCACCAGGTGGTGGTCGGCATGCAGGGTGTCGGTGAACGCCTTTTTCCCGAGCATCGCGGTCAGGACCGCCGCGGCCGCGCCCGACTGGGTCGAATGCCCCGAGGTGTAGGTGGGGAACGCCGGGGTGCCGATGTAGGAGAGCCAGCTGGCGTCGAACGAGTCGCGGATGTACGTGACCGGGCGCTGGAGGTTGGTGACGTACTTGATGAACCAGCACTGGATGAACGCGTCGTGGACGGCGATTCCCACCCGCGCGAAGGCCTCGGCTGCCGCTGGCAGTGACAGGCCGTCGCTCTTGGCAATCTGGCCCACGAGCGCGATCCAATGGCCGGGCGGCGTCCCCGTGACGGCGGCGGCATCAGCCCAATAGGCGGCGACCGTCTTCTGCTCGTCGGTCAGGCTAAGGGCCGTGTTGTAGACCTCGAGCGCCGCCGCGCCGAACTCCGACGCCACGTCGGTGGAGAAGTCGGGATGGCCCGGCGGCGGGCATTCGGCTCCGGACCTGAGGACCATCGGCCGGATCAGGCCCCAGCAGGGCTGCAGCGGGTTGGGGTTGAGTCCAGGCGGGGTCGGCCGCCACGCGCCCGCGACGGCATTGGGGACGTACGTACAGTTGTTGTACGTGGAGTACCCGTCGGTGGCGGCCCAGGCGAGGATCGCGTCGGCCACGGCCCGGCCCCGGGTCACGGAACGGGTGTAGACCTCCTCTTCCACCTCGGCCTGGAATCCAGCGGCGAGGCTTCGCTCGAGGGCGTCGATGGCGGCCCGGTTCTCGGGCTTGAGCGAGGGGAATATGCCGCGGATGGTCCTGGCCAGGGCGACGTTCGCAACCGCGGGCCAATGGTATTTCCAGTTGCTTCCCCTGGGTGGCGGCACCCGGCGCAGACCGTTGAGCTGGCCCGCTAGCGAGCGGCGCTGACGCGCGCCGGGAACGACCGCTTCGTAGAGAGCGACGGCGGAGACGCCGTAGATCCGAGAAGCCGGCGGGGGCGCGGTCGCCTCCGACTTGACCACGTCGTAGAGCGTGTCGAACCAGACCGAGGCTACCGTGGACGCCTCGTGGTCGGCCGGACCCTTGCGCGTATGCCCCCCGCCCGCGTCCGCGTTCACGATGGCGGCACCGAGCACGAGGCCGACCGCGAGAGTCAGTCCGAGACTGCTTCTCCGCATGTGTACCCTCCTTGTGGACCAGCCCTTTCGTTCAGAATCGCGCTCTTTCGTTCAGAATCGCAGTGCTTGCGCTCACTTGTCCGAGAATTCGAACGTGATCCGAAGATTGAAGAGGCCCGTGGTGTTGGTCCCGAGCATCTCCTGCCGCGCCTGTCCGGCAACGCCCTTGTACCGGCCGGTGCCCCCGGTCACCGCTCGCCGGGTCGTGACCACGCCCTCCTGGCCTTCGGTGACGAGGCTGCTGTCCCGCGCGAGCAGGAAGAGCTGGGTGGTGTCCACGTGGATCGGAGCACCGGCCGCGATCTCCGTGAAGCCGACCAGGAAGACGCCCCGACAGAGCCAGTCTCCGATGGCGCCGGGCTCGTCGGGGCTGAAGACGCTCTCTCCCGCCGGGATGGTGCCGCCGGGATAGACCTTGCCGTTCACGACGAAGGTGTCGCCCCGCAAGATGTCGGGTGGGTTCGATTCGAACGGCTTGACGCCGCGGTCGAACGTGAATGTCCGCGTGTCCAGGGCCACGTCCAGGACGAGCCGGTGAGGCTTCGAGGCCCTCACCGCCCCTGGGCTCATCGCCAGGACGGCCAGCGCAAGCGCACATCGACCAAAAGTCGCTGTCCTCATGGGTCGCTCCTTTGAAACGTCCGCGATGTGCGGACGATGCCCGCCACGATGCGTCGCGCGACCATGCCCGTCCATCGACCGCGGATCGACTGTGGCTGTACTCTCGCCAACCCGCGAAGTCCTTGAGTGGCCGTGCTATGCTGCGCCCGCGCCGGTGGCTCATGGCGGTTGCGGAAAGACCCCGTCGTCCCCTGCGGTTCCATCCCTTCGAGCTCGATACCCGCTCGGGAGAGCTGCGCAAGCACGGCCGCAAGGTCCGGCTCCAGGAGAAGCCGCTGCGGCTGTTGGAATTGCTGCTGGAGCACCCCGCAGACGTCGTGACGCGCGAGGAAGTGCGCCAGCGGCTCTGGTCCGGCGACACGTTCGTGGACTTCGACGCCGGCCTGAACACCGCCGTCAACAAGCTGCGAACGGCATTGGGCGACTCCGCGGAGCAGCCGCAGTTCGTAGAGACGTTGGGGCGCCGTGGTTATCGCTTCATCGCCGCTCTGGAGCCGGCCGCCGAGGACGGGACGCCCGCGCCGGCCACCGTAGCCGAGCCGCCATCGCCCGAATCGGAGCCGATGCCGGCCGCCGCCGAACCCGCGGCAGGTCCCCGCTGGCAATACCTCATCCTTGCGGGCTTCCTGCTCCTGGCGCTGGCGTGGGTCGGCCTCCGCTCGAGAGACACGGCGAGCCGACCCGTCCGATCACTGGCCGTGCTGCCCCTGGTCAACCTCACCGGCGATCCGCAGCAGGAGTACTTCGCGGACGGCATGACGGACGCGCTCATCACGGACCTCGCCTCGATCCGGTCCCTCCGCGTGATCTCGCGTCAGTCCGTGATGAGGTTCAAGGGCAGCCGCGATTCCATGCCCGAGATCGGGCGCCAGCTCGACGTGGACGCGATCATCGAGGGAACTGTCGTCCGCAGCGGCGGACGCGTTCGGGTCACCGCCCAGCTGGTGCGCGCCGCCACCGATCGCCACCTGTGGGCTCGGAGCTTCGAGCGCGAGCTGTTGGTACGGGTTGCACCTGATGGCCATGGGGAGGTTCGAGGAGGCGCTGCGCGAGAGGCGGCTTGCGCTCGAAAGCGATCCCCTCTCGCTGAGCATCAACTGGGCGGTGGCGATGTCGCTGGCGGCGACCGGCCAGATCGACGCCGCCATCGATCGCTACCGCACGGCGCTGGAACTGGATCCCGCTACTACCAGGCACGCGTCGGCCTGGCCGACCTGTACGTTCTCAAAGGCATGCGCGAGCAGGCCTTGGCCGAGCTCCGTCAAGCGGATGCCTCCTCGGGCGGCGCCGTCTCGACGCGGGCGTCACTCGCCGCCGCGTACGCGAAGTCGGGGCGGAAGGACGAGGCGCTCGAGATCGTCGCGGAGCTCGTCGCGCTCTCGAAGACGCGTTACGCCTCCTCCGTCGACATGGCCTACCTCTACGCCGGCCTCGGGGACACCGACCGTGCCTTCGAGTGGCTGGAGCGCGCGTACGCGGAGCGGGCTCCGGCCTCGAAGCGGGCCCTCAGGAGCGCCGGGTTCTTCAGCGCTTCGCTCGCAAAGGCCTCGGCGTCCTTGTGATCCGTGGTGACGCGACCCTTGCCGTACACGTCGAGGGCGAAGCCGACGTAGCCCGCCTCCGCCAGTCGGACGGTCTGGTCGCGCGCGTGCTGGTTGTGCCCCCACCACTCGTGCGCGACGAGGACGCCCGGGCGCTGGCCCCTCTGTCCCGCGGGCCAGGCGATGAAACCCTGGAAGGCGGTGTCGCCCTGCTGATAAGTGAGCTCACGGGTCTGGACGCCCGCGCTCTTCGCGGTCGGCACTCGAGCCGGCGCACCCGGCGGCGTCTGCTCGGCGGTCCGCTTGCCTGCACAGGCGACGAAGGACACCATCACGGCCAGGCCGGTAGTGACGCGGTTCATGTCCACTGGCTTACTTCTTCCCCTCCGGCCACGCGGCATAGGCGTAGAGCAGCTCCACCATCGACTGCTCCGATTCGACGATCCCTGCGACTTTCCCGTCGCCCTCGGTCACGATGTACTCATCGTCTGCGTGAGCGCGCGAGCCGTGGCCGAGGGCGCCACCGCCCGCCGGGAGGCCGAGCTTGCGGGTGTACTCCCACTGGGGCGAGCTGCCGGCCGAGCGCGGCCAGACGAGTGGCTCGATGCCGTGCTTCTTGTACATGGCGAGCGTGGCCTGCACGACGGGGGCGTGGACCGAGGTCTGCGACCACTCGTCGCCGCCACCGAGCATCGTCACGGAGATGTCGGGGAAACCGTGGCCGCCCAGATGGGCCTTCACCTTCTCCACCTGCTTGCGCACCTCCTGGTTGGGCACGAGCCGGGCGTCGATCTTCACCGCGGCCTTCTCGGGCAGGATCGTGGCCGTACCGGGGCCGGTGTAGCCGCCCCAGATGCCGTCGATGTTGAGAGTCGTGTCGAAAGTGAGGTGGTGGGCCGCCTCCTCGGGCGGCCACCCGTGCATGAAGACCTTGGTGTTCTCCCGCTCGGACGTGAAGAGCGCGTCGCGGTGACGCGTGGTGAGGACCCGCATCAGCTCCAGCTCCTCCTCGCTCGGGGGCCGGATGTCGTCCTTGAAGCCGGCGATGAGGATCTCGTTCTTCTCGGGATCGAACATGGTGCGCAAGGCGCTGACGAGCCGCCACACCGGGCTGTCGAGCACGGCCTTGCGCGAGGAGTGGATCGGCATCTTCTGCGGCCCGCGTCCCCACCGGGCGCCGTGGGACTCCAGCTCCACGTACATGATTCCCTTGTTGCCGAGCGACATCGAGACGCGCCCGTTGGCCTGCTGTGACGGGCCGAGGCTCATGAGGCAGCTCGCCTTCGACAGGCGGTCCCGCCACGGGTCGAGGACCTCGTGGAAGTTGGGGCTGCCCTGCTCTTCGGCGCCGTCGCAGGTGAAGATCACGTTGACGGGCAGCTTGCCGTGGACGGCCACCACGGACTCGAGCGCGTTCAGCGTGTAACGGTTTGGCCCTTTGCTGTTGACGGCCCCCCGGGCCACGATCGCTTCGGGGAAGCCCGCGAAGCTCTTGACCCTCCGCGCCTCGAGCGGCGGCGAGGACCAGCGCTCCTCCACGTAGGGCTGCGTGTCGTACATCATGTAGACGACGACCGTCCGCGGAGCCCCCACGTCGTAGTGGGCGAGCACTCCCGGCCACTCGGGCTGGGAGGTGGGCACGAGCTGCACCTCCTTGCAGCCCAGCTTCTTGAAGGAGTCCACCATGAGCTGGGCCATCTCCTTCACGCCCTTGTTCCACGAGCTGACGGAAGGCTGGCGGAGGTCGCGCTGCACGGCGGCGATGTGCTCCTCCTTGTGGGCCGCGATGTAGTCGTTGACCTTCCTCACCTCCGCCGAGGTCGCGGCGTCGCGGGCCTCGGCGGCGCCGGGACCGAGGAAGTCGAAGGCGGACGCGGTGGCGAGCGTTCCCAGCGTTCCGCGAGCCGAGAGGTCGAGGAACTCCTTCCGCGTGAGTTGCACGAGACCCTCCTTGTCAGGGAATAGCCCACTCTATGCGCGAGGTCGTCGGCTCCTGTCAAGTCTGGTATAAGGCACGGCCGTGGCTCCGCTCGAGGTGGCGCTGGTCCGCGGCCGGACCGCGCGCGAGGCCTTCATCGGACTGCCGTACCGCCTCCACCGCTCGGATGCGGCCTGGGTTCCTCCGCTGCGTCGCGACGTTCGCGCGCTCCTGTCGCGTAGGAACCCCTTCTTCGAACACGCGGACGCGGAGTACTTCCTGGCCCGACGCGACGGCGAGGTCGTGGGGCGCATCGCCGCCATCCACAACCGCCTCCACAACGAGTTCCAGCGCGACACGGTCGGCTTCTTCGGCTTCTTCGAGTCGGAGGACGATGCGCGGATCGCGGCCGCGCTCTTCGATGCGGCGTCCGCCTGGCTGCGGGCGCGTGGCCTCCAGGTGATGAGGGGCCCGGCCAGCTTTTCGACCAACGACGAATGCGGCCTCCTCGTGGACGGGTTCGACACACCGCCCACGGTCATGATGCCGCACAACCCCCGGCACTACGTCCGCCTCGTCGAAGGCGCCGGCTTCGCCAAGGCGAAGGACCTCCTCGTCTACCAGACGCCCGTCGACCGGCCGCCGGAACGGGTGATGGGAGGCTCGGAGCGGCTCGAGCGTCGCCACCGGGTGACGACGCGGCGGCTCGACATGTCACGTTTCACGGCGGAGGTGGCCGTCGTCAAGCGTCTCTACAACGCGGCCTGGGAGCGGAACTGGGGCTTCGTCCCCATGACCGACCGCGAGATCGAGCACCTGGCCCGCCAGCTCAAGCCGGTGGTCCTGCCCGAGCTCGTCGTGTTCGCCGAGCGCGAGGGTCAAGCCATCGGCTTCGGCGTCACTCTGCCCGACCTGAACGTTGCGCTGAAGCGCAATTCCTCCGGACGATTCTTCCCGGGGATTCTCAAGGTGCTGTGGGCGGCCCGGGCGATCAAGCGCCTCCGCGTCCTTCTCGTCGGCACGCTCCCTGAGTGGCGCGGCACGGGTGTCGACGCGCTGCTCTACCGCCGGATGTGGGAAGAGGCGCACCGAATGGGCTACCGGTGGGCGGAAGCCGGCTGGATCCTCGAGGACAACCACCCGATGCGGAACGGGCTCACCCGCATGGGGTTCGAGGTGTACAAGACGTACCGGATGTACGACCGGCCGCTGTAGCGTTCGTGACGTGCGCCATGTGCACTCAGTTCTTCGAGCCATGTGGGCGCTCCGTGGAGGACTTCGAGCGAAGCTCCTTGCTGAGTTGCTTCTGAAACAGCTTGTAGCCCTCCGCGACGGCACGTCGGTACCCGCGTGCGTCAAAGAATGGGTTGCGCGCCTTGCCCACACGCTTCGCCTTCCTCTCCAGGTCGAAGGCCTCGGGATGCTCCGCCAGAAAGACATCACAGTGCAGCGATCGCAGGACGTCGAAAGTGCGCTGGTATGCCTGCGCGCGATCTGCGTACTCGGGGTCACCGAGCAGGCGCACGCCTTCGTTTATGGAGAAGCTACCAACAAAGCAGAGTTGCAGACTGCGCCCATCCTCCACCAAGGACATGGTCCACGTGGTACAACCGGGCGTGTGCCCAGGAGTATGAATAGCGCGCAGCGCACCGGCCCCAGCAAGCAGGTTCAGCAGCATCCCGAGGACCGTACACGGTAGGACTGCTGGCTGCTGGCTCATCTTCGTGTTCAGTAGCCCGATCAGGGTAACTGGATAACGCTGACGTTCCCAAGCGCAGGCGCTACGCCACGAGATGACACCGCAGGAACGCCAATACCTGGCGGATGACCTCGCGAGAGGTCTCGCTGTCGTGGAACAGGTCGAACGCGTGCGGCCCCGTCGCATGATTTACGAGCGTCAACGGCAGGTTGAGACCCAACGCCTGGACCACGAAACGGTCGAGCGTTTCGTTCAGGCCCGGCATCTCGTCCGCCCCCGCCCTCGCGATGAACAATGGGACATCGGCCGCGAGATCGTCGAGCGACTTCCCGGCGCACGGGTTGACGAACCCCCGCGACCTCGCCGCCTCGGCGACGCCGGTCGATCCGTCGAGGTCCAGGGTGTATCCGTAGAGAAGGGCTGCGCACCTCAGGGGCTCGCGGCCTTCCTGCATCAGCAGCGACAAGGCGAGCGGCACGTTGCCGGAGCAGGCCCACATGCCGATCCGATTCTCGTCGATGCCGAGTGACTCCGCGTTCCGCCGGACGTACTGAAGCAGTGCTCGCAGATCCACGGCCGGCTCCCGATTCGTGTAGGTGACGGCCACCAGGCCGGAGCCGGCCACCAGACGTGCCCACGAGACGTACGACTCCATCTCCCGGAAGGGGCAGCCCAGGATCTTCTGCGCCCCTACGTCCGAGAATCCGAGGACGAACACAACGGCGGGCCGCGCCGCTCCGCTCTTCGAGTCGGGCGGCAAGTAGACATCCATGCCCAGAGGGCCGGCTTCGGTCGCCCGATATGTCATGCCTCGCCGAACGGTCACGGCCTCGACGCCGGGCATCCGGTAGACCACTGTCTTCCTCGTGATCTCGTGCCGCTGGGTTTCCTGACTCATGTGCGTTTCCTCCTCCTGGCCCACAAGAACGCGTAGAAATGCGAAAGCCGCCGGGCAGGCGCCTGCCACGACGGCTTTGCTCAGACCTGTACGAACGACCGGGTACGGTGTGCTCTCTCTAGGGGTGCTCCGACTGTATCAGCCGGACGTGGCAGACAGCAACTGATGGTTACTCGTTCAACTCGTTCCGGAACGAGTTGCCGTCAGGCCGCACCCGCACGCTTCGTTCACCGTGTCCTGGGATAAGCTCAGGCGCCGTGGAACAGCCGACGCCGCGCCCGAAGGTGCTTGCCTGGTATCGAGCGTACTGTGTCTTGATGGGCCTGCTGTACGTGGTGGTCTTCGGGGCGGGCATCGTCGTTACGGTGATGCACGATAGGTTTCAGGACGAGGAGACGTCGGCGATCTTCTGGATCGCCTACGGGGCCGTCATTGCCTTCCTCGGCTTCGCGCTGGCGGGCGCATTTGTCGCCGCGCTCTTCCTACCGCCGAAACCATGGGTCTGGGTCTATCACCTCGTGCTGATCTGCCTCGGTCTCTCATCCGTGTGTTGCCTGCCGGTATGCATCCCGCTGCTGATCCAGTGGCTCAAGCCGGACGTTCGCACTCATTTCGGGCGAGCTCCCGCCTAAGCGTCCCGCGACCATGAAGGTGGCCATCACGGGGGCGACCGGCTTCGTCGGCGGACACCTGGCGAATGCCCTCCTGGCCCGCGGCGACCAGGTGAAGGCGCTCGCCCGGACGCCGGCCCTTGCGCTCGCGGAGGCGGGAGCGGAGGTCGTCCCCGGCTCGCTCGACGACGTCACCGCGCTGCGGCGACTGGTCGAGGGCGCCGAGGTCGTGCACCACGTGGCGGGCGCCATCGCCGCGCGATCCGAGGCCGACTTCATGCGTGTCAACGCCGAAGGCACCGCGCGGCTGGCCGAAGCGGCGCGCGCAGCCGGTGTGCGGCGCTTCCTTTACGTCTCCTCGATCGCCGTCAGCGGGCCCAGCGCGCGGGGCAAGCCGATGGACGAGGCCGGGCCCGCGCGGCCCGTCACCCCCTACGGACGGAGCAAGGGGGGCGGCGAGCAGGCGGTCGCCCGCAGCGGGGTGAGCTACACGATCGTCCGGCCGCCGGTCGTCTACGGTCCCCGCGACAAGTCGGTGCTGAAGATCTTCCGCCTCGCCCGCCGCGGCTACGCGCCGCTGCTCGGCGACGGCTTGCAGGAGCTGAGCCTGATCTTCGCCGCCGACCTTGCGCGGGCGCTCCTGGCCGCCGCGGACTCGCCGCGGGCGGAGGGCCGGACATACCACGCTGCGCATCCCGATGTGGTGACGCAGCGGGAGCTGGTGCGGGCGATCGGCCGTGCCTGCGGTCGCACGGTGCGCACGGTTGCGATGCCCGCGCCCGTCGTGCGTACCTTGGTCAACGTCACCGCCGTCGCCGCGCGCATGACCGGCCGGCGCACATTCCTCGACCCGAGCAAAACGCCCGAGCTGCTCGCGCCGGCCTGGACCTGCACCAGCGAAGCGCTCGCGCGCGATGCGGGCTGGCGGGCGGAAGTGGAACTAGCCCGCGGCTTGGAGGAAACGGCGCGCTGGTACGGCGAAGCGGGATGGTTGTAGGTCCGCTGGCTCCCGTCGATCGGTGGACAATCGCTTACGCAGCGTTCGCCTCCCTCGCGATCCTGGACCGCTGGCCGCGGCCGGTTCCCCTTCCACCGCTGCTGCTCATCGGCCATGCCGCGCTCGTGTTGCTCGCGGTCCTGGCGTCGGCGCTGAGGCGCAGAAGACGGGTGGCTCGTTTCGTGGGCGAGTTCTACGCCCTCGCCGGCGCCCCTTTGCTCTACGGCGCGATCGGCGTCCTCAACACCGCCGCGGGTGTCGCCCACGACGCCGCCGTCCAGGGCTGGGAGCAAGCGATCTTCTCCGCTCAGCCGTCCCGGGAGTGGATCCGCCAGGAGCCGTGGCCGGCCCTCAGCGCGGTTCTCCACGCGGGCTACCTCTCTTATTACTTCGTGGTGGCGGCGGCGCCCCTCGGCCTGTGGATCTCCGGGCGCCGCGACGGCGCCCGCCGGACGATCGCGCTGTCGGTGGCGGCCTTCTACCTCTGCTATGTGGTGTTCCTCATGTTCCCGGTGGCGGGACCGCGGTATGTGTTCCCCCCGGCCGAGAACGCGGCCGCCGCCGTCGTGCCCGCGCGGATCGCCCGCGCGCTGCTCGAGGCGGGATCGGCGTGGGGGACCGCGTTCCCCTCGTCGCACGTCGCGGTCGCGTAGTGGCGAGCGCCGCCGCCTGGCGCGAGTGGCACCGCTTCGGCGCAGTCCTGATGCTCCTCGCGGCGCTGTTGTGCCTCGGCACGGTCTACGGCCAGTTCCACTACGCGGTCGACGCCGTGGCCGGCATCGCCGTGGCCGTCGCCGTACTGTTCTTTGGACGCCGTGTCGAAAAGTGAGGCCTGAACGGCGGGTGTCGCCCGTCACTGCGTCCGGTGTGGCCCGCCGGCTACACTCTGCGGTCTGTTCATTCGCTGGAGGCCCGGCATGTTTGCAAGCGTCAGAGGCCCAGGGAAGTGGTCGTTCCTGCTCGCCGTCGTGCTCCTCGCCGGCCCGGCCTGGGCGGCGGGCGTCGATCCCGCCCGCCTGCGCGCCGCCGCCGTGCAGGGCGATTTCAAGCAGATACAGGCGATGGGTCCCGGCGTGATGCCGGCGCTGGCCCGCCTCTACACGGCGTCGTCCGAGCAGGAGCGCGCCTCGATCGCCTACGTCTTCTACAACCTCGGCTGGAAGTCGCCCGACGCCAAGCGCGCGCTGATGGCGGACGTCCGCACCCAGAACCAGACGCTGCGCCTGCAGGTGCAGTGGGCGCTCGGCCGCGTGAGCGACGACGCCGACGTGGTCGACGTCCTCCTCGAGAACATGCAGAACGACCCCGTGCCGCTCTTCCGGGACAAAGCGGCCTGCGCGCTCGCCTACGATCAGATCCACCTCGCGCCCGCGCAGAAGATGCGGCTGTTCGAAGGGCTCGTGCACGCGCTCGACGACGACAAGGTTCAGGTCCGCCAGATCGCGCTCCAGGCCCTCCAGATCCTCACCGGGCAGACGAAGGGCTTCCACCCCGTGGCGCCGCCCGACGCTCGTCGCCGTGCGGTGGAGGAGTGGAAGCGTTGGCTCGCCGAATACCGCGCCAACCAGTAGCGGGGGCGCTCGTCGCGCTCCTGATCGCGCAGCCCGTGGCCGCGGCGGCCGCGGGGCCGCGTTCCGTCCTCGCCAGCTACAGCTTCGAGGACGCCGTAGCGACGGGGCCGGACACCTTCGCGATCTGGCAAGGAGCCCGGCACGTCCCCACCGGCCAAGGCAGCGTCTCCCTGAGCGGCGCTTTCCACGTGAGCGGTTACCGCTCCGTCGAGATCAAGGACGTCGCGCGCGACGGAGACTTCCCGGAGCTCCAGGGCTACTTCCCGGTCCGGACCGCGGGCCGGCTCTTCTTCCATTTCGCGTTCCTGACCGCGGAGCCGAAGGAGGAGATCAACATCGCCCTCGCCGGACCGCGCTTCTTCCAGATGGACAAGGATGGGATCGCGTTCTGGCTCGGCACCCGCGAGGGCCGGCTGGTCCACATATCCGACAGCATCCCGAAGAAGCTCTTCGCCGTCGAGGCCTTCGTCTGGTACGCGGTCGACGTGGTCTACGATCTCGCCGCGGGGACGTATGCGCTGACGATTCACCGCGAAGGGCAGGACGCGCCGCTGGTGGCGCTGAAGGACCAGCCGAACACGACCCGCCAGCCGGGCTCGGCGGTCGACAAGTTCTCGTTCGTGGGCTCGCCGTACGGCGACACATCGAACGCGGTCTTCTACGTCGACGACGTCGTGATCGGGACCGACGAGAGCGTCACGCAGCTCGCGTTCGTGGCGCCCGGCCGCCGGAAGTTGTTCGTCGACCTGTTCGGCGAGTACCAGAAGCAGCTCCGCGAACGGCCGCGCTGCCTGCCGATGGCAGGCCCGCAGGATCTCGGATTCAGCTCTTCCGAACTGGCCGAGCTCGGGCGGGAGGGATTACTGGATACGGTCCAGCGCGTCCTCGGCGGCGAGTGGGCGGAGGTGGCGGCCGAGTTGAGCCTGGGGTCGAAGTGGCGGAAGGCCTTCGCCGCCGTTGCCGACTGGAACGCCGGGTGCCAGGCGCTCGAAGAAGACGACGCGAAGCGCGCGCTGGCGCATTTCGAGAAGGCGTCGGCGGCGGTGCCGGAGGGTCGGATCTTCGCGCTCTCCTCCGTCCTCGCCCTGGCCGGGTTGAAGCGGCTCGGCGAGGCGGACGAGCGCCTGGTGCTCCTGGAGGATGGCCGGGACGATCCCCGCTATGCGGTTGTCTCCGCCTACATCGGGATCGCCCGGGGCAACCTCGACCGGGCGGAGACATGGCTGCGAGATCCGGCCTCGCGCGTCCTCGACCGCGAAGCCAACCCCTTGTTGGCACTCTTCCAGAAGACCTTTCCCGTGGAGCTGCTCGAGGTGCTCCGCAGGCGAATCGGGCCCGCCTTCGGTGAACGTCTGGAAGAGACGTTGATCGCGGAGCAGTACTATTACGTCCAGCTCTGGAACGCCCGTTACGACGTGGCCCGCGACTACGCGCTGAGGATGGGCGAGCGGCTGCGGCGGGCCGGCCTGCCCGCGAACGTCTGGGTCGAGCGGGCGGCCGACGCCGCCTTCTACCGCCGCGATCTCCCGGAGGCGCGCCAGCTCTACGAGCAGGCGATCGAGGGTGAGAAGGACAACGGCGCGCTCATGGCCCTCTACCTCAAGCTCGCCGACGTCGCCCACCTCTCGGGCGATCTCGAGACCGAGCGCGCCCTCCGGGAGCATTACTACGGCGCGCTCGGCGAGTAGCCTGGCCGGGCTCGTCGCGGCCAGCGCGCTCGCGTTGGGCGCCCAGTCG